>Ga0114962_10001728_pt1 | contig 18647 bp, 11 predicted proteins | sample C_130820_MF_Meta_FD_87017 | JGI IMG/M metagenome (GOLD analysis project Ga0114962, IMG submission 87017) | Freshwater microbial communities from Lake Croche, Canada to study carbon cycling - C_130820_MF_MetaG | ecosystem: Environmental > Aquatic > Freshwater > Lake | place: Lake Croche, Canada...
AACGCGCGGCGATCGCATTGTGCTGTGCCCATTGGTTGTCTTCAGAGCTGTGGTTAAATGTCTGTTCCTGAATCTGATTATTGTCCAGGATGACAGGACATGACTTAGATAATGATTTGATTGTCGGATTCAGCACCCTCTGACGTAGAACAATCGTAATGGTGGTAAAGCATCCTAATGTCATCACCAAACTAGCGGCAATAATCACGCGATTAGTTTTCATTATTTATGTGTTTAATTTCGCAGTCAATCAAAAACTTGTTCCAGTATTTCCAGCGTTCGCCGATGGATTCTAAAAATTCAGCGGAGTGTCCCGGATGTTTGTCGCCGTAGTCGGAGAAGTTTTTCTGATCTGAGAATGGGCCGCCGACGTTAGTCTGTCTTCCTGCTGGATAGCAGCGGGCTTGGGCGCAGTAACTGAAGATTTCATAGCGGTTGTCCGGGAGGTAGAGGAAATTGTAGTCCGGGAATAATCCGGATTCGGTTTTCTTAAAGCCCCAGGTGTGGTCGAGCCAGAGTTGTACATAGTCGTACTGTTGTTCCAATGGCGATGCTCCATTGGGTTTCTTGGATTGATCTATAATCCACAGGCCCAAAGCCCAGTCGGCCGGATTCATGTAATTGCGCCAATTGGCAGCGCCGCCGATACCGGTCATGTAGGGTTTGCCCATTTGTGGGTACTCCTGCTTCCTATAAGCAAGGTCCGTTCTGCCTTTATCATAGTAGTAGGCATAAATATTTGGTGTGGTGCACTTCTTGAGTGCTGGCAAGGGGATCGAGTATCCGGTCAATGTCTCAGTGAGAATGGTGGGCCATTTTTCGGTGACATCCGGGTTGAGTTTAAAGACATCGGCGGGCAGTGCGGCTTGGCTGGCAACGTAGTTTTTAACCAGGATGCTGGATGCTTTGTGGAGAGCCTCGGAGGCCACAATGTTGCCCATGCTGTGGGCGAGCAGATTCACCCTGCCGGGATAGGTCTTATTCAGAGTCTTGAGGAGATCCAGCAGAGCGTCAGAGGATTCCCAAGCGCGTTGCTCACTGCCATCGAAATGCCCGGTGTTGAGTGCGCTTTCGTAGAACGTCGGCCAGAAGAAAGCGCCAAAGCGGCCCTTGTAGCCGAGTTGCCACAAGCGTTTATATGCCGTTTCGGCGAATGCGCGTTTTTCCGGCATGGCCATGTTCCAGCCATGGACAAAGAGCACGAAGTCCTTTTCATCATCAGTTTGTGGAGTTGGGGGATCCGTGCTATCGGCGTCCTGGGAAGCGGATTTGCTTGGCCACACATCCCACTGGATGCCAGGTTTGCCAACCTCGTTGGCGTTCCAGCGTTGATACATCTTCTTGATGCTCTTGAGTTCAATCCACAGACTCCCGCAGGAACCGACTTTCTGTTCGCCTTTGTAGATGGTAAATTGCAACCTCCCCTTGCCTGATTCACAGCCCTCGAAGATCAGGTGGGTGGTGGAGTTTGATGATAACAATGTATCCCATGTGGATTGGGGAAATTTGAAGTTGTAGGATTGGCCAACACAACCCAGAGTGGTGTTGTATTTGGTGTCGGCGAGTTGGGCTTCTGCCACCGTATTGTCTAGCAAATACTGCATGCCGCCATCGGATTCTTCAGCCAGAAAGATAGCGATGGACGGGTTGCCCGTGGTTTGAACGAACTCCAATCCTACTGTATACTTATCATCTAAGAGTAATAAGTAAAGGCCTTGAATGGAGAGGTGCAGGCGGGTGAAGTCTTCAAGGTCGCGGGTACAGGTGATTTTGCTGGAGAGGCAGTCTTTGACGCCATCGCACACGTCTTCCTGGACGAGGGTGGCTGGGCCGTAGGTGCCGATCAAGTCCATGGGATGCTTGACGTCATGATCGTCGTTGACCCAGAAGACAAAGGGCTTGTCTTCGGTGGTGGTGTCTGCACTATCGAAGGTGATCTTACCGTCGCGGTTAGCATCAACGGCCAGTCGAACCTGCACGAAAGAGACTTCGTTTTGATAGTTTTCTTCCACCTGTGCTATGAGTTCGATCCACTCGGAGGTGAGTTTTCCGGCAGGAATTACCGCAATTTTAGACTCAATTTTAACAATTTCCAAAAATGTGTCGTTTTGATCGTTCGTCGGATCTCGGCGTGTTAGCCTGAGATAATCGCAGGAGCGGTCAACCGCGCTCGGTTTCATGGCTGTTAGTTGGTATCTGTATTGCACGTATTCGCCATTGTAACCGGTTTTGTTGGTTGATTCTGGGTATTTCGTAATGTAGAATCGCGACCAGCCTAGAATTGCAGGAAATGTATTCCAGGGGTACGACAAGTTTGGCCATGCCACGTCTTCTTTCCAAGGGTAGGTCAGGATCCGCTTGGCCATATATTCGGGCTGCAACTGGTCGTAGCTTGTTACCTCGAATTCCGGGAGGTAATCATTGAAAATATTGTAGTTATAGTATCCACTTATAATCTCATAGCTATTTAGCGACTGCGGTTTATAAAGCCCCGCGACGAGGTTGTTGCGGCGACTCTGGGAACGCAAGGTGATGCAGTCGGGGGATTGGAGTGCCGCAGGACTGCTGAAGAGGTTGGCTATTACTGCGGCGGTGACGCCTTCGCCGGTGTAATCGGTGGTGGGATTGAGGTTGCCGGCAAGCAGGTCGGCGTAAAGGGGGGCCCAATCCTCTGGGGACTTGCCGGAAGCGAGCAGTCCTTGGGCGAAGCTTTTCTCCCAATCGTCCATCATACCGTCATGATCGGAATCGTTATCGGGGATGATTTGGAGGAGAGTGGTTTGATTGTTAACGTCGGTGGTGGTGAGGGTGATGCTGCCGTCGGAGGAGATGTGGTGGGGGATCAGAGGGTTTGGATAGATGGAGGCGAGCGCAACTGCCTGGGCCGAGGAACTGGTGGCAATGTGGAGAGCTTCGAGCAGGATGGGAGTGCCGTCGGAGGTGATGAGGAACGGCTTGGCACCGGAGCCGAGCATACGGGTGTTATGAGGCGAGATGGCAATGATGGATTCATCAGGAAATCCTGGTTGGCGGACCATGGTGAAGTCTTTCTGATATAGCTTCAGCAGATAGGATTCATTTCCAGAGCTTCCGTCAGGGTTGGTTATTGCCCGGTGTACGACCACATCACCGGTATCAGAGAACGCCTGAATTGTGGGCTGGGTGGCTGCTGGGAACCAGACTGCAGGCATGGAGGTCATGCTGGGCGGGGCGCTGTGGCCGTGGGCAATCCAAAGGTCGCTCTCGATGTGCTCTTGGATGTCACCGGCGGTGGCAACGTGGCGTTGGGTCATGGCGACCGCCTGGCCATTATTGCTGATTATCTGCCAGGGGATATCTTCCGGCAGGTTGCTTACGGGGGATCCTGGCTGGTGGAGAATCCATAGTTTTGCGGTGGATTGGAAGACGCGGTAATTGCCATCGCTGGAAGCCAGTTCGAATGGTGTTAGAAAATCCCCATCGTCGAGTAGACCATCTGCCACGAGCTCGGCGACGATGGTTTCCAGCGGGTTCCAGTTTGCAGGCAACATGGGCGTGACGCTGCGGGCACCGGCGGCATTGGCGGGGCTGATGAATTCGAGGGCGCTGGCCGGATCCCAAACCGGCGTGGCTTGCATGACAACCGAGCCATCATCTGCGGCAGAGTGGAAGAATTGGTTAGCTCCAAGTGGCAAAACATCGACGCGATAGATTCCGGTGGGACAGGTCCCGGCTTGGTACTCCGCCAAATTCGATAGGGAGTCGCCATCCGCGTCGGCCATGGCGTCTGCTGGATTGAGTGGGTCCAAGCCCCATTTGATTTCCCAGGCGTCGGGCATGCCGTCGCCGTCGGTGTCCGGGTTGAGAGGGTCGGTGTGATGCAAGGCTTCCTCGGCGTTGGTGAGCCCATCTTGATCCGAGTCAAGGATGGCAATGAGCGTTTCCAAGCGCAGGGAGAACACGGCTTTGAGCTGGCCGATGGTGGCTAGCGCTTGGTTGTAGTCATCGCCCGGATCCGAGGACCACGGATAGTAGTTGGATGGATCCGAGTGGTCCTTGGTGGCGTTGAGCTGGAGTTGGCCCTGTCGGGATGGGGCGGGCGCATCGTTGTCCAACCAGAGAGGCGCCGCCTGGTGCAGGACGTCATAGAACGGCGTGGCCAGCGCTTTGAGTTGGCCGATCAGCAGCGGGGCGTGTTGGCGCTCGTGCCAGTCGTCCGGCAGCGGCGAGCCGGGCAGTTCTAAATCGACAATTGCAGGCAGGAATTCGTTTTCCGATGACGGTTTGAGTTGGTTGCGGGACAACCTGTCACGGACCTGGGTGGCCAGCGAAGGATCCACGGTGTTGAGGGCGTCGAGGGCTCGCTTGGCTATGAACTTGGCTTGACCGATGTTGGCCGGTCCCTTGGCATTGGCATCGCTGGCGCTGGGATCAATGACTGTGTGGTTGGTCGCGTCCGGGAGCGACCACCATGTCGGCGGGGCTGCGGTGAGCGTCATTCCGATGGCCAGCACCTGTAGTGTTAGAAATCGACTTAGCCAGAAGAGTGGCGGTGAATGTTTTGCGAACATGGGAGTTGGGTAGTTAGTTGTTAGACTTTGGAGGTTCCAAATGTCATGAGCCCAAACCTCAGTTGTCACCGTAGATTCCCATGGCGACGTCGCCTTGGGCTTGCTCAATAACGACCTTACCCTTGAGGACGGTGTGTCCCTCCACTACCAATGCGTTGCCCCCGCTGTCGGTGATCGGCTCTGGATCCGCTAGGGGTGCTGTGGGATTTGCCTTCCACGCCTTGTTGGTGAGGGTGGTTTGGCCGTTCTTGAGGGTGGTGATGGCATTAGAGGTCTCGAAGGCAGCGGCGTCGGGATTGCCATTGCCGACTTCCAACAAGGTGGAGTCCTCGAGCCAGCCGGTGTTGCCGATGTAAGTTATCGCGTCGCTGGAAGATAGGTTTTGGGAGCCGACGACAAAACCATAGGCGCTGGTTGCAGCCACCCTGTGGCCCAGCGCGTAGGCATAGTCCCCGGTTGCCTGATTCATCCGGCCGCCCAGAGCAACGGAGCCAATCCCCATTGCACGATTGGATTGCCACGTGCCTTTATTGAAGCCGCCGATGGCGATCGAGGCAAAGCCGCCGGCTTGTCCGACGGCCATGGCCAGTGAGTAGTCGCCCCCAGCATATCCTCTATTCGTGGCAAACGCAAACTCACCTGAAGCATAACTTCCCTGGATGGCGGTTGCGTTATTGGCGGAGGCACAGGAGTAATCGCCCAGTGCGAGCGCGGAAGACATCGAAGCAGTGGACCACAGGCCGATGGCAATGGCTCCCTGTTGGGAGGCTCTGGCGTTGTTGCCGAGCGCCAGAGTGGCAGAGTTGGTGAGTGACGAATTGGTCCCGGATTTAGCCGTGAGGACCGGATAGCCGCCGATGGTGGCGGTGCTTGACACCAGCTCGCCATAGATGTGGGTTTTCGTGGTGACGCTGTTGCCGATGACAGTGGTATTGGCTCCCTCGCCAACCGCGTTGGAGCCAATGACGATGGAATTGCTGTCATTGTTGTCCTTGCCTTTGACATATGCACCGATATAGATGCTGCTTTGGGAATTGGTCAGCGCGGTGCTGCCATTTGCCTGATAATAGGCAGCATTGGTGCCCACGGCGACGTTGTTGTTGCCAAGTGTGTTAGCATAAGCTGCGCTTTTCCCCAAGGCGGTGTTGCCGGAGCCGGTGGTGTTAGAATAGAGGGCAAACATACCGGAAGCGGTGTTGGAAGAGCCGATGGTGTTGGAGCGCAACGACTGCATTCCGGTAGCGGTGTTGGATCCGCCGGTGGTGTTGGCATAGAGGGCATATGAGCCGGAAGCTGCGTTGCTGAATCCGGTGGTGTTAGAGTACAACGCCTGAATACCATGGGCTGTATTGTAGCATCCAGAGGTATTGGCATAGAGGGCATACGAGCCGAAAGCGGTGTTGAGGTATCCGTAGGTGTTGGCGGAGAGGGCATACGTGCCGGTGGCGGTATTGAGGTGTCCGCTGGTATTGGCATAAAGTGAGTATTGGCCGGTGGCGGTGTTGTAACAGCCGTCGGTGTTGGCATAGAGTGCATAGGCACCGGTGGCGGTGTTGTGGAATCCGGTGGTATTGGCCCCGAGGGCGTAAGCACCGCTGACGGTGTTGGTGGAGATGTTTCCGGCGCCCCTGCCGACGCGCACGCCGTTTAAATATGCGTCCGAGCCGCCGGCGATGCCGCCCGCGACGGTTAGGGCACCGGTGGAGGACGTGGCCGGGGTGGTGGCGCTGACCTGGAGGCTGCCGTTGGTGAGTAGTAGACCGCCCTTGAGGGTGACTAGGGAGGGGAATGTGGCGGAGCCGTTGGCGGCGGCCTGAAGCGTGGGAAGGGTATTGGTGCCGAAGAAAATGCCGCTATTGGTGCCGGTGGCGAGCACGCTGAGTTTGCCGTTTTCGGGATCTAGCAAAAGTGATGCGGTGCCATCCGACCGGTAGAGAGTTAGATTATTTGACTGATCCAAGCGCATTTTGTTGCGTGCGGCGGGGGCCGGGGTGATGGAGTCGCGCCAGAGGAAGGAGCCCTGCGCCAGGGCGATATCCGAGGTGGCGGTGCCGAGCGGGTTGGCGATATCGGCGGGAAGCCAATTGAGGAGGAGTTCGCCGTTGCTGCCTAAATCCACGCCGTTGGCGAAGCCGCCCCAACCGGTGACTGTTAGGTTAGTGTTGACGGTGTCACCGACAATGGGTGTGGCGTTGGTGTCGACTATCGTGAGAATCGAGATTGTCGTGATTAAGGCCAAAGGATTAAAACTACTGAACTGCGGATGATATAGTTTCATGTTATCAAGTTGGTTAATTACCTGCACGTGCCTGAACCCGGTTGATTGGTTAGCACATATCAAATCGCGTGATAGAAGCCAAGTGAAATCCCTGACCTAGTACTAAGTGGCTTTGAGAAACGGGCCAAGGCATTCATTTTCAATCCGCATGGAAAGTCAGTTTGGAAGGCTTTAAGTTCGCCATCGCACGGGGGAAACTGCAATTGTCGGATATGGCAATGGAAGGGAAAGCAAGCACAGGAGGGCGTGGAGTGGTAGAGGCGGGCTGTGGTGGTATCCGCAGTACGCGTGGCAGGGCTACTAGGCTGAGTTTATCATAGCGAGCTGAGCGCTTGACAATTTCCACTGATTCATGGATACGGTGCTCGGGCCATGCCGAATCTAGGCTGGCCCGCCCGATCCGTCATGAAAACGCTCCGCCATGTTCGTCGCTGTCACAAGACTCGCTACTTATTGTTAGGTCTGTTGTTCGCCAGTGCCTTGCCCGCCGCAGCGGACGTGCGACTGCCGAAAATTTTCACTGACAACATGCTGCTGCAACGGGGAGTGGCGGTACATGTGTGGGGCTGGGCGGAAGCCGGGGAGTCGGTGAGTGTGGCGTTGAAGGGGACGACGGTGGCGACCAAGGCGGACGAGAAGGGGCGGTGGTCGATTGAGTTGCCGGCGATAAAAACGGGGGAGGATTTGACGCTCAGCGTGCAGGGCAACAACACTCTGACCTTGAAAAACCTAGTGGTTGGCGACATTTGGGTGTGTTCGGGCCAATCGAACATGGCAATGACCTTGAAGCCTTGCCTCGGTGCCGCCGAGGATATTCAAGCTGCGGACTTGCCGAAGATCCGCCGCATCAAGATTGCCATGGTGAAGTCCGGCCAGCCTGAGGACGATGCGCAGACGGCCACGCCGTGGCAAGTGTGCACGCCGGAGAGTGCCGCGGGGTTCACCGCGGTGGGATTTTATTTTGCCCGAGAAATTTCGCAGAAAACCGGGGTGCCCATCGGCATCATCGATACCAATTGGGGAGGTACCCGGATTGAGCCGTGGACGAGCGGCGAGGAACCAGGCGCACCGGACGCCAAATTTGGCAAGGCCGGTCTGTACAATGCGATGATTCATCCGTTAGTAAGACTCCCGATCAAAGGTGCGCTGTGGTATCAAGGAGAAGCCAACGGCAGTGAGGGTGAAACGTATTATGACAAGATGCGTACGCTCATCGGGGGTTGGCGCAAGCAGTGGGGACAGGGGAATTTTCCGTTCTATTATGTGCAACTCGCCAATTATCAAGCGCCCGCGGTGGATCCGGCCGGCGGCAACGGATGGGCCAAATTGCGCGAAGCCCAAACCAAGGCGCTGTCGATTTCTAACACCGGCATGGCTGTCACCATCGATACCGTGCCGCTGGCTCAGTCCGGCAACATTCATCCGGTCAACAAGTATGACGTCGGCCTGCGCTTGGCGCGGTGGGCGCTGGCTCGCGATTATGGTCAAAAGGACCTGGAGGTATCGGGGCCCTTGTTCAAGGCGCTGATCATCGAGGGCGGCAAGGCGCGGGTGGTCTTTGATCACGCCGGCACGGGGTTGATGTTTGGCAAAAAAGAGGGCAGGGGAGCGGTGGTCCCTACCAAGGGCGACAAGCTCAATCGCATCGCCATCGCCGGGGCTGATCGGAAATGGGTTTGGGCCGAGGCGGTTATTGATCGCAACACGCTCGTGGTGTCATCGCCAGAGGTGAAGCAACCCGTCGCAGTGCGCTATGCCTTTGAGATGAATCCCGATAGAGCTAATCTTTACAACCGCGCGGGCCTCCCTGCGGGCCCATTCCGCAGCGACGCTTGGTGAGGAGTCACCACATTTTCTTGACGGGAGAGGATGCGGCAGGACGCCGGCGCTTGATGCCCACTCGCCAGCAAGCTGGCTTGGCTTGGCGGTGGCGAGCCACCGCCTGAGAGTGCGGTGGCCTGCCACCGCCGGGGCGGGGGCGGGCTTGCCCGCGGGGGCGCGGAGCTGTCCATGAGCAGTCGGTGCCACAGAGGCATGGGCGATAGCGGACACTCGCCAGCAAGCTGGCTTGGCTTGGCGGTGGCAAGCGATACTCGCCAGCAAGCTGCGCGGAGTGCGGGGGCTTGCCGCCGCCCTGGCGGGGGCGGGCTTGCCCGCCGCGGCGCGGAGCCGTCAATAAGGCGGTGCTGCGATGCCTACACTCGCCAGCAAGCTGGCTTGGCCTGGCGGCAGCGAGCTGCCGCAGTCCGGCATCGCTCTAGCATTTCCGTGGGCGCAGGCCCATGACGAGGCGGATGGCGACGATGGGAAGAGCGGCGATGAGGAGGGCGGCGGCGGCGGTTTTGAGGCCTGGATAGACGCGGGCTCGGTTCTGGACGAGGGCGGTTAGAGCCTCGGTGACGACCTGTTGTTTGGGCACGTAGAAGCAGCGGTGGCCGGGAATTTCGCGGGCCTCACCGTGGCGGCGGGCGACTTCGCCGAACTCGGTTTGGACGGGGCCCGGGCATACCGCGAGTACGGGTATGTGGTGGTCGCGCAGTTCAATGCGCAGGGCTTCGGAAAAACTCGTGACATACGCCTTGGTGGCGGCATACACGGCGAAGTCCGGCAAGGGCAGCAAACTGGCCAGCGAACTGACGTTGACGATGGCGCCGCGGCGCGCACGGATCATCGCCGGCAACAAGGCGTGAGTCAGATGGGTGAGCGCCTCGATGTTGAGGCTGAGCATGGCGCGCAGTTTCACCCAATCGGCTGTGACAAACTCGCCGTAATCGCCGAGACCGGCGTTGTTTACTAACAAATCCGGGAGGCGGTGCCGGAGGATCAGGTTTTCCACCAGATCGTCGCGCTCTTCGGCGTCAGTTAGATCGGCGGTATGGATCAACACCTCGACCGCGGGATGCAAGGCGCGGATGCGTTCGCCGAGTTGCTGTAAAAGCGGTTCGCGGCGTGCCACGAGGACGAGTGTATCGACGCGTGGCGCGAGTTGCAGGGCGAATTCCTCACCCAGGCCGGAGGAGGCACCGGTGATGAGAGCACAGGAGAAACGGGCGGGCTGGGGCATGGCGCGACGTTACACCACACCGCCGGCCCACGCCATGACGGATTAGGCTAACTGATTTTCGCCGTTCTGGTTGACTTGCAGGACGCGCAGTGGCAGGCGCACGAGGATTTCGCCGTCGCAGCCGATATCGATCGAGAAGATGCCCATTTTTTGAAACCGCAGGCCTTGCAGGTTCAACACGATGTTGCGGGTGAGGAACGGCACGTTCTTGGGGAATTGCACTTCGAATTCAGGTTCGATGGGCATGTTGTTGGGGTCGAGCGACTCGCCGTCCTCATCGATGATATTGATGGAGAGCTTGTGGCGGCCGGCATCTTCCGGGGTGAAGCACATCCGCAAGGCCAGGGCGCATGTGGGATGCACGACGGGCACGGCGCGGGCGACGAGGGTGTCGAAGGTTCCTGAGATGACGAGCTTGCCGTTGTAGTCGGCGGCAAAGTCACAGAGAGTGGCAATTTGAATATCCATAATGGGGGTGGTGAATGTATTGCTGGTTGGGCCGGTCGGCATGAATTGCCTTGCGGGGCAGCCTATGTGAGGCCTGTGCCGTCAAAGGTCCAGCCTAATCTGCTCAAGGCACGCCAATGGTTTCGTCGCGCACTTCGTCGTCCACCGGCAATGCACGGGGCAGCCGGGGCGCCGGCGCTTCCTCGTCGAGACGCATGGGATCGACGGGCACCGCCCTCAGCGGCCCCTCCACCGGCGAGACTGGCAGCAAGCCGTCAGCAGATTTTTTCCCATCGCTGGCCGGTTTGACGGCCGGTTCATCGCCATCGGCCACGATGAGCGCCCGCTTGGGCGGCGCAATGATGTCCTTGATGTCGTCTTTGATCGGCTCAAAAAAATTGCGCACCATCGGCGCGGCCATGTGACCACCTGAGATGACTTCACCGGGGCGCCCTTCATAGAGCACGGCGAAGGCATAGCGCGGGTTGTCCTTAGGCAAAAAACCCGCAAACCACGCCAAATTCTGGTTTTTCGCCTTGGGTCCCCATTGAGCGGTGCCGGTTTTTCCGCACAGTTGGGTGTAGCTCAAGGCACCGCTGCCGCCGGTGCCGTAGCCGCTGTTGACCACATCGCTCATCCCCTCGCGCACCACCTCGACGGCTTTAGGATCTACCCCGAGCCAATTTTTGCGCTCGGGCACATTCACTTTGACGACCCGGCCGCGGGTGTCCTGGATTTGGCTGATGAGCTGGAGCCGCGGCAGGGCGCCGCCGTTGGCGATGCCGGCCATCGCCTGGGCCACTTGCAGCGGCGATGCCAGCAACGAACCTTGACCGATGGATAGATTCGCGGTATCGCCGTCGAGAATGCGGCGGTGTTCATTTTTGAGCATCCATGCGTCGTTGGGCACCAACCCGGCCGTCTCACCGATGAGCGGTAACCCGCTGCGCTCGCCGTAACCTAACTGCCTTGCCAAGCCCAGAAAGGCATTTGGGCCGACCTTGATCCCTACTTGATAGAACCAGGGGTTGCAGGAGCGGGCCAAGGCGCGGCGGACGTTGATGGCCCCCTCGGGAATTTTGCTCCAATTGTTGAAAACGTGGTTGCCGACTTGGATGGACGCCGGGCAGTCAATGAGGGAGTTTTCGCTTACCGTGCCGTTGTTGAGGGCGGCCAGGGCGATGATGGGCTTGAACGAGGAGGCGGGCGGATAGGCGGATTGGAAGGCACGCCCGAACAGCGGTTGGGCGGGGTCGTCCTGCAGCCCCTTGAACTCCGCATCGCTAACCCCGGGAATGAAGTGGTTCAGGTCAAACGACGGTCGCGAGGCCATCACTAGCACCTCGCCGGTGATCACGTCGATGACCACCATGGCTCCGCGCCGACAGCCGTTGCGCAGGACTTTTTCGGCGAGTTTTTGCCAATCGAGGTTGAGGGTGGTGACGAGAGTGCCGCCGGGGCGCGGCCGCGACACCTGCTCCTCTAGCAATTTGTTGCCGTTTTCATCGAACAACAAGCGTTTCATGCCGGGCTCACCGGTGAGTTGGCTGTCGTAGAGTTTTTCCAAACCGGCGCGGCCTTCGCTTTCCTCCCACATCGGTTCGTTGAAATTGATCGGGCCTGCGGGCAGTTTGCCGACGCTGCCGGAGTAACCAATGAGGTGCGAGGCGAGATCCCCGTAGGGGTAAAAACGCCGGTACACCGGATGCAGAATCAACCCCGACGGCAGCTTCGATTCCAGTGCGCGGGCAGCTTCTTCCTCGATTTGGCCCGACACCAGTAGCGGCAGCCAGCGTCGGTTGCGGTAGTGGTCGTAGAGTTCGTCGTCGCTCTTGGATGCCGGGCTTTTGATCAGCTTTTCCAGGGCGTCGAGCCGCGTGCGCCCCCAGCGCACGATAAACGCCTGATCCGCAGTTTCAAATTGCTTGTATTGCAGCCCCACTTGGTAGGCTACCTCCGTCTGCGCCAGCGGCCGGCCATCGCGGTCGGTGATTTGCCCGCGCGGTGCCGGAATTTTCCGGGTAATGGCCCGCGCATCCCGGCGCGTCAAAATCGATCCATTGCTGGCTGATTTGCCGCTTGGCGCGACCAACGGCGCGGTTAATTCCGCGCTCGCGGCCACTGCTGGTGGCTTGGCGGCCACCAGTTTTTGGGCAGGCAGTGGCCCTGCGCTGGCCACGGCCAGCAGCAATAACAGGTTGGAAATTCGGCGGTTCACCATGCGCTGCCGCTCAACCTAGCGTCATTGCCCAGCCGCGGCAATCCTCATTCTCGGCTTGATGCCATCGCAATAGGCGATCCAATGGGGTCGGTCCCGCTTTTCCAGCATTCAATGGGGTCGGTCCCGCTTTTCCAGCATTCCTAGCGACTAACACGCCATCATGCTCGAAAAGCGGGACCGACCCCCATTGGAAGAATGATCACTCCAGATTAATCCAGTAAATACCTCGACGCCTGTTCGACGTCCTTGTCGCCGCGGCCAGATAGATTGGCGATGAGGATGGCGTCGCGGGGCAGGGTTGGTGCCAGTTTGATCACCCCCGCCATGGCATGAGCGCTTTCGAGGGCGGGCAGGATGCCCTCGGTATGGGCCAATTCCTTGAAGGCGGCGAGGGCTTCGGTGTCGGTGGCGTAGGTGTATTCCACGCGGCCGGCTTCCTGTAAATAGGCGTGTTCTGGGCCCACCGCGGCGTAGTCGAGTCCGGCGGAGATGGAGTGGGTCAGTTCGATTTGACCATCGGCGTCGGCTAACAGCCAGGTCTTGGTGCCTTGGAGCACACCGAGTTTGCCACCTTGAAAGCGCGCCGCGTGGCGTTCCGGAACAATCCCGTCGCCGCCGGCCTCCACCCCCACCATGCGCACGTTGGCATCGTCGAGGAACGGGTGAAACAAGCCGATGGCATTTGAGCCACCGCCGACGCAGGCGACCAGTAAGTCCGGCAGACGACCCTCTTTTTCGAGGATCTGGCGCCGCGCCTCGACGCCGATGACCCGATGAAAATCCCGCACGATCATCGGAAAGGGATGCGCGCCGAGCGCCGAGCCGAGAATGTAGTGGGTGTGATCCACACTGCCCACCCAATCGCGCATCGCTTCGTTGACCGCCTCCTTGAGAGTCGCTTGGCCGGCGGTGACAGCGCGGACCTCCGCGCCCATCAGACGCATGCGCGCTACGTTGAGCGCCTGGCGCTCCATATCGACCTTGCCCATATAAATGATACATTCCATGCCGAAGCGGGCGCACACCGTGGCGGTAGCTACGCCGTGTTGGCCGGCCCCGGTCTCGGCGATGATGCGTTTTTTGCCTAAGCGTTTGGCGAGGAGGATTTGCCCGATGGCATTGTTGATTTTGTGGGCACCGGTGTGTAGCAGATCCTCGCGCTTCAGATAGATTTTGGCGCCGCCGAGTGCTTCGGTCCAGCGCTGGGCAAAATACAGCGGTGTCGGGCGGCCGGCGTAGTTGGCGAGCAGATCTGCGAGTTCCGCGTGGAATGCTGGATCGGCTTTGGCTACGGCGTAGGCTGCGGCCAATTCCTGCAGCGGGGCCATCAGAGTTTCCGGGACAAACATGCCGCCAAACCGGCCAAAATGACCGCTGGCATCGGGGAGAATCGGCTGGGTGGATAGATTGGTGGCCATGGGCGCTGGGAGTTTCGTCGAAGTTGCCGTAGTTTCAAGGGCAAATGCTCACCGTGCGATTGGCTTTGTTAGCTCTGCAGTTCCGAGTTGCGATGGCGCTGCGCTCGGCTGAACGTCAAAACGTGCCAAAACCCTTTTCGGCCGCGCTGGCATTCAGCACCCGGCTGGGGATGCTGCCGTCGCCAAACTTGGTTAGCAATCGGTCGCCGGGCTGAAGTGCCACGGCCGAACGCAGGATGCGCCCATCCGGGCCTATGGTGATAGAAAACCCGCGTTGAAAGGCTGACTCAGGCCCGAGGGTGCGCAGCATGCCGCGCAAGCGTGCGAGCCGCTGGTGATGGAGTTGCAGCGCTGCTTGGCTGAGATGCGCGAGGCGCTGGCGCTGAGAGGTAATGTGTTCGAGGCGGCGGTCGAGCACGCGGGCCGGTTGTTGTGAGCGATGGCGCGAGCGCAGCCCCTGGAGGCGGGTGGTGGCGGAGTCGAGTTTATTGCGCAGAATCTGGGCCAAGCGGGCGCGCAGGGTGTCGAGTCGTTGCATCGGCTCGCGCAAAAGTTTGTCGCCGCCGCGCTGGAGCGTGCCGCGCTTGAGCCCGTTGAGCTGCGCCTCTGCCCGGGCCAAGCGCTCGGCCGTCACCCTGGCCAGTCGGCGGCGCAGCTGAACCAGGCGAGCTAGCAACTCCGCGCCATCCGGCACCGCCAGTTCTGCGGCGGCACTCGGCGTGGGTGCCCGCAGGTCGGCCACAAAGTCGGCAATCGTGAAGTCGATCTCATGGCCGACCGCCGAGATGACTGGTACCGGACAAGCGGCGATGGCCCGCGCCACGACCTCCTCATTGAAGCACCACAAATCTTCCAACGAGCCACCGCCGCGCCCGACAATTAACACGTCGCAGCGCGGCAGGCCAAACGCCTCGGGCCGGCCCAGCTTATCGATGGCCGCAGCGATTTCCCGTTCGGCGCCCCGTCCCTGGACGCGTACCGGCAGCAGCACTGGCTGCACCCATGGGGCGCGGCGTTGCAAAATATTGAGGATATCGCGGATCACTGCGCCAGTGTCCGACGTGACAATGCCGATGACCCTGGGAAAAGCCGGCAGGGCCTGTTTGCGAGAGGCCTCAAACAGGCCCTCGGCCTGTAGTTTGCGTTTGAGCGCCTCAAAGCGCGCCTGCAACTCGCCCAAGCCGGCGAGTTCGGCCCGCAGCACGATGAGTTGCAACTGGCCGCGAGCCTCATACACGCTGGCTTCTGCAAACACCCGTACCAGTGCCCCGTCCTGCAGTGCCGCTGCTCCGGGCCGTTTGGCGGCGCCAAACATGGCGCACTGAATCTGTGCCCCCTCATCCTTAAGCGAAAAATACCAGTGCCCGCTGCCTTGCTTTTTTAAATTGGAGACCTCCCCCTCCACCCACACTTCGCCCACCTGCGATTCCAGCGCATGCTTCATCCGCCGCAACAACTGCGTCACGCTCAGCGCTTGCGGCGCACTCGGCTGGGGGGGCGAAAATAAGTCCACGCCCGAAACCTGCCAATCCCACCAAAAATTTCGAGCCTGAAATGCCCGCTAGCCCAGAAACGCCGCCACTGCGGGCCGCACGGCGGCTATTGATAGGATGATTCGACGCGCTGGGCGACGTCGCGGTAGCTGTAATCGACCTCGTAGATTTGTTTGAAGCAATCGAGGGCCTCGACCTGGTTGCTCATTTCGGTGTGCAGGACGCCTTTTTCGTAGAGGACTTCCTTTTTCATGTTGTCCATGGTGTGGAGGTCGGCGAGGGCGTCCGACAGCTGCTTGACGGAGAGGTCGAACATGCCCTTGGCCTTGAAGGTGCGGCCCAGCAGCAGCAGCACTTTGGTGCGGATATGGGGATTGCGGGTGGCCTGCTGGAGGTGGAGGATGGCGCCGCTGAGGTCGCCTGCCTGATAGAGGGCGTTCCCCAGTTCGTAGCGCAGTTGGGGGTCGGTGGGGTTTTGGTCGACGCGGCGTTTTGCCTCGGCCACCACCAGGGCGAGGCGCTCGGCTTTGTGCACATCCAGCGCGGCTTGTAGGTCGCTATTGTTGGGGTCGGCGGCGGCGGCGGCTTCGAGGTTGCGGATATCGGCCTCGGCGGCGCGGTCTTTCATCTGGCCGGCCTTGTTGCTTAGAGCCACGTCGCCACTGCTGAGGGTGTGGGCCCATTCATAGAAGGTTTGGGCGTTATGCCAGTCCTCGAGTTGTTCGTAGAGGTTGGCTAGATCCTTGACGGTGGTCAGGTGGTTGGGATCGGCGGAGTATCTCTCGATGGTGCGGTCACGGCGCTCCTCAAGTTGTTCCTTGGTGAGACCGGTGCGGGTGGACTTTTCGAGTTCCTCGACTTCCGCGGCATTGCGCATGAGGGAGCGCATGTCGGCGTTTTCGTCCCACTTTTGTTTTTGCATGGAGGCGCGGGCGGAGGCGTCCTTGGCACCTTTGATGGCGGCAGAATCGGTGGGATGATGCTTGATGATGTCGTTAAAGACGTCCGAGGCGATGAGATGCTGGTCGTGAGTGAAATAAAACTCGGCGAGCTTGTGGAGTAGCTTGGCGTTTTCCGGGTAGCCTTTGCGCACCGTTTCAAGGGCGAAGGCGGCGGAATCGAATAGCTCCATGCGCACGAAGGTGTCGAAGAGCAATTCATTGGCCGCCTCGTTGTAGGGGTCTTTTTCGAGTTCCTTTTCGATGAGTGGGAGGCTGCCGGCGGGGTCTTTTTTCGCATGGCCGGCAAGTTTCATGAGGCCCATGCCGCCGGTTTGGATGCCGAAGAGGCCGCCCTTTTTCTTGGGGGCGCCGCAGAGTTGGATTTCGCAACTGCGCAGGATCCTGCGGCCATCCAAATACCCCGGGCAGTCCTTGAGCACGGCTTGCAGAAGGCTAACAGCATAGGGCAGATTGCTGGTTTGAACGGCGCTGAGGGCTTTAAGCCAAAGCGGCTTGAGGCTCTGCGGGAGTTCTTTTTCGGTGATCTCAGGCATGGCTTGGGGACAGGAATAAGGATTTTGCGCGAAACAATGACGGCGGGGCATTTAGTTTGACCCGTGGGTGGTGTCTTGGCAAGCGTCCGTTGAAATTGGCAGGCGACTTCCCACGAAATGTCGAAATATGAAAAAACCCGAGATTTCCGGATTGACAGGTTGGGGTGAGCTTCCTAGATTGCGCCCCCCTTCGCCTGCGACGGCGACCGTTCGCCGCGCCCGAAGACTCAAATACAAGCACATGAAGACGTTTTCCGCCAAGCCGCACGAAGTCGAGCGCAAGTGGTATGTGATCGATGCCAAGGACAAGATCCTCGGCCAGGTCGCCGTGGAGGCAGCCCGCCTGCTCCGTGGTAAGCACAAGCCGATATTCACCACCCACGTTGACACGGGCGATTTTGTCGTCGTGATCAATGCCGATCAGGTCGTGCTGAGCGGCAACAAGGAGCAAGCCAAGATTTACACGCGGTTTTCCGGCTACGTCGGCGGCAAGCACGTGGAAACCCCGCGCCAAGTGCGCGGACGCCGGCCAATTTTGCTGGTCGAACGTGCGGTGTGGGGGATGATTCCCAAGACCCGGCTCGGTCGCGCCCAATATGGCAAGCTCAAGGTGTATGCCGGCGAGGCCCACCCTCACGAAGCCCAGCAACCCGCCCTTCACGAAGTTCGCTAATCTAATATTCCACCCCCATGACCGCCACACCCACCACCAGTGCCACAGGCCGCCGCAAAACCGCAGTTGCCCGCGTATGGATGACTGAAGGCACCGGCCAAATTGCCATCAATGGCCGCCATTTTGAGGAATATCTGCCCACAGCAGAGCTCCAAAATAGCATTCTGGCCCCCTTCCAGCAGCTCACGCTGGTCAACAAGTTCGACCTCCGGGTCGTGGTCAAAGGCGGCGGCGTCCATGCCCAAGCCATTGCCATCCGCCACGCCATCAGCCGCTCGCTGACCCAGGTGGACCCGGAAAACCGCAAGGTGATCAAGCCGCTGGGCTTTCTGACCCGTGATCCGCGCATGAAGGAACGCAAAAAGTCCGGTCAGCCCGGTGCTCGCAAGCGCTTCCAGTTCTCCAAGCGTTAATCGCCGACGGGGCCACCTGTCCCCGCTATCTCAATCAAGCCGCACCGGTTTTCCGGCGCGGCTTTTTTGTTGGCATTCACACTTCCCGAGCGAACCATCCAAGTCCCGGTTGGCGCTGCCATGCGGCTCGGCAATGAATAAGCTTACACCACTTGGATATCCTCACGTCTGCTAGGACATTCTGCTGTCCGATCGGACAACAGGATGTCCTACCGGAAAAGAACGCGCCGCGGAGATTCTATCAAGACACGCCAATTCATGGAGGCCGTGCCGTGAAACCGGCGGCAATATCGCGGTAAATCCAACAACTCCGTTAGGACATTCTGATGTCCGATCGGACATCAGAATGTCCTAAGGGAGTTGAGCCCTCCACGGAGCTTTGTTTGGAACCAGCGGCTGGTCTTTTTTATCTGTCACCATGCAAGTACATGGCAAGACCCACCCCGCCGAAACCGGCGGAATCATGGGCAAAGCGCACGGGTCAAAGTTCCGGCATGAGTTATCATCCCCGTATAGCCGCAGTCCTGAAAACAGTCCGTGCAATAGTCCGCTGATGGCAGCGTCACCCTTGATGAACCCGTCGCCGGTCCCACCA
>Ga0114962_10001731_pt1 | contig 18635 bp, 17 predicted proteins | sample C_130820_MF_Meta_FD_87017 | JGI IMG/M metagenome (GOLD analysis project Ga0114962, IMG submission 87017) | Freshwater microbial communities from Lake Croche, Canada to study carbon cycling - C_130820_MF_MetaG | ecosystem: Environmental > Aquatic > Freshwater > Lake | place: Lake Croche, Canada...
AGGTAGGTCCTCAGTATAGAAGCTCACTGTGCCGTCATTTGCTACGGTCCCACGGTAGATTGCCCAGAAATTAGCCTTCTCCACTGTGCGAACCACACGGTGCTCAGGATGTGCAAGAACCAGTGTAATGAATGTTGCAGCCACTGAATCATCGGGTGCACCAATCAGCTTCTCAATCTCATTGAGAGACGTGCGCTTTGCATCCATGGCCTCCTCAAACAGCTCACGGAAAGAGCGCTCGGAATAGAAGGTGCCATCGGCATCCAGCTTGGAACGCGTAGTCACATGGGTCTCAGTATCACCGCGAGCACGAAATACATTCACCATAACACCCTCTACAAAGTCCTCAAGGCGCACCGTTGTATCACTAGGAATCTTCTGGTCACGACGAGCCGCAAAGGGGGATACGCAACAAGGCAGATTTGCCTCAGTATCCCAAACAACAGAGCGACACAGCTGCCCTGCCTCTGATACAGCATCCTCAGCAATTGCAGCCTCACCCTCCTTATCCTTGCTGTTCCGCAGAATTGCGTATGCACTATCCTCCGACTCAATAATATCAATACCTGGCTCCTCTACCTGAAGCCACGCCTTCAACTCAGCCCATGTATTATACTTAGATACCCATGAGGCAAATGTAGTAAGATTGGACATGGAAGAAGTATTAGACATTCTTGTATAACTATGCAATGGTGCGACTACGATTCAATTTTTGTTGTAGTTGAACATTAGATGGCTGAAGAACAGGCCTCGGTGGTAAAATCAGAACAAGTAGAGCAACTAGAAGAATTAAAATTACCTGAACTACCTATTGAATCAGAAGAGCCAGTGATTGAATTGGGTGATAGAATTCGTATATTTGGCGGTAAATATGATAAAGCAACTGGAAAAGTTGTATACAGGACTGAGTCTGAAATACATATAATTCCAGATGGATTAACAAATCAAGTTTTAATTTTTGATATTACCGAAGAGGGATTTGACCCTTCTCTGAATATTGAATCTGTTGAAATCTTGCAAAAACGTAAAAAGGCAGACCTGGTGGATATTCTAGACCTTCGTGTTGGACAGACATTGGAAACATTTTCTTCAGATGGTGAGCCATATACAAAGTATACAATTATAGGGGTTAATCCAGAAACTGATACAATTACTATAAATAATGAGACAGATGGCGATATAGATATTCCCTTTGGATTCAGAGGTATTCCTAAGGAGCTGCCATTCCGTGTAATACGTGGGCGCCAAGGTGAGAATATTGAAGTTCTAGAGGAAATCGATGAAATAGAGGAAGAAACACAGGGTGAGCAAGAAGAAGGTGAGCAAGAAGGTGAACAAGAAGGTGTGGAGCAGTTGGAAGATTTTCAATTCTTAGATGATGAACTACTTCCGGCTGAAGATGATGGTGCTGAGCAACTGATTGAAATTCCTACATCTGAACGCACATATTCAAATCAAACACAGAAATCTGAGGCCTATGCTGATTTATTATCATTAAATACAGCTGCGAGACAGAAAACAGTGGAAACTCAGAGAGCTACACGTATTTTAGTAGAAATGTTCTTTAATATTCGTGCTTCTATCTTAAGAACATCTGATGATGGGACTCCCAAGGGCGTTAGACCCTCCAGTATTCAGACTCTGGTTGATGCACTTGATAAGCGTCTTCTAATGTTAAGCAGGGCAGTTGTTGATGTTGACAAAATTATATATCATGATATGGACACGGATAAGTTTCCACAGCCAGAAACAATGGATGGATTGCGACTTTTTGCATTTAATGAAAAAATAGAAGAATCAAATGAATATTTACAGTCTTCTCCAGAAATGGCTGGGCAAAAATTTATACAATTCTTAAATGGATATTTACAAAAATTCGGGGCTGCATGGAGAGAAAGGGGTTCACAGCGTGTCGCATTTCAGAAGGATGAGGAGGTTTTTCGTAGACTTCCACCTGAAAGGGAAGCCAATGTTCCAGGGTATCCTCGATATTTGCCAGATTCTAAAAAAGGGAATGTATCTTCTGAAAATGTAAATGAGGTATCTATCTCACTTCTACGCGGATTAAAAGTTACAAGAACTAGGCAGCAGGTATTACAGTCAGGTGAAGAAGCTACTGTATTATCTTATGTTATTTTTCCTCTGAAATTTGCATCCTCACTCAGTGTTCTAAAACAGGAGTCACTAATTTCGGATATTATTAATGGACAGAAGAAATTATTATCGATAAATGAAATACTGAAAAGCACTGGTGATATTACCGATATACCTTCTCCAAATCAGCCATTTTTAGTCAGTGTTGATGGAGGAACATTAGGAAATATTACTCTTCGTGATTATATAAAGGCACTTGGTCTCAGGGCAGAAGGCATGGCTGATATTTGGCCAATTCAAGTGTTAATGGGAATGAATGATAGAGAATGGACTGTTGATCAGTATGGAATTCTTAAGGAAATTATTGCAGAAACCCAAAATCAGATTCTAAAAGCAATTGTTCAACAACGTGAAACCCTGGCTCAGCAGATTGCTCAACCTCCAGCAGTCCAGGGAATTCAAATGGTTCCTGATGCTGCAGCTCTAATTGAAAAAATCGCAGAAGAGCCTCTTCTAAGAGATATTCAGCAAATGTTGAAGGAGCAGATGCCTGCATTTGCTAATAGTGATGTTACAATGGTAGGCCTTCTCTTAAGAAATCACGCAGAGCTTACAATGGCCCAACTTGCAGACCAGCCTGCAGCGCTTACGCGCTCACGTATGAAATATGCTAGGGATGAATATCTGAAGACATTAAGAGATATCCAGATGAAAAAGAAGCGTATTGATTTTGCTGGAGAGCCACCTGAGCCCGTTCACTGCTCTCATGTGAAGCCCTTAGCAATGATTCGTAAGGTAAAAGATGATTCACAGCGCCTGGCACTTTTATCTAAATTCTTAATTACTTTTCAGGGTCATAAGGAAGATAATTGGATAAAGTGTAACGCTGGTGACCATAATTTATTATGCATGCATGAACTACTGCAAATTTATCAGTATTTGAGGCCAGGAGATGTTGCAGCCTTGAATAAGGAAATTCAGTTGAATTTTGGAGGTGGACAATTCCAGGGCCACTATATTTGTCGTAATTGCGGGCAGCCAATCAGTGAATTAGAATATGATACTCACTTGGAATTTGATGACAGTGGCAGGCCAATGATGGGTCGTTCTGTATTAGAAGATAAGGATGCTATTAGTCAGGAGCAAATCGATACTCTTCTTGGTCCACTTAGTTCAGGAGTTGATGAAATAGAAGAGTATGATGACCCGATGAAAAAACTAATTTATACAACCGCAAAGGAGTTAGCAGAAAGATTATTCGCCCCCTTAGAATTTGATGATTTCGCATTAGTAGTAAATCGTGTTTTTGGTTTATTTCAACAGATGCCAGATAGAAAGCGATATTCTCAGATTCAGGAGGCACAGAAGAGAGGTAAGGCATCTACAGCTGTATCTATAGTAGTTGATTATGATGTATATATTAATCAGGCACTTGTATGCGCAACTGCAGTTCATTTACTCTTACTTATTCAGACAAGAAAGCCAGATTTAATTTTGAGAGGAATGCCCACGGGATGCAAGAATTTAGGAGGTCAGCCATTAGACCCTGAAGGAGGAACACATGGAATTCAATGTGTCATTTCTGTTATCTCTTCTTTTCAGAAAGATTCTGCACCGTGGAGCTTGACACAGTTTCAGAAAGAGCCAGATGATTCAGTAAGGCAAAAAACAATTATGGGAATTTTCGAGCCATTTATGCGTGCATCCTTACAGGACCCCACTGTCTTACAGGACTTATCTCAGAAACGTGAATATATCAGAAAAGTTCTAGGTGCAGCTGGTGGTCAGGGACGACCAGATGAGGAACTTCCTGCAAATTTTGCACCAATTCCATATGTGATGAATGAGGAAGATTTTGTGGAGAAGATTATAGTGCCAGAAGCAGCGAGTGAAGCAGACCGTGTTGAGCTCTGGATTCGCCAGGGCAATTTCTTGGCTAAGAAGAATAAAATGCCAATGCCTTTATCATTCAGTGAAGCCTCGTGCTGCTTATCTCCATTAACCGTGACTGATGATTTCTGGATAAGAGGTGAGGCTAATCAGAGCTTACCACCTTTTTCACAGCGCACGGGTGTTACAGCTCCACCAAAAATAACAAGGCTTGAGCCTACAATGAAACCTTCTCAGATTTCCAGGCCCTTACCAAATCCACCTGAATCCAGTTATTACCAATTATTCTTGAAAGTATGTTATGACGGAGAAAATAAGGGACACACTCACGAATTCGGATTAACTCATAAATGTATGTGGTGCAATTTGACTTTGCCAGCAGAACTTGAACTTCTGACTCCAGAGCAAGGTCTTACAGCAATTGAATCCCAGGGTATTGAAGTGACCAAGGAGACATTTGAGGATTTACTAAATGAGACACATAAGGTAAATCGCTTTGAATCCAAGTTAACAATGGAAATTCCAGGACCATTGATGAACTGGGAGAGCCTCTTGAAAATAGAACCAGAGCCCTTGCAGGAATTTAGAGAAATAATATTGAAGACAACGGTTGAATTGAATAAATTGCCACCAGATGCTAAAGAAGTAGAAGTTGCTCTGGCATTATCTGACTTTTCTACACTCGCTGAGGAGGCTGAATCTAATTTCAAAAGACGAATGCCTAAGACACAATATGATGTATTCGATTCGATTGAACGTGGAGGCGCCGGTTCAATTATTCGTTTCTTGCAGGCCTATATTCTAGTCCCACTAAGTCAATTTACTTCTAGAAATTCTCCTAGTCTAAGAGTTCCAGAATCATGGGGGCTAAGTGGATTTCACCAGGTAGATGTGAACAATTTTCTAAATGAACATCGTAGTTACCTAATGAAATTTAATAAGGTTGGTGTGACTCCGTGGTTAAAGGCAAAGGTTGAAACATTTATTGCACAAGTCAGGCCAGTTCTAGATATATTGTCTACACTGAGACCGATGCAAGTCCCTGGAGGAAAACAGACATATGAATATGTTTTAAAATTATTTCTATATGCAAGCCTTTCTAATTTTGTGGACCCTGGTATATTACCTATTGCAAAAGATGCAGAGGTACCTTCACATGTTGAGCCTGAGGCATTATTTCCTGCAAAGTTTATCAGTGAAATGTTGAATCGATTTAAGTTTGAGGGTCTGAAGCTTACACCTGAGCAGATTAGAGAGTTGATTGCAGCAAGAAAAGAAGATGAAAAGGCGAATATTCTAAGAACAATGACCAAGATGTCGCGTGCCGAGAAAGATATTACCAAGATTCAAATGAAACTTGGTTTGGGAGATTGGGCAGTTGGTGGAACTAAGGCAATATATGCATATGATGAAGACCAATACGATAAGGAGAAAGACCAGAGGGCCAAGGCAGGAATTGTTGATTTCAGGGAATTTAGTCCTGAAGGTCAAGGTGGTCAAGGTGGTCAAGGTGCCCGAGGGGCAGTCGATGCTCTAGGATATGAACGAGGTCAAGGAGATGAAGCTGGATATATTGATGATGAAATGCTCGGTGAAATAAATAATTTTGACGATGATACTTAGACGTTCACTCATTTTTAATCTTCAACGGTCTAAAGTTGCTATTTTAATCTTTAACTCTGTTAAACTATTAATAATTATCATTAAGTAGATGACAATTATTAATGGAATCGAAATAGATATTGTGCCTGCTGCTCCTGATACTACTAAGCTTGCAATCTTTAATAATGATAAACTGGAAAATAAGTTACATGTAATTGCCGTTATTTCTAATCCTTGCCAATATGCCCGACGATATATCTTAGCCAGAGAATTTATTAAACGTATGGAACAAGAAGACTCTGTTATCTTATATATTGTTGAGCTTGCCTATTGGGACCAGCAATATTATGTTACTGAAAAGGGAAATAAGCGGCATTTACAACTAAGGGCCACGGTACCTCTTTGGCACAAGGAGAACATGATTAATCTGGGAGTAAAGAAACTTCTGCCTCCTAGCTGGCGTGCGTTTGCATGGATAGATGCCGACATCGAATTTGAGAGCACAACATGGGCCTCCGACGCTCTTAAACTTCTGAATGGTGCCAGGGATGTTGTGCAGCTGTTTAGTCATGCAGTTGATATGGATTCGCAAAAAAACGCCATGTCAATATTTCCATCCTTTGGATTTCAGTATTCCAAGGGCTCCATATATGGTAAGACTGGAATAAATATGTGGCACCCTGGATTTGCATGGGCCTGCACACGTAAGGCATATGAAAAGATGGGTGGCCTGTATGACATGAGTATATTAGGGTCAGGTGACACCAATATGGCATATTCGTTTTTAGGAAACGGTAAAAAAAGTATAAATGAGAAGGCTAGCCAGGACTATAAGAATTCTATAGATAAATTTAATTCCAGGGTTAATAATCTACGTCTTGGATATATTCCTGGTGTAATACGTCATTATTTTCATGGATCAAAGAAGAATCGTAAATATAGCGAGCGCTGGAATATTTTGGTAGATAGCATGTTTTCTCCTCAGCTACATATCACTTATAATAAGGATGGTTTGATTGTGCCAACGGTAGACTGCCCTAAGAAACTTCTAACTGATATCATGACATATTTTTCTGAGCGCAATGAGGATGAATATTTTTAGAAATCTGATAAAGTCGCATTGTCAGAATGGTATCCGTGCAGTTACAAGATTAAATTCCGTTATTAATCAATAAACTATAATAGATGAGACGATTAATCGTCGCAGGATTGTTATATTTAACAGGTATTGCTGTAATCTTAGTGATTAAGCCGCAATACATGTTCCGAGAGGATGGGCGATGGAAGGAATTTGGTATAGGCCGTGACCCCGCTAATTTTACCCATGTACCATTTTGGCTTTTTGCAATTATTTGGGCAATTATATCTTATGCATCTGTATCAATTATTGAAGATACTATTTACGGTAATGATAATTACAGTTCTGCTTCTAGACAATGCGAGCCTTGTCAGACCACACAGACAACACAGGTCACCCAGGCAACTCAGAATAATTCAAGAAATGTAAGGAATTCAAGGAATTCAAGAGTAAATAGTCAACAGGAGTTAACTCCCGGATACTATATGTTAAATGAAGGTGCTACTGGAAGAAATGGTATACCAAGATATGTATATCTAGGTCCTGAAGAACCTGAATTATAATGGACACAATTGAGCAAGTCCATTCATAATACTTTGTGTGTATAGGCCTATCCAGAATATATAGAATCCTGAAGAAATTCCCTTTTTAGTTTCTGGTGGAATATCTTGAATTAGACCTTCTATTGGCCATCGCATACTAGGAAATATGTATAATAATCCCCATAATAAGAATTGCGGAAGTGGAATTATAGCAACTCTTTGTAATTGAACCAACCATTGAACTTGCTTACAGCTCATATACTGTATTAGACAATTGGCAGCATATCCTAAAGTTATTGATAATAATGGTAAAAATACAAATGGTCCTAGCCAATCTGGAAAATTATATCCATTTATGTATTTACCATCCCAGAATATCATGAAAATTCCAAGAATAATTGCAATGCAAATTGAAAATGTTATACGAATTCCACTTGTTACACCCGTTTTTATTACTGGTGTTTCAGTTATTATTGGCGTATCAGACATATCTGATTTATAAAGGAAAAAGATATGAATAATCAACCGACTGTATAAACAGATGGCATCACAGGTAAATAGGGATTTCTTTAAGAAAGCTAAGAAGGTTGACCGGGCAATTGAAATAAGAGATAACGAGGCAGTCATTCCGGCAGTAAAGGAAAGAGCAGAAGTGCGTGCAAGGCTTCCAAATCGTCGCGTATTATCGATTGGAGAACGGGCGACAATACTTGAAGAAAGAAAGGCAGTAATTACAGCTTTAGAAAATGAGATTGAGATTGAGAGAAAAGTGCTACTTGAAAAAGTAAAGATATATGATGCAACTAAATCTGGTGCTGGTGAAGTTGTTGCGCATAATTTGAAGGTAAAGATGCTTATGGAAAAACGTTCTAATATTTCTTATCCAGAAACATGGATTGAAGGATTAAGTGGACTTACTTTAAAGGATATATTTGGCAGTAAGAGAGATGATAGGAAAATAGGTGCAGATGTATTCCAGATTAAACGTCGTGTAGAGCCTATACTAAGCCTCTATGTTGACTTGGAACCACAGGCTTCAGTAGCACAGCCTCCAGTGGCACCGGCTTCAGTAGCACAGCCTCCAGGAACGCTTTCCGCTATTGCTACAGCCTTAGGGGTCCCTACCGCATCTGAGCCTGCATCGACTGCTACAGCAGCTCAGGGTGTCATTATTGGACAAAAACGTGTTCTTAAATCGAAAAGGGCCGCTGCGGCTGCTCCTGCCAGCGGTCCAACATTCTAGGCTTAGCCAGAAAGAGGATACTCTTTTAACTTCTTCTCATTCTTATCGCAATTTACCTGCTCAACCTTATATCTATAACAAGCTCCATTCGGGTCCTTGTATACTAGGGCATCCACTGTTGTTGGATGAGGATATTTGTAAATAACCTCATGTGCACCACGCCCTCCTAAACCAACATATAGTAGCCCAGAAGCTACGCCAATTACAAATGGCATTAATTGAAAAAATTCAGGAATCCAATACATCTTATCCTATGTAAGTTGTAGAAGTAAAACATGATGATAGGTGCTTTTAAAAATCCTATTTTTAAGACCTTAGTATCATTCATGTTTGGTTTAGCCCTAGTTCTTATTATATCTCCAATTTGTCATGGGCGCTCATGTATGGTAGTAAAGGCTCCTCCTATTCATGAGGTCCAGGATTCAGTATATCACATTGCTTCAAAGTGCTATAAGTTTGAAACAGTTCAGATGGATTGCCCTGCTCAGGGAGCAATAGAAGCATTTGAGAATATTAGAGCATAGGCAATAGATTGTAGGGTAAAGACTTTGCCTGCACATATGTCCCAATGCTTATGCGCTTGGAGTTCCCGGGTTTCTTTATGCTGAAGAAAAAGAATGGCAAACGCAGGAACACTATTATCAGACCTCGATGGAAAGGCTCCACTTTCTGGTGATGGCGATCTTGTTAAGATGATTTATCAGGATATGAATTCTAATCAAGATATGCGTCCGGGTGCAGCTTCTTCTATGGCACCGGGTGGTGTTCAGGGACCCATGATGCCTATGCCCCCTCCTCAGCAATCAACCCAGCAGTATCAGATGGACTCTGGTCCCCCTACTGCTCATATCATAGGTGGTCAGCATCCTACTTCTGCAGACTTTGCACAAATGCTTCAGAGTTCTGCTCCTGGATTTGCCGCAGCAGGAAACTGGGATAATAGTTCTGGGCAGCAAGGCTCTGCACAACAAGCTCAACTCGCTGCTCAAATTGCATCTCTACAGGCGAGTCAGGGTAAGGCATGGTCTACCTACATAGGTGATGAGATGAAGACCCCTATTTTAATTGCAATTCTAGTATTCGTTGTAAATTTACCATTTCTAAGTGTTCTTGTTGCTCATTATGCACCGTGGATGTTAAAGAGTAGTGGTGATATGAATATTTATGGTCAGCTATCTAGGGCACTCTTAGTTGGGGGATTATTTTGGGCATCTAATCGTATCTTACTTCCTTTACTATGAATAGATGAAGCCTCGTATATTAAATGAATTTGTAGAAACTGCCTTATATTCTTTACCTGTTGGTCTTACCATGGGGTTTCTATATAAAAGCATTTCAATGGTCGATTTTATAGTATCTCTAGCGGTAGGCCTATTAGCAACAGCCGCTGGATGTAATTTATTAGTTGCTAATTTACTTTTATCATTAACATTAATACTAATGGTTAAGTATTATGCGCATGAAGGATTTATCATACATGATCCTCCTTCTGATATTTCATCCAGGATCAGACAATTAAGGGCAAATAAGCTTGAAACTGAGGGATTTGTAGGCAATGTCTTTCAAAATATAACAAAGGCTGGTTATAATAATCCCGGCTTTGGAATGGCAGGACCCTTAGTTGAAGGTTTTGAAGATGAGAAGAAGGTCGATAAGAAAGTAAATGAAAGTAAACCTGCACCAGTCAAAAATCATGAACTTGCATCCCCTTTTAAACTTGGTGAGATTCCTTCTCAAGTAAATAATGGGCCTCACATTGATGCTGGCTCTACGCTGATGAAGGCAATACAGGGATTAAATCCAGACCAAATAAATGCAATGACCAAGGATACAAAGCAATTGATTGAAACACAAAAGAGTTTAATGGGTATGCTTGGAACAATGAAGCCAATGATGCAAGACGGTAAAGAGCTCATGGATACCTTTCAACAAATGTTTGGAGAAAAATAAGGCATGTAATTAGTTATAAATTTTATAGTTTATATCAATAAAATTGATATACATTTTAAAATACAAATTAGGTAGTAATGGTAAATGATAATAAATCGAAAAAATCTGGTCGTGGGGGTGGAAAAACTGCAGTTTCAAAAAAAACTCATACTGTAAAAAAAACCTTGAAAAAAAAGCCTGCAACGGTTGTTTCTTCAATGGTCTTTAAAAAGAAAACAATTCCTCGTCGCCGTGAAGTTCATGATATTCGCCATCCAGAATTTCAACCAATCATTGATGCATTTGGAAGTGAAAATATTCTTGAAAATTTTGCACTTTTCTTGGGAAGAGATAATATAAATACAATAATTTCAGGTTATGAAGATGATAATGGTAACATTGCATCACGTATAAGAATCGCTACAGGAGAAATTCCGAAAAATTTTAGTGGTGTTGTATTTGATGGTGCACATTGGAAGGGGTATGAGTCTAAACGCGCAAATGTGCCTAGAGTAGTATATGATTCATACATGACAGGATTACAGATAGAAAAAACAATGAATTTCTGTCAAAGTTATGCAACATTTCTATGGGCCCAGGAAGGTAATTTGCATTTTAATAAACATGGTCTAAATATTACATTTCAACCTGGTAAGTATGTAGAAAATGTAAAGAAAATGGCAACTCTATGGTTGGCATGGTTTGACTATGTAGATACATTAGAAGGAGGTAAAGTCTGGTTATCTCAGGCTATTCCTATATCTCACACATTTCCTCATGGTAGCGCTGGTATAAAAAAGACATTGCGTGAATTAAAGACTAATACTGCAAAGGCTGATGAGTTTTCAAAGGCTACGCTCTAAATATATTGAACATATGCAATTAGAATGGTCCGGTGTCCCCCAGGAATGGTATGTTTTCCAAATCGGTTTGATTTTTTTTCATCATCGTCACTTGTGTTAATTATAATTATGGGTATAGTTATAATTCTGGTAATCTGGTCACAAAAGATATCTCCAAATGTTATTTTTCTATCTCATGCCCAAGGTCAGGGTCATGCCCAAGGTCAGGGCCAAGGTCAAGGTCAGGGCCATACCCATACTCAGATTCAACCACCAGTGCGTGTTAATCTAAGGTCAGGAGATGATAGATATACACGTGCTCCTGAGCCTGAGCGTGACTGGGATACTCCACCCGATTATTCACGTATACCTAATCCAGATAGACCTTTCAATATTCCTACTCAGGGTATTCCCGAGCAATATCAATCTATGGGGATTGTAAAAACAAGCGACGGTAAACTTCTCCCTTTATTTGGTCGTCGCTCTATATCTGCACGAGAACGCTACAATTACTACACACGCACAGATTCGTATAATCCTTTACCCATACCGATTGAAATGCAGGGTCGTGATTGCCAAGACCAAGTTGGATGCCCTGAGCTTTATAATGGAGATAAGGTAAAGATGTCTGCTACAAATGAAATGGGTGAGGTGACGATATATAAGGTGCGAGATATAATTCGTTAAACAATCGGTGTATATAGTAAGAATGTCAACTAAGCAATGTGATGCAGGTAATTCAACTTCAGGATTTCCATTGAATATATCACAATCTTTATTTGTATTAGCATCTTCTTCAGAAAATGACTCTCAATTACAAAAAGCAATTGTTCCGACTGAATTTTCAGTTAATTGGGGTTCACCTATGTTAAATATGCCTATAATTGTTACTCAAACAGCAGATACACCTAATTCTAGAGCTGTATGTCAAATTACTGGAATCGATAATATTACTGCAAATTCAACAATAAATTGGGGAAATGCTACATATAAATGCTCCAATACATTATCAATTGTTAAAAATCAGCATAAAAATTTCAATAGAAATAATGATGCTTTATATGAAGTAATTCTATCATTTCAAATTATAGATAAAATAACAAATCCTTCTTTGCCTGATATTATACTTTTAACAAGACCCCTTGTATTTGTAACAGAAACTCCAGGGACACCAGGTATCCCTGATACCCCAGACTTCTGGAAAACGGTTAATACTATACTATCTACATCGAATGCAAATACAAATACTAATTTGGATATGTCAACAATGTTTGGATATAATGATGGAACTTTAATGCCAATGGTATCTTATCAGACATGCTTACCAGTAAAAATTATAAATCCAGTAGGGACGACCCCGGTTGCATCTTTAGGGAGTTTCTTAGGGAGTTTAACAATGCGTGTCAATGTTATTATTAACCCAATATATATTTCTGTAACTGAAAATGGATTAGGAAAATGTTCTGTTGTAACTAAATATACATTGGTAACAATTGGAAGAGGTCCAGTTGAACTGTTTAATGATATTATTCAAACTAACAATATAGGGAATCATACTTTTCAATTTAAGGATGGTGGGAATACAGCAGATAAATTTCCACTTTCAGCAACTTTAAATAATTTTGTCCCACTTCCAAATACATATTCATTAACAACATTATCTGAAATATTACAAAAAGTTGAAATTGCAGTTCCTGATTTTCTTCTTGGAAATTCATTGAATAAAATTGCCAATTCAAAAACACTTCTACCAGTGTTGTCTCAAAAAAAGAAGTTTAAATGTTATACAATTGATCCTACAACTGATATTGTAGGTGACCAAATTACGATTGATCCTACTACTGGAAAAAGTTTAAAAGATACACTGGAAAATGATGCACTAAATGATTCAGGTGGTTTATATTTACAAGGTGGTATTCTAGCAGACGCAGATTCCGCAGCACAAGCAGATTCCGGCATAAAACCTGGTGATATCGAATATATACTTGTTATAATCTTTATTACTTTTTCTAGTGCTTGCTTATTCGGATATATGTATTTTATTGGTGAAAAGATATTTTTTAAAGAACCTACTGAACAAATTCCTTGGGGGCATATTATATGTTTTTGCCTACTTTTAATATCGTTGATTGTATTATCAGTCTATATGGATCCTGATAAACATGGCAACTTTAACAAACCTAAATCTAATGACTCATAATCAGGTGTGTATTATTACTAATATAATTTCAAATAATTGTATTCATTAGATATGTATGATTTAACTGCATTTTTAGTATGGCTGATATTTATCGGAATATCAGCTATATTAATTATATATATATTAAAATATCCTAGCATAGAAAAAAATACTAAAGAAGGATTTGTTATATATGCTTGTCCGAATGGCTCTACTACGTATATCACAAAAAATGGTGATACAAATTGCTGTAATGGAGATGTTGTAGATGGAAAATGCACTGGTAATAATCTATGTTCTCTTTCTCCCAATAATGAACTTAGATTAAGTGCATGTAGTCAATTAGCAGAGCAGCAGCAGGTTGCAGTAGGAATCGCAAAATGCCCAAATGCAATTCCGAATTACTTCAAAAAATCAGATGGTTCTTTAGAGGGATGCTCTGTATCGCAGATAACACCTAATGGCCAAATGCCACTAGACCCCACAAAATTACAATGTATCTTATATGCAACAAATGAACTTGATAAGATAAAGTTAGATAGTTGTTATAACTATAGCTTAAATCAGACTGCTTTAGCAAATGCTGCAAATTGTCCAGCACCAGCAGGACCACCAGCAGGAGCACCACCACGACCACCAGCAGGAGCACGAGCACCACCCGCACAACCGCTACTACCAGTCCTGAATTTGAATGCTAATACACCAGCGACACCAGCAGGACCAGCACAAGCTACATCAATTGCATCATCTATGGCTTCACTTATGTCTTCACCTGTAGCTTCACGTATGGCTTCACTTATGGGTCAAGCAGAACCTGCAGCATCATATATAATATACGGCCCTGGAATTTCTAATTTACCTGTGACAAAAATACTGACTAATCAAACACCACCAGGTCCTATAAAAATTTATTTAGCCCAAGATGGTCAATTGGTAAGGGGTGTAACTGTTGATTCCGCATATACTAGAAATATTTCATCATTAGTATTTACTGCAAATCTTTCAGAAATTATAGATACAAATAGTGCCATATATCCTCTTCTAAATAAGTATTCTGGTAGTTATATTCAAGCACCTAATAAATATAATATCAAGAAGTCTGACGGAACTGGTGTTTTAACTCCATCGTAAATACATTTAATCACTATACCCATTCCTATTTCCATGCTCCATAGCATTAACATGCTTTGAATCATCGGGAAAGAGGTTCTGTGACCTTGAGCCCAGAGGCTCCGTATTCAGTGCATGCTTCTCATCAATCGATGAATCCACTGGCTTAAATTCGTTATCCTGGTCTTCTGCCTTAGAAGTAAAATCACCTACATCATAACTCTCATCTGCGTGACCCCCGTGCTCTAACCTTTGGAATGCCCCATTGTATTTTTCACCAGATGAATGACCAAATGCACCCATATTATTCTTTGTTCCTATAATACCTAGAATATCCTCATGATGATGTTGAATATAAATTGCAGTTATAACTAAAAATAAACCAAGAGCTACATATTTATCATATGAAATTGACCCGAGAACAATTATAACTGCTGCTAGGCGCATAGGCAGTGTATCAAGAGATGATTTTAGGGTCGCAGTAATTTGTGAAATGCAGAGAAAACTTATAAATAATCCGACTAATACAATAGTTCCAATAATATGGTCAGTCGTCATTCTAACATTAAGTTTTAAAATTACAATATTAATTCTCGGAGTTTTTTCTTATTCTACAAAAATTGACTCTTCTTCCCTATTTTCTTCTTAACATAAAGTATGACAGAGCGAATTCTAACAACACATGGTTACTCTGTTCTCAAGTCATCCTTGACAAAAGAACAGGATATACAGATTAGAAAGGACTTGACAGTAAAGCCCCAGCAAATGCAACGCTTCGCTGCGGTAACTGATAATGAATTTACAGTATTTCTAGAATCTGCAACACGCCTCTATTTACCACGTGTTTGGGCTAAGGATTTTCTTGGACCTGCCCAGGAGAGTGTAATGACAGATGGTAATCCTTTGCCTCCTGCACTTTCCTTTGTTGGTAAACCCTATGATTATCAGGAAGGCATTATCAAAAAGTTTCTAGATGCAGATGCAAATGGCTTAATTTGTGTTCCTTGTGGAAAGGGAAAGACTTTCATGGCTCTGGCAATTGCCTTTCGCCTCGGTGGTCGCTTTATGGTTGTTGTGGATAAGGAGTTTCTTCTTGACCAATGGGCCGGAGAGATGCGTAGTCTTATACCTGGTATTCGTGTTGGACGTTTTCAGGCTGATAAGATGGAAGTTGACCCTGAGCAATATGATTGCACAATTTGTATGATTCAGACAATTGTAAAGAGACAGATTCCCGAATCTGTCCTGCGGTCTTACAAATTCACTATCTTTGATGAGTGCCATCACCTTGGCGCTGGACATTTTAGCAAGGTATTGGGAAAGCTGCAGACCAAACATATGCTTGGCTTGTCGGCTACGCCCAAGCGCGATGATGGTCTGACAAAGGTATTCGAGTGGCATTTGGGGAAGCCAGTATATTGGGAGAAGACACGGGAGGCCGACGAGACTGTAACTGTAGAGATTCTGAGATTCTCCAGTGATGATATTGATTATAAGGAGACTCCGCTGAACTGGAGAGGAGAAACAGTTGTTGCGAAGTTACTTGGTCAACTTGTATCTTGTCATGAGCGCAATGAATTTATCGCTGATAAGCTGAAGGAACTAATTAAGGAGCCAAATAGGCGCATCTTAGTTTTATCTGAGCGCATTGGACACTTGGAGTCTCTCGAAGTATTAATGAAACCGACGGGCTGTGTAATGGGATATTATATTGGTGGAATGAAGACTGCCACACGTGAGCTGGCTGCAGAGGAAGCCCAGATTCTATGGGCGAGTTATGCGATGGCAAGTGAGGCCATGAATATCAAGACTCTGAACTGTGTGTTAATGGCTAGTCCACGCAAAAAAATCGAGCAGAGCACAGGACGTATCTTAAGACAGAGACCAGAGGATAGGAAGGTTGCTCCAGTGATAGTGGATGTGATTGATGTGCATAGGACATATCAGTCTCAATCTCGTGAACGCATTTCATACTATAAGAAATGTGGTTACAAGATTTTGGATAGTGATGCTCCTGAGGAGGCAATAAAAAAGAAGGGACCAGTAGTCTATGGATTCATGGATGACTAGACATATAGCTTCAGTATTATTTAAGATTATTTTGTATTCGCATCTATTCTTTCTTGAAGCTGCGCTATACGGGCTTCTGTTTGCATAATTGCCTGTTTTATAAATTCAACAGCTTCTCTTGCACGTCTTGCCGAAATGATCATATCTTCTAAAAAAGTACCTCTTCCTGCTCTTGATACTGCTTCATCTTCTGCAGCAGTTGCTGCTAATTGTTGTGCTTGTTCATATTTACCCATAAGCATTTTTAGATCTGCTTCTGCATTTGCTAGTTCATCTTTTGCTGCTGCTTTTGTCATTTCAGGGCCACCTCCAGAATACCTTTTTCTGCTAACTTTACGATTAGCCTTCTTTGTATGGCGTCCTTTTTTTCTCCTAGAGCCAGCAGTCTGTGTGCAAGCCTTGGACCATGCAGTAGTATCTAGAGGCCTATTTAATAAAATAGGTGCACCCACTGAATTAGTAAACTGACTGGGCTCAGTAGTATAACGAGCACTAGGAGCCTCATAGACACCCATGTCCTTGGCCGCAGCTAGACCAACGCCACCGCGTTGGTTTAGAGGGCTTACATGGTTAGGAGTGCAGTTTAGTTTATCAATCTGGGCAAACCCATTGTAGTTTTGTGATAAATTATTTGTATACGCACCTCCACGCATGCCTAATAGACCAGATGTGCCGGGCAGGCCTCCTGTAGCGCTATAAGATATCTGACCGGGACGTGAAGAAGACATACAAGAATCATAAGAACGATGCACCATTAAACCATTTGCTAAACCAGGGTTTAGGGCACCACCGGGTTCTATTCCAGAGCCTTGTGCGCCACCCGAATGCTTCAGTGCCTTTTTTCCTTTTCTTCTTAGTAATTTACGAGACTTTGCCATTCTAATATGGCTATGTATTTTCATTCAGACTGACTTTTGTTAGCCACATTCCATACACAAGTGGACCACTCTCATAACGCAGATCATGGTAACTAGAAATATGCTGCGAGAATCCAGAGAATTTACGCGCATAGCGAGAAAGTGTGTAAAGTTTTTGAATTTTCTCAAAACATAAAGCCTGTTCCTTTAACTCCTCTCTATCATCCACTTCCCACTCAACCTTTGCAGTAAGATATGCTTTAAATCTATCCATATATGGCTCAATTATAGATACTAGAGTAGGGCTATACGAGCTTAGACGCTTATAATTAAATGTTAGGATTTCGGGTGCTAGGCCTGACCAATATTCCTCCAAATTTGCTTCGCTAAAATTATAGAGGGTAAGATGATTTGGATTCAAGCGTGCTCTATGAGCCGCATAGTTAGCCTGACCCCTACGAATATCATCATAATATGCATGCTTAATATCCGGTGATGTCCACGCAAAATCCACAGGCATGTTATTATCCTTAGCTAGTTGAACCATTTGGGGAGTATAGCGGCGCTCTGCCTTTAGCTCACATGGAAGAATAGGGGCAAACAGCTCAAGTGCATTTGTATAATCTGCCATATAGATTATCATACTATTGATTCCCTCAACATTATAGGCCTTTCCCCCATTAGCTAGTATGGCATAGTAATACTCTGGTAACATTGTTGGAGTATTTCCGTGGTAATCAGCATCAATGGTTGTAACTCGACCGGCAAATTCTTTGATGAACCGCTGCATCTGATTGTGACATGACACATCAACAATACAGATTACACCTGGCTCAGCCCTCTTATATAGATAATCAATGTTTGGCTGGAGTGTAGAAGGATATCCCATGCATACATATACGTCAAAGTTAGGTAGCCTTTCAATGTCGGTTACACCATTATGCATACCGTCTCCTGCCCAGAGAATCATTCGGAGGGGCGGCTCCAGAAAACACTTAGCTGGGATATCATGTATGAAATTCATAACACGAGATTCCATTTGATGCTAGAAAGTGTATTTGTGTTATACTTCAATTTTTATATTAAACTAGCGTTTACCCTGCTATTTGGTATTTCATACCAAACTAGCGTTTACCCTGCTATTTGGTATTTCATACCAAACTAGCGTTTACCCTGCTATTTGGTATTTCATACCAAAC
>Ga0114962_10001732_pt1 | contig 18630 bp, 10 predicted proteins | sample C_130820_MF_Meta_FD_87017 | JGI IMG/M metagenome (GOLD analysis project Ga0114962, IMG submission 87017) | Freshwater microbial communities from Lake Croche, Canada to study carbon cycling - C_130820_MF_MetaG | ecosystem: Environmental > Aquatic > Freshwater > Lake | place: Lake Croche, Canada...
AGGTTCTAGCGGAACTTCTGGTTCATCAGGAACTTCTGGTTCATCAGGATCCAGCGGCTCTAGTGGTAGTTCGGGTACTTCCGGCTCTAGTGGTTCCTCAGGATCATCTGGTTCTAGTGGTTCTAGTGGTTCTTCAGGATCATCTGGAAAATCAGGCTCCAGTGGAACATCTGGATCTAGTGGAACATCTGGATCTAGTGGAACATCTGGATCTTCGGGTACTTCAGGTTCTAGCGGATCATCAGGTACAAGTGGTAGTTCTGGTACATCTGGTAGTTCTGGAACATCTGGTTCGTCTGGTTCATCTGGTACAAGTGGTTCTTCAGGTACATCTGGTAGTTCTGGTACATCCGGTAGTTCAGGAACATCTGGTTCTTCAGGTAGTAGTGGTTCTTCAGGTAGTAGTGGTTCTTCAGGTAGTAGTGGTTCAAGTGGTTCATCAGGAACATCAGGAACAGGTTTTAATGCAATTATAACTCCTGCTGATTATAGAATACTAACTGCAACAGGATCATCTACTACATCGGCTCTAGCAAATAGTAACTTAACCTTTAATGGAAATAAGTTGGAAATAGGTGCTGCAGTAGGAGCAACAGGAACTGCATTTAATGTATTAGGTTCTTCAGGTCAATTATTCTCTGTTACAGATACTTTAATTGGTGATGTATTTCAAGTTAGTGATATTTCTGGTACTCCTATTTTAACAGTAAATACTGCAGAGATAGTAACTATTGCAGGTAACTTATTTATGAATAGTGGTAATGCTACAGGAGCAACTGTATCAACCACTGTAATGACTATACCAATAGTAAATGGTACATCCGCATTCTTTGATTATTATGTAAATAATTCAATAACGGGTGCTTATAGAGCAGGAACAGTAATGTGTGTTTGGAATGGTTCAAATGTTGCTTATACAGATACATCAACAACAGATTTAGTTGCATCAACTTCGGGTATAGAATTTAGTGTTGATATATCTGGTTCAGATGTTAGATTAAGAGCGACAATAACAACTGGAACTTGGAAAGTAAAAGTTGGTATAAGAGTAATATAATATATAAATTATGGGATTTTATAGAGGACCTCAAATTGTAACAAGTGGATTAGTTCTTCATTTAGATGCTGCTAATCCAAAGTCATATCCAGGTACAGGAAGTACTTGGTATGATAGATCTGGTAATTTGAATGGTGGTGTTGTCAATAATGGAACATTGGTGAATGGGCCTAGTTTTAGTTCTACTAATATGGGAAGTATTGGATTTGATGGGGTGAATGACTACATATCTCTATCTAATATTAAAAGTTTATCCAATAATTATACCTTGAGATGTGTATTTAAAACAAACACAAATACCACATCAACTGCTTACTTCAATATGTTAAATGGTTTGTCCGCGGTATCTCAAAACTCCATGAAGCTAGAGTGGAACAATAGATTCTTATCATACAATAATTCAGGTACTTTACAATCATATGCCTTTGCTTATCCATTAGTTCCCGCTTTTAATCTATCACAAACTTTTAATGATATGCAAATAACGGTGGATAATAGTAATGTAATGACAATCTATAATAATGCTGTCCCATGTACACCAACTACATCAGTAACAGGTGCCATAGATTTTCAAGTATTAGGTAGAGCACAGGGAGCATATCTACCAGAATCAATTGCTATATTTCAACTATACAACAGAGCACTCTCCGCAACAGAAGTTCTTCAGAACTATAATGCAACAAAATCAAGATTCACATAAAAATAATATAAATATATGGAAACACAAGACTATTCAAATAGAAATTTTATGATATTTAATGTATCAGAATTATCACAAATCGATTTTACACAGGTATTAGAGACATCTGCAGAAACTGTTAGAAAATCTACTGATGAAACAAAAACGTTTGTTAAATGGGATGGAAATGAACCAGAGTGTATAGGATTACTAACAACTCTAGAAGGTCCTTATACATATGATGAAATAATAGCTATTTTATCAACAGAAGAATGGACAAAACCAATGTCTGAAATGATATGAGTTCATTAGGAGGACCAAGTATAGTTACAAGTGGATTAGTTCTTCATTTAGATGCTGCTAATATAAAATCATTTAGGGGTGAACCAACTGTAAATTTGGCACTAGGTCCTCTAAATATAACTGGTAATTATGGAACGACTACTGGTTTTATTAATGGTGCGGGAACCACTCTAAGTATAGGAACTTTATTGAACTTTACTGGTGAATATAATGCAGGAACTATAACCGCATCTACTGCTAGTTGGGTTGCATATATTTATCCAATATCTGGTGCGACAGTTAGTAGTCAATTCACGACAACATGGTATCTAAAAGCAGGTTCTGCATATAGTATAGATCTTAACTGGGGAGGTAATCATAATGGAAACCGAACAAATTTCACTGTAAATTTACTTACTGGTTTTGTAACAAATATTACTATTGCATCAGGGGAAACATATTCGGTTACACAAAGTACAAATGGGTTTTATAAAATTTCATATTCATCCACACTACAAACTGGTACTTTATACTATCCACAAGTTAGTCCTGCGATAGGTTCTATAATATTTGGTGGTATTCAAATTGAAGCAAAATCTTATGCAACAACATTTGTAAATGGAACAAGAGGTACTACTGTGGAGACAGGTGGTGGTTGGATAGATAGAAGTGGGAATAGTAATAGTGGTCAAATAATAAATGGTCCAACTTATAACTCTTTAAAAGGAGGTAGTATTTCTTTTGATGGAGTAAATGATTATGTTACAGTACCTTCACTTGCAAATACCGCATTTCCTCAGGATACTGGAACCATAGCAATATGGTATAATATAGATTCAACAGGTGCAACTAGTTCACTACCTCCAATTTTTGATGGTTATGAGGCGAGAAATCACATTTTTATCAGAAGGTCTAGTAACCCATCAATATCAATACAAATAGCACTTCAAGATTTGTTAAATGTTTCATACAAATATGTGTACGACCATACCAACTTACTTACTTTAGATGCATGGCATAATATTGTTATAACTTATATTACTGGTGTAAGTAGTTCTGTTAAAGTTTATGTTGATGGTCTATTAGTAAATACTGGTACAATATCAGATAGTACTTGGAGACCAACAGGACAATTTGTTGGATTTGGTGCATCTAACGCAACTAATACTGCTAAAGGTAAAGGTGGTATAATACAAGTTTATAACAAAGCACTTTCAGTCACAGAAGTTCTACAGAACTATAATGCCACAAAATCAAGATTTATATAATGTACACAGGACCTCAAATAGTTACAAGTGGATTAGTTCTACATTTAGATGCTGGAAATACAAAGTCATATCCTGGCACAGGAAGTACTTGGTATGATAGATCAGGAAATTTGAATGGTGGAGTTGTCAATAACGGAACATTGGTGAATGGTCCGACTTTTAGTTCATCAAATAGTGGAAGTATTGTATTTGATGGAACTAATAAATCTGTGACCTGTCCATTATCTAGTACAATACAAAGTATAAATACAAATAATGCACTAACTATATCTGTATTTATAAAAGTTGCATCTACTAGTGAATATAGAGACTTTGTCGGGGTAAGTAAGGTATCAGGAAATAATCCATTTGTACTTAGAGCAAATATTGGAAATCAATATTTTTTTGATTGGGAAGTAGGTGGAGTTAGAGCACAAAATACTTATCCTGGTACAACTTCGGATATTTTAAATAAATGGGTACAACTAACTGCTACTATAGGTAGTGGTTCTGTCAAAATATATTCAAATGGACTACAGGTTGGTAGTACAGTAACAGTATCTGGTAGTATAAAAACTATAGACTCAAGTTTTCAGGTAGGTAATTTAGGATATAATTATTTCAATGGAAGTATATCAAATGTTCAAATGTACAATAAAGAACTTTCTGCAACAGAGGTATTACAAAACTTTAATGCCACAAGATCAAGATTCGGAATATAATATATAAACTATGGCAAATCCAATTAAATATACTACGGCAACACAATCGAATTCTATTAAAGCAGGAAACTTTGCAGTTGGTGTAAACAAAGGTGGTTATGGACCAACTAATGTCACATATTTTTATAATGGTAAAACTCCGAATGTCGGTGGTTATACAGTATATGTTGCCAATGGAACTGCAAGTCCATCTCCCTTTGTTGCTAGTAATGATTCTGTCTTAATTACATTATCTAATCAATTAGGGGGTAGTGGAATTACAACAATTTCTGCTGCTTTAAACTTCTTTAATTCCTCAAGTACAATTTTGTGTACGAATATGGATTATCCAAATATTGTAACTTCTGGATTAGTTCTAAATTTAGATGCTGCTTATACACCTTCATATCCAAAGAATGGAACTACATGGAAAGATTTAAGTGGATATGGAAATAATGGAACATTTGTTGGTTCTGGACCAACATACGATTCATCAAATTTTGGGTCATTAGTATTTACATCATCCGCAAATCAACATGTAACAAGTTCTACACCGATAAGTTTAACAAACTCAGTTACATTATCGTCTTGGTTTAAATTCTCATCACAACCAAATACAATTATGAGATTTGTAACTGTTGATAATGAAATTGCTTGTATTAGAAAAAATGGTTCAAATGCCGAATTTTTTGTTAAAATAGGAGGTACTATAAAAATATTAAATAGTTCTCAAACATTTACAAATAATGTTTGGTATAATATGGTTGGAACCTATTTAAGTGGTGGTCCTGGTATAGCACCGGTCTGTGCTATATATATCAATGGTTCTCAATTAGTTGGCACATTTTCAATATCAGGAACTTTAGATTCGTCTTCAGGTTATAAAATATCATCTGAAGCAGCATCTGAAACCATGGTTGGAAATATTTCAAATGCTATGATTTATAATAAAGTTTTATCATCAACAGAAATATTACAAAACTACTACGCAGGTCTTCAACGATTTATACCAACAAATGGATTAGTTATGTCACTAGATGCGGAAAATACAGATAAAAGAGTTTCACTTCCATCTGTGGCATATGATATGAGTGGGAATAACAATAATGGAACTATGTTAAATAGTATATCACTTTCTACCATAGGTAGAACATCATTTGTACTGGATGGTGTAAATTATCAAATATCTACACCATATTCATCAACATTTGATTTCTCATTAGCACAAACAATTATTCTTTGGTTAAAACCAGGTACAGGAGCTACTGCATCTAGACGTAACCCATATAGTCAGGCATACGGTGGATCAGGAACAATAACCCAAGAAACCTCTGGTAATTTTACGTATTATTTTGGTACTGCTGGAATAGATAGTATTCCTTATACTGGAATAGGTGCATCATTTACTGTTGCAACAAATGAACTAGCATTTATTGCAGTTACTCGTGATCAAGTAACAAATACTGTAAATTGGTACAAAAATGGATCTTTTGTTACTTCTTCTAATGCAGGTGGATATACTACTACAAATAATGGTAGTTTACCAATAAAAATAGGTACAGGTTATGCGGGTTCGTTTGTTGGTAACATAGGACAAACTTTTGTTTATAACAGAGCATTAACTTCTACTGAAATATCAACAATATATAATGCCACTAGATCCAGATATGGTCTTTAATTTTTTGATTTTTTACTTAAAAGAATAACTTACTTTTTATATATAGTTTAACTTCTTTTTGGAAAGTGAAAAAAAGATAATTAAATGGCAAACGAGTTTATACTACGAAAAGGACTTATATCCTTAGGTGGAGTTACATTCCCTTATAAAGCAGTTACTGGCACCTATTCAATAGGTGTAGATGATCAAACAATTGACTGTACAAGTGGAACTTTTTCTGTTACATTACCAACTGCTGTTGGTGTGGCAGGAAAAATATATTCTATCAAAAATAGTGGATCTGGTACAATAACTGTTGCCACAACATCTTCACAAACAATAGACGGAGTTACAACAAAGACTCTAACACAATATCAAATTTTATATGTAGAAAGTACAGGTACAAACTGGATAGCAACTGGTACAAGTGGAACTTCAGGTTCTTCTGGTACATCTGGTTCTTCTGGTACATCTGGTAGTTCAGGAAGTAGTGGTACAAGTGGTAGTTCTGGTACAAGTGGATCTTCGGGAACTTCTGGTTCAAGTGGATCATCCGGAACATCTGGTTCTTCTGGAACATCGGGTAGTTCTGGTAGTTCTGGTTCTTCTGGTACATCCGGTAGTTCAGGAACAAGTGGTAGTTCAGGCACATCTGGATCTTCGGGAAGTAGCGGAACAAGTGGTTCTTCGGGAACGTCCGGTTCTTCTGGTTCAAGTGGAACAAGTGGTAGTTCCGGTTCTTCAGGATCTAGTGGTTCAAGTGGAACATCTGGTTCTTCTGGTACATCCGGTTCAAGTGGTTCGTCTGGTAGTAGTGGAACATCTGGTTCTTCTGGTACATCCGGTTCAAGTGGTTCGTCTGGTAGTAGTGGAACATCTGGTTCTTCTGGTAGTTCTGGTACATCCGGCTCTTCTGGAACAAGTGGCTCATCAGGTACAAGTGGTAGTTCAGGTTCAAGTGGTACATCCGGTAGTTCGGGAACATCTGGTTCGTCCGGGACATCTGGTTCTAGTGGTTCTTCTGGTAGTTCAGGTACAAGTGGTAGTTCTGGTACATCTGGTTCGTCCGGGACATCTGGTTCTAGTGGTTCTAGTGGTACATCCGGTAGTTCGGGAACATCTGGTTCATCAGGTACATCTGGATCAAGTGGTTCTTCTGGTACGTCCGGTAGTTCAGGAACAAGTGGTAGTAGTGGTACATCTGGTTCTTCGGGAACGTCAGGTTCTTCTGGTTCGTCTGGAAGTTCTGGTACATCCGGTAGTTCTGGTTCGTCTGGAAGTTCTGGTACATCCGGTTCTTCTGGAACATCTGGTAGTAGTGGTACTTCTGGCTCTTCTGGTACATCCGGTTCAAGTGGAACTTCGGGGTCTAGTGGTACATCCGGTTCATCTGGTAGTAGTGGAACAAGTGGTAGTTCAGGGTCTAGTGGAACATCCGGTTCTAGTGGTTCTTCTGGTGCATCTGGTTCAAGTGGAACTTCTGGCTCTTCAGGCACGTCTGGTAGTTCAGGTACATCTGGAAGTTCAGGAACATCTGGTAGTAGTGGTACATCCGGTTCTAGTGGTTCTAGTGGTACAAGTGGTTCTTCAGGAAGTAGTGGTACATCTGGTAGTTCAGGCACGAGCGGTTCATCTGGAACTTCGGGTTCTAGTGGAACATCCGGTAGTAGTGGTTCTTCTGGCACGTCTGGATCTAGTGGTACATCAGGTTCTTCCGGTACATCTGGTTCAAGTGGTAGTTCAGGTACATCTGGTTCAAGTGGTAGTTCTGGTACATCTGGTTCTTCCGGTACATCTGGATCAAGTGGGTCTTCGGGTAGTTCTGGTACATCTGGTTCTTCAGGAAGTAGTGGAACTTCTGGTTCTTCAGGCACATCTGGTTCTAGTGGTAGTTCTGGAACATCTGGATCAAGTGGCACAAGTGGTAGTTCAGGTACATCAGGTTCTTCTGGTAGTTCTGGTACAAGTGGTAGTTCAGGAACTTCTGGAAGTAGTGGAACATCCGGTTCTTCTGGTACAAGTGGTAGTTCTGGTACATCCGGCTCGAGTGGTTCAAGTGGCTCTTCTGGTACATCCGGTAGTTCAGGAACAAGTGGCTCTTCAGGTACATCCGGTTCTTCTGGAACATCCGGTAGTAGTGGAACAAGTGGAAGTTCAGGTTCATCCGGTACATCTGGTTCTTCTGGAACGTCTGGTTCAAGTGGTTCTTCTGGTACATCTGGATTATCTGGTGTAAACGGTATAGATGGAACATCCGGAAGCTCAGGTACAAGTGGAAGTTCAGGAAGTAGTGGAACATCTGGTTCAAGTGGTACAAGTGGCTCATCCGGTACATCTGGTTCAAGTGGTAGTTCAGGAACATCTGGTTCAAGTGGAACATCTGGCTCTTCTGGTTCGTCTGGAACATCAGGGTCTAGTGGAACAAGTGGTAGTTCAGGAAGTAGTGGAACAAGTGGATCCTCTGGATCTTCAGGTACGTCCGGCTCTTCGGGTAGTTCTGGTACAAGTGGTTCTTCTGGAACATCCGGTAGTTCTGGTAGTTCAGGTACGTCCGGCTCTTCTGGTACATCTGGAAGTTCAGGGTCAAGTGGTACAAGTGGTTCTTCTGGTACATCTGGAAGTTCAGGGTCAAGTGGTACAAGTGGTTCTTCTGGAACATCTGGTAGTAGTGGTACAAGTGGATCTAGTGGCACGTCTGGTTCTTCAGGAACGAGTGGTTCCTCTGGAAGTTCTGGTTCTTCTGGTTCAAGTGGAACATCCGGTTCAAGTGGTTCTTCCGGTACATCTGGTAGTTCTGGTTCAAGTGGAACAAGTGGTAGTTCAGGTACAAGTGGTTCTTCTGGTACGTCAGGTTCTAGTGGTACGTCAGGTTCTAGTGGTACGTCAGGTTCTAGTGGTACGTCAGGTTCTAGTGGTTCTTCTGGTACATCTGGTAGTTCAGGAAGTAGTGGAACAAGTGGCTCATCGGGAACTTCTGGTTCTTCTGGTACATCAGGTTCAAGTGGGTCTTCAGGTACATCCGGTTCAAGTGGAACATCCGGTAGTTCAGGAAGCAGTGGTACGTCAGGTTCAAGTGGTAGTTCTGGTACAAGCGGCTCATCAGGTACAAGTGGTAGTTCAGGAACTTCGGGATCTAGTGGAACAAGTGGTTCATCAGGTAGTAGCGGAACATCTGGTTCTTCTGGTACATCTGGTTCTTCTGGTACATCTGGTTCTTCTGGTAGTTCTGGTACAAGTGGATCTTCAGGAAGTAGTGGAACATCAGGTTCATCTGGCACAAGTGGAAGTTCTGGCTCGTCTGGAACATCTGGATCAAGTGGTTCTTCCGGTACATCTGGGTCTAGTGGAACATCTGGTTCTTCTGGTTCAAGTGGAACTTCGGGTTCATCAGGTACATCCGGTTCTTCTGGTACAAGTGGTAGTTCAGGTACAAGTGGTAGTTCAGGAACATCTGGATTATCTGGTGTAAACGGTATAGATGGTACATCTGGTAGTTCAGGTACATCTGGTAGTTCAGGTACATCTGGTAGTAGTGGAACGTCTGGTAGTAGTGGAACGTCTGGTAGTAGTGGAACGTCTGGTAGTAGTGGAACTTCTGGTTCTTCTGGTTCTTCTGGAACAAGTGGTTCTTCCGGTAGCTCTGGAACTTCGGGTTCTTCTGGTTCATCTGGAACAAGTGGTTCTTCCGGTTCATCTGGAACTTCGGGTTCTTCTGGTAGCTCTGGAACTTCGGGTTCTTCTGGTTCATCTGGAACAAGTGGTTCTTCTGGTAGCTCTGGAACTTCGGGTTCTTCTGGTTCATCTGGAACATCAGGATCTAGTGGTTCTTCTGGTACAAGTGGTAGCTCTGGAACTTCGGGTTCTTCTGGTTCATCTGGAACAAGTGGTTCTTCTGGTAGCTCTGGAACTTCGGGTTCTTCTGGTTCATCTGGAACAAGTGGTTCATCTGGAACAAGTGGTAGTTCAGGTACATCCGGTTCTTCTGGAAGTTCTGGGACATCAGGATCTAGTGGTTCTAGTGGTACATCGGGGTCTTCAGGTACATCCGGTTCTTCTGGATCTAGTGGTACATCCGGTTCTAGTGGTACGTCTGGTAGTAGTGGTTCTTCTGGGACATCTGGTTCTTCAGGTAGTAGTGGAACATCCGGTTCTTCTGGTACATCGGGGTCTTCAGGTAGTAGTGGAACATCCGGTTCTTCTGGTACAAGTGGTTCATCTGGTTCTAGTGGTACATCTGGTAGTTCAGGAACAAGTGGTTCTTCTGGTACAAGTGGTTCATCTGGTTCTAGTGGTTCTTCTGGTAGTTCAGGAACAAGTGGTTCTTCTGGTACAAGTGGTTCTTCTGGTACAAGTGGTTCATCTGGTTCTAGTGGTACATCTGGTAGTTCAGGAACAAGTGGTTCTTCTGGTACAAGTGGTTCTTCTGGTACAAGTGGTTCTTCTGGTACAAGTGGTTCTTCTGGTACAAGTGGTTCATCTGGTTCTAGTGGTACATCTGGTAGTTCAGGTACATCTGGTTCAAGTGGCTCTTCAGGTACAAGTGGTAGTTCAGGAACATCTGGATTATCTGGTGTAAACGGTATAGATGGTACATCTGGTAGTTCAGGAACATCCGGTTCAAGTGGTACAAGTGGCTCATCTGGTTCTAGTGGTACATCTGGTAGTTCAGGTAGTAGTGGATCTAGTGGTTCTTCTGGTACAAGTGGTAGTTCAGGAACAAGTGGTTCATCTGGAACATCCGGTAGTTCAGGAACAAGTGGTTCATCTGGAACATCCGGTAGTTCAGGTACATCCGGTTCTTCTGGAAGTTCTGGGACATCAGGTTCAAGCGGAACAAGTGGATCTTCAGGTTCATCGGGAACAAGTGGATCATCGGGAACAAGTGGTTCTTCAGGAAGTAGTGGTACATCTGGAAGTTCTGGTTCAAGTGGTACGTCAGGTTCTAGTGGTTCTTCAGGTACATCTGGAAGTTCTGGTACATCCGGTTCAAGTGGTACGTCAGGTTCTAGTGGAACATCTGGTTCAAGTGGATCTTCCGGTACATCTGGAAGTTCTGGTACAAGTGGTTCATCTGGTAGCTCTGGTACGTCTGGTTCTTCTGGTTCTTCTGGTTCTTCTGGTTCATCTGGTACGTCTGGTTCTTCCGGTTCTTCTGGTTCATCTGGTACGTCTGGTTCTTCCGGTTCATCTGGTTCAAGTGGTAGTTCAGGTACAAGTGGATCTAGTGGAACTTCGGGTTCTTCTGGTACAAGTGGTAGTTCAGGAACAAGTGGTTCATCTGGAACATCCGGTAGTTCAGGTACATCCGGTTCTTCTGGAAGTTCAGGTACATCAGGTAGTAGTGGCTCTTCAGGAACTTCTGGTTCAAGTGGTAGTTCAGGTACGTCCGGTTCAAGTGGTTCATCAGGAACATCTGGTTCTTCTGGTACAAGTGGTTCTTCTGGTACATCAGGAAGTAGTGGTACAAGTGGATCTTCCGGTTCAAGTGGTACATCCGGTAGTTCTGGTACATCAGGAAGTAGTGGTACAAGTGGATCTTCCGGTTCAAGTGGTACATCCGGTAGTTCTGGTACATCTGGTTCGTCTGGTACATCAGGTTCAAGTGGAACAAGTGGTAGTTCAGGTACGTCTGGATCTAGTGGTACGTCCGGTTCTAGTGGTAGTAGTGGTACATCTGGTAGTTCAGGAACATCTGGATCATCTGGTAGTAGTGGAACTTCAGGATCAAGTGGTTCTTCTGGTTCAAGTGGAACAAGTGGTTCATCTGGTACATCCGGCTCTTCAGGTACAAGTGGTAGTTCAGGAACATCTGGATTATCTGGTGTAAACGGTATAGATGGTACATCTGGTAGTAGTGGAACATCTGGTAGTTCGGGAACAAGTGGTTCTAGTGGTACAAGTGGTAGTTCAGGTTCTTCTGGATCCAGTGGAACAAGCGGTTCATCCGGTACGTCTGGTAGTAGTGGATCTAGTGGTAGTTCAGGTTCTTCGGGAACATCCGGTTCAAGTGGATCATCAGGTACGTCTGGTTCATCTGGTAGTTCTGGAAGTAGTGGAACATCCGGCTCTTCAGGATCTAGTGGAACATCTGGTTCTTCTGGTTCAAGTGGAACATCGGGGTCTTCAGGTACATCTGGTTCAAGTGGAACTTCGGGATCTTCAGGTACATCTGGTTCAAGTGGAACTTCGGGATCTAGTGGTTCTTCTGGTAGTAGTGGTACATCTGGTTCAAGTGGTACATCCGGTTCATCTGGTAGTAGTGGAACATCCGGTTCTAGTGGTTCTTCTGGCACATCTGGTTCAAGTGGAACTTCTGGCTCTTCAGGAACAAGTGGTAGTTCTGGTTCATCCGGGACTTCGGGATCTTCTGGCTCTTCAGGAACAAGTGGTAGTTCTGGTTCATCTGGTACTTCGGGATCTTCTGGGACATCCGGATCTTCTGGCACGTCTGGTTCAAGTGGTTCATCAGGAAGTAGTGGAACATCAGGTTCAAGTGGTAGCTCAGGTACGTCTGGGTCATCTGGTAGTTCCGGAACAAGTGGCAGCAGTGGAACTTCAGGATCTAGTGGTTCATCTGGTACATCCGGTTCTAGTGGTTCTTCAGGAACATCCGGCTCAAGTGGTTCTTCTGGAACAAGTGGATCTAGTGGAACTTCGGGATCTAGTGGTAGTTCAGGTACATCTGGTAGTTCAGGTACATCCGGTTCGTCTGGTACATCTGGTAGTTCCGGATCTAGCGGAACTTCTGGTAGTAGTGGTAGTTCAGGTTCAAGTGGAACATCAGGATCTAGTGGTAGTTCAGGTAGTAGTGGTACAAGTGGTTCATCCGGTACAAGTGGTTCGTCTGGTACATCTGGTAGTTCTGGTACGTCTGGTTCTTCTGGTACATCAGGATCTAGTGGTTCGTCTGGTACTTCGGGATCTAGCGGTAGTTCTGGTTCTAGTGGTACGTCTGGTTCTAGTGGTAGTTCTGGTTCGTCTGGTACATCTGGTAGTTCAGGAACATCTGGATTATCTGGTGTAAACGGTATAGATGGTACATCTGGTAGTAGTGGAACTTCTGGTAGTTCTGGTACTTCTGGATCATCTGGTACAAGTGGTTCTTCTGGTAGTTCTGGTACTTCTGGATCATCTGGTACAAGTGGTTCTTCTGGTAGTAGTGGTTCAAGTGGTTCTTCTGGAACGTCCGGTTCTTCAGGTAGTAGTGGAACATCTGGTAGTTCGGGAACAAGTGGTTCTAGTGGTACAAGTGGTAGTTCAGGTTCTTCTGGAACTTCTGGTTCTTCTGGATCTAGTGGAACTTCTGGATCTAGTGGAACAAGCGGTTCATCAGGTACGTCTGGTAGTAGTGGATCTAGTGGTAGTTCAGGTTCTTCGGGAACATCTGGTAGTAGTGGTTCTTCAGGAACTTCAGGATCTAGTGGTTCAAGTGGTTCATCAGGTAGTAGTGGTTCAAGTGGTTCATCAGGTAAATCTGGTAGTAGTGGAACATCTGGTAGTTCAGGAACAAGTGGTTCATCCGGTACATCCGGTTCTAGTGGAACTTCAGGATCTAGTGGAACATCTGGTAGTTCAGGAAGTAGTGGTACGTCAGGTTCAAGTGGAACAAGCGGTTCATCAGGATCTTCGGGTTCTTCAGGTACATCCGGTTCTAGTGGTACATCTGGTTCTTCAGGTACATCCGGTTCTTCTGGAAGTAGCGGTGCATCTGGTTCTTCTGGAACATCTGGTAGTAGTGGAACAAGTGGTAGTTCTGGTACATCCGGTTCAAGTGGTAGTTCAGGAAGTAGTGGTACATCCGGTTCTTCTGGTACATCCGGTTCTAGTGGTAGTAGTGGTACATCTGGTAGTTCGGGTTCTTCAGGGTCTAGTGGTAGTTCAGGAACAAGTGGTTCTAGTGGTAGTTCAGGAACAAGTGGTTCTTCTGGTACATCTGGAGTGAGTGGTATTGATGGTGCATCCGGTACAAGTGGTTCATCAGGAACTTCTGGTTCTTCTGGAACATCGGGTTCATCTGGAACAAGTGGTTCGTCCGGTACATCTGGAAGTTCTGGTACATCCGGTTCTAGTGGTAGTTCAGGTAGTAGTGGAACAAGTGGTAGTTCTGGTTCTTCTGGTTCTAGTGGTATTTCAGGAAGTAGTGGAACAAGTGGTTCTTCAGGTACAAGTGGATCATCTGGTTCTAGTGGTATTTCAGGATCTAGTGGTACATCTGGAAGTTCTGGTACATCCGGTTCTAGTGGTAGTTCAGGAACAAGTGGTTCATCTGGTACGTCAGGTTCTAGTGGATCATCGGGTTCAAGTGGTAGTTCTGGTACAAGTGGATCATCTGGTTCTAGTGGTTCCTCTGGTAGTAGTGGTTCAAGTGGTTCTTCAGGTAAATCTGGTAGTAGTGGTACATCAGGTAGTTCAGGAACAAGTGGTTCTAGTGGTACATCTGGAAGTTCTGGTACATCTGGTTCAAGTGGTAGTTCAGGAACAAGTGGTTCCTCTGGTAGTAGTGGAACAAGTGGTAGTTCTGGTTCTTCTGGTTCAAGTGGTATTTCAGGATCTAGTGGTACATCTGGAAGTTCTGGTACATCCGGTTCTAGTGGTACATCTGGAAGTTCTGGTACATCTGGTTCAAGTGGTAGTTCAGGTACATCCGGTTCAAGTGGTAGTTCAGGTACATCCGGTTCAAGTGGTAGTTCAGGTACATCCGGTTCTAGTGGTAGTTCAGGTACATCCGGTTCTAGTGGCAGTTCTGGTACATCCGGTTCTAGTGGTAGTTCAGGTACATCCGGTTCAAGTGGTAGTTCAGGTACATCCGGTTCAAGTGGTAGTAGTGGTTCAAGTGGTTCTTCAGGTAAATCTGGTAGTAGTGGTACATCAGGTAGTTCAGGAACAAGTGGTTCTTCAGGTACATCCGGTGCAACAGGACCGGCCGGATTTGGTGGTACATCTTCATTTTACATACAATCAACTACCAACTATGCTTATGATACAACATCAAATATTTATAGAACAGGTACTATTAGAATAGGAACCGCATCAGTAGATTCAAATGATAGATTTTTAGTTTCGTCAACCGCCGGAACAGTTTCTTTAGTAGTTGATAATTATGGAAATGTTTATAACTCATCAAAAGGAGGATCAAATAATACTTTATTTGGTTATAATGCCTTATATAATTATAATAATCCAATTGGTTATAATACTGCATTTGGTTTCGGGTCATTATTTACAGCAACTTCCTCATATTTTAATACCGCATTTGGTGGAGGAACATTATATTATAATACAAGTGGTTATAGTAATACTGCGATGGGTTATAACTCATTATCTTTTAATACAACTGGTTTTAATAATACCGCATTTGGTTTCGGGTCATTACAATCAAACACAACTGGTCAAGAAAATACAGCAGTTGGTAATAGTGCATTATTTACTAATACAACTGGTGGTAATAATACCGGACTTGGTAATAGTTCATTATTTTATAATACAACTGGTGGTAATAATACCGCAATTGGTTATAGTTCAATGTATAACAATACAACTGGGATGAATAATACTGCAATTGGTAAACAATCATTATATAATAATACAATAGGTTATGAAAATACTGCAATAGGTTTAGGATCATTATATTCAAATACAAGTGGTTCTTATAGTACTGCACTTGGTTATACATCATTATATTCAAATACAAGTGGTTCTTATAATACTGCACTTGGTTATCAATCGTCATACTATAATACAACTGGGTCTTATAATACTGCGATTGGTCATTATTCATTATATTTTAATACAACTGGTTCTCAAAGTACTGCAATTGGTTATGTTTCATTACTATCAAACACAACGGGTTATCAAAATACTGCAATTGGTTATGCGTCATTATATACTAATACAACCGGATATTTGAATACTGCAAATGGTTATGCTTCATTATATACTAATACAACCGGTTATTATAATACTGCACTTGGTGCTTGGTCATTATATTTAAACACAACGGGTTATCAAAATACTGCACTTGGTTATGCATCATTGTATTATAATACATCCGGTCGATATAATACCGCACTTGGTTATGCATCATTATATTCTAATAGTACTGGTTCTCAAAGTACTGCAATTGGTCAAGAGTCATTATATTTTAATACAACTGGTATTCAAAATACTGCACTTGGTTATAAATCATTATTCTCTACAACTTCGGGCTCCTATAATATAGGACTTGGTGTTTCTTCACTATTTACTAACACAACAGGTCATGATAATATTGGAATTGGTCAAGAGTCATTATATCTTAACTCAACTGGTAATTTTAATATATCAATTGGTGGTTATTCATTAAGTAAGAATACTGCTTCTTATAATATATCAATTGGTTATCAATCATCGACTAATAATACAACCGGTAATTATAATGTTGCAGTTGGTAGTCAAGCATTATCTCAAAATACAACTGGTTATCAAAATACAGCAGTTGGTAATAGTTCATTATTTTATAATACAACTGGTTGGTATAATGTCGCAGTTGGTATGGACGCATTAGTATATAATCAAACGGGTACTAGTAGCACTGCAATTGGTTGGGCTGCAGGTAAATTCATTTCTGGTACAACTACTGGTGCATCACAATCAAGTAATTCAGTGTTTGTTGGTTATGATACAAGACCTCAATTAGACAATCAAACTAATCAAATAGTAATAGGTTATGGTGCAACTGGTAATGGTTCAAACTCAGTAACATTAGGTGCAGATACAATAACAAAAACTATTCTTAGAAGTAATGTTGGTATAGGAACTTTGGCACCATCTACAAAATTACATATTTATTCAACAACAACATATGCCTTTAGATTAGAAGATGGAACACAAGGTGTAGGTAAAGTTCTTACTTCTGATGCAACTGGTTTAGCAACTTGGGCTACAGCATCAGGTGGAAGTGGATCTAGTGGAACATCTGGATCTTCTGGTAGTTCCGGTAAATCTGGTAGTTCCGGTACATCTGGTACATCTGGTAATGCTATAACAATATATGATGAGGGAAGTACTATTACAACAAATCTAGCATCGATAAATTTTACAGGTGCTGGAGTTGTTGCGTCTGGTACTGCTGCAGTAACAGTAAATATTCCTGGTGGTGGAGGTTCTAGTTTCCCATATGTAAATGTTGCGTTTGTGCATCCTAATGGTAATGATTCAACTGCGGTACTTGGTGATTTCACACTACCATTTGCAACTATAGAAGGTGCATTCTATAACTCAAATGGTCTTAATAATAATGTTGGCTCTCCTGTACGAAACGGAGTGATCGAAGTTTGGCCAGGAGAGAACGGACAGATGAGTGTGGATGGTATCGATACTGCTGGACATTATTCAACAATAGTGAGTAATGCATATGATTACTTAGTTCAACGAGGATTAACCGCTAGTGATAGCTGGAAATTACATTTAAAACCTGGTGTACATATAAGATTTAGTAATGGAGATCCAGGTGATCAGGGTCTTGACGGTGGTGCAATGTTTTTATTCACGACCTCAAGAGGTAAAAAGGTCGTAACAGTTACGTCAGAGGACAGTACAAACTCTATAGAAAATATAGGAAGTTTGGATAAAAGTGGGACACCGGTTTCTTCATATATTGCCAATCTTCAACAAAACTGTGAGCTTGTTTTTGAAAATGTCACTATATATGACTCACCATATAATACATCTGGTGGCGCTGGTGGTCATTTGTACAGTTCGATTATAATGGATTCATATACAAGATTAACGTTAAGAAACTGTAACTTTATAACAACTGATTTATTCGCTTATAACATAGGACAACCAACAGCTAGACTTAGTAATGTATCAATGGGATGGACTGGTCAAAAATATGCTGATGGTCTTGGTGCAATAATAGAAACTTATAATTCAACCATTGGATTATTAAACTATTCAGATAACACTGAAGGTCCTGCTGATTATATACACTTTTATACGGATGCATCATATAGGGAGACTAACACTAATAGGGTACAGACAGAAATTCGTATAAGAAATACTAGATTTTCAAATGCTGATAATCATTATTTTAATGGTGGTTCTGAATACAGTTTAATACACGTTGACGGAGGTTCTATAGGGGTTTGGCTTGATAATTGTGTAGTATTTAGAGGTGATGCCGCATGGGAACTTAATTCTCAAATAGGAGTTAGATATGGAACACCATTAGTAAATGGTACGGCTAATGCTATAAAGATATTCTACGTTTCACGAAGTGTACATAATTACGACTGTAGTAATAATCCATACACTGGTCCATGGGATGAATACAGTGGCGAAGCAACATCGGCAGTGTCATTAGGAGTATCTGGTTATGGTATGTTTGAAGAATTTGAGTTATTACGTCCATATGATTACCATCCACATCTATAAAACAGTGAAAAGTATAATAAGAAATTATCATCAACAAAATATTTTATTTTTATATAAAGAATAAAATATTTTAATGAAAGTAAGAGCACATACTTGTTACTTAGGTCACACTGGATTCGCATCACATGCAAGAAACTTTTTTAGAGAGTTGTCAAAACACGTTGATCTAAGAGTAAGAAATTATACCTGGGATTCAAATCCTCAACTAGATGAAGTTGATTATTCAATTTTAGATAAAATTACATTAAGTAATTCAGATAATACACATTCTGATTATCCTATATCCTATTCATTTCCAAACCTACCCTGGGAAAATAAACCGGATTTTCAACAAGATGTTGATATTGTACTTATGGATATGAATCATAACTATTTCTACCAAGAATATACTGCTCCTATTAAAATTGCTTATACTGTTTGGGAAAGTACTGAACTAGAACAAGGATTTTTTAATCAACTTCTAAAGTTTGATTATATTTGGGTTGTTACACAGTGGCATAAGGATATGATTATTAAACAAGGTTATCCTGCTGATAGAGTTTTTATCGTAAATGAAGGAGTAAATTCTATATTCTTTGACCATATTGAAAGTA
>Ga0114962_10001734_pt1 | contig 18625 bp, 29 predicted proteins | sample C_130820_MF_Meta_FD_87017 | JGI IMG/M metagenome (GOLD analysis project Ga0114962, IMG submission 87017) | Freshwater microbial communities from Lake Croche, Canada to study carbon cycling - C_130820_MF_MetaG | ecosystem: Environmental > Aquatic > Freshwater > Lake | place: Lake Croche, Canada...
AACTGGTTTGTCCAGATAATAATTCGTTGGTAATGGGATTAAAAAATATACGATAAATTTGAACCTTACTACCTTTGATTCTTTCATCTAAAATCAATCCCATATAATTGGGTGTATCTGGTTCACTGGCATCTTTGGGTATACCACTTATGCTAAGTTGAATACTATTATTAGTAATTTTTAAATCATCCTGCATTTGATTCACACCAAGAAAGTGTCCCAATGCCTGATAATTCTCACCATTGAATGTAATCGGGCTCCAAGTGTTGGCCAAACGATAGACCGTGCCATTGACTGTTAATCTAATTAACATTCCATGTCTAACATTGGTACCTTGGACTGCTGGTATATTAAGCATTATATAACTTTCTCTATAAGTTCAAAATCATCTGTAAATTGCATTCTATTTCTTGACACAATATCATATGTAGGAAATTTAGTGATCAACATATGAAATTCACATTCTATTCCAACTTTGATATCGCCTGTGACTGCGATATTTTCACTGGTGATTAATGGTCGATTCACAGTCAATATAACTGTGCTACCTGAACCTCTAGTCACAGTGTTTACCACAGTATATGGATAACGACTATTAGTAGGTTGTATTAAATCACCTGCGGCAAACACCACAGTATTAGTAGTTACTAATCCCTTGGCTGCTGGGGCACCAATACTGGGTAAACCACCAATGGTCACAGTGGTACCTGTCCAAGTAGTGGCTGTAAAGTTGCCAATGTCGGTAGATTTAATACCACCTTGATATTCAGTGAGCCAATGTAGATTAGTATTATTGGCTAGATTTACAGTGACCTCTGTGTTACGATCAGTGTTAATCAAGTCTTCCACTAATGCACGATTAATATCATAGGCAAAATAACCTGCTGGAGTAACAGTCATACGCCAAGGTTGAGCACTATTTCTAGTTGCTGCTTTAATTCTAAAACTGCGACTGATACTTTGTGATACTACACGACGACGATCAATTCTAATCTTTGCAGCTGAATCTATAATGGTTTGTATTGCTGTCATATTATTCCTTTATGCTAAACGCTGACTTGGTTGGCTACGACGACCTTGTTCCGTCACAGCATAGATGAACTGTGGATCACGAGCTACTAAACTTCTAAAACTACTAGCATCCACAGCTTGTATATTGTAATTAACATTGGTGATTGATGGTTGATATCCTTGACCTAGTTGATTGTTTGGTATGATTGTTCCTGCGCTACCTGGTAAAAACATTTCAGGTCCACGTTCACCAACCATAATTGGACTTTTTCCGTCTGTTTGTCCACCTGCTGCAAATCCAAACACACTAGCAATACTGCTAAAGATATTACCTGAACCACCTGACATCATACTAACTAATAATTTTTTAGCCTGTATACGAGCAAAGTCAGCAATGATACTATTGGCAAAATCTGTGAAACTCCATTTACCAGTTGTAACTAATGATACAAACATATCTTCGAATCCTTTGGTAAAATCACTGAAATATGTTCTAGCTTCATCAGCAGCATTAAAAGCATTTTCTTTATATGTGGCAAATGCCTCATCCCAACCTGCACTCCAACTACGACTATTTTTTAAGTTTTCAATTTGAGCATCAGATATATCTTTCCATCCTTGAGCAATCTCATCTAATCCAGCACGAAGTCGATTATATTGTTCAATACTACCATCATAATTATCAAAACTATCAATAAATGCCTTGGCTGCTGCTTGAGCATTTTTACGAGCATCTTCTTGTATTTGAGCCATTTGTCGAGCAAGTGGACCTTGACCTATTTGTGTAGTTTCAAATTGAACTTCAGTTTTCTTTAATGTAATACCTTCAGTGATATCTTTTAATGCTTTTTCAACTTTAATTCTTTCATCATATTTTGCATTGATAAGATCTAAATCTTTGACTAATAGATCATTGGCTATTTTTTCCTGTAAAGCTGCATATTGTTTATTTTTAATCAATTCAGGTAAGGCTTTTCCTTGTTGATCATATAATTGTTTTTCAGTGTTTATTTGTTCACCAATAACTCCAATCTTAGCTTTTAATTCTCGGGCACTTTCACTGTCTCTTAATCCTTTAGGTATTTTATCATATTCTAAATTTAACTTAGCTTGTTCTTGTTGTAGTTTTCTAATAGCATCACTGCGTTGATGAGTTAATTCAAATAATGCGGTATCAACTTCAATTTGATCTTTATCTTTAAGAGTAAGTTGACCTTTACTCATAACTTCATCTGCATCAAATTTTAATTTTTCTCTAGTATATTGTAGATTAGCTTTAAGATCATCTGTTTGATTCTTTGCTGCTAATCTAGCCAATGCAGTGGCAGCAGCTAATTTCTTTTGTTCTTCTTCATTGACTCGACTTTGAGTGGCCACTGCACTCATTCCTTCTTTGACTCTATCCCATTTATCACGATAATCACCCAATGCATCAGCAGCTTGTTCAGTTGATTTAGTTGATGAATCTGTGGCAGATTTAAATCCTATAGTAGTGGCAACTAATGCTGTAACTCCCGCAACAAATCTACCAATTGGTGCTAGACCTGTTATAACAACATTTGTCCAAGCAACTATTTGTGCTGCTGTGCCTGTTCCAAATATATCAGCAATGCCGGCTGCTACTGTGGCTGCTTCGGCAGAAAATGCCGCAAAAATACCACTTATTGTTCCAAATATTCTTGTTAGTCCTGCTCCAAATTCAACTACAGTAATTAAAACTCCTGATGCAGCAGCTCCAAATGCAACAATGCCTTTATAAATCCATCCAACTGCCACAGTAAAACTAGCAATGTAAGCAATAACTTTGATTACACCTCCCCATTCTTCCCAAAATTGTCGAACACTGGTTGCACCAGATGACAAACTGCCGGATAAATTTAATATAGTTGTTGATAAATTTTCACTGATATGAAATGTTTTATCCAATTCATCATAAGATAATTTAACCTGCGTTTGTAATATTTCAAATGCTTGTCCAATGGTAACTACTCTGGAACTAAACTTTTCATCAGTGGCTCCTTCAATAGATTTAAGAAAATCTACCATTTGTTGAGCTGTGATTAATCCTTGTGATCCAAATTTTCTTAATTCTCCAGCAGTAATACCTAGATGATTGGCAAATTTTTGCATAGTATCAGGCATTGATACCATTAAACTATGTAGATCATTACCTTGGAATGTGCCCAAAGCCATGGCCTGACTAAATTGATACATTGCACTACTGGCTTCTGTGCTACTTGCACCTTGAATAGCCAATTGTTTAGTTAGAACATCTGTAATAGTGGCCACATCTCGTTGACTTAATCCAAGATCTCTTGTTGCTACTTGTAGTTTGGTAAACAATGTGGAAACATCTGTGAGACTTGCTCCAGTGTTCAATGCAATGGCTGCTATTCCACTAAAGGCATTTTTAGCATCCTCGGCACTGGAATTTAATGTGTTTAATCGATTAGTAATATTGGTCAATGAATCTGCAAATGTGGCAAATCCTCTAATAATATCACCTGATACAATACCAACAATAGTGGTTTTAAGAGCATTAAGTGAAGTTATCGCAGCTCTAGTATCTGCATCTACAGTTATTGTGGTATCTGCCATATTATTTCATCCTTGCTATTTTTTTAACTTGATTATTCCACCATTTTGTAAATGGTCGTGTCATTCCTGCGGGTGCCTGTTTACTTGAACCACTGTCTAATCTACTTGCATAGTTATAGTTTCCTTGAATACTATTACCCATTAGATTAGTATTCCTTCTAGCATTACCTGATTTAATTGGTGTTAATGCTCGATATTCTACAAGACCGTCTGCAGGTAATTTATTCAATGCAGTAGTTTGCTTTTGAATCTTAGCAGTTATATTTGTAGTATCTATTTTAATACTGATTATACTCATAGAACACCTTGTTTAATTGCCAATAATTCTTCTTTACTATAATGATCAAATTTACCATCTGCTTCATTTTGTTTAATCTGCTGATATCTAATTGCACTGTTGCAGATGAATAAATCAAATGTTGATGCTTCTGCAAGTAAGCGACTAGGAAGGCAACCATAGCGTTGAGCCATAATGTCTATGTTTAAGATTGCTGTCATTCTTAATCCTTCCCTGTCAGATTCAGCAGCGGTTACTTTCCCAATGTTTCGGTCATTTTATTAAGAACTTTTAATAAGACCGGTGTAGGTAATGTGCTATCACCTACTAACAATGGTTGACCTTTTTCATCAAGAATCATTTCTCGCATAGTGCTAATTAATTGTTCACTAGTATCATCTTTATTAGTAGCTAGTTTTAAAAATTTATCTAATGGTTGACGATCATAGATCCACCATTCAATTGGTTCACCAAATTCTTTGATAGTATCCTCGTCATTGAGTTCTATCTTAATCAACTGTGGAGTTGCAATTAGTGTGTTGAGTTTCATCTTTTAATCTTCCTTATCTTTTAATATGTGTATAACCGATAGAGCGAATCTCAATCGGCTATTAACTTTGTCTAGGTCACTTTGCGCTGCTCTAACCTCTGCGAGACTTTTGGCAACTTCGGCTTCTAGACTGCGTAACAGGTCATTGTTTGAGTAATGTCTTAAATCCATAAATCTTTCTCCTGCTGACTATTTAAGTAATCATAGAAAAAGGGCCCAATAAAGACCCTTTATTCTAAATCAATTACTTGATTAAACTGTGTCTGCTGTCAAGTTACCATTCACTGTGATAGTGATAGGACTTACCCAAACTGGTGCAGTTGGATTAACAGTAGGTGCTAGGTTAGTGATGAAACCACTTCCTTCCACATACTGAGCACCAACACCACGACCATTGAAATATACACGGAAATATATTTCAGTAGCATTGTTGCTTAGATCGAATAGACCAGCTACACTATTGCTTCCTGTGAAGAATGTTGTAGAGTCTAAAACCATATTAGCAGCAATGCTGTTTGTAGCAGGTGTTGAAACCGCTAATTGTGAGAACACATCTAATTGAGTCCAATTAAATACTCCCGCTGCATTGTTTATAGTGACATTCTGCAACGCTGGAACAACATAACCTGTGCTAGTACTAGCGATAGTACCAGTAGAGATTTGAATTATTGCGTGTTGAGAAGGAGCACTGACATTAATATATGACATCTTATTTTCCTTTATTGTTTTACTGTATCAAATCTAAATTCAAAATTGTAGATCAATACATCTTCTTGTTTATCCACTGTGTAATCACTTTCCGATTGGAAATTAATTACATTCGTCGAATCCTTGGCTGATAATATTCGTGTAACCACAGAGTCTAATTGTGTAGGAGTAATTTTTGCGTCGCAGGCCAAATAGACATTTGCTATCAATTGGTCTTGCATAACATTGTTACCATCTAATACAGGATAAAGAGTTTTCTCTACCCGGTATTCCTGATCAACATAGATCTTCTTCATATTCTTACGGTATAAAGGATTTCCACTAGATTCAAAGGGCAATTCAGTGACAACAGCAAACTGGGTAAGTGTGCTAATTGCCTGAGTAATTGCTGATAGTAATTGTGTTCGCATTATCTTGCTCTTTGGATGTTGGTTCTAGTGGGCATCTTTTCTAAGGGAGTGATTGTGCCATTCCCTGAAAAATCATACCAACTTCCATCATCGATTAACTCTTGAAATAAACTTCTATACTTTTCATTCATAAAACCAATCTTGGTTTTCTCCGCACTATCCTGTGTGCTAAAATCTGCGATCTTTGGATAGATATAATAACTCAATGCGTAATAAACACAAAGGTCAGTGAAATCTGGCTGTCGATCTAGAATGTAGTTAGGGTTAGGTGGAGGAATTGCCAGTAATCCTGAAGTATAAATCAAGGGATCATATGTTCCACCGCTTTGACGAATCCAGTAGGTTCTCCACCAATCCGTTGCTCCGATGTTGTATATGATCCTTTGTGTTGAGCGCTCCAACAATGCTTCAACAATGGCACTGGTTAGACCTTCATTAGCTTCAAAGACACGTTGATCAATGTTAGTTACATCACTGTATTCTGCAAAAGATATTACATTACCTTGAAATTTAATAAATGCCATTGTTGTTCTCCAAGAATTCTAGAATATTAGTTTACCACGCCTTCGGCAACGATTGCACAACCGAATGCTTCTTGAATAGCAGCAGCACCGGCTACAGCTTTTAGAACCATATCTGTTGCACGAGCAGCAGGTAGATATAAAGTATTAAGATCAATACCACCACGCATTGCATGACCTAAAGCACGAGCATCAAAGACACCAGCACGATAAGCAGTTGCACCACCTGTGGTCACTGCTGTGACTAGAGCGCTTTCGAAGATGTTAACACCACCGATGCTACCTAGATAGAAACCACTTAGCACGCTGTTACCTGTGTCACTCAATGCTGGAACATTGGTTTGTGAGCTATAAGTCAATTGTTTCTTGATATTATATGCTTGGTTAGGATGAACAACTCCGAAGAATGGTCCAGTTAACTTTTGTGTGCGTAGTTTAGCAGCAGCTTGAAGAATCAAATCAACTGTTAATTCAGTGCTGGTGCTTCCTAGAGCATTTGTGCTAAAGTTAGCAAATTCAGCAAATACTTGTGCGTCAATGCTTTCAGCAATTGCACGACCAGATTGGTCACCCAATTGTGCCATTACATCACCATAAGAACTATCACGCAACATATCTGTTACTTGATTGTAGACCACGTGCTCAGCCAATGTGATTGTTGGAGCTGTGGTGTTTGTGGTTTTAGCAGTTGCAGCTGCCTCGTCAGTGATTAACTGAGCGGAGATAGCGGCCCATACTGGAACCTGAACAACTTTACCAGCGTTCATAGGCACATCGAATACTGTGACCATTTGGCGAGCAACGGAGTTCTCATAGGCAGCAAATTGAGCCTGCGCTACGAAGTTTGCATACAATTCATTGTTAATGTTTGTATTGTTATTTGATGGATAACTCATTTTATAAATCCTTTAGTTTAATTTTTTTTGTAATCCCAAACCTAGTTCTTTATATAATTTCCTATCATTAGGATTCTTAAAGTCTAGTTTTGAAATATCTATTTTTTCTTGACTACGACCAATATTGGATTTACTATTTGAGGTGCTGGCTCCGGCTGCTACGAAATGTGGATTAGTGTCTAAGAATTCTTTGACTAAATCTGTTACTCCGAAGGGTTGACCTTGGTCGTTGTATCTAACTGTTCCCTTTTGATCGAGAACTTCTACCTCACCATTATCGTTCAACCTAACCTGTGGTTTTAACAATGCTTTGACTTGATCGGCATTGACTGCACGAAACTGAGCTGCTGCATTGACCAATGGCACATCTACTGTATATCCCTTAATGATCTCATCACGCTTACGAATTTCTTCGTCTTTTTTCTGCGCCAATGTCTGCAAAATCTGATCGAACTCTCCGCGCTTTTTTTGCTCTTCAAGTTTTTGTCTCTCAGCTTGTTGCTTGATTTGACGTAGCTCTTCTATATCGCCAAGGTCTTCATACTTGGAACTAAACTTCTTGGTGATCGCATTTTTAGTGCGAGCCATCATGTCGTCAACTTCCTTTTGTGTGTAGAACTTTTCTGCAGCCTGGTTGTTATTTGTATCTGACCCAGTGTCATCATTTGCCAATGTATTGTCGGACATCGTCGCCTTGCCTCCCCTTCAGAAGTATGTTTATTAGATGACAACCTTGTCATCCAGTGTTGATATTTATTACCTTACCACTTTTTAGGTGGCTTAACCGGCTTGTATGGTTTCTTTTTCATTTCTTAGGTCCTTTATATCCATTAGCATAGGCTGCTTGTCCTTGTCGACTAGCCCGGGCCTGAGCACCTGGTCCAGTATAGATATGTCCATGTTGTCCCCAACGATATCCTGTAACTGGACGACCATCTTTGGTAGTTTGAACTCTATGAACTGGCATGATTATTTCTTTGGTGGATTAAACTTGGCCTTCATACCTTTGGGGGCAGTGGCACGAGCAGTTGAAAGAGCAATGGCCACTGCCTGTGCTTGTTTCATACCAGTGTGTTTTTTCATTTCATAGCCAATGTTCTTACTAATTGTTTTAGTTGAGTAACCTTGAATAAGTTTTGTTTGTTTTGCCATTTTAATCTCCTTAGTTAATTAATGGATCCATACCTAACGCAGCTGCCCGAGCATCATCAATTGGTCCACCAGCAGCCCAACTATCACAGGTGCGTGTAGCAGTGCAAGTAATATCATATAAATCACAGAAACCACTTGGACTACCTGGGATGTCTGCCCACTTAGGTCTAATAGGCAAGTTGCTGGCCAAGATCTGCGCGCCTGGACCCTTGCTAATACATTCCATCATAGGAGTGGTATTAATATAGTGACTGCAATTAGAACATAACTGTGTTCTAGCCTGTGCCTCTGGAACTCCCCATAGATCAGCTTTGGCAATCCAAAATATATTCTCTGGTCGACGTGGATCAGCTGGACCAAGTCCGTGATCAGAAATAGTTGTTAAATGATTTGCCAAATTGAGTTTAGCATCTTGTAGTGGCAATGGACAAGATGCTAGATTAAAAGGTCCTGTTGTTACTTCTACATTGGTCAACATAGAATCAGCTTCTGGAACTTCAGTGATTGTGGCATTTAATTGCCATTGTTGCTTACGGTGAACATCAATACGATCAGCTAGAAAGTTCTGTAGGCCATATTCACGACGCACAGTGGCCAAATCAAATGTATCTTGTAATCTCGCCACAAGGATGTCCAAATCTGCTAGAAGATTTGTAAACATCACTTGTGGGTCAACAACATCCTCAGGTTTGTCAGTCAATTCACTTTCACTGACAATGCTAGTGTAATCACCTTTGGGAAACGCTCCGAGCCGTCTTAATTGTTCAGCATAGTCATCAATTGATTCCTGTGCATCAGTATAGATACCTTCTAAAAATGTGTGATATTGTGGGAAGTTTTTTCCCATAACCGTCCAATGATAGTTGTGGCTTTTTAGATAGTAGGTAAAGTTATTGGCAAATGCCAACAGTAATGATTGTATTAGTTGATCCATTATTATTCCTTATTCTAGGCCTGTAATTGTTGATGAGAAATATCTGCGTGGGCGTGAACCAGGACTAACACTAGTCGGACTACCTGTTGGTGTTGGATTAGATTCCATACCTTGTCCTGCTAGATGACTTGCTGGTTCTGCTGGAAGATTAGGATCGTCTAACAATTCACGCACACGATAATCAATGAGAGCCAATGTTGCTGGATCACTGGCTGCTGCTTTGGCAGTGGTCAACTCAGTATATTCACGTTGAACATCACGTAATGAGAAACTATCTGGATATTTAATAAAGCCAGTAAATTCATGTCCTTGATACAGACCAAATAGATCCCATATCTGTTCTTCAGCATTTTCTAAACTGTCTGCTTTCTCAGCTAATCTAGCATTGAGCAATTGAAATTCTGTTTCCATGGCCACACCTGATGCCATGGCCTGTGTTTTAACACCGCGCACACCACCTGTATTAGCCATCTTATCGATACTTTCACTTAGTTGTGTTATTGTTTCACGAATCTGACTAACACCTGAACTATTATGTTCTAAATAATAGGGATTAAGTGCAGCATCACTGCCATCTTGAAGAACAATGAGACCACCTGCTCCTGAACCCAACTGTGCTGTGGGTGGCACAACCAATGTAGGATGTCCATCCAATCTAATACTCTGTTCAATCTCAGATGTTAGATTATAGATCATACGTTGAACATCTGCAATGTCACCAATATCACTTACGCCTTGACCTCTGACCAAACTCTTCTTAGAATAGATAAGCACTGCTGGCACTCGACCTAGGCCATTGGGTTCAATACTTTTAATATGTGCTTCTTTCTGCGTATCATCTAGAATCCAAGTCTTAATCTCTGTGGGAGTTATTTCTTTTAGAATGGTCATCTTATCTAAGACATCTTCAATGTATTTGATATAGACTAATTCATATTGACCATTAACCTTACGCTCCCAGCTCCAATCATTGACAACCATTGGTGAAACAATGTTCATATAAGGTCTGGCACCTGCTTCAAGTTCTTGTGCCAGTGTGGTTGCACCAACATTGGCTTTTGACATAATTACCCAAGTGTGACCAAATACACTTGCCCAAGTTGCTGCTTCTTTCATAAAAGCATTAAAGTTGCGACCATCATAGTCAGCATCATCTAAGAAGCTTTGTAGATCTGGTTGTCCTTCCCAATCACCAAAGTCACGTTCGATATCCTGTCGGAATAAGAAACTCATATACACTGATATGATGCTGGAACAGTGATTATCAAGTGGGGTTACTTGTAGTCTATTATTATATTCACCACCTTGTTCCAGCACATATCTAGTTAGATAACCTGCTCTACGATAATCATCACCACCGATGAAACTATCTAATAGAAATTGCCAACGACCTCTATTGCGACCATATTCCCAGATGGTCATTGAAAGTCTACGGTAATCGTCCAGTAAGGTCTGATTTGCCATTTGTTATAATCCTTTAATTTGCAAGTTGATGTCCCCAACGACGGATTGTGGGCAACTCTGTGGGTTGACGAATGGGGAACAAGTAGTCTACCATATATCTCAACGCATCATTCATGTGATCGAAACCACTATGCTTGTCAACTTGACTCGTGCCTTCTTTGTAAGTCTGTTTCTCTAAACACTCAATAACATATTTACACCTAGGATCAATATACAAGCCGATAATGCCTGAACTACTACATAATTTAGCATTAACAGCATTGACACCATCTCTAATAGGATTGTGACTTGAAGGTGCTTTTACTTGGAAACCTGCTGTTCTAAGTATAGTATGGTCTGAACGATTTCCTGCCGACGTTTTTCTAGCTGCACCTGCCGGATCTGGATAGCAGATAATCCTCTGCGTAGGATAGCGAGTTTTAATTTCATCCACCAATTCATCTGTGTTACTTCCATATATTTTAATTTCATCTAAGACGTGTAAACCATCTTTGGTCCTAACTGCCACCACTGCACTCATAGGATCCACGTTAAAATCAATGCCAATGTGTATCTCAGCGGGTAAATCGCCCTGATAGGCTCGAACATTGTTCTTACGCTCAAATGCGTAGAATACCCTACCTGAGAATGTTTCAAAAGTGGCCTCAAACTCTTGGCGGAACGTTCTTATATCGAGACTACGTCTTGCTGCTTCAACTTCTTCAGCTGTGACCTGACCACCTTCTATGGTTGTGAACTGAAAACTCTTCCATTCGTCAGGGTATTCATCTGCCATAGTGTAGAGATCATGTGCCCAGTTCATGCCCTTGGGTGTGCCTATGAACAAGGCTGATCCCAGCTTGTCTGCCAGTGTGGGTCTTAATGTTTCATACCATGCTTCAGGATCTATATCGGCGAATTCATCTAAGACTAGAAAATCTAATCCCACACCTCTAAGGCTGTCATAATTATCAGCACCTTTAAGACTAATGGTTGAACCGTTCTTAAGTTCAAAACTTAGGTTAGTTTCATTGACCTTGCTTAACCAACGTAGGTCTTGTAGTCTACGTTTAAGTTTCTTAAACACGATCATCTTAGCCTGTTTGTAGGTTGGTGCCACATACCATACTTCTCTATCTGGTATCCTAGCATTCTTACATAATTCACGGATTGAAAGATGTGTTTTACCAAAGCGTCGACCAGCAATGACAACTTTGAACCTTTGCTGAGCTTCTACTATTTGAATCTGTGGCATGCTTAGTGCCATTACTCGTTATCGCTCCATGGTAATGGTGCGAGAGCTTCACTGTCCATTGGGTTATCACTCTGACCCAATATGTTCTTGCCTAACCATATCAACATGGTAGCATTGCCACTTAGTGCAAGTCTAATCTGAGCACGTCTTAGACTTTGTTTCAAGTCCTCACGACCTTTTGCTATAATGCCCGAGAAATTGTTTCTCAATGTATCTTCATTACAATCAAACCAAGTGGCTATTTCTCTATCATTACAGCCCATTGCGGCCAGTTTATATACATCTGTGTCAAATACCACACGTTGCGTTTTACCTCTGCCAACCTCATAACCAGTGACTTCAACCGTGATCAAATCCTTGGGTTTAGGTCCTGTTTTCTTTCGAGTGGTGGGAGTTGTCGTGGTATCTTCCATATATCATATTTATTAGCCACAAAAAAAGCCACAGTCAAAGTGGCTTAAATTTAGGAATTTTACCAATTAGTCTGGCCTATTTTTTTTTTGAATAGGCAACCTTTAAGTGCTAGAACAGTGGCGGTAGAACTAGGCACCTGTATCCAATAGCCCTGTCTAACACGGTCATATCTACTGTGTTCTGGTTTGATATCATAATCATTGACGTTATTGGCTCGTTGATCAAACGCCGAAATATAATACCATTCATGTTCTATCATGCTTCTATCTCTAATAGTGTGTAATTGGGATGTTCATACTTGTAGATACGATCACCCAAATTAGGTCCTAGTAACTAGGACTATAATTCTATATATTCAATCTTCTTAATGGCCTGACCAGCCAAACTCATAGTAGCGCCAAGTTGCAGATGATGTGATCGAGCTTGATCTCGACTTGAGTAATAGAAGTTTGCAGTTTCATTACCAGTTAAAGTCATAGTGATTAGAAACTTCTTTTCTAAGATTTCTGGGGGTAATATTATGGGTTTTTTATTCATTGTTTTTCCTTATTAATTTAATTTCTCGTTGTAATTTTCGTTGATTTTCAAATAATGTATTAATGGCTGTGCTGACATCAACCATATGTTTTGATACTTGTTCTAATAACCATGCAGTATTCACTTGTTGTCCATTGAGATCTTCCAAAGTTTCACTAAGTCTACGTGATTCTCTCTCAAGTATACTCAAGCGTTCAAATGGATCATAATCATTGTCGAACATACTCATAGTGTTCGTGCAAGTAAAAAGTATTTGGTGGTATCTCGACCTGAGATTCTAGCATTTTTAATCTTCAATTGATTTTCTCTAGTAAGTAAACAGCAGTTGGATCTTGACCAAGGTTTTTCTGGATCTATTCTGGTCATACACAGACTATTCACACTTCTACCTCTTTGACTCCAAGTCTTAGCATCTGGCCAAAAGTCTGACCAATCCTGCAAGGTTAGATCAAATTCTTCTCTACGATATCTACATTGACATAGATGTCTAGTATAGGCTCTATGTCTTTTTTGTAGAAATGTATTACCCTTATTATATATTCTACGCGCCATTATTGTTGCAAGGCCTGTTTTATAGTCCAACCACGTTCTAATCTGGAGAATAGACAACTATATTCTAGGCCATATTCTTCAGCCCAAGCTGATATGCTCTGTGTTTTGTTCTTATATTTGATCATAGTAGCACTTCGACCCAATCTGGTAAGTTCTCGTTGTTCACGCCACTTTAGATTGCCTTTGATCCAACCCAGACGTTGATTCTTTCGACTTAGCAAGGGTTTATTTGGTGGAGGTGGTCCAAGATGTGTTTCTATATATTCAACAAAATCTTGAAATTCACCTCGTTGCCATTCGCAGCCAAATTCGTGATATTTTGCGTAATGTGGTGCACGAGGATTGTAGTTGGCTCCTATTATCCAGCACCAACGGCTCATTAACCAATGTCTATTTTGACTCATATCTTTGTTCCTTTGTTGTATTTATTGTTATTGATCTAGTTCAGAAATCATTGTGAAAACAAATTATCATAGCTGGTATTCTGACTACAAAATAAGTTATATGATTTCTGTCCACGACTAGCTGCTCTCAATATTCTCAATGATTCTTGTATTGAATCTAGATCAGCCAATGGTTGTCCTTCTGAGTGTTTGCAGCCTTCTATGCAAGTTCGACTGTGACATATATTATCTATAATCCAAGGTATGATTCCATTGTGGACATCTGCTACCTTAAATTTATTCTCACTAAGTGCTTGGATCATTTTAGGCATATAATCACTTTCAAATCTCAGCCAATTTGATCGACTCAATGCTCGATGTTTATAGTTGACCATGGCCTGGCAAGCATTGATAATTTGATCAAGATGATCCTTTCTGAATTTTACATATTCCATTTCTAGTCTTCCTTCTATGTATTTACAGAAAGAATAGAAAATGGTAATGCTAATGGTATGATTTTGAATCGTTTTGATTTAATAAAATCTCTAAGAGAAATGAACTGCGTTCATTTGATGTTTCGCTGATCGCTCACATCAATTTTTAAGAAATACATGAACTTTTTTTTATATAGAACAATATACATAAAGAGATTGATGGGCTTGCAGTCAAGAGAGGGCAAATGTAGTTTCTGACATAAAAAAAATGTCTCACTACCTTTGCCCACTCTCTTATGCAACCTGCATCAATCCCCTTATGGGTATTGTCCCTTTCGGGATTGAGAGTATTCAGTGTGTTTTACAGAAGAAGTTTGACTATATGTAACTTCTAACCATTACTGGTAACACAGGGCATACCCCTCAAGACTTTATCCGAATACTTACAGTCTCTTAACGGGCGACTAGGATTTACCCCTCGTTTATGATCTAGTCGTTTTTATTTGCATCCAGTCTGGATGCTGCATCCAGGATTCTTAGATGACTGACCTTAGTTGCCTTATTTTTTGTTTTTGTTGTGCCTTGATAATCATATTCTTTAGATGCTTATTTGTTGCCTGAATTGTAATTTTTTCTAGTTTAGTTAAATGTTTTTGTTTTAGAGAACACTTATTAGTATAAGCATAACTCCACAATGCCGCAAAGAATCCTTGTTCCGATTTATCTAACTTAGTCCACATTTCTTCACGCCATTTAATCAGTAAGACAACATCGTCGGCTTGAGGATGCTTTTCCAAATCGCTGGCGTAAATACCTTTTTGGCGACACCAAAGATTAGTATAATGCGTTTTTTCTGACTGTGAAAGTTTATGTTCTATCATATCGGCCTTGTATTTAGTATATTACTAAAATAATGGTATGTAAACAGATATTTTCGCCAAAGAAAAACCCCAGACATTGCATCAGGGGTTTTTCACTTTATTGATTGGATTTTAAGACTAAGTTTGCCGCTATGATATTAAGAGATACTGCAACCAATAAAGTATGTGTCCGAGGAGGAGTGCTTATCATGGAACATTACTCGAACACATATATTTATTATACATCTTTTAAACCATTAAGTAAAGCATTCTTTTTGCCACATCCAATACATTTACGCCACCATTGGGATTTTGAAGTATTATGATGTTTGAGATAATACACTACTTTGCGATTCTTAACTACTAGTTCACATTCATCACATTCTTTGGCTTTGGGTACCAATGTAATAGATTGTTCACGATATTCGTCGAGATTACGATTTTTCTTTTGAATGTATGATTTTAAATTAGGTTCTAGTAGTTCATCAACTAGATCATTGAATATTTTGGGTTCCATCAGTTACTTATCAGAAACCCAAAATGCTAGAACTTCATTAGAATTGTGGTAATTAGGCCTAATATACTGGCAACTATGGTCGCAGTACTAGTAATAATAATTCCAGTCATTTTACTAGCATTTTTAGTTAGAGCACTATGAAATTCATTCATTTTTTGTTCTAATTTGTCTAATCTATCGTGTAAATTCTGGTATCTTATCTCACACAATGCCACGTGTGTAGCAAGGCTTTCAGTTTCAATTTCGGTACTCATATTATTCTGAAGTTGTTGTGGATTCTATCTCTCGTGGTGGTAATCCAAAAAAGATTCTAGCAGCATCTTCTGATGCAAACCATGTCCATCCCTCTATGGGATATGAATAAGTATCTTTATCTTCAATATATAGATCATAGCCCGGACCATTAACAAAGTTTGGTGCATAGGCAAAGTATCCATAATCATCTACTCGATAAAATCCGCTGGTTGTTTGTGTTTCCATAATATTATCCTGTTATTGTCCAACCCTTGGCTGTGGCTATGGATTTAGTACTTGTTGCACTACCCCAGTTGCCAGTAATTGTAAGAGTTTTACCTGTGCCCGTGGCACTTAGATTAGTATATATCTCATTGAGTTCGGTGGCACCAATATTTGCACCACCTAAACTTACACCTGTGACATTTAGACCAGTCATTCTAACTCTGGATAGATTTGCATTAGTACCAAACATTGTTGTAACTGTGCTAGCAGATGAAACAACAAATGCTGGTAAATCTCTCAATGATGTGCAATTGATAAATGTACTTGACCAAGCTGTCACTGCATTAGTATTGAATACACCAATAGTTCTTAATGATGTGCAACCTTGAAACATTGAAGTCATATTAATTAATAATGTAGTACTTGTGGTAAATGATGGTATAGTTGACAATGTAAAACATCCATTAAACATACTAGTTGCATCGGTCAATGCAGAGAAGTTAAATGCTGGAACTGTGGTCAATGATTTACAATTTCTGAACATACTAATTCCTGTGGCCACTTTGACAAAATTAAATGTCGGAACAGTGGATAGTTCCCAACAATCTTGAAACATACTAGTGGCAGTAACTACATTGCTGGTATCAAATAAATTCACTGTGGTCAATGCCTGACAGGCTTGAAACATAGTAGTAGTAATAGTAACTGATCCAGTATTGCTTAAAGTCACTGAAAATAATCCACTACATCCATTAAACATACTGGTAAAAGTAGTAGCAGCCGGAGTACTTAAATTTATAGTAATGATACTATTACAATTTAAAAACATTTGAGTAAAATCTGTGCAATTAGTAAGAGTAAATTGTGGAATATTAACCAATGAATAACATTGTGAAAATGCATTATTCAATGTGGTTACTCTACTTAAATTAAGAAATGGAATACTAGATAATGCATAACAATTATAAAACATTCTACTTGCAGCCACGGCTGCTGTTGTATTCAATGTAAGTGCTCCTATTTCTCTAATTGTAAAACATCCCTCAAACATACTAGTAAGAATAGTTGCAGAAGAAAGATTAAATGCCGGTGCCGAAGTTAATGAATAACATAAGTAAAACATAGAATTTGTAGTTGTCACCTTGCTAGTATCAAAGAATGGAACACTGACCAATCCTAGACAGGTAGAAAACATACTAGCCATACTAGTTACTAGACTGGTATTGAATAATGGAACTGTGATCAAACTATAACATTGACTAAACATAGAAGTCATATTTGTCACTTTACCGGTATCAAATAATGGCACAGAAAACAATGAATTACAGTTTATAAACATACTACTCATATCTGTAACATTAGTAGTTGAAAATAATGGAACAGTGGTCAAACTATAACAACTTTGAAACATAGCACTCATATTTGTTACATTGGTTGTGCTGGCTAATAACACTGATTGTAATGTATAACAATTATAAAATAAACTAGTCATTGAAGTTAATCCGTGATTAACTATATTAACTTGTTCTAATAATAAACCATTTACCACAGGACTGCCTGTTATAAATTGTAAATTTCCAGTAGTGACTATATTAACAGCACTAATAGCCATATCCAATACCGGAGTTGTATAAGTTACCGATGCTGAAGAATGTCTTTTATTAAGATTGAATGCTGTGATATTTTGACCACTCTGAGGAGTAATAGTAACAATGGCCTGACGATATCCCCGTGTAGATAAAGTACCTGAACCTAAATTTGAATAAAGATAGTTATGATTGGCCTGAACACCTGAAGAAATATTTTCGGCGGCGGTTCCATCACCCCAATCTACAGTATAATTTCCACTGGCAGTAAATGCTAAAAAGTTAGCATCGGCATCATAAACTGCTACCAACATAACAATTTTTTGTTCTGAACTACTAGGAGCAGTTAATGTTAACCAATCACCGGGACGAGTCCAAGCATTCAATGGTGTATCAGTTCTTACACGAGTTGCTCTAGCAGAAAGTGTCTTTGATTTTAAATTTCTAAGACTGATTGCACCGGCACTCATTATGTTATCTCACTTCCAAATAAATTAAATGCTAGATATGCAGTACCACCATAGACTGTGATAACATCAGTTGTGGCCAATGTTACTCCCAATGTCATTGTAATTGTATCATTGCCTGCAATTGTTGCATCATAGGCAATGTATTGTTTGGTTGCTGTTGCAGCGCCACCTTGTCTAGCCAATACACGATATGTAGTGGATGTGCTAGATACATTGGCAATGCTCAATGTTGATACTACTGCACTGGTGCTGGCGGGCACAGTGTATAGATCTGTGTTTGTTGTTGCTGCCGGATTTGATTGCCCGAGAATTTTATATGTTGATGCCATTTTAACCTCCCATTAATAAGAATAAATCGGATATTTGAGTAGTGCCACTGCCTCCACCCGATCCTGTTGAACCTGTATAACCTTGTGGTCCCTGTGCGGTGCTTGCTGATCCTGTGTAACCTGCACCTTGAAAACCCTGCGCACCAAATGATCCTGTGTAACCTTGGTAACCTTGAAATCCTTGTGTGCCCACTGAACCAGTATAACCCAAATTACCCTGGTAACCTTGGTAGCCCTGATTGCCCTGGCTTCCTTGATTACCTAAACTACCAGTATAACCCAAATTACCCTGGTAACCTTGGTAGCCCTGATTGCCTTGGCTTCCTTGA
>Ga0114962_10001736_pt1 | contig 18611 bp, 12 predicted proteins | sample C_130820_MF_Meta_FD_87017 | JGI IMG/M metagenome (GOLD analysis project Ga0114962, IMG submission 87017) | Freshwater microbial communities from Lake Croche, Canada to study carbon cycling - C_130820_MF_MetaG | ecosystem: Environmental > Aquatic > Freshwater > Lake | place: Lake Croche, Canada...
ATGAATATTTGAAATGCAATTACGGTCGGCATCGGTGCTGCCTTTTGTTGCTTTATAGGTAAAATAAATCCCCATGCTATTGGGTGAGCTAAGTCCTGGGCGCTCACCAATGAGAACCACACATAAGCGTGCTGAATAATATTGAGCAATGGAGTCGCCAATAGCTACTCTTCCATGTTTAACAAGGCAAATTGGCGGCATTGCATACTCTTTTTCACGTAGGTGGGGAATGAGTAATTGCAAAAAAGGCACGGCATGATGCTTGATGGCACTAGACGATAATCCATCAGCAACAACTATCACGATATCCACTGGCGATAGTGAATTATCTTGTAGTGCTATATAGGCTTGTTCATTGAGTAATCGCCCTAAGTCTGGCCGTTTAAGATACGTATTTTGATTTTCTGCTTGTGAATGTAAAACGACGGTTTTTTCATCAAGTGAAACGAGAGACTGAGCAATGGGTTCGAAATTAATGGGGACGGTTACTGCATCGCGCGCCATAGCATGTGCGAGTGAAAATTCTAAACAAGCACGTGTTGGCAAGCTCATTCCAGATCGCCCTAAGGCAATTCTTGCTGGCGTGAATTGTCTTAAATGTTGCCAATCGTCTTCATATATTAGGAGATCATTACTCATGACTTAATTGACCTAATGTTTCGATGGCGGGTTTAAATAAAGCGGGAATGCCTTTTTGATGATTAAGTTGATTATTGGAATTAAAAATTTGTTGGTTTTCAAGCCAGATGGCAAATTCAGGGCTCGGTTTTAAATTCAGTAACTGACGAAGATACAGTGCATCATGAAAAGAGGTTGATTGATAATTAAGCATGACATCATCTGATCCAGGTACACCCATTATAAATGTTCCGCCCGCAACGGCAAATTGCGTTAAAAGCATATCCATATCATCTTGATCGGCTTCTGCATGATTGGTATAGCAAATATCGCATCCCATGGGTAATCCGAGTAATTTTCCACAAAAGTGATCTTCTAATCCAGCACGAATAATCTGTTTTCCATCATAGAGATATTCGGGGCCAATAAAACCCACAACGGTATTTACCAATAATGGATTAAATTTTCGCGCAACGGCATAGGCTCTTGTTTCGCAAGTCTGTTGATCGAGTCCCTCATTCGCATTGGCTGAAAGTGCACTGCCTTGTCCTGTTTCAAAATACATGCAGTTATTCCCAACCGTGCCTCGATTTAAGGATTGAGCAGCAATATGCGCTTCATGTAGAAGATCTAAATTAATACCAAAACTTTCATTCGCTTTTTGCGTCCCAGCAATGGATTGAAATACTAAATCGACTGGCGCTTTTTTTTCAATGGCTTTGAGTGTTGTCGTGACATGTGCAAGCACACAAGATTGTGTAGGAATATCGTAGCGCTCAATAACATCAGAAAGAAGATGAAGTAAGCTTAATGTGGCATCTAAATTATCCGATGCGGGATTGATTCCAATAACCGCATCGCCACAACCATATAACAAACCATCTAGGGTGCTGGCAGCAATTCCGATAGGATTATCGGTTGGGTGATTGGGTTGCAGGCGAGTGGACAGTCGATTTTCCAGTCCAATGGTGCCCCGAAAGCGGGTAATGACGCGGCATTTTTTAGCGACGAGAATCAAATCTTGAATGCGCATAATTTTTGAAACAGCAGCAACCATTTCAGGTGTGAGGCCTGGAGAAATTGCTGATAGTGTTTCTGTGGTTGCGTGCTCAGATAATAACCAGTTACGAAAGTCTCCAACGGTCAAATAACTAATTGGCATAAAGGCAATGGAATCATGTGAATCCATAATCAATCGCGTGACCTCATCTTGTTCGTAAGGAACAAGTGCTTCGGTGAGAAATCGTTTTAAAGGCACGTCCGCAAGTGCCCATTGCGCAGCGACTCGCTCGAGGTGACTATCTGCTGCTACGCCCGCAAGATAATCCCCAGATCGAAGAGGGGAGGCTTTCGCCATTAACTCACGCAGCGATTTAAAATGGTAAGTTATATGGGCAAGTTGTATTTTGTACATACTGAGTAATTTTATATGTATTTTTACTAAATACTTTATTTTATACAGGATAAATATGACATTTTGAAGTAGAAAGAGGTTTTAACCATGTTGCCCACTTTTTAAGTTTTTTTCTAGTATGTCGAGTAAAATTGAGCTTATGCTAGTTTGATTTTTGCGGCGTTTGAATAAGTTTCACCCAAGCATTAGATGCCTTTTCCACACCGCGACCCGATAAATGACAACCATCCCATCTATCAATAGCGCTAATTAAATCGGTATTAGGCCCCATAAAAACGTTGTCTAGTTTTGTTATTTCACGCTGACTTTTTAAAATAGTGTCAGAGGAGGTATTGGGACAATGGGCGCTTGCTTGAGAAACAAAAAATTTCGCATCGGGGTAGTAGTGTTGCGTTAATTGAATGACCTCGGTTAAGCCATTTTTATATTCAGTTTCATACGTACCATTGTCACTTTCGCCTTGATGCCAAAAAAAATGCGTGATGTGAATATGATTTACTTTTGCTTCTTTTAATCGATTGTCTAGCATCCCATTCAAATCCCCACCCTTTCTCCATTGCTTGATAGACGTTCCTCCAATGCCTGCGGCAATCAAAATGACTTTATCTGCCATTTTCTTTTGGATTAGCTTATTTGCCGTAATGGTCCACATACTGCCAGCATTACCTGATGCACCTAATAAGGGATCTGAGGCTAGGTAGTAGTGATTGTCAAAATAATTGAATACATTATCGCTGTTTGCTTGAAAGCGTTCACCGCCACTATTGGCAGAGTTACTTTGTCCAAAGACAAAAGCAACTATCGTTTTATCCGTTATGGCTGGTGCGGGTATTTGAAGTTTGGTGGGATCTTTAACTAATTGGGCGTATTCATTGGTCACTTGTCCATATTCATTTGTATTTTGAGTAATGACTGATTCTGGTGGTGTAACCATTTTTTTGACGTTCATGGCTAACTGGAAAAGCGGATCCTTATTGATTGCTGAGTTCATGCCAATAGCTAAGGTAATAAAACCCACCATTGAAATGGATAAAAAATAAAAACTATACCTTGCGGTCTTCTTTAATAGAATGACTTGATTGTTATTTTCAGATGTATTCATTTTTTTCACCTTCGTCTCGTAACGAAGTAATTGCATGGACTATAATTAAAAAAATTCTATCACGTTATGAAGGTAATTAGAGTAAAGATGTTTTTACAGCGAGGTTGCAGGTAATGTAATACACTGCTTTAATTTTATTTAAAATAATTACCTATTTTTTTAGTAAAAAATAGTTTGACTTTATTTAAGTTTATTTTTTTATACACAATATTTTCTTTAAATGATTGGAGTATAAAGCCAAATGTATAATATAAAAATTAAGTCTAGAGGGGGATGATTTATGTTATTTTTTGAAAAAATAGGGTTATAGTCACTTGATAATGACATCAGTTTTAAATTCTGTATAGGGCTAATGTAAAAATGGTTTTTTACCCAATATTGAAAAGTTTACCGCAAAGTACTCAACTCTATCTACTTGAAACACAATGCTTCATCTACGTTAAAAAACTTTTCACCAAGTAAATCGTAGATTGTTCTTAAGGGAACAGAGACAAAGCATTGTGTATATCATGATAGTACAATTTTTTTAAATTTATAATGCTTGTACTAGTGACGGATTATCACCCCTCACTCCATAATATTTTTTTTGCTGTTTTTTGAATTTCCTGCGTTCGCTGCATCATTTGCCGCCGCAATATGTTCTACGGCCGATTTTGAGTGAGAAACTGCTAAACTAAGTTGACCTAAATTACCTTGATCAATCGCTTTTTCAAGCTCTTCAGCGCCAGCATTTAAATGATTTTTCGCTATACTTTTTGCCGCAAGGGCGGCTGTGAGCGTGTGATCTAATGCTGCGCCTGCATGTTGTACGACATCGGCAGTAGTGGTTGCACTAGTCGCCATTTTAGCGTGATCGAGCGCCACTTCTGAATGATCTTTTGCAAAAACATAATTGGTTGAAACTAATAATGAACCCGATAAGATAATTGTTAATTTTTTCATAATACAACCTCTAATTAGAAATGTTTGAACATATGATTCTTGTTTTAATTTTGGGTATAGACCCTCAATAATTAAACAGGAATTAAAAAATTCTGGCAACAAATTAGTTGGAAATTTTGTAAAGTTTGTCAACGAGTACTTTATTTGCAAGTGTTCACGTAGGGGGTGGGTAAATCGAGACTCCGCTTAATACTTGCAATGAGTGCAAGTATTAATAATGATTTTGTTGAATTCCTGTAAATACATAATTTAGTTTACATGAAGGCGATTATTTTTAAAGGAATTATTGTACTTTGTTTAAGTTGGAAAATATTGGTAGTCGTTGCAGTTGTGATGAGCTTTCAAATTGGGTAAATGCAAGTGGTAACGAGGTACTCGTAAAATTAAGTTGTATTCAAATTGCAGATTGTGGTAAATTTAAATTGAGCAGAAGTTATGATGCTTTTTGGTAACGAGGATTTGGAGTTAAATTTCTGTTTATTGCCATTAAATGACTTAAATGTTTTTGAATGTTTTCATTTAAGTTATTTAAAGCTTATTAATGCGTGCTGTCACACAGACAGTTTTAAAGTATATTCTGTGTATTTTTGAATAGTTTTATTGTAGATTTTTTGTGCCGTAAAAGTAGTAGAAGTTCAATTGATGTACTATTAATACTTGATTAAGTATATTTAATAACTGCAAATATGCAGAAAGCCGCTTTTAATGCGGCTTTTTTAATGCCTAAAATTTACCGATTACCTAATTCATGGCCTGTCTGGTGCAAGTAACTAGAACAAGGTGTAATTTAGGTTATATGGTAATTTTTAAAGCATCTATGCGGGAGATTGGTCCAACAAGATTCACTGTATTTTTTTGGAAAAAACTATTTCATCTTTGATGTCAGCTGACGATAACTTATTGCTATCATAATATTCTGTCACGTTTATCGAATGCTCTACCCCCATAATTTATATCTCTTTTTTAGAAAAATAAAAGTTATGCACAGGGTTATGAACAGGTTTATGCACAGGCAAGTATTTATTTAAATTAGAGTATTATCAATCACTTAATTAGTTATTGGAGTAAAATACATTAATAGATATGCACAACTTGTTGATAATTTCCTTACAAGCCTGTTGATAACTTATAACTGTCTGATTATGAGTTAGTTAATCGAAGATGGTAAGGATTGATTTAAAGAAACAGCACACGAATCGGACTGCCTAGTTTTATTAAATCGAATTAAAATAGCGTAAGTGCTACACGCGATCACATTTCAAAATAAATGAAATTGAAGGCGCAGGGCTTTGCGTTTAATTAATGGTACCCTGAAGCACCTTAAAAATATGTGAGTGTTCAATATCATACAAGCAGTGTTTGAGGGTGCTATAAATCCAACTAGTGATTATAAAAAATTGGCATTCAAATTTGCTATAGTTCATGAATTTCGCGATATGACTATTTAAAAAATTGACTACTGCCATCCATATCACCAGTTTCGCAGTATAACATTGGTTTGCCTTGCTCTAAATATCTCGCGTCAATGACTTCACACACAACTAGCACATGATCACCAGTAGTTATCGTTTGCTTAACCTTGCAATCAAAATAGGCTGAACTTTTTGAGAGTATCGGTGATTTTGTTTTTGCAAATTGCCATTCATGATCGGTCATTTTATTCAAGTTTGAACTCGAAAAATGCAAGGCTAATGCTGTTTGGTCTTGTTTTAAAACATTGATAGCACACTCACCACTACGACCTAATAATTTATATGTGCGATGCATTGGGCTGATACTGAAGGCTAACAATAAGGGTGAAAATGAAACTTGCATCACCCATGCCGCAGTGAAAGCATTACTCTCTTCACCATCACACACACTGATGACATAAACACCATGTGAAATTTGTTTAAGCAATTCGGGTAATGTTTTCATCGCTCACCTAGTTTTGACCCACTTGAAATCCTAAAATACAAAACACCTTTCTAAATTTATATACCATATGGAGCAACTAGTCATGTTTTATTTCATTTGAGTTTAAGGATATATAAAACATACTAAATTAGTCAACTATATTTTACTTTCAACCAAATACTATTTAATTTGGCCACCATGCTGGGCCTCTTGCATGACAGAAATACGTCTTGATTTTGACCGTTACGAAGGTTCTGATTGTATAATTATAGATGCGCAAGAACTAACATTTGGTCTATGTTAAGTCTATGTCCAAACCCGATTAAACGATTACAATGCATTTCATTGAGAAATGAGAGTAAAATTGGCTTTTTGTTTTTTATTTTATTTTGTATCATCAAATCGGGATGTCATTTTTATTTCAATATAATTGAAGTGTTTTTTGAGACCTTTGAGCAGTTGTCTCAAAATATATTTTTAAATGAAAATTTAGCTCACAATACCGATGATTAAAAAATGCATCAAAGCAATCAATAATATTCCTTATCTGGAGACGTCAAGTGAAACAACATTTACTCGGTTTATGGAAACAGTTGGATTGGCCATCAATAAAGGTGACTGAATCTCTGCCAACAGGTGAGGGCGTCCTAGATGCCGGTGGGGTGAGCGCCTTAGAAGTTGACAATTTATTTGACGCAGTAAATTATGCAGAATCCGTTATTGGGCAATCTGTTTTATTTCGTTCGTTAGTGACACCTTTAAGCAAAAGGCACGATATTGAAAATAAACAGCTTGCACTAGAAGAGCTGCGCGACAATGCAGCATTAAAAACAGCTATTCAAAGTATTATCAGTATTGGCGTTGAACGTGAAAATAGTTTTTATCGTTTATTATTTGCTGATTTCCTTCCGATGTTTGGCAGTAGTAAAAACGGTAAAGACATTGAAGGTTATGGTTATGCACAATATAAACGTGGTGTACGTTTTGTCACGAATTTTGTGACAGGCATTCAAGAGTGCCCATCTCCTGAAAGTGCTTATTTAAACGAATTATTCGACCATATTAAATCATTTGCAGCGAGTCGCACATATGCGTTAATGACGCAGAGTGTGTATTTAACTGAAACGAGTTTGCAAACACGCCAAGAACGCAGCAAATCGTGGTGGTTGCCCGCTGTGGTATTTTATCCAAGTCTATTTAAGCCATTAGTCCTTGCCTTGCTTACCGGAGCATTATGCACGTTGTTTTATTTTATTCCAGGGGTGATTGGTCAAGCGCTTTTTTTATCTCCGTTCTTATTGCTTTATTTTCCTTGGGTAGGTAATTTTGATCGGGATAATTTTATTATTCCTTTACGTGAAGAATATAAACAGTCTCAGGAATTAGCGAGTGCGTTGGATGCGCTTGGACAATTAGATGAATTATTGTCATTTCTGAAATTTGCTGATCATTTTGGTCATACCACCGTATTGCCATCGATTGTTGATAGTGAACAACATCGTATGATTCTCTGCGAGGCCATGAATCCTATTTTGGGCAAAGAAAATCCTCAATACGTTGGCAATGATTTGACGCTTGACCACAATAAAGTATTAGCCATTACGGGGCCAAATAGCGGTGGTAAAACGGCATTTTGCAAAACTATTTCGCAAATTCAACTACTCGCTCAAATTGGATGTTTTGTTCCTGCTCGAAGTGCGACATTAAGTGTGGCGGATAAAATCTTTTATCAAGCACCTGAAATTAGCAAACTCAATGACGGCGAAGGTCGATTTGGTGCAGAGCTTAAACGCACAAAAGAAGTCTTTTTAGCGTGTAGTGCACGGAGTCTAGTTATTTTGGATGAGTTGTCTGAAGGAACAACGTTTGAAGAAAAAATGGAATCGTCTTTGACTGTATTAAGTGGTTTTTATCGCAAAGGTAATAGTACTATTTTAATAACCCACAATCATCAATTAGTAGATGAGCTTGTAAAACAGCATATTGGCGTGGCGAGGCAGGTTGAGTTTTCAGGTGATTTACCCACACATAAAATCATTGATGGTATTTCTCGGGTGAGTCACGCTGATCGCGTAGCGAAAAAAATTGGTTTTTCAAAAGAAGATATTGATTTTTATCTTACACAATAATCTGTCATTTCCAATGGAGATTCATTGGAAATTTTGCGGAAAATAATTTAATTGTGCAGGATTTAACGAAACTAATTAAATCCTGCACATTACTTAACTCGATTATGCTTGCAACGCTTTTAAAACGCCTTGTAACATGACGTTTGCATCTCCAAATAGCATGCGCGTATTTTCTTCAACAAATAAGGGATTGCCTACTCCGGCATAGCCAGAGGCCATGGAGCGTTTAAGCACAATAGTGGTATCACTTTTCCAGCATTCTAAGACAGGCATACCTGCAATAGGGCTATTGGGATCCGTTAATGCTGATGGATTGACGATGTCATTTGCACCAATAACAATTGATACTTCAACATCTGCCCAATCGTTGTTAATTTCATCCATTTCAAACACAATATCATAAGGTACTTTTGCTTCAGCTAGCAGAACATTCATGTGACCAGGCATACGTCCTGCCACAGGATGAATCCCAAATCCAACTTTTTTACCTTTTGATCGAAGAAATTTTGTCATTTCATAAACGGTATGTTGAGCTTGGGCAACCGCCATTCCATAACCGGGAATAATCATAATGGTTTTAGCTTCCATCAAAAGTTTTGCCGTTTCATGCGCTTCAATGGATTGAATATCGCCGATGACTTCCGCCGCTTCACCACCAGATACGGTGCCAAATCCACCTGCAATTACACTCAAAAAATGACGATTCATGGCGCGGCACATAATATAACTCAAAATGGCACCACTACTACCCACCAGCGCACCGGTAACAATTAATAAATCATTGCTCAGCATAAAACCCGTTGCCGCAGCCGCCCAACCTGAATAACTATTGAGCATAGACACAACCACAGGCATATCTGCACCGCCAATGGCCATAACCATGTGAATGCCAAATGCTAATGCAACAATTGTCATGAGTAATAGAGGGAAGGTGCCTCCGTCAGTTTCTGCTGAACTTAAAAACCAACTCCCTAATAAAATCGTCAAAGTCAGCAGACCTAAATTCAGTAAATGACGATGAGGAAGTAATAAGGGTTTTCCGCTAATACGCTCACTTAATTTACCAAACGCAATCACTGAACCTGAAAACGTCACCGCACCAATTAGAATACCTATATAAATTTCAACTTCATGTATGCTTTTTTCAACACCACTCAAACTTCCTGTATCCATGAAATTTGTATAACCGACTAAAACAGCGGCTAATCCCACTAGACTGTGCATGATGGCGACCAGTTCAGGCATTTGCGTCATTTCAACTTTTGTCGCCGCTTTTGCCCCAATGACGCCACCAATGGTCAGTGCAATGATTAGCATGACATAACTGGTAACCGATGCGCTTAAAGCCGTCGCACCAATGGCAATTGCCATCCCCAACATACCGTAATAATTTCCGCGACGAGCAGTTTCTTGATTGCTCAAACCACTTAAACTCAAAATGAAAAGAATCGTGGCTACAATATATGACATCGTAACTAAACTTTGAGACATAGTCCTTCCCCTATTTTCTAAACATATCAAGCATACGGCGTGTGACTAAAAAACCACCCGTAATATTGATGGTTGCAATTAAAATGGCCAATCCCGTGAGTAGACTCATGCTAATACTTGGCGTGGAAACTTGAATTAATGCGCCAATCACAATGATGCCACTAATAGCATTTGTGACACTCATCAGTGGCGTATGAAGTGAGGGAGATACATTCCAGATGACTTGATAACCAATAAAACAAGCTAGAACAAAAACCGTGAAATGTGACATAAATGACGCAGGCGCCACTGATCCTAAACTCAACAACGCAAGACCACCAATAAGTAAAGGTAGAAAAGGTTTAATAAAGGCGGGAATGAAGGAGGGGGATTCTTTTTTAACCACAATTATCGTTTCGGCTTTAGGCGCAGCAGCGGCAGAAAGTGTTGGCGGGGGAGGAGGCCATGTAATTTTGCCTTCCTTGACAACGGTTGCCCCACGTAACACTTCATCATCGAAGTTGACGTGAATGATTCCGTCTTTTTGAGGTGTTAACTCAGTGAGTAGATGCCGTAAATTAGTGGCATAAAGCTGACTAGATTGATTGGCTAAGCGACTTGGCAGATTGGTGTAGCCAATAATAGTGACGCCTTCTTTAACTACAACATCATCTTTTTGGGTTAACTCGCAATTTCCGCCTTGCTCCGCGGCTAAATCCACAATAACACTTCCTGCTTTCATAGATTTTACCATTTCAGTGGTAATTAACTTTGGGGCAGGGCGTCCTGGAATTAATGCGGTGGTAATAATAATATCGACTTCTTTTGCTTGTTGAGCAAATAGTTCCATTTCAGCGGCAATAAATTCAGGGGACATAGTTTTAGCATAACCACCCACCCCTCCCGCATCTTGTTCATCATGAAAATCAAGCATTAAAAACTCGGCGTCCATGCTTTCGATTTGCTCTTTTACTTCAGGGCGAGTATCGAAAGCGCGAACAATGGCTCCCATTCCCTTGGCTGTGCCAATAGCAGCAAGTCCAGCAACTCCTGCGCCAATGACTAAAATTTTAGCAGGAGGAATTTTGCCCGCTGCGGTAATTTGACCTGTAAAAAACCGTCCGAAATGTTGAGCAGCTTCTATCACTGCGCGATATCCGGCAATATTTGCCATTGAACTGAGTGCATCGAGTTTTTGTGCTCGTGACATTCTAGGTACGCTATCCATAGCCAGAACGGTCACTTCTTTTTTGGCAAGATAGTCCATTAACTCTGGATTCTGAGCTGGCCATATAAAGCAGATTAAGGTTTTTGCGTTGGGCATTAAATCGAGCTCAATTCCCTCTGGCGCGCGCACTTTTAAAATAATATCGGCGTTTTTCCAAAGTGTTTTGGCTGTTTTCACAATTTCAACGCCTACTGCTCGATAAGCGTCATCGGAAATGTCTGCAGCAACCCCCGCGCCGCTTTCAATGCTAACACTAAAACCCAGTTTTATGATTTGTGCTGCGGCTTCAGGGGTGGTGGCGACACGTTTTTCGCCATCGTGAATTTCTTTTGGGATACTAATCTTCATACATACACCATTTAGTAGTTATTTTACATAGGATGATATGGGTAATCAGCACGGCAAGTGATCTTTTCTATTTTTTATATGCTTTTTGAGACTGATTTTAGAGTCTGCAATGCCAATCGATTGCTATTATGCCATTAAGTTCGTTCGAGTAAGTACAATTAAACACAAGGTACCTTTTTGTTTAAGTCAACGGACGATTAACACTCAATAATGCGCCCTGTGGATCAAATTATAAGTGGGGTGTATATAAGTTATAGATGCTGTTTTGTAAATGCTTGAATACTAAATTTAGCCACTTTATATAAGTCACTTTTTCAATTCGTATTTCCTATTCCAATGTAACCTATAATTATTGATAGCATTATGGATATCATCCAAATAAGTATAAACCACTGGAATAACAAGTAAACTCAGTAAAGTAGACGTTATTAATCCACCAATGACTGCAATAGCCATAGGACTTCGAAAAGAAGCGTCTGAGTCACCAAAACCTATCGCAACTGGAAGCATCCCAGCGCTCATAGCAATTGTTGTCATCACAATAGCGCGGGCCCGTTTATGACAGGCATCAATTAATGCTTCATGGCGTAGCAAATTTTTATCTCGCCTAGCAACAATCGCGTATTCTACCAGTAAAATTGAATTTTTAGTTGCCACGCCCATTAGCATAATCAGTCCAATTAAAGACGGCATAGAGAAGGCTTTTCCGGCAAGGAGTAGGGCGACAAAACCACCACCAAATGAAAGTGGCAATGCAGCAAGAATGGTAATAGGTTGTAGAAACTCTTTGAAAAGTAATACCAATACGATAAAAATACATAGCACTCCCGTCATCATAGCAAGTCCAAAGCTACCAAATAATTCCGCCATCATTTCAGCTTCTCCCATGTTAATTTGTTTTAACCCTTTGGGGAGGCTGAGAATAGTTGGTAATTTTTGTACTGCAGTTGATACATCGCCAAGCGCCATGCCAGAGAGTTCAATTTCAAAATTGACGTTGCGTGAGCGGTCATATCGGTCAATCATTGCAGGACCACTTGAAAGCGATAAATCAGCAACCTGACTTACCATAACAGAGCCGCCTTTACTCGAGGGAACGGCCAATCTTTCTAGAATACTTAAATCGCTGCGTCCTTGCTCAGAGAGTTTAACTACTATTGGAATTTGTCGTTGAGATAGGCTTAATTTAGGCAATAACCAATCATAATCGCCCAGTGTTGCAATTCTAAGTGTATCTGCAATAGCGGTAGTGGTGACGCCTAAATCAGCTGCACGGGAAAAATCGGTTTTAACAGCAATTTCAGGGCGTGTTAAAGCGGCACTTGAAACGATATTTCCAAGGCCGGAAATACCATGAAGTTCTCGCTCAACGCTCTGAGCAGTCGAATTTAGCGCTTGTCGATTATCGCCACTAATGACCAAAACATATTTCTCACCGGACCCCCCCAAGCCAACCTTGATGCGAGCCCCAGGTAGATCTTTGAGTGCTTGGCGGATATTCTTCTCGATCACTTGTTTGACAACAGGGCGGTCTTTGCCTTTTTCGAGCATAATAGTCAATGTGGCTTTTCTGACTTCATTATTTGCGCTACCGCTCCCCGGTTTTGGACTGACTTTTCCTACTGAGCCGCTACCAATCGTGGTGTATATCGACTTGACATAAGGCACCTTCGCAATAAATTGTCGTGCTAATTCTGCTGAATGTTGAGTTTGGGTCAGTGTCGAACCTGGGGCTAATTCGATGAAAACCTGCGTTTGCGGCATGTTATCAGGTGGAATAAAACCTTTTGGGAGTAAAGGAATTAATAAGAGAGATCCTATAAAAAATAAGGTCGCTACAGCCATCGTGGTTTTTCGATGATGTAAACTCCAATTTACTAGCGTGAGATAGAGCGTCATGACGCGCCCATCTTTTGGCTGAATATGTGGGCATTCTTTGAGTAAATAGGCCGCCATCATAGGCGTTAGCATTCTGGCTACCAAAAGTGAAGCGAGAATAGCTAAAACTGCGGTTAAACCAAATTGCTTAAAAAACATGCCTACAATGCCACTCATAAACGCCGTAGGCAAAAAGACGGCGACTAAGGCAAACGTGGTTGCAATAACGGCAAAACCAATTTCTGTTGCCGCATCTGACGCCGCCTGGTAAGGGGTTTTACCCATGCGCAAATGCCGAACAATGTTTTCAACTTCCACGATAGCATCATCAACTAAAATACCAATGACCAGCGATAGTGCTAATAAACTAATGCCATTTAACGTAAAGCCAAAATACGCCATGCCTAAAAAAGCGGGAATAATGGACAAAGGCAATGCGACGGCAGAAATGAATGTCGCGCGTATATCCTTTAGAAAAAGCCACACGACGAGGACGGCAAGTAAGCTACCTTCATACAGCATAGTCATTGAACTTTGGAACTTTTCTTTAATGGGATCAATGAAGTTAAAGGCTTGCGTAAACGTCATTTCGGGGTTGGCAGTACGTAAGTCGTTTAATGCTTTTTGGACGCCAATACCTACTTCAACGTCACTTGCACCTCGACTTCGGGTCACTTCAAAACCCACTACTTCTTTACCATTTAGCATGGCTAAGGCACGACGCTCAGAAAACGTATCTTCGATGCTGGCGACTTGCTCAAGGCGAATATGACGGCCATTCATCAATGCAATTTCTAGTTGTCGAATACTCTCAACTGACGTTGAATTTGCCACTGCGCGTAAAGGTTGCTCACCTAATCCTAAATTAACGCGCCCCCCTGTGCTTTCAGTTTGTATTTTGCGTAGTTGCTGTGATATTTCAGCCGCCGTGATGCCAAGTGCTTGCAGTTTGAGTGGATCAAGTGTGATGCTGATTTCTCGATTTACACCACCGACGCGATTGATCGCACCAACACCTCTCACATTGAGTAATGTTTTAGCCACGACATCATCAACAAACCAAGACAGCGCTTCATTATCACGCTGAGCAGAAGAGGCGACTGAGAATGCTAAAATAGGCGATCCGGCAATATCAAGTTTGGTAATAATGGGATCGGGTAATTCGGTGGGTAAATCGGTGCGCACTTTTGCTACTGCTGATCGCACGTCATCTAACGCTTCTTGACCTGGTTTTTCTAATTGAAATTCAGCGGTAATGGATACGCTGCCATCTTGAATTTTTGTGGTGATATGTTTTAGATTTGAGATGGTCGCAATCGAATTTTCAATTTTTTGAGCGACTTCGGTTTCAAGTTGCGATGGCGATGCGCCGGGAAGTGAAGCTGAAACACTTATTGTTGGCAAATCCAAATCCGGCATATTTTGCACTTTCATCGACTTGAAACTCATTAAGCCGGTAAAGCACAGTATGACAAACAACATCAATGCTGGAATTGGGTTGCGAATACACCATGTAGACATATTCATGGTTTGACAACTCTCACCGTATCGTTATCAGCTAAAAATGACGCGCCACTAGCGACAATGACGTCATCAATATTAAGTCCGGCGGTAATTTCAATATCGTCGGATGCTCTGCGTCCCAGTTGGACTTTCATTTGTGAAATTTTTGCAATTTCTTCGTTTTTCATTTCGCTAACTTTAAAAACATAGCTAAAGCCTTCACGTTGAACTAATGCTGATTGTGGCAGTGTTAATGCGGCGCTATGTCCTAAATTAAATTCCCCACGGGCAAACATACCCGCACGCAACCCATACGACGTGGCATCAGGCACATCAACATAAATTAGACCATAACGACTTTTTTCATCTAAAGTGGGTGCAATTGCACGAATGGTCCCTTTTATTTGATTGCCAACATTTGGCAACTCAAGATTGACTGTCATAGTGGGCTTAAGTTTCACCATTTCCGAGGCCATGACTTCACCGCGCCACTCTAAACGTTTTTCTCTAATCAATCGAAATAATTCTTGTCCTTTCGTAGTGACAGCACCCAGTGTTGCATTTCGAGAAGATATGACACCATTATCGCTAGCGAGCACTTTTGTGTATTTTAGGCGCAGTAATTGTGCATCTAATTTGGCTTTTGCTGATTCAACTTTCGCGAGTGCTGTTTTCTCTAAGGTTAAGAATTGATCAATTTGCTGACGGCTCAAGGCGCCTGATGTTAATATTTGATTTGCACGCGTTGCATTAGTTTGTGCTTCAGCTAAATTCGCCTGGGCTTCATTGAGTGCTGCGCGACTTTGCGCAACATCGGTTAAAACACTTTCATCTGAGAATATCGCTAATATTTGATCTTTTTTGACCATATCGCCAATTTCGACGTTAACCTTAATTAAACGTAATTCGCTGATTTCTGAGCTGATAATCGCTTCATGCCAAGCTGCTATTGATCCGTTGGCGGTTATTTTAAAAGGAATATCTTGCAGAGTGGGTTTAATGAGCGTCACAGAAAGTGCTGGCTTTGATTCAACACTTTTCTGCTCTGAGTTAGATTTCTTGCTGCAACTTACGCTGATTCCAAGCCCAAATAAAAGAGCAATAAAAAGGCGATATTTTCCCTGTATCATAAATTCTCTCTATTTTCGTCAACGTGAAGACTTGGTGGCTTAGTCGTTTCGAATTGGGGGTTATCATTACTCCAACTGCCACCTGCACTGCGATAGAGTGCAATCCATGCACTAACCCGTTCTTTTTCAAGTTCTTTTATCGTCATATCTGCTGACAGTAGACTGCGCCGTGATGTTTCAACATCCATTAAATTTCCTAATCCTGCCTGATATAGATTTTGCATGGCATCAAAATGACGCTGAAAATACGCAAATGATTTTTGAGCTTCAGGTAAGCGTTGTGAAACACTGTTTAAGCGTATCAGTGCTTCCTCCACTTCTTTCACTGCGGTGCGCACTTTACTTCTAAATTTATTTTCTGCTGCTTCATACTGAACACGCGCTAATTCGACGTCAGCAGCGCGTTTACCAGCATCAAATAAGGGCAAACTCAGTGTGGGTCCAAAAGACCATGTTTCCGCTAAAAAGAAAGCGGCACCGTTTATATTCTGTAGGGTCGGCGTGATATTGCCCGATAAACTTAATTTAGGAAAGCGTTTTGCCTGCTCAACGCCAATTTTTGCACTCGCTTCAGCAACATCACGTTCAGCGGAGGCGATATCGGGTCTTTGTAATAACACGTTTGCTGGAATTGCATCAATACTAAATGTGGGTGGCGAAGGTAATTGAGCAATTTGCGTTGGATTTCCTATGAGTAGGAGAGTGATTTTTTCTTCGGGCAATCCCGTCATCGCCACTAAACCTTGAATGGCCTTTTTACATTGTGATTGCTGTTGAAATAAAAGATGATTTCCTTCTGCAACACTGGCTTTTAAGAGTTCAATATCGCTAATGGCTTTAAGTCCAGCTTGGGCGGCAATCTCACTGAGCCTTGCAGATTCCATTTTCGATGCAGTGTCTTTTTGACGTGTTTTGACTTGCAACTCACAATAACGGTAATCCATATACGCATTGGCAACTTCTGCTGCAACGGAAACCCGCGCGTCATGCCACGCGGCTTGTCGGGATTCCAGTTGACTTTGAGCGGCTTCTTCTTGACGCGCAAGTCCGCCAAATAAATCAATTTCCCAGCTTGATTGCAGGCCAGCGGGGAGTTGATTCCAAACAAATGGGTTTCCACCAAATGAAGCAGACGAGCGCTTTCCGCCACCACTAAAATCTAAGGTGGGTAGTAACGCACCTTCAGCTCCAACAAGCGTGGCTCTTGATTGAGCAATCCGTGCCTTTGCATCCATCACGGATGTATTGACCTCTTGCGCAGCGGATAATAATTGATTGAGTATAGGATCATGAAAATCTTGCCACCATTTTTTCAAGTTTTCAGGATTGCCTTGATGAGGACTCGTTGTGAATGATGAGTCAACTTTAGATGTCTCTGACCAATGAGAGGGTGCATTTAAAATAGCGGTTGAATAATCTGGACCGACTGTTGCCAGAAGGCCTCCAGTACATCCAGATAGGCATACTGAAATGAGATAAATAGATATTTTTAGCGGGTTTTCAGGCTTCATTATATTGTTGCTTGGATACCCCGTAAATTTTATCAGGGGAGGAGTTGATGCTTAAGTCATATCATAAAAGTGGATTAATCATTGCAATTAACCGAGGCGTTGTCAACAAAGCGCTATTTATTTTATGAAATAACTTGTGTTATCGTTTGGAATGATTAATTTCTGATGTATTCATACCCTTATAGTGTTGAATCGTAGTTAGATTGAAATTAAGCTTTTTTCAAAAATCGCCCAACAATTTTCCCATGTCCACTTAGCAGAATTAAGTTTTATATTTTCTGTATTAAGCGATAAACATTTTTGAATTGCAGTTTGCAAATCATAATCTAAATACCCATCAACACCATTTTCAATGATATCAATTGGACCTGGAACAGGATACGCGGCAACAGGGCATCCCATGGCCAAGGCCTCAATAATCACAATGCCAAAAGTATCAACTTTGCTTGTAAAGCAAAATACATCCGCATCTTGATAGTAATTTGCTAAATCACCATCATGCTTATATCCAACAAATTCAACATTAGGGTAGTTATTTTGTAATTCAGTGCGATGTGGTCCATCTCCAACAATGGTTATATGGTAGGATAAATCCGAAGAGAGTTTACATAAATCCTCTAAACTCTTTTCTTTAGATACTCTCCCTACTGAAAGTAATCGAATTTTAGAACTGGATGTTTTTTGACGGTTAGGTTTAAGTAATTCTCGATTAACACCACGCGTCCATGGAATAATCGAATTTTTAAATCCATGGTTTTTTAATTCGCAAACCATGGTTTTTGTTGTTGTGATGACTGTATTTGAGCGTGCGTGAAACCATCTAACATAATCATAAGTTAACGATTCAGGGATACCATAGATTTTATATAAAAATTCGGGATACTTAGTGTGATAGGAGGTATTGTAATTGTATCCTCTTCTGCAACACCAATGTCTAACCGCTAACCCAATAGGGCCTTCTGTACAAATATGAATATAAGTCGGATTGATTTCAGTAATTAATTTGGTAATTCCTAACGCCAAACTCACTTTAATTTCAGGATAGCCAGGAGCTGAAAAATGCCAAAAAAAAGAAGGATTAATGTGTTTTACACTGTATCCATTTAAAATGGCTTGTTTTTCAATATTGGTAAACGTCGTCACTACGCCATTTACTTGATTTGATAAATTATCTGATACTATTAAAATTATTTCCATAATGTCTCTAAAGTATCTGATTAATATTACAATATCATTAAATGATCTTTTAGTAGTCTAACGTAACTGCCTGACGGAACCTCATTCGAATTAAGTATGTTTGATGTGGTGAGGTTATTTGCACCTCTAATGATTCGCCCATCGCCTTTACACTGAATTCATTGTGTTTTTGTTGCTCTTTTATCCACGCGTGCTTCACAGTGTCTGTACTACAAAGTACGCCGCCGCCTTTTTTAGGATTTCTC
>Ga0114962_10001742_pt1 | contig 18571 bp, 30 predicted proteins | sample C_130820_MF_Meta_FD_87017 | JGI IMG/M metagenome (GOLD analysis project Ga0114962, IMG submission 87017) | Freshwater microbial communities from Lake Croche, Canada to study carbon cycling - C_130820_MF_MetaG | ecosystem: Environmental > Aquatic > Freshwater > Lake | place: Lake Croche, Canada...
ATAGCTATATCTAACCCATCTTTTTGTAGCATATTTGTAGAAATAGTATCTGTTACTTGAACTACAAATGGGTTAAAACCAAAACTAGATTTTATAGCATCAGCAGTAGTTTCTAATAAATTTCTATTGTTTTCTTTTTCTTTCCTATTTTCAAAATCTATTACATCATCATATATGTAATTAACTATCTTCGTCAAAGGTTCAGCAAAAGATAATACTTTGTTACTTATACCTTTTTCATCTAATTTCTTAGCTAACATAGCTGCTACTGTGGATTTACCTGAGCCATTCTTGCCTTTTAATGCTATAATTTTCATGCTTCTGTATCTAAATTAGTTACATATTTTACAGGAACTTTCTGTACTATGTTTATTGTGCTTTTAATATAAACGTAATAAGCATATAATTCAGCTTTATGTTCATCAGTAATTACTTCTTTCAGTTCTCTATTTAATAAGATTTGTAAGTTCTTATGTAATTGTCTTTTATATCTAGTAAGTTTGTCCATAATAATAGTATAAAAGCAAGCCAAGTACCATCTAATCATTAAATGCTTACAGTGTACAGTAAACTGTTTTTGTTAGTAAATAATTTCTTAGCTTGGCTTGCTTTATAGTTTTTAATTAAGCTTCTACGCCATATACAGCTTCTTGGTCAGCTTTAAGCTCCTCAATCTCCTCTTGAATAGCAGCTATATCATTTTGATACTCTTTAATTATGTTACGTTTTTTACGTACATTACGCATATAAATAGCTACATAGCTTTCTGCCGCATCTGTATTGTTAATACAAGTAGTATCAACATTCAAGATAGTTTCATTTAAAACTTCTTCTGCATCTTCTATACGTTCTTCTAACTTAGTTATAGCTTCTTGCTTTGCTTTAATTTGAGCTGTATACTCTTTACTTAGTTTAGCTTCAAACTTAGATACTTTAGCTTCATCACCGCCTTTAAGAAAGGCTAATACACGGGTTGATAATGTTTGTTTTTTCATTTTGGTAAATTGATTAATGATTTTTGTTTTTCTAATTTTAATTCTACAATATTACTACTTTTTCTTTTACTAATAATAGGTAATCCTATACAACATTCTTCAGAAACTAAAGGATATTTTAAATGCTTATCTGGTGCAGAAACTCCGTAAAGATCTTTAAGGAATTGACCAGCAAATTCATCTCTCTCCGCCTTTTGAGCTTCAAATATCTCTGATGGAGTTGCTCTACGTACATCACACCAAGTACCATTTACTCTGTACCTGTAATCTTTAGATGAACAAACTTCTGTTATTTTACTTGTAAGTACACCAGATTTAAAAGTCATTGTTTCATGTGGCTTACCTACATTAGTATCTATAACAGTAACCCAATCTCCTACTTTAAATTCTTCTGAAGATTCTTTAGATTGCTCTATTATTTCAGCCCATTTACCAGATTTTTCATATAATGTCCTATGATAATTGACATTTCCATATTTACTGCTAGAATCATAGTTTTTACCTTCATCAGTACAAGCATATATATAACCATTTTTTTCTTTTATATTGTAATGATTAGTTACAATACAGTAACTTCCGCTATCTGTAGAAGTTCTATTTACATGAGCAGGATAAAACTTAGTACCTATTGGAAACCTAAGCTTTGCTTCAGCTATTAAATCTTTTTCAGTACTAACAGGTTTTTCTTTAGTTTCTTGTTTATAGCCTATTAAAGTACATAAGTCTGATAAAGATAGTTGTTTTTTAGCGCCTTGTCTATTATTATCTACGCCAAAAGATTCTTCTAGTCCTCTACTACCATCCTCAATAAAAAAGTACCGATTACTTTGAAAACTTTGATAAGTATTATCTGTAAAAGTTCTCCATGTACGAGGTAAAGAAATATTCTTATTACACCATTCTTTTAATTTATTAAATATATCTTCTGTAAAATCAGGTTCATATCTAACATAAAAAGAATGTTGTTCTTTAACTTTAGGATTAAAACCAATTGGCATTAATTCAAACTTAGGTAAATCAGATACATTAATACCAAATCCTGTATAATTATCTCTAACTATAGTTACATCGTATGTAGTATCATAAGCATTATACCTAGTTACAAGTAAATACTCTCCTATATTCATACCTATAGATACAGGATTACTAACTAAAGCTTTTAAATACCTACCAACTAAATCTTCTTTAGGTTGAGATTTAGGTTCTTCTACAAGTTCTAATAGCATAGTACATATAGCACTTGGTTCATCATTTAAATGTACCCATTTATGATCTTCATCATACGCACTTACACCATCTATTTGAGTAATAGTACCTATATAATCTTTTAGATGTTTTGCATTATTAAAAGCATGCTCAAAACCTATTTCTACAGCACTATCAGCAATAACCCTAACCTTCTGACCTATCTTTACAGTATCTTTATTTAGAGTTTTAATAGATTCTTGATATACATTTAAATCAAATTTATTACCATCCCCAATTCTATATGCCTGTGTTTTTAGTTCAGTTCCATTTTTACTTACCCAACCTACTTCAACCCAAAGATAGTTTGGAGTTATGGGAAAATAACCTGAGTTATCAAGAATTACTCCATAAACAGAACCTAAATCTTGTTTTCTAAATGGAGAATCTTTATCTAATACTACTTTTAAGCCTACTACGGCATTATCTTTTGTTACTTTCATAGTCTTGTTATAAAAATAAACCTCTCTAAAAATTCTTCATCCGCATAAAGAATCAAACTTGAGGTTTGTATAGTTTAAATTAAAATTACGCTTCTTGCAAGCCTAATGCCTCAACTTCAGTTGGTGTAGCACGTAGGAATGTGTGAGAAGGTTTACCAAATACAAGAGATGTATGGCGATAAACTTCTTTACCATTAGCCATTACTATTTCACCTGTAGAAGGATTAATCTTTGGGTCAATAGTAAGAGGCTCACCTGCTGCATTACGAGCAATAATAGAACCATTCATACGGTAAGGAGAGTTATTCTCTGTACACTGAATGTTTACTTCTACAGGAGCACCTGCTAATTTAGCATACAAATCTTCAGCAAACAAAACTTCGTCTTGTTCAATATAGTCTTGTACTTTAACACCACCTGCTAAAGCTACATCTTGCTTTGCAGATATAACTACAGTAAGTTTTTGGGTGTTTTTGATACCTTGTAACAACAGAGATGGATTTACCGCCTCAGAGTTATTTTGGATTTGTTGTACTAATTGGATACCAAGTTGATTCTTTGTAGAACCTTCATTTACCCATACTTTACGAATTAATGCTTTGCCTGTTGCTAAAGCTGTTTCAAAATTTGTCATAAAAATAAAAATTAAAATATAAAAAGTTGTTTCTCTGCTATTCAATATCCAGCAGTCCATATACTTGAATTATTACGTTACACAAGTTTTAACGTACTTTAGCTTTACTTAATCCTCTGCTACAATAGCTTTTTTCTGAGATAGGATAAGTTTCTGTGCTAATTTTGTTGTTTCCCTCACTGTAAAGTCAGGGTTAATAAGAAATAGAATGTCTTTCTTTTCAGAGAGACTATTATCTTTAAATAACAAGGTAAAGAATAACTTGTCTATAGATTGATTTCTAAAGGCTTTTTCATTCTCTAGGATAGAACGCCATTCAGAACCTAATAAACTTCCATAGTACTTGTCATCAACTAAAAATCTTGTTAGTAATCGTTCTATTTCCCAATTTAGTAAGAATCTTACTGGCACAAATCTTCCATTAGCATCTAGCCAACAGAGTTTTCTATCATTAGAGTGGTTTCTCATAGTAGTTGTTTAAAGGTTGTTTCTAAAGCACCTGGTTCTTGTGTTGCAAATACAAATGAATCTTTAATTTTCAGAAGCTTTGCTAAAAACTTGGTGTGGTCATATTTACTGCCAACTTTAGATAAGAAATTAAGGTACTCTGAACAAGCATATTTATTCTCTGACCTGTTCATACGAGGTAAGATTTTAAATATATCAGTAAGGTAATCTAATTTCTTCTTGTCTCCTGCTTTATCGTAAATAGTAAAAGTACCATCTTTAATGTATTTTGAGATAGAAGAGCCACCTGCATTAACATTAATAGTCCTATCAGATAGTATAGAAGCTATAATAGATAATTCAAAATCGTAGATTTCAAAATACCTATTAAGTTTCTTGTAATCATCTTTAATTGAAGCCCAAGAAGTAATAAAATCTAATAGACACCAAGATTTACTTGAAGCATTTAGCGAAGCAATCTTTTCTATTAATTCTTGTTGGTTTTTTATTTCAATAAAGGTACAAGGAATATCTATACCAAGACGTAATAAAGCAGTATAAAGATGTTGTCCGTCAATAATGTAAAGCTTTTCTATACCATCAATAAATGATATTTTAGCTACTACAACAGGACGTATAATTTTACCTATTCTCATAATAGCATTAGCTATTTTAGTAACATGACCAGGGCCTACAGCTCTGTTTATACCTGCTAAAAAATGTAGTCCCTTTTTACTTGTTGGTTTAAGAATCAGGTCTACGGTTAAAGATAGTATGTTCATTATAGTGTAGTTATAAAAACATTAAACCTTGGTTTTGATTTAGCCAAATCAGCTAATAACTGTAATTGGTTAGTTTTGTAGCTATCATTCAGTTTAGCTAACTTATGGTGCAGTTTTTCTAATTTTAACTCTGCTTTTTCAGCAGTAGTTTTAGTAAAGTCTACAAGTGTAACAGGTGGATGCCACAGTTCTTGCTCTATCATCCATTGAGCTGACCAACTCTTGATTGGTTCTACTTTATTGAAGTGTTTCATTTTTAAATAAAAATGGGTACTAAGCTACACTCTAAACAAACATAGCTGTTCCCCATAATGTTAATAACTAAAAGTAACAACATAATTGTTACCTTCATATCGTAGTTTGTTGATTACAGCACCATATAGCTTTTGTAATCTGTCCATAAATGGTTTAAGTGTAGACCATTTAGTAAAGTAGAGTGTTCTTTTTTTCATGTTATGTTTATTTAGTAATAATTAGTTACACGATAAGCTACAGTTCTATTTAACTTAGCTTCTGATTTGTTTTTAACAGCTATATCTAATAGCTCTTTTGTAGTATATTCTCTCCTTGCAGATATAATTTTATCTAACAAAGAATAATCTACTCTTACATTTTCTCTTGTTTCTACTAACATAACTTTAGTTTTAGGTAAGGGTAGTACCTCTACTACCCTTTTGCGTTCTACTACCTATTGATTAGAGATTTTCTCTAATTCTTTTTAATATAAACTGTATCTATATGTTGTTCAAATTTAGTATTTATACCAGCTTTATACCCTTCTTGATATTCATAAGTATTTATTATCTTTTCAGGACTTTCAAATATTTGAGATATTCCTTCAGTAAGATAAAAAATAAATAACATGCAAGAAATAAAAAATAATAAAAAGCTATACCATTTTTCTTCTGTTTTGTTGATAAGATATTGAATAAGTAAAAATAATAAAACAAAAGCTGTTATTAACCAAAATACTCCTATTATTATTTCCATAATTTTAATTGTTTAGTTTAAATAAAAATAGTATGTCACTACATGCCTAATATGTAGCATAAATCCGTATTCTTCTCTCATTTCAAGAAGGGCCGTTGAACCATACTATTAATAAGAAGTACTATAATAGTGTGTTGTTACACCAAATTTCACTACTTATTTATCCACTGCGTAGAACCTTCTTATTCTGTAACCAAATAAGGGTATTTCGATTAGTGGTAAGGGAAAACTCTTTAAAAGATGCATACTGTCAATGCTACTTCCTATTATAGTACTAATAAGATTATCTATCTATTACAAAAAGAATTATTTATTTAGATATTTATTTTTAATATCTATTAATGCTCCTACTCCTATTACACAGCTTAAAGTTATAAGAAACAAGCATACCGCTTTAAATATTTCCATATTAATTATTTTAATATTCCTAATGGATTATCTTCTGATGAAAATAATACTTGGTTGATTGGTAACCATTCAATTATTTCAATTCCTATGTCTGAATCAAATGTACTAACTAATTGTACATTTTCACCATCAGTAACAAAATACACTTCATTAGGTAATAACCTATCAATCATATCTTGAATACGTTCAGTAAATCTACCATCAGAATTATTAGCATATAAAGCTAATATAGTAGATACATAAGGCCATTGTGCCTTAATTTGTTCTCTGAGCTTTTCAGCTATTTGTAAGTTTTTCATAGTTATAATATTTTAGTTATTTCTTCTTGACCAAAAGATTTATCAGAACCTTGAACATAATATCTATATTTTCCTATTCCAAATCTAATATATTTATAACTTTCTATTACTCCTATATTAGTTTTTGTACCTATTTTAATTGGATGTTTCATAATTAGTTAATTTAAGTTAAAAACTATACTGAACAGTTTGTGAGCTTTCTGCGTATTTCCATACTAACCATCCATTAGCTGTTTTGCGGTTATCTATCAGTATAGTTATTGTGTTAAGTCCTGGCCTCTCACAATATTATTTGTTTATTACTTGGTTATAATAATCTTCACATACAATAACTGATGTCCACCAACCTATAAATATGGTATAAAATAAGAACCATTGTGTATCACCAATAACTGTATTATAGTTAGTCCATAACGTACCAAATAATGATAGTATGAAGAATAAAGCTGCAAATACAGCTATAAAGATGAAGTATTTCACGTTGTTTGTTTTTAGAGTTAATAAAAATAACTATAATAAGATAATATAGGACTTGAACCTATGACCTCCTGGATAAACCAAGGCTCTAACCAACTGAGCTAATTATCTTACTATAGTTATACATTAATGTTCGCCATTTATGCTTAACGGTCTGTAACCTTTAGATTCTCCAAAGGTAGTGTTTCTAATGTATGTTATATAACAGACTTTCCATATACATTAGCTAGAATAAAAGTTCACCCAAAACTGACATTACATCAATCTCAGGTGAACTCAAAGAGGTTAATCACAAGAATTAGAGAATTTAAAATAGAAATAATTATCATCATACTCTTCTGAATGTGGACTACCATATCCAGCAGGATGATAACCAGCTAACATCATTATTTCAGATGCAGATTTGTCCCCTTTCCATGCTCTATTAACTGTACATTTGTTATAGAATCTACCATCTCTGGTAATACTATAAGTTTCAATGTTTAATTCTTTGGTTTCCATTGTTATGTTTTTTGAGTTTAACTTTAAAAATAATCCCTCTGCACTCAGTTGTAACAACTAATACTAATGACAAACATAGCTGTCTTGATATTTAGGGAATTGTGCATTCCTACTCAACCTGTTGCAACAGTATTGTTGAGACCCTATTACAATATCATTAGTTATTACAACTGCTCACCCTTGGGAAGTGAGTTATGGTGCATTACTGGACCTTCGTTGATTATATTATCTGTGCACAAATAATATATCCATTTTATTGTTTAGAGTGTAACTACCTATTGGGCCGCCTTTAGTACACTGTTCTCCCTCTGCACTCTACTATGTTGCGAACGATGGTAGCTTATCCTTGGGAAATAAGAATGGTGCATTAATTATGAAGGTTATCTGAACACCTACAAACGCCAGTAACTTACTGGATAGACACGAGGTTAAAGGAATCGTGACAATACTTAATATAAAAAGCTGTAACCCTCCACTATACATTTGCACGTTTTTGAGCATTGTGGATACTATAGGTACCTGCATACACAACTCTAAGTGATGTTTTAAACGCTTCTATGGGTTACAGCTAATAATTCAAAGGGTTAATTTTCTAAGTGAGATATATGCTCTTTATACATCATTTGATCATATACATCTGTTGAAGTACGAGTTTTTAAATAAATCAAAGCTTTATTTTTTAAATTCTCTTTTTCATTAGATATATCTAAGTTCAAATGGTCTTTTAGCTGTTTACTTGTTAGTAATCCTTGATATTTACCATTTTGGTATATCTCAGCAGCTAGAAAAGGTTTTGATATAAAAGCAAATTGTTCTTCTCCACTTAACCAGTCTTTCCAAATATGTTCTTGATACATATGAACTGGTAATAACAAACTTAAAACTATTTTAAGATTCGTTTGAGGTTGGATTGTTTCTGTAAAAGTCATTGTTATGTTTTTTGAGTTTGAGCATCTTAAAGACCTAAACCTAATATTTCTATTAGACCTACATATGTTAAATGTATGCACTCTTAATGTTATTGCTATAATATTATAAGATAAACGGTAAGAAATATACTGATTGGTATATTATTTCAAGGGATAGAGTGGAACACATTGAACACAATTGTTCCACGTGAAACATATTATAATGTATTGATAATCAATAAACTATAGTACTATCAACAGTCTTCAAGTTACTTTATGAAGCTCTAAGTTTAAGCTGAAGAATATACCAATGGTTATACTCTTGTTATACTATAGTCTATTAATACAGTGTAGCACATAGTGCTTAGTTCCTTTTGTACAGCATACTATACAAAAAAAGGTAAAGGGGCTTTAGCCCCTTATACCTACAGTATGTCATCAATAGACACACGTTCAGAGTTGGTAATGAGCTTTATACGCTCTTCACCCTCTTCATTGGTCACATAAGCTACCTGTAGCTTATCGAAGAACCCTTTACCAATGGACTCACCCAAAGTGTAGTGCTTAGCACCTTCCTTTGAGAAGTACACATTAGTAGCCTCATTGTTCCCATTGATGAATGTAACAAATGGGTAGCCATTTGAGTTCTCACGAACTGTAGTGGCAACTGAAGCTACTTTAGTAGCTTTGCAATACTCACGGACAGAGATTACTTCCATAATAATACTGCGGTTGAATTTTAACACCTACAGGAACTACCTGTGGGTAGGTTTCCCCCGCAGAATTATGAGGGGGTGTTGTTTGGGGCTGGTTACTAGTGGGGTACACATACACCATTTTGAAAATATATTTTTAAAAATTTTTAGTGGGGGGTCTATTTTTACCAAATAATAAAAGGGGGTATGTTTTTATTTTAGTAACTTTTTTGTACCTTGCAAGTATAATTGCTATAAAATAATAAGCGAATGAAAAAAATAATCATACCCATATATCAGAGAGTACTATATGTACATATAGGAATACCTTCTGAAAAAACTTGTAAAACATATAACCTAGAATTATCTCCAACAGATATAGCTTGTGTGCATGAAACAGATGGAGGCATAGTTGTGTGGTTCTCTACTAAAGAATTTAATGCCTCTTTAGTAGCACATGAAGCAATACATATAAAGAATATTGTATTTGACCAAATTGTAGCTAAACCAGACTTTGAAAATGATGAGTATGAAGCTTATTTTGTAGAGTGGATTGTAGAAACCATAGAAAAAGTTTATAAAAAATACAACCATTCCAAAATTATTTCGTAATATTGCACATCTCTTTACACCCCACTAGGTAATCATGCAGTGGGCAGACGTAGGATTGTAAGAAGTAGCTTGAGGGAAACCTGTCATAGTGAAAATGAGTTTTCTCCTACAGAGGTAAAAGGGTATAGTTAGTAATTGTTTGCTCTCACCGATGTAAGGTACAGGAAAGAAGAGCTTTAGGTTTAAGACGGGACAATGAAAGTTATATCTGAAATAGAAATGAGAAGGCCAAAAGTTTTCTCAGGGCTTAAATTATCTTTAAAATTTCAAAAATTTCTTAAAAACTGTAAAAAATAACAAAATATTTATTGCAGGTTGGGGTTTTTGTGTATATTTGCTCAAAACAATTCAAAAATGAGCAAAATAATAGAATTTCACACAAGATCCCTCCAGAAAGGTGCTAACATTTTAGCAAATGCTGTAAAGGGTACTCTTGGCCCCCAAGGAAGGAATGTAATCCTCTCACGTCAGTTTAACGCACCACACATAACTAAAGATGGTGTTAGTGTAGCTTCTTCAATAAAGCTAGAAGATCCCAATGAAAACTTAGGAGCACAACTATTCCAAGAAGTGGCTAACAAAACACTAGAAGTATCAGGAGATGGTACCACAACATCTATAGTTCTAGCACAAACCATACTTAATGAAGGTTTAAGACTAATAGCTGAAGGTACAAATCCTGTAAAATTAAAGAAAGGTATAGAACTAGCAACAGCAGAAGCTATACAATCCATAAAAGAACAATCACTACTATTACAATCAGATTCTATACTTAATGTAGCTACTATATCAGCTAATAATGACCAGACTATAGGTAAATTAATAGCTGATGCTGTAAATCTAGTAGGAGAAGAGGGTTTAATCACTGTAGAAGAATCACGTTCTACTGAAACATACATAGAAGTTACAGAAGGTCTTAAGATAGATAAAGGTTATATATCGCCTTACTTTGTTACTGACCCAAACAAGATGGTAGTAGAATACCAGAATGCCCTAATCTTAATTACAGATGAAAAAGTAACAGCAACTACTCAAATACTTAAGTACCTAGAAGCTTGCCTGAAAGAACAAAGAGCACTAGTTATTATCTGTGAAGACTTAGTAGATGAAGCTCTTTCTACCCTAGTAGTAAACAGAATGAAAGGCATTAAAGTAGCAGCAATAAAAGCTCCTGCACATGGTGACCACAAGAAAGAACTACTACAGGATATAGCTACTATTACTGGTGGTTTATATATTACTCAAGATAAAGGGTTATCACTAGAAACATCACAACTATCAGCTCTAGGACAGAGTGATATAAAAATCTTTAAAGACTCTACTACTCTTATTAATGGTAAAGGAAAGAAAGAAGACATACTAATCAGAGTATCTCAGATTAAAGAACAAGCAAAGCACGTAGAATTACAGTTTGACCAAGATAGATTAACCAAAAGAGCACAAAAACTTTCAGGAGGAGCTGCTGTATTATATGTAGGAGCAACAACTGAAACAGAACTAAAAGAGAAAGCTGATAGAATAGATGATGCTTTATGTGCTACAAAAGCTGCAATAGCTGAAGGTATAGTACCAGGAGGTGGAACAGCATTTATAAAAGCTTTATCTTCTATATCTTCTTCAAAGGATAAAGATGTACAAGCAGGTATAGACTTAATAAAGAAAGCACTAGAAGCACCTTTAAGACAAATCCTACAAAATGCAGGTCTAGAAGAAGACCCCATAATCCAAAAAGTAAAGAAAGGCAAACAGTTTAATGCCAAATCAGAGCAATATGAAGACTTATTAACTTCAGGAGTAATAGACCCAACTAAAGTAGTAAGAGTAGCATTAGAGAATGCATCATCAGTATGTGCCCTATTCCTAACTACATCTTGTGTAGTAGCAGAAAAATACGTAGAAACCCCAATGAACTTTAATTAATATGACAACAGTAGAAACCAAATCTCTTGAACAAGAGCTAAAAGAAGTAACAGAGGAACGAGATATATTAGAAAATATATACAGAGAAACTGCCTCTTTACTAGTAAATAACAGAACTAACTTATACTCTCCCCAAGAATTATTAAATCATTGGGATAAGCTAAGAACTAAATATTCTAAATAACCAACAATAGATATGAAAACACCAAACTTAACACCAATACCTCTTGGAGAAAGAGTTATTGTAGAACCAATAGTAGAAAAGCAAGAATCAGAGTTATTCTTAGCTGAAAGTAAAATGCCCCCTGCAACACAAGGTATAATAAAAGCTGTATCAGACCAAGTAACTACATTAAAAGTAGGAGATGTAGTACAGTTTAGCCCTAATACAGGAGTACCTTTACTTATGGTAGATAATGCATACTTGCTTATGAGGGTAGGAGATGTAATTTGTAAATTTGTTGAATTGTAGATTGTTTGTAAAGGGAGCTACGAAAGTAGCTCTTTTTGCTTTTGCAACTAAATAAAAACTATTTCGTATATTTACCCTATGACAATGCCAAGAGTTTTTTCTATAGAATGTGAATCAGTAACAGGACTTATCAAAGCTACATTGAATGTAGAGAAGATATTTCAAACCTGTATGCTTGAAGGTGAACATTACTTAACAGAAACTTTTAGCTTGGAAGACAAACACTTTTTAGTAGTTACAGTATGGAACTCAGAGGAATAACAGATTTATACGATACAAAGCTAACAGAAGAAGGCCCAAAAGAGTTTCTTATAAAAAGAAATGCATCTTTTAAAATCTACTGTGAACCTTTTCATCTGGGAGCACATGCTGAAGTACTTAACCTAAGAACAGGTAAAGTGTTTAAAGACAGGTGTCAGGTACATATAGAAAATATGGGAGTAGTTGTAGTTAAAATAGCTGCTCGTAAATTAACTGAATTAAAAAAGCAACATACACAAAATAAGACAGTAGGGTTTCATGCGCACAAAAGTAATTAGGAACTACTTTGAAGACTACAATAAGTTAGAAGAGTTTAAGGCAGAATTTGTAAAAGAAATGGAAGATTGGAAAGAAGAAATGATGTTCCATGATTTACATTATGTAGTATTAGAAGAAATCTATTTACAAGAAACAGAGCCCTCCTATACACTGCAATACGAGTTTTACCTGCAAGGAAGATACAAGTATCACCTTACATACGCACAGATAAAAGAACATTCGCAAACAGAAAAGAAGAATATACCTGTAAAGGTATTTGTTACAACGGCAGAGTTTAAAGATTTATTACTTGCTTATATGACAGAATATCCTGATATTTGTCCAGATAAGAATAAACTAGTAGTAAATGGAATAACATTTAAACTCTATTTAGAAGAAATAAACAATGATAAAACCCTTTAACATAAAGGTAAAGAATAAACAAGAGTTGTTTTTGGCTTACCTAAAAGCAATAAATTGGACTCTCTCTGAACAGCTAACTGATTCAGAGCTAGAAGTCCTATCTTATCTTGTGTATTATAATAACTTCTATGCAGCTGAAATAAAGTCAGATGAAATAAGATATGACCTATTATTCTCTTCTTCTACAAAGAAAAAAATAAGAGAAGAGTTTGAAATAGATGCTCAGAAGTTTGAGACTTACCTAAATAAACTACGTAAGAAAGGTATTATTACAAACAATGCTTTATCTAAACAAGTAGTAATAACAATGGAGGATAAACTAGAAATACGATTTACAATGGCTTTAAAACAAGAACCTGTTGCACCAAAAGATGATAAACCTTCATTTGAAGGATTTGTAGATGAAGTAACAGAAGTACCTGAAGTAGCTACAATATCTTCTTTAGGAGATGACGACTTAGATATATTATAATGATACCAGAAGATAAAATATTAATATTTGACTTAGATAAAGTACCTGCTGAAATGTCAGTAGAAAATTACCTGAAGCATTTAGAATCTTTGGAACACCCTGAACTAGAAGAAGGTTGTAGACTTGTAGATAAATTTACAGATGAAACTAGATTATAGATTAGAAAGATTAGTAGAGAAACATGCCAAAAGGTGTAATATTACTAAAGCAGAAGCTTTGGAAGTAGTATCTGCTTATTTTACTAACATAAAAGATAAGATTACAAGCTCCTCTTATGAAGAAGGGTTTGTTGAAATATACATGCCTAAGTTAGGAGAGTTTTGCCCTAACTACCAAAAAATAGAAAAAGTACATGAAGTTATTGAAGCTAGAAAACAACAACCTTTGTAGTATTACTCCTGAAGCTTTAGGATTAAAAGTATTCAGGGATATATGGGAAAGAGATAAAACTAAACTGAAAGACAGGGCTAAACTAGATTTGTCTTTTGTTTATTTCTTTGCTGATTGGCAGTCTACTTTTAAGAAACTACCACATACAGACAAAGTAACTACTTTAGAAAAAGAAGTATACGATAATAAATATAAGGCAGATGAACTAGTATTAGCTGCTTGCAAAATGTATGAAGATATACAGAATGAATCATCATTCTCCTTAAAACACTTAGAAGCTGTAGAAAAGACTGCTGTAAAAATATCTAACTACTTACAAACAGTAGACTTAGCAGAAAGAGATAGTCAGAAAAGATTAGTATACAATACTAATCAACTACAGAAAACTATAGCTGACTTTCCTGAAACAATAAGAAAAATAACAGAAATGCGTAAACACGTAGAAGTAGAACTTACACAAGATCCTAACTTACGTGGTGGAGCATCTAAATCATCATTTGAAGACTAATGCTTACACAAGAAGACATATTAGCTTTTACTGAAGTACGTAGACATTTTGAAGAGTACAAAACATATTGTCCTTTTCCTGAATCACGTACACCTAATTCTCGCTGGATGCAATTCTGGCAAAGAGAAGAAGAAAGAATATTAAAAGGTTACGAATACCTTCCTAATAGATTCATTACAGGAGAACTATACTACTACTTTAACTACTCCATTATGGATAAGACTGTAGAGAAAGATGGTATTACCTATACTCTTATGGGTGCTCCTGATACATGGGATGGAACTATAGAAGTAGATGCATACTACCAAGAAGCTAAAGAAAATAAAAGAGATTGCTTCATACTTAAGGGACGTAGGAAAGGTTTATCATATTATGCAGCCTCCTGTGCTTCTCGTTTGTATCACTTTGTAAGACATAGTAATACATATGTAATAGCAGCAACAAAGCAATATATCTTAGGAGCTGACTCTACTATGACCAAGATATTTCAGAATGTTGACCATATGTCTGAACATACACCATTTGGTAAACTACGTCAAAAGATAAATAAAGCTGACCACATAAGAGCAAGCTATTTAGAAAATGTAAATGGACAGATAATAGAAAAAGGATTTAAATCTAACATTGCAGCAATAGTGCTAGATGACCCACAGAAACTAAGGGGTAAGAAAGGACAATTGATTATTGTAGAGGAAGCAGGTTCATTTCCTAATCTTTTAGCTGCCATACCCATCATAAGAAAGTGTATATTAGAGGGTACTCTAAAGATAGGTACAATACTAGCTTTTGGTACAGGTGGTGATGAAGGCCCAGGTTTTGCAGCAATGGAAACTGTATTTTATAAACCTGATGCATACGGATTTCATTCTGTAAAGAATATATGGGAAGAAGCTAAATCTTCTCAACCTTGTTGTTTCTTCTTTCCTGCCTACAAAAACTACTTGGGTTTTATAGATGAAAATGGTAATTCACAAGAAAAAGAAGCAAAAGAATACATACTACAACAAAGGCTAGACAAAAAGAAATTGGGTGTAGATAATAAAACGCTGTTAAAGATGGCAGCTGAAGATCCAATTACACCTGAAGAAGCAATGCTTCGTACTAAGGGAACTTACTTTCCGATAACTGAAGCTAAGAAAAGATTGTCAGAACTATTTACTGATAGAGAACTTTCCAAGCATAATGTTGGTAGATTAGAGTATAATGAGGACAAGGTAATTAAATGGGTTGATGTACAGGATGCTTTACCTCAAAGAGAATGGCCTATATTAGATGCTACTATAAATTACATAGAAGTATTTGAATTACCTCAACAAGATAAGAATACACTTGTAGTACCTCGTAATAGGTACATAGGAGGTATTGACCCATACAATCAAGATCAAACAACAAACTCTGAATCAGTTGGTTGTATGTTTATAATGGACTTATGGACTGACAGGATTGTATGTGAATATACAGCAAGACCTGAAAGAGCTGAAGATTTCTACGAAACTTGCAGAAGAATATTAGTTTGGTACAATGCAACAGCAATGTATGAAGCTTCAGTAACACTTATGTATAAGTTCTTTGAAAGAAAACAACAACTGTATTTATTAGCTGATACACCTTCTTATTTACGAGATAGAAATACTTGGAGAGAAGGGTTGGATACTTCAAAAGGTATAAAGCCAACTGAAGATGTAAATAAAAGAGGCAGAGAGGCTCAAAAGACCTGGATGTTAGCTGACTTAGATGTAACTACAGGTTCTAAGAAGATAGATACAATAAGAAGTATAGGATACCTAAAAGAAGTTATAAACTGGAATAAGGATGGTAACTTTGATAGAGTATCAGCTTTAAATATGTTATTCTTATATAGAGAAGACCTTACAGATGATGTTGCAGAAGAAAGAAAGAAACCCAAGTCAAATAAATTTGGTAACTTTTTTACTAAGTTTAAAGTACAAAGGAAGTTAAAGGATATTTTCGATAAAGAAGATTTTGAAACATTTGAGAAATACAAATAAATGTTAGGACAAGTAAAATTACTCCCAGACCAAATGGTGTCTGATGAAAAGAAAGCTACTAAAGAATGGCAGAAGAATAATTTAGATGCTTTTGAAAACATTATTATGTTTGAGAATCGTCAATTACGCCCTACCTTATATAATAAGTTTAACAATTACAATTTAAAAAGAGGAGTAATAAACCAAGCAGATTTTGAAAAAATACTAGACCCACATGGGCTAGGATTAAATACTTTCCCTGCAAGATTGGAACATATGGGCTTTGGTAATGCCAAAATAGACCTACTAGTAGGTGAACATATGAACCGTAGGTTTGATTGGAGAGTTACCTTAAGTAATAATGATGCTGATGGTATCTCAGGAAAGGAACAAAGAATGATGGGTAGAGTAAAGCAAGAACTTGTAGATATGTTACAAGGGAACCTACCTGAAGAAGAAGCTCAACAAAGATTACAAAGGCTTTCTGATTACATGAACTATGAATGGCAAGATGTAGCAGAATCAGGAGCTCAGAAGATATTAAAGTACTACTACAAACAACAAGATTTAGATACAATATTTAACAGGGCATTTGAAGATGCCCTAATTGCAGGTGAACAAATAGTATTTACAGAGGCATTAGGTAAAGAACTCTTCATTCGTAAAGGAGACCCAACAAAAATCTTTACCATTATGTCTGCTGAATCCATTGATGAATCAGGACTTGAGGCACTAGTAGAGGTAAGCTACCAAACAGTATCAAATGTACTAGACAATTTCCATCCTTATTTAGACACAGAAGCCATAGCTAAACTACAAGCATTCAAAGGTATCTCACCTTTTGGTGGTACATCTGGTTGGACTTACCCTACTTATGGGCCTGTAGGTGAACTTGCAGTACCTGATAATTCTATCACAGCTTCAGGTATATTTCCTGTATCTGAATTAGAAAGAACACTATTTGCAACAAACATAGATGTGAATGGTAATATGCGTGTTGTACATTGCTTGTGGAAATCAAAGAGAAAAGTAAAGCTACTTAAGTCTTTCAACGAAGAAACAGGACTGGAAGAAGAAAAGTATGTACACCAAAAATACAAAGCTAATAAGCTTTTAGGTGAAGAAATAGTAAAAGAAATGTGGGTAAATGAATGGTGGAGAGGTTTTAAGATTGGCTATGATATATACGTAAAGATAGAACCTGTACCCTTTCTTTCTACTTCTTTAGACAATATTTCACGTCAAGAACCTCCTGTTACCATACAGATATATAATACAAATACTTCAAAGGCACAATCCTTAATGGATATTTGTAAACCTTTTGATTATATGTTAGATGTACTCTATTTTAAAAAGAAACATCTAACATCACTTATGTTACCTGACATGTTGGTATTTCCAACTTCAATGATGCCAGATAACATGAATCTTGAAGAGTTTATTAATTACATGCAGACTACTGCAACCATACCTTTAGATCCTACTGCTGAAATAGACAATGGAGCATTGGCAGGTAAAGCAGCAGGACAAATAAACAATACAGTTGGAGCACAAATTATATCAGCAACTCAAAATGGCCCTCTATCAGTAATAGGTTCACTTATTGATACCACACTACAAAGTATGGATCAAGTTACAGGTATTACACAACAAAGACAAGGAGCTATACAGAATAGAGAATTAGTAGGTAACGTAGAGCGAAGTGTAACACAATCTTCTCATATAACTGAGAAATGGTTCAGGTTGAATGACAAGTTTAAACTACGTACATTACGTAAAGTAATGAATATCTCCATTCAGCAATTCAAAGAAAACCCAAAGAAGTTTCAATACATACTAGACGACTTAACTACATTAGTTTTAACTGATGAAGAACTTACAGCAATACAAGCTTCTGAATTTGACTTGCATGTAACTAACTCTACTAATGATGCACTGATAATGCAGAAAATAGAAGGCTTATTCCAAGTTGCAATGCAAAATGGTACAGCTACTCTTTCTGATGTATTGGAAATCTATCAAAATGAATCTATTGCTAATGCAACTGCCAAACTTAAACTACGTGAAAAACAAAGACAAGAGAAAGCAGCTGAAGCAGAGAAACAACAAACAGAGATTAAGAAACAACTTGATATGCAAGCACAAGAAATAGAAGATAGAAAAGTAAGGTTAGAAGCTGCACGTCTAGAACTAGAAAGATATAAGATAGATACAGACAGAGAAACTAAACTGGAAGTAGCTCAACTACAAGCTCAATCATTTGATCCTGAAAAGGATTATAACAATAACAATGAGCCTGACTATCTTGAAATGAGAAAACTAGATTTGGAACAACAGAAGATAGAATTACAACGTCAGTCTGAAGCAATCAGAGTTTCTTTAGAACAACTCAAAGAAAAGACAAAGAAAGAAATAGCTCAACAACAGCTAGAAGTAGATAAAA
>Ga0114962_10001743_pt1 | contig 18569 bp, 9 predicted proteins | sample C_130820_MF_Meta_FD_87017 | JGI IMG/M metagenome (GOLD analysis project Ga0114962, IMG submission 87017) | Freshwater microbial communities from Lake Croche, Canada to study carbon cycling - C_130820_MF_MetaG | ecosystem: Environmental > Aquatic > Freshwater > Lake | place: Lake Croche, Canada...
AAAAGATAATCAGTTACCACTTGTAAGTTTAACTAATTATTTTGAAACAATCTATAAACAAGATGTTGTGACAATCACTGCAAATGCTTACGATTTAGATGGCACAATTGCAGAAGTAGAATTTTTCGTAGATTCTGTATCTGTAGGAGTTGATCAAATTGCACCATATTCTGCAGAATGGATCGCAACACCTGGCATACACAACATCAAAGCAATTGCAAAAGACAACAATGGCGCAAAAACAGCTTCAACGATTAAAACAATCGATGTAAAAAGCTTCACTGCAGGTATCGAAGACCAACAACTTGCAGGTGTTAAAGTACAAGTATATCCAAATCCTGCAACATCAAACATCACGTTTCAAGTAGCATGTGCAAATAATGAGGCATTAACACATTACCAAGTTATCGATAATGTTGGAAGAGTAATACTTGAAAAAGAAATGAAAAAAACACAACAAACAGTAACAGAAACCATCGATGTACAACAGTTAGAAAAAGGGGTATATCATTTCCATTTTACAATTAATGGATTACAAATGGTTCAAAAATTTATTGTTGAATAATACATCTTAGCTATTCTATGAAAAATCTAACACAAACATTACTCTTGTTCCTTTTATTGATATCCTCTATCGGATTTTCACAAGGTACTGTTAGGGGTAAAATAACCGATGAGAAAGGAAATGCTTTGTACAACGCAAAAGTATATTTTAAAAGCGACCGTACTAAAATCGGTCTATCTGATTTTGATGGAAACTTCTCTGTAGAAAGTAAATTGCCAAACGATATCTTGGTAATTAATATGACCAACTTCCAATTATTAGAAGATAGTGTAAAGTTTGACAATACTAAATTATACCTGCAAGATTATTCTTTGGAGCCAAAAGTAACCATGATTGGTACTGCTATTGTCAAAAAGAAAAAGCCAAAAGCGAATGATTTGTACATGGAGAACATCAAAAAGAACTCTGCTACAACGATCGATTATGTTTCTGCTGAAACCATGAAAAAAACAGGAGATCCTAACGTAACAGCAGCAGTTGCACGTGTTTCAGGTGTTTCTACAGCAGGAGGATTAATTACGGTACGTGGTATTGGAGATAGATATGTGAAAACAACTTTAAATGGTTCACGTATCCCAACCTTAGATCCTTTAACCAACAATATCAAATTAGATATCTTTCCAGCAAGTTTGGTAGATAATATTATTATCACAAAAACAGCAACACCTGATCTTCCTGGAGATTTTTCTGGAGCTTATTTGTCGGTGGAAACTAAGGATTATCCTGAAAAACTAGATGTTAACGTAGAAACACAATTTGGATACAACGAGCAAACAACTTTTAAGGATATTATATCTTCACAACGTAGTAAAACAGATTGGTTAGGATTTGATAATAGTTTACGTGTCAGTAAAAACGAAAAAATTACTAGTCCAAATTTAACACCTACAACTTACCAAGAGATGAATGCTCTAGGCCTTGGTAATTATTATAAATCCTTGGGGGTAACTGATTGGAAAGATGGTTCTCCAGAAGGAGATACTTATTTCAAAATGGGATTAATAGAATTAGGATTATTATCCAAAAGTTCTATAAATGATCCAAATGCAATCAAGACCGCTACAAATATTTACAATTCAGAATACAAAACAGTAGCATTTGACAAAATAAATCCAAACGGCACAGATTACAACAATGGTTTTTCACATAATTGGAATTCCATAACTCGTAAAGCTCCAATGAATTTTAGTCAAAGTTTCAGCATCGGTAACCAAGTTAAATTATTCGGAAAGCCTCTCGGATATATCGTAGGTTTTAGATATGGAACGAATGTGCGATATGATCCAAATGGTGTTTCACAACGTTTATCCGGAGATACTTCCAAACTTGGTTATGATGCAAAAGATAATGCAATTATCAGTAGAGAAACAAATGGATGGAGTACTTTACTAAACCTTGCATATAAATTTAATGACAAAAATAGTATATCTGTAATGTTCATGCCAAACATCTCAGGTACAAACGATGTTGCAAATTTCGTCGCAAAAAGAGACAATAGTACTGATCAAGAGGCGAGAACACTAGTTAACCAATTTTACGAACAACGTCAGCAATTTATCTATCAATTAAAAACAGAACATTATTTACCAAAATCCAAAACTAAAATTGATTTCAATACTTCCTACACAAAAGGAAACAGTTTAGCACCAGATTTTAAAGTAGTACAATATGGCTATATGGTTGATAATGTTAAAGACAGTACGTATAATTACATGTTTTCACCAACTGCAGGAGATGGAATTAGACGCTATTATCGTTACCTGAATGAAAACATTATCGATTCAAGAGTATCAGCCGAAATTCCATTTAAAAGTTCAACCACGGATTTAGCGAGAAAAATCAAATTTGGAGGGGCATTTCAACGTAATGATCGTACTTCGAATTTAGAAGAGTATTACTTGAACAGTGGTGATAAAATTGGTGGAGAAAATTTAACTTCAAATAATCTAGATGGTTTTTTAAGCCCGGATAAATTCACCCTAACGAATCGAACAATAGATTATTATTATACGTCACGAGATTTTGCAAGAAATCACACCTTTGGTTTTAGTACTATTAAAGCAGGTTTTGTTGCTTTAGATTATACCTTGAAATCTGGGTTACGTTTAGCAGGTGGTTTACGTGTGGAACAATCACAAATTTTCTCAGATGTAAATGAATATTATGTAAAAGGATATGCAAAAAATGATATCCGAAGAGAGAATCTTGGAGGTTTTTCTGTTGTAAATGCTGCGAATTTAAAAGAAACAAATTTTTTACCTAGTGCTAACATCGTATACAAAATCAAGAAAATTGAAAAAGCACAAGTCAACATACGTTTAAACTATAGCCAAACAGTTGCGCGTCCAAGTATCCGAGAATTGAACGATGCAGCGGTATACGATAATGAGTTCCGAACCTTGATTTATGGAAATTCGGACTTAAAAAATGTACATATCAAAAACTACGACTTTAGAGGGGAATCCTATTTCAAAAATGGAGATAACATTTCCGTAAGTTTATTCTACAAAGACTTCCGTAACCACATTGAAATGGGATTTGGTTCAGCAGGTATTACCTGGCAAAATATTGATCAATCCACGGTTAAAGGGTTTGAATTTGAAGGGAAGAAAGGACTTGGAAAACAATTTGAGTTACGTGCAAACATTACCTTGGTGCAATCGAATTCAGCATTCATAAGAAAAGACATGACTATTATTGATGGTGTTAAACATTATACAGTACTAGACACGATTAACCGTCCAATGTTTGGTCAAGCACCGTATATAATAAATGCTATCTCTACATTCAAATCGGATAGTTTAGGAATCACTGCATCTTTAAGCTATAATGTACAAGGACCTCGTTTAGTAATTACAGGTGTAGTAAAAGGATTCCCAGATGTATATGAAATGCCACGAAATACAATCGATTTTAAAATCACTAAAAAACTAGGAAAACATTTCAATACAAGTATAATGCTTAGAGATATTTTAAATGCAAAAGTACGAAGAGCTTACCGCATGAATAATGGCTATATCGACTATGACAACTTCCGATATGGCACAAATTTCATCCTTTCTATTGCTTACAAATTATAAATTTTAAAAATTAACATCATGAAATTAAAACAGTTAATTTTATTTTTTGGATTGCTTACATCATCCATATATACGCAAGCACAGATTGAAAATGTACTTGTAGAAAAATACTATATCTCCGATGACTTTGATGGATTGGATACAAATGGTGGACATTTACTTCCCGGGTCTGTTACTTATCGTGTGTACATTGATTTAGCCAAAGGAAGTAAATTGTTACGTATTTATGGTGACAATAACCATCCATTTATCTTAAAAAGTACTGAAACAATTTTTAACCATAAAAGTGATGGACAAAGTTTTGGGAAAGATTTTACTAAATCGCGTTTTAATAACAATACGGTAGCATTAGACAGTTGGTTAACCATCGGTCAAATAAGTAAAACAAACAATAATCAAACCTATTATGGTATTCCAAAAGACCAAGATTCAGACAGTTCATTTATTGGAGGTATCAATAACGATGGTGGTAGTAATGCAATACCTTTTGGGCTTTTGAATAATACGAATCCAAATGCTGGTATTCCCCTATTTAAAAAAGACGGTATCCAATTAGTGAATAATACTCTAAACAACTGGGGAGATTATGGTGTAAAAAACTTTTTAAATTCGGAGGATTCAACCATATTTGGATCTATTGTAACGGGTAAGGAATTTAAAAGCTCGAACTTTTATTTAAGAAATGACGGCACAACTGGACCGGATAGTGTTAAAAATCAAATACTGATTGCACAAGTTACAACCGCTGGAGAAATTTCATTTGCAATAAATGTGGAAGTTCTTGAAACAATTAATGGTATTCCAACAAAAGTACAATACGTATCGAATGACTCAATTTTAAAGCAAAATGATGGATTCAATGAAAAATTTAGCAAATTTTTAAAATATCCATTTGCATGCGGTTGTATCGATCAAAATTATGTAGAATTTAACCCCAAAGCGGTTTGCAGCGATCAAGCAACGTGTAAAACAAAAGTCATTGTTGGATGTACCGATCCAAAAGCATGCAATTATGACCCTTCTGCAAATGTAATGGTACACAACCTTTGTTGTTACCCTGGATCTTGCAACAATCGCGATATTGCGGAAGTTTGTCCTTCTTTATTAGAAGAATCATTAACATTTGATATACACCCAAACCCTAGTCACAATTATCTTTATATCAATGCAAAAACTGGTAAAGAAGAATTAATAGGTTATACTATATATGATGTTTTTGGGAATAATGTACTTACAAAAACGTTAGGAAATAAATCCGTTCTTATTGAGGAAGAAGTAAATATTGAAAAACTTCCGAATGGAATTTATCATTTACGATTAAGTGTTGGAAATACAATGGAAAGTAAAACATTCATAAAAAATTAAATATCTGATGAAAAGAACAATATATTATATAGCAACAAACATACTTTTACTCGTAGGTATTATGAGTTGTACCAAGCAGGAGGTATCCACAAGTAATCCAGAATACGGAAGCATGACTGACATTCAGGGTAACACTTACAAAACAGTTAAAATTGGAAATCAATGGTGGATGGCAGAAAACTTAAAGGTTACCGTTTTCAATGATAAAACACCTATAAGCGCTATTGCAGAAGATGCAGCAGATACAATTTGGGAAAACACAAGTAAAGCTGCTTATTGTATTTATGATACAACTTTAGGAGCACTCTATAATTGGAAAGTTATTGATAATATAAAAAATATAGCTCCTAAAGGATGGCACATACCAAGTGATGACGAATGGAAAACCTTGGAAAAAACAGTAGGGATGGAAACTGCTGAATTAGAAAAAACAGCGTGGCGAGGAAAAAAAGAAGCGGATAAATTATTAGCAAAGTATAATGCACCAACCGAAGATGAATTATATGCATTCGGCACCAATGAAAGCGGTTTTAGCGCATTATTTGCAGGATGTCGTTTGTTTAGTGGAGGAATCAATAAAGAAAAAAATACAGCATTTTGGTGGTCATCTACCCCTTCTACTGGAAATGAGGCTTGGTATCGTTATATCGATGCAAAACAAAAGAAAATATTTCGTCAACATACCTATACAAACTATGGTTTCAGTATTCGCTGTATCAAAGATTAATTAAAATCCCTCAAATTATGAAATTAATATATAGCTTCCTTTTCTGTTTATCTAGCTTAGCATTACATGCGCAAGATTCAATTCAAACAGATACTACAAAATGGAAAAAACACCAAATAGGTATCACCTATTCTCCAGATTACAATTTTCGCTTTTTACAAGCAAATGCTGATGCTGCTTGGATTAAAAACATAGCAGATTCGATGGAAACACCAAAATTCGGTTTCTCAACAGGTATAAATTATTCCATTAAAATTAATGAAAAATCAACACTCAGTACTGGTGTACTTTTTACAGATAATGGAGAAAAAACAATAAGCAATGTAAACCTACAAGCTGTAAATTATACGAATCATTATTATTTTGCAAGTGTGCCATTACGTTTTGACTATACCATTCATTCGAAAAAAGTAGCAATATATACCACCCTTGGAATCTCTGGAAATTTCTTTATAAACCATAAAACTGTTATGTATGAAGATGGTAAAAAAGAAGCAATTCAATTTAGTAACCATAAAGATTTAGCGACGTTTAACATCGGAGGAATTGCTGGTTTAGGAATGAATGCTAAATTATCCGATAATTGGTTTTTTAAATTAGAGGTACTTTACAAACAATCAATTACACCAATAAATAACGATCCAGTAAAAAAATGGATATATGCTGTAGGTCCAAATTTTGGTTTGTACTACAGTTTCAACTAAAATAAATAAAAAGTATAAATGAATCTGAATAATAGGTCTACAGTACATTTTATACTTTTTCTTTTTACACTTTTGCTTTATAGCAATACATTTAATCATGGATATGTTTTAGATGATTATTCTGTAATTACCGAAAATAGTGTTACGCAAAAAGGAATAATTGCAATTCCAGATATATTTACACATTTTTATAGATACGGGCACGCAAAAATGGGAGATGGATTATACCGACCATTATCCGTTATTATGTTTGCTATTGAATGGAATATTTCACCAAATAATCCGATTATACACCATTTTGTAAACATTTTATTTTACCTACTAACGATACAAATACTCTACATTTTTCTAAGAAGAATTTTACGCAACTATTCACCTATCCTACCGTTGAGTATTGCATTAATTTTTGCTGCACATCCAACACATACTGAGGTAGTAGCAAATATTAAAAGTAGAGATGAGCTCATGGCATTCTTTTTCTCCATACTTGCTTTATACTATAGCCTAATTTATGTAGATTCTAAAAAAATTAAATCCTTATGGATAAGTAGCTTATTTTTTTTTCTTGCCCTATTATCCAAAGAAACAGCTATCTTAATGGTAGTAATCCTTCCAATAACAATCTACTATTATTCGGATAATTCTTGGAAAACATATTTAAAACCAGTTTTGTGCTTTGTTACAATTTCCTTGTTGTTTTTAATTATTCGGCATTATGTACTTGCAAATAATGGATCGAGTTATGAAATAGCAAAGTTGGAAAATCCCTTAATTCATTTATCATTTACCGAACGTTTTCCTACAGCAATAACGATTATTGGTCAATACCTTTTTTTATTATTTGTGCCAAATAAACTACTCTACGATTATTCGTTTAACCAAATACCAATCGTTTCTTATACCAATACCATCTTTATATTATCCCTATTAATCATTTTATTTTTAATAATTTATAGTCTTTATACTTTTAAAAAAAAGAATGTAATCGCATTTGGAATTATATTTTTTATTTTGACAATAGCGCTTTTTAGTAATATTCCATTAAAAATAGGATCCGTATTTTCTGTACGATTTTTATATTTCCCATCACTTGGATTTTGTATCGCACTTCCATTACTTTTGAATGGTTTAATTGCTAGAAAAAACCCAGCATTTAAAAACACGATAAATAATAGTTTTGGTGGACCTCAAAAAACACTAATAATAATATTAATAGCAATAACTAGTTTATTTACTCTAAAAACAATACATCGAAATAGCGATTGGAAAGATAATTTTAGTTTATTTTCAGCCGATAGTGAAGCTTTAACAAATAATGCAAAAGCACATTTATTTTTAGGAACTGAATACATCAAAAAAGGAGAGGCTATAACGTTAAGTCCTACTAAAAAAATAGCACTTATTAAACGTGGAATTCATGAATTAACATGGTCAAATAGAATTTACTCCACATCCTTAGAAACTCTAGAAAATCTTGGCAATGCGCATCAAATGTTACATCAAAATGATTCAGCAATCTATTATTTTAATAGTGCTCAAAAGATCGATATTACAAGCTCTAATGGAAATTTAGGTGACATTTATTTTGATTTAAAGGAATTTAAAAATGCGATTAGATTTTACAAAAAAGAAATCTTTTTCCATCCAAAATCAATTAGAGGATACAATAACCTTGGTATGACATTGGCTACCATTGGAGATTATGAGAATGCATTATATTATTTACTGAAAGCTATAAAAATAGACCCGTCCAATAGCGATGTAAAACTACTTGTTGCAAATGTATACAAGGCAAAAGGCGATGAAGAAAACTTTATAAAGTATTACACATTAGCAAATCAAATAATGCATCAATAATGAAAATCAACTTAATGTTAAATTAAAATAAAGAAAAGAAACAGTTCCACATAAATTGATATTTTTTAGATAATAAATACCTTACATCCTTGTTGTATTTCCTTCGCAAATTTGAATGGTTATATACAAATTAATTTAACATGTCGAATATGAAAAAAACTACTAAAAAAATATTTCTTGGACTTGGTCTGTCTCTATTAGGAACAGCTGTACAAGCGCAAGATGGATTAGAAAAAATCATTGTAGAAAAATATTACATTGCTACAAAAGCGGACTCTATTGGATCAAAAGGTATATTACCTGTAGGATCAGTAACCTACCGTGTGTATGCAGACATGTTACCGGGCTATAAATTCCAAGCACTTTACGGAAATGTAGAGCATCCACTAAAAATAAATACAACTACTTCTTTTTTTAACAACGAAGATAGAGGTGCAACTACTGCGAACGCTATCGCAAGTGCACAACTAAAAAATAACACGGTTGCATTAGATTCTTGGTTTAGTGTAGGTGCGTCAGCAGGTGGTCAATTTGGTGTGTTAAAATCGGAAGATAATGGCACAGCAAATTTATTGACTTTAAATTCTTTGTTGAAAAATAATAATTCAAAAATAGGAATACCCTTAACTACGCAAGACGGAAATCAAGCAGGAACTCCTGAGGCTGTAACATTGGTTGGATTAACAACGGAATTAGATGTATTTGATGCAACTAGTCAATCTGGAAATTCATTTAGCACAACTAATGGTGCTATTTCTGCTTTAAATGGTGCAGCTGGACCAACTGCCGAAAATCGTATATTACTAGGGCAATTCACAACAGATGGTGTTTTTAGTTTTGAATTTAACATCCAAATTGGTACTCCAACTCCAGGGGTATCTCAAAAATATGTGGTATCTAATCCTATCAACGGAGAAAAAACAATTCCATCTTTGAAATTCGAAACAAATGAATTACCAAACGTAAGCATAACTTCTCCTACGAATAATTCGTCATTCTTAACGGGTGCGATTGCTAATATCACTGCTTCAGCATCCGATATCGATGGAACGATCGCACAGGTTGAGTTTTTTGTAGATGGGATTTCTGTAGGAATCGACAATGTAGCTCCGTATGAAAATTCCTACCCTACTACAACAGGTACACATGTATTAACAGCAGTAGCAAAAGACAACAAAGGAGATAGTACCATTTCTGAAGCTATAAATATCCTTGTAAGTGACAACATAGCGCCTACTGTATCTGTAAAAGTAAGTCCAACGGCAATTACCGGCGAAATGATTCCTGTAAATGCTGATGCAATTGATAGTGATGGTACTGTTGCATCTGTGGAATTTTTTGTGGATAATGTATCCATCGGAAAAGATAATTCGATTCCATTTTCCATAAACTGGAACGCTACTTTAGGAACACATACTATCAAAGCAGTTGCAACCGATAATAAAGGATTAACCGGGACTTCAAAAGACTCAATAATTATCGTAAAAAACAACGAAGTTCCAACAGTTACGGTAAGTAACCCAGCAAATGCAATCACAGGAGATTTTGTAACAATAAATGCAACTGCACAAGATATAGACGGTTCGATAAGCAATGTGGAATTTTTCGTAGATAATATATCGATAGGTTCGGATGCTATAAGTCCTTATAGTATTCAATACAAAACAACCGTAGGTAAACACAAAATAAAAGCTGTTGCATACGATAATCAAGGATTATCCGGAACATCCAAAGAAGATTCAATCCTTGTAGTAAACAATCAATTTCCAATAGTTACAATTAACACTCCTAAAAATGCAATTTCAGGGGATGAAGTAACATTTACTGCATCTGCAGAAGACAAGGATGGAACTATTGAACAAGTAGAATTTCTAGTAGACGATGTTTCCATCGGAATTGATGCAATTGCTCCATATTCATTAAAATGGATTTCTACTTTTGGTAATCATAAAGTAAAAGCAATTGCAACAGACAATCGTGGTTTTAAAAGTACTTCAGCAGACTCATCAATAAACGTTATTGATAACATAGCTCCAACAATAGAACTAAGTGTAGACTCAACTGCAAAAGTAGATGCACAAGTTACAATAACAGCTACTGCTAGTGATATTGATGGTACTATCACTAAAGTCGAATTCTATGTGGACAATATATTAATTGCCACTAATTCAAATGCCCCATATACTACAACATGGAAAGCAATAACTGGTAATCATACTGTAAAAGTAATTGCTACGGATAACCGAGGTTTAACTTCCACTAAAACAAAAAATATTATGGTAAAAGATAATAATGCAGCACTAGAAAATTTAGCTGAAAACATCCAAACGTTAGTTTATCCAAATCCTGCTAATAAAGAACTTTCAATTATTGTGAGTGAAAATGCACAAATTTCGTTAACAGATGTATCTGGTAAAACAATTATTGCACCAACGGAAATTTATGCAAATACAACCCATACCATGCACATACAAAATGTATCTGCAGGTGTTTATTTAGTGAAAATTGAGACTCCAACAGTTAGTAAAACAGAAAGAGTGATTATTCAATAAATAAAATTTAACTTGTAAAAAAAGCCGTAACATAATGTTACGGCTTTTTTTATGCGAAATTGTTTAAGTAAATAGAGGCTTACCTTGAATCGAAATAAAATAATAACACAGACAAATCTAGCTAACAATCAATTAGAGTAAACCAAAAAAAACAATATTAAGTAAATGTTAACTTAATGTTGGAAAAACGCTGCAATTATTTAATTTGAGCTTCAATTTTTAACACACAACACTAAAATACTTATTTTATTAATAATAGTATTTATATCAATACACAAGCAAAAGCGTGCGAAATTTGACATGAAAATTGAGTGCGGGTTGTACTCAGTAAAATTTTTAAAAAATTAAAAAATGAAAAAGAAATTACAAATTTCAAAAATGATTGCTTCTGCTGCTTTAGCTGTAGCTGCTGTCACGCCTTCTTTTGGGCAAGCAAACTTAGGATCTGCATGTGGATGTCCAGCTGTTGCTTCTAGAACAACTGTATTGCTTTCTTCCTTACCAGGATTTACAGCAATAAGTGGTACTTATGGTGGTGAATTAACTACTGGTGCTGTACTTACTTGTGATAAAACGTACATCATCGATCAAAAAATCTACATTCCTTCAGGACAAACTATCACTATCGCTCCTGGAACTGTATTAAAAGGTCGTGTAGCTCCAGACGGTGGTACTGTAGGAGTTCCAGATCCAGCAAAAGCATCTGCACTTGTAATCGAAAGAGGTGGTAAAATTATGGCGGATGGTACTGCTGATTGCCAAATCGTTTTCACAGCTGAAGCTGATCCTTTAGATGGTTCTTTCCCAATTTCAAACAAAGGTAAATGGGGTGGTGTTGTAGTTTTAGGAAAAGCAACTAACAACTTGACATTAGCTGCGAATGGACCATACTCAGCTGGTGGATCAGGTAAATTAGCTGTTGCTAACGGACTAGGTACTATGGAAGGTTTTGCTACATCTAACACGCAAGATCAATATGGAGTAAACCTAACTGCTGGTGAATCTTTTGATGACAATGATAACTCTGGTATCATCCGTTACAACTCTATCCGTTTTGCAGGAGCTATCCTTGCTGTTGGTGCTGAGTTAAATGGTCTTTCGTTAGCTTCAGTTGGTAGAGGTACAACAATTGAACATTTAGATATTATCTCTTCTGCAGATGATAACATCGAGTTCTTTGGTGGTACTGTAAATATTCGTTATGTAGCTGGTTTATACGGTAACGATGATATGTTTGACTACGATTTAGGTTGGACAGGAAAATGTCAATTCTTATTCGGTATGAAAACAGATTTGTTAGCTTCTGCAGATTCTGATAACGGTTTTGAAGCAGATTCAGATGACAACAAATCAAACAACAACCCAAAAGCAATTCCAGTAATTTACAATGCTACATTATTAGGAAATTCTAAAACTACTCTTACTTCTGATAACTCTTCAATTGCTGCAATAAACGCAAAAGAATTAACTGGTGGTGAAATCTATAATTCTGTTTTTGCAAACTGGAAAAACGGATTCAACATGGTGAAATCTGTTGGTACAGTTAGAACAGGTACTTCTGAAGCTTACCACAACTGGTCTACTGCTAATGGTAACGGAACAAACATCTTAAAAGTAAAATGTAATACATTCGTTGGTGTTACTAACCCATTAACTGTTGGTTCTGCTGCTGCTAACGTTGTTACTGCAGATAACGATCAATTTGCTGCTGATGGAAACGTAATCGTTACAGGAAATACTTTACCAGGTTTTGATTATACATTCACAATCGACAACAACGCTACTGTTGGTGCTAACACTTACTCTAAACAAGCGGATTTCGTTCCTAATCCTTCTTTATCTGTATCAGGATGTCCAACTGCTCCAGTAGACGGATTCTACAGAGTTGCTAACTACCGTGGTGCTTTCTCTTCTAACGCAAACGAAAACTGGTTATCTAACTGGTCTTATGCACAAGTATTGAACGCTACTAAAGGTCTTGTTGCTTGTCCTACGGATATCAACGCAGATGGTGTTACTAACGTAAATGACTTCTTACAATTATCTGCTTCTTTCGGAACTAGTTGTAACTAAAAAATAATACAGAGTCCTAAAATTTAGGACTCTGTTCATTTTAAAAACAAAATAAAAATGGAAACAAAAAGACAAAAAAGAATTGCTAAAAAAATCTTAATGAGCTTAAGCTTAGCTTTATTAGGAGGAGGTTTTGCGCAAGCGCAAAACGGTTTAGAAGGAATCGTTGTAGAGAAATACTACATTGCTACCTCTGCAGATGCTGCTGCATCAGTAGGAACACTTCCTGTAGGATCTGTAACTTACCGTGTATACGCAGACATGTTACCTGGTTACAAATTTCAAGCATTATATGGTAATGCTGCTCACCCGTTAAAAATTTCTACTTCTACATCTTTCTTCAACAATGAAGATCGTGGAGCAACAACGGCGAATGCTATCGCTAGTTCACAATTAAAAAACAATACCGTAGCGCTTGACTCTTGGTTCTCTGTAGGTGCTTCTGCAACTGGTCAATATGGTGTATTGAAAACAGATGATAATGGTGCTGCCAATTTATTGACTTTATCTCCTATCTTAAACAACACTGCTGCTGCAATGGGTACTGGATTAAAAACACAAGACGGTAACATCGCTGGTTCTCCAGAAGCTGTTACTTTCGTAGGTTATGATCCAACAGGAGGTTTATTTGATGCAACAAGTCAATCAGGTAACTCTTTAATCATTACAGATGGTGCAATCTCTGCATTAAATGGTGCTACTGGACCAACTTCTGCAAACAGAGTATTGTTAGGTCAGTTTACAACAGACGGTGTTTTCCGTTTTGAATTTAACATTCAAATTGGTACACCAACTGCTGGGGTTTCTCAAAAATATGTAGCTTCTAACGCTGCTGCTGGTGAAACAGTTTTAGAGTCATTAACTTTAGCTCCAAACAATCCTCCAACAGTAAGTGTAACTTCTCCAGCAAACAATGCTGCTATCATCACTGGAACAAATACAACTTTAACTGCAACTGCTGCTGACGTAGACGGAACGGTTACGCAAGTTCAATTCTTCGTAGATGGTGTTTCTGTTGGTACAGATAATTCTGCACCATATACAGCTAGTTATACTGCAGTAGCTGGTAGCCATAACATTACAGCTGTTGCTACAGATAACAAAGGAGATAACACTACTTCTTCTACAGTTGCTATTACTGTTGCAGATAACCAAGCTCCTACTGCTACAATCGCTGGATCTAACGGTATCGTTGGTGACATTATTACTTTAACTTCTACTGCTGCTGACGTTGATGGTACAGTTGCACAAGTAGAGTTCTTCGTAGATAACGTTTCTGTTGGTGTAGATAATACTGCTCCTTATTCAACTACTTGGACTTCTACTTTAGGTGTTCACGCTATTAAAGCGGTTGCTAAGGATAACTTAGGTTTAACTGGAACTTCTACAACACCAAACATTACTATTGCTGCTAACAATCCTCCAACAGCAACTATCGCTTCTACATCTCCATCTGTTACAGGTTCTTTAATCGCTCCTACTGTAATCACAATCAATGCTAACGCTACAGATTCTGATGGTACAGTTACTGGTGTTGAATTCTTAATCAATGGTACAGTAGTTGGTACAGATAATACTGCTCCATATTCTTACGCATGGACTAGTACACCTGGAAATAAATCATTAACTGTTAGATCTACAGATAACAAAGGTGCAGTAACTACTTCAGATGCTCAAACTTTCTCTGTTGCAGATCCAAACGCACTTCCTTACGAAATCCGTACGGTAGATCAAAAATGTAACATCCCTACTTTTGACATCGCTGTTGCAGCTGCTGCTACAAACACAGTAGACAACGTGATTGGTTATGATATGGTTGTTGCTTATGATAAAACGAGAGTTACACCAACAGGAAACATTACTGTAAACAGTGACTTGATTAACCCAGCTTATGTTCAAACTTCAAATGCTATCAATGCTGCTGCTGGAACAATGAACATTTCTGTATACTTCAAATCAAATGCTCCTGCTAACACTAAATTTGCTGGTATTGGTAAAATCATTACTGTAGAATTTAACAAAACAGTAAACTTTGCATCTGTTGATACTGCAGCAATTTCTTCTTCTTTCTTACAAGAATCTTACATTGGTGGTGTTTCTACAAAAGCTGTTTCAGCTGGTAAAGCAATTACACACAAAGATTTCAGCTTCCCAATGGCATTAAGATTCTGGTCAGGTAATGCACCTATCAAATATGATGCTGGACATCCAAATGATTACTTAGCTACTTCTGTATTTGGTGCAGACGTAAACACAGGAATCAAAAATGGTATCAATGAAGTAAAAGCAGATATCGATGGTAACACGACATATAACTTAAACAACGGTTTAGGTGTTCGTATCGAAAGAGATATCGCTAATACATCGGATGTATTTGATGTAGTAAATGCAGGTGACGTAAACATCATTAACTCTATCTTGTTAAATGATGCAGCGGTAACTCCTACAGTTTACCAAATGATTGCAGCAGACGTTAACATCGATGGTGTTATTTCTGCGGGAGATATCTCTCAAATCAGACAAAGAGGTGCTTTAAGCATTGGTGAATTCAGACAAGCTTGGAACTATTCTAATGCTGGTGTTTCTAACGGTCAACCTTCTAAAGATTGGACATTCGTAGATTCATTAAGAATTAAAAATAATCCTGCTTACAAAATTTCAGCTACATATCCTGCTAATGACTTAGCTGGTGGTTTCTCTAAATCAAGAGTTCCTGTAACTCCTTTCTTCTTACCTGCTACAGTAACTGATTTTGCTATCTGTCCAGATATCAAACCTGAAACTTACAAAGGTATTATGATGGGTGACGTTGATGGTAGCTATGCTAACTTCACACACAATGGTTTAATTAAAAACTTAGATAACAAAATCGTATTTGATTTTGCTAATGTAACTGTAAATGGATCTACAATTGAAGTTCCTGTTTCTATCGAAGGTGAAAAAGCAGTGAAAGGTCTTGACTTTGCACTTAAATTCAACGAAGAAGTTTTAACTTACAAAAACGTTGTTGTTAAATCTAACGAAATCGAAAGCTTCAGCCATTTCAATACAAATGATAGAACTTTACGTTTCACATCTAATGATTTCTCTAATTTTGATAAAAATTCTAACGTAGTTTCTGTTCAATTTGATGCTGCTAAAGGAATGATCAACTTAGAAGATTTAACATCTGTTAAAGGTATGTTAGATGGTAAAGCTGTAAATGTAGAATTAAGAGGTTTAGCTGCTGGAGTTGCTGCATTAGATGCTTCAAACTCTGTGAAAGTTTATCCTAATCCTGCTGCTGGTTTATTAAACATCGTTGCTGGTGTTAACTCTAAAGTAATTATCACAGATATTTCTGGAAAAGAAGTAATCTTTGCTGGTGACTTAAATGCTAACATGCAACAAGCAATCAATGTTTCTAACTTTGCAAACGGTATGTACTTAGTAAAAGTATATAACGAAAACTTTAACAAAGTAGAAAGAGTTGTTATAAACAACTAATCATACATTTAATTTTTGGAAAGGTCGTGGTGAAAACCACGGCCTTTTTTTATGCAAAAAAAATAATGTACTAATATAAATTATACAACGAATTAAAAAAATATAGTATACAGTTGAAATTGATTGCGTGATTAAAGTAACTTTGTGTAATGATGAATAATGTATATCTAATTAAAGCTCTATGAAAAAAATACTTTGGATGTCACTTATATTTTTTGCCGCGAAAATAAACGCAAAAGAGACAATAAACAAGTACAACTACATGACTTTTCTTCCAACGCCTCCACCGGATGTAGCGAATGACACACTGTTTTTTGATTTGGAAAATGCATTGTATACATTTTCAATTTCCGGAAACTTTGTAGATATCCCAATCTATGTAAGATCCAAAGGTCCTGTGAGTTCTTTTGACTTTCGAATGAAATTTAATCAAACAAAACTTACCTATATAAGTACAACAAATGTAGAAGCACAGCTTCAACCCTTTACTTCATTAAACGCTAATGATAATTTCTTACGAAACAACACTGCTGGTCCTTCTGTATCTTATGTAATCCCAAATAATACAACCCTAGTATATGTTCGTTTTCAAATAAACGTACCATGTACAACAATTTCAGAAACAGATTTCTTTTCTATAACTACTTTATTGGTTGGTTATCCGTGTAAAAACCTAGTAACTCCAGTTACACCAGTAAATGCCAATACAAAATTAACGAATAGCTTACTTAGCATTGGATCACCTATTCAATTTTATGGCCCTGCAAACAATTCAGGTATACCAATTATCTCCTACAATTGGAATCTTGGGAATGGAGTAACTTCAACAGATCAAAATGTAAGTACAACCTACACCAATCCAGGAAATTATAGTGCAAAATTAGTAGTAAAAACTGTTGAAGGTTGCAAAGATTCAGTCACACAAGTAATTAACATACTTAGTGCAGGAATTGCCTCATTAGAAGCTTCAGAGTCCGTTAAAATTTTTCCTAATCCTGTCGATGGTTATTTAAATATGGTTACTAGTCTTAATTCTAAATTTATAATCACGGATATTTCTGGAAAAGATGTACTATTTTCTGGTAACATAAACGCAAATATCCCGTATACAACCAATGTTTCTCACCTTACAAATGGAATGTATTTGATAAAAATATTCAATGAAAATTATAAAAAAGAAGAAAGATTCCTCATCAATCACAAATAACATATTTGATATTTAGAAAAGTTCGTAGTGATATTGCTTAATATTGAGTAAACAACTAATTAAACATATCATAACAATGAATTTATTTTGGTTTAGTAATTCAAAAGTAACTTTGTTATGTTACGTGATGTAACTTATAATCGAAAATCTATGAAAAAAATACTTTGGATTTTAATCCTATTTTTCGCCTCTCAATTAAATGCAAAAGAGACATTAAACTATTCTAAAAGCACCTCTTTTCTTCCACCGCCGCCTCCAGATGTAGCAAACGACACATTGTTTTTTGATTTACAAAATGCTATTTATTCATTTTCAAATGGTGTAACCTATTTTGACATGCCGATTTATGTAAAATCCAAAGGTCCTGTGAGTTCTTTTGATTTCAGAATGAAATTCAATCAAACAAAATTAACATACATAAGTACAACTAAAGTAGTTGTCCAACTAGATCCATATACCTTCTTAAACCCAAATGATAATTTCTTACGAAACAATACTTCTGGTCCTTATGTTTCTTATGTAATCCCAAACAATACTACGCTTGTATATGTTCGTTTTCAAATCAATGTACCTTGTACTACAATTTCGGAAACAGATTTCTTCTCTATAACAACATTATTAACCGGTTACCCATGTAAAAACAAGGTAACACCTGTTACGCCAATAACTGCCTATTCAAAATTAACAAGTAGTTTACTTTGTAGTGGTGCACCAATTGTATTTAATGGCCCATTAAATTCCTCCGGTATTCCCATTGCAACCTATAATTGGGATCTTGGAAATGGTTCTACATCAACAAATCAAAATATTAGTACATCCTATCTTGATCCTAGAAAATATTCTGCAAAATTAGTTTATCAAACTGCTGAAGGTTGTAAAGATTCTGTTAGCCAAGATCTTGAAATTAATCAATCACCAAAAGCAAACTTTACCTCGGAATTCTTAGCGCAAAA
>Ga0114962_10001744_pt1 | contig 18562 bp, 18 predicted proteins | sample C_130820_MF_Meta_FD_87017 | JGI IMG/M metagenome (GOLD analysis project Ga0114962, IMG submission 87017) | Freshwater microbial communities from Lake Croche, Canada to study carbon cycling - C_130820_MF_MetaG | ecosystem: Environmental > Aquatic > Freshwater > Lake | place: Lake Croche, Canada...
ATTTTAATTACCAGATCAGTTGTAGCATCAGTTAGTATAGAATCAAACGGCACTATCAATAGTCGTCAATTGACATTGACTGTACAAAATAGCGGTATTGGTACAGGACAACTGGTAACTGGAACTAATATTCCAGATAATACTTATGTGGCGTCTGTTGACGGGGCTAATGTAACATTGACTGAAAAATTAACTAGCTCGGTGGTTTCAACAATAGTCACATTTGCCAGTAACATTAACGGTAACTGGTTGGTTAAATCTGTCCCAACTACTAAATCGTTTGTAATATCTCTTGATACAAGACTGTCAGGCGCATTTACATTAACTACTGCAAGAGCAACTAAGTTAGGATTATCAACATTTAATAAAAATCAGTTTGCTGTTACCAATGGTTTTGTATCATTAGAAACAAGTTTAACTGATGCTGTAACAGCCACAATCAATGCCAACAGTAATATTGTTACTATTTCAAATAGTGACATGGCTAAGATTAGTGTAGGACATGTAATCACTATTGGATCAGATGCTGGCCTAGTAACTGTCCCGACAACTGCGCTAGCCAATCCAACAGGTATTGATAACGGTGTACAACCACAACCAATGACTGTAACTGCTATTACTAGTGATACTACATTTACTGTATCAGTGGCATTTAGTGGGACTGGCTCGGCGGCCAGTGCAATTTTAAATATTATTTCAGGTGTGCCGCTATCAAGTGTACAACAAATAGAAACTGACAAGATCATTGGTAATTTAAGCGGAAGTAAAACTGCTCCTAACACAGTGACCACAGGACAAATTGTCAAAGCTGGTGATGGTATTAAGAACATACAGTTTAATGACGAATTGTTAGCTGACGTGGCAGTACGCGGTATCATGAGTATTATTTCAAGAGATACCGATAATCCACATAAAAATACCTACGGGGTATGGAACGTAACTAAAACTGGAGCAGGTAACAGTGTTGTACGCACAACTAATGTAGGTGCGATTGAAGCAACGCAGTATATACTAGACGGACAACGAGCAATCGATACGTCAAATAGTGCAATTGATTTTTATACTCCAGGGCAGGCTAAATTCTTGACAGCTACTGGTAATAGCGGTGTAGCCGCACAGCCAAATATTTCAATTGGTACATTTACAACTTCTGTTAATACAACTGCAACAAGAAACGACAGCGGAGCCATTCGTGTTGATTCAGTTGCTAATATGTATATAGGACAAGAAATAGCATTAACTGGAACACCGTTTGGCGGCATTGCTGTTGGAACATACTATATTGTTTCTATAAATTCCGCTAACAGGACAATAACTATCAGTACTAGCGACACATTGTCTCCAGTATTTGCCGGAACTACTGCGGCAGGATCAATGACCGTCAACGGTACTGCTATTAATCCAGGTGTGCTAAATGGTCAGGTTTATGTGCCAAACTTAAAAGCATACGGCACAGTAATATTCAATCCTATCAATGCTAACATCAGTTTACAACCACGATCAACAAACGGATCAACAGGTACTATCACAATGTACCCTGCGGTTAACGGCAGCATCAATAACATGGCAATTGGTGCGATATCTGAATCAACTGGTAAATTTACCACTGTTGAAATTACCAGCACAACTGATGCTGTTAACTCCACAACCGGTCCGTTAAAGGTTGCCGGTGGCGCGGCTATTGCTAAGAAACTATTTGTTGGTGGCAACTTTGAAGTAACTGGTGATACATTAGTGACTGGTAATTTAACAGTCAAAGGTGTAACTACAACTGTTAATTCAAACACAGTTAATATTGCTGACAAGAATATTGTATTAGCAGGTGTAAGTACATCACCAAAAATTGCCGGCGATATTGACGCTAGCGGTATTGTAACAAACATGCTTGCTGAAAATTCATTAGCAATTACTGGACTAATTCCAGGAATGGTTGTTACTAAAGATGTAGCAACTGGTCCAACTAACACTGCTGTACTTGGCGGACTTGTATCTGTTGCTACTATTGCCGAAGTGTTTAGTGCAACCAGTATACGAATTACATTATCGGCAGGATCTATTACAGCAGGTACGATAATCTTTATTGCGGCTGGTGGGAATGACACAACAGGTGACGGCGGTGGTATTACTATCAAGGCGGCAGCTGATAAGACACTGATATGGGTTGCCGCAACTAATCGTTGGACTGCCAACGTTGGTTTTGAAACTACCTCGGGTATTCAAAATACTCCAATAGGTATTAGTGATACTGCTAATCCTAGTGGGCATAGAGCCGCAAGATTTACCAGCGTATCTATTACGGACAATCTAACAATCGGTCAAGGCATGAGCGATACCATTATCACTATTAACTCATTGTTTACATCTGGCTCACAGTTAAAGACAGCCAAGGCTCTTACTAATACGTTAAGCATGTCAGCATACGATGTTGACGGTTCTGGTTACAAAGATTTGATTAAAGTCACAGCCGGCAACACGCCATTTGTAACGATTACATCAGACGGTCTCGGAACTTTAGATGGTATTGACATTGGACAGACATCTAATAAGAAAGGTAAATTTACAAACTTAGATACAACAGATACTACTACGTTTGGTGCTGAAGTTACAATGACTACCGCAAATAAGAATGTAACATTTAGTCCAACTGGCACTGGTACTGTTAAATTAGAACCGGCTGCGGCCCTAAGTTTAAAATCAACTGCATCAGCTATTACAATTACATCATATACAACAGGTAATATGGACGGGGTTGCAATTGGGGTCAACAACGCCAAGGACGGAACTTTTGCTAACTTAACTGCAACTGGTGCAGTAGCGTTTACACAGGGTACTGCAAGCACAAGCAAGACTACTGGTACTGTAAAAATTACTGGTGGACTAGGAGTAAGCGGTGCTATTTGGGCAACAAGTATTAACGCGGCAATCACTGGTGACTTGGCGGGTACTGCTGACAAAGCAAAGAAAGTACAAACACAAGATTCAGCTGATTCAGCAAGTAGTCATTATGTAACATTTGTTACTGCTAATAATGTTAATGGTACTCCAGCAGACATGACTGTCTATACTGATGGCGCAATGAGTTATGTTCCAAGTACTAACACACTAACAGTTGACAACGTTACAGGTATTGCTAGCAAAGCAACAAATTTAACAGGCGGCGTATTAGGATCAATTCATTATCAGTCAGCGGTTGCTACCTCAGCAATTTTAGCACCAAACATAACTACTACCAACAAGTTTCTACGTTCGGTAGGCGACGGCGCTAGTGGGGTAGCACCATCTTGGGTATCACCTGTTGCGGCTGATATCTCAGACTTTAGTACTGCTGTTAAGAGTTACATTGGTAGTGGTACAGAGATAGCCGGTAATGCGGCAACTGCTACCAAGTGGAAAGACAGTGTTAAAGTTAGTTTTACTGGTGGTGCAACTGGTAGCTTTACAATTGTTGGTAATGAAGGTATTGCTACTGGCGTAAGCTGTCAGTTAACACTGGGCACGGCTGCGGCAGATACTGTAAAGATTGTCGACGAAGCCACAACAAGTTTTGACAGATACATAACATTTACTAATGTAAACACTGGCGGACAACAGGGTAATATTGCTATTGATGGCGACTTAAAATACAAGCCAAGTACTAATACATTAACTGCTAGTTACTTTGCAGGTACTGCTAGCTTTGCCAATTACGGTGACTTGGCAGAAAAGTATCTAGCAGATGCAGAATATGAAGAAGGCACTGTGTTAGTGTTTGGTGGAGAACAAGAAGTGACTCAGAGCACAGTCTTTAATGATCGTAGAGTTGCTGGAGTTATATCTCTAAAAGCGGCATATACTATGAATAACGACTTGTCCGGCAATCACGTGGCTGTTGTTGCTCTACAGGGTCGTGTGCCAGTTAAGGTTATTGGTCGAGTACAAAAAGGTGACATGCTGGTATCTAGTGGTAAACCAGGCTATGCCATAGTCAACAACGATCCACGAGTTGGTACAGTTATTGGTAAAGCATTACAAGTAAAAACAACAGACGGCGAAGGCATTGTCGAAGCTGTTGTAGGTAAACATTAAAGGAAACAACTATGTCAGTTCCATTTGAAATTCAAGATAATCTTGTTAACGTTGGTCAGGTTGCCAACGACGGCACAGGTGACGATCTTAGAGAAGCATTTTTAAAAATTAACGGAAACTTCCTATACTTGGGTAATAGATTAGGAACAGATCCTAGCGGAGCTAACATAGGGCCACGAGGTGAATCAGTTTTTAAAGAAGTTGTAGATTTTCAATATCGATTTAGAAAAATTGATGCTGATGGCAATCTGCATGTTAGACTTGTAGGCGATGTTATAACTTTAGAGTTTAAACCAAATAGCGCAGTTAATTTCCAAGGGCAGGCAATTACTAATGCTGGCGCTGTTACTGCTACTAGTTTCACTGGTAACCTAAGTGGTAATGTAACTGGTAATGTGACGGGCAACGCAGGTTCTGTAACAAACGGTGTTTACACCACCGGTGATCAAACAATTGGCGGAGTTAAAACATTTAACTCTAGAATAAACGCAAGTATTAACGGAAATGCACATACAGTAGATGACGGAGTTTACACCCAGGGAAATCAGAACATAGATGGTTTTAAAACTTTCCTCCAACCTATCTCAGGGCTATTATCCGGCAACGTAACCGGGCTAATTAGAAGCCCTAACCAAACTGCTTACGTGGATGTGAGTAACCTAGAAAGACGAATAAATACATTTGACTATGGAGTTATCAATCCAGTGTTTATGGACCCTATAAGATATTATTTGTATGCTGTAGGGACAGATATGGGCACATTCAATAACCCTAGCGACTTTAGCATAGACGCTGGAACTATATAACGGAGAATAAAATGGCATTACAAATTAGACGCGGACCAACAGCAGACAGAACAACCAAACGATTTGTCGAAGGTGAGTTGGTTTACGACACGCAAGAAAAAGCACTGTATGTTGGTGATAGCGCCGATGGTGGTGTTACTGGGACTCTAGGCGGAAAAGCGGCATCGTCTTATACTGACGAGCGAGCGGTTGACGCAGTAGGTGCGGCACTGGTTGCTGGTACCGGAAATGTTGTGTTTACCTATGGTACTACACAAGATAATGCAAATAGAATAGATGCCACAGTTACATTAGATGGAATTGGTCTTACTGCAATCAGTCAAGACACCAGTCCACAGCTTGGTGGTAATTTGAGTTTAAACAGTCACAACATTACAGGAACTGGCAATATCAATATCACTGGCTCAGTAACCGCCACTGGGTTCACAGGACCATTAACTGGTAATGCCTCAACAGTTACCAATGGAATATATGCTGGACAGAAATTTTATGTTGGTACTACAGAAATTGATATTCAAAGATCTAGTCTTGCTCAAACATTAAGCGGCACAAGTATTGATGGTAATGCAGGCGGCAACGCGGCAACAGCAACTAAGCTAGCTGCCACTAAAAATATTAATGGTGTAGCATTTGACGGTAGTGCAGACGTTACAGTAATTACACAGGGTACTGGGGTAACAGTTAGTGGAAGCACTATTAGTATTGGACAAGCTGTTGCTACAACAAGCAATGTTACATTTAATAATGTTATAGTTAGCGGTGATTTAACAGTTAATGGTGATACTACAACACTTAATACATCAACACTAACTGTTGAGGACATTAATATTATCATTGCTAAAAATGCTACAAGTAACGGTTTTGCCGACGGTGCCGGTATTACTATTGGTAATTATGCAAATAGTCCTTCGATAACATATACATCAACTGGAGATAAACTTGTTTTTAATAGACAAGTTGAAGCTACTAGCTTTACTGGTAACGTAACTGGTAATGTAACTGGTAACGTTACTGGTAACATAACTGGTAACGTGACTAGTACAGGAGATAACTCTTTTGCATCTGCAACTATTAGCGGCGGCGACAATAACAATTCTAGTTTGAAACTTGCAGGTTATAATCAACGTGGCGGTGTTGGATTTCATGGTTTCTTAGAAGTCAGAAACAACTATTCTTCTGCGGCAAATCCCAACAGATATTTCCGTTTAAATTCCGACGGTGTTTTAGAAATTATCAACAGCTCGTATGTTACAACCTTACTGTCATTAGATAATGACGGAAATATGGCAATACATGGAACATTTAATTCTACTGGTAATATTACTGCTCCGCGATTTAACGGAACAGTAGCAGGTAATGTTATTACTACTAGTATTAACACTCCAAGTCTTGGAACATCACTTATAGTGACTCCGGGTGTGACATTTAGCGATTATGTTGATATTCAGCAAGGATTAATAGCAACTGGGGATGATATTTTAGCAGTTACAGGATATAGAGTTATTACTCCAAATGCTCCGGCACCAGGATATGTAACTAACATTCACCTAACGCAGACTCTTGCAGATTTTGATGTACCTGTACGATTTGGCAGATATACAACTACTCAAAGAAACGCACTAAGTCCTAGCAACGGTGATGTAATTTATTGTACAGACAGCGGTCCAGGCAGTATTGGTCAGTTCTTGGGCTATGCAAACGGTGCTTGGGTATCGCTAAGTTAACAATAAATACAGCATATAGGATAATAATATGCTGAATATATGGAGCGTAAAGTCTGGGCACTCACTTGGATCCCTACAAGAAGGTAGGGTATTCAAGAACATCCACGGTACAGATAATCGCATACCCCTACCACTGATCGGAGGTGCTGACTTATCTAATATAACTTTTAGTTTAATTTCGGGTAAACTACCCCAGGGACTTAGACTGATAGATCATTATATTTCAGGATCACCATACGAAGTTGTTAGAACAACAACATCAACTTTTGTTATCCGAGCAAAAAATACAAGTACAGGTGAAATATCAGATCGCACATTGTCAATTGTAGTTGAAGGTGCAGATGCTCCACAATGGATTACTACAGAAGGAACACTTCCAGCTGGCGCTGTTCCTCACAGAATTGCACGTATAGTAAGTGCGTCTAGATACAATAATATTGTCACCCTTACTACTGACGGAGCACACGATTTTGTATTTGATAATGAAATCTCAGTAACTAGCTCATTAGTCGATATTAACAATAATAAAGTAAAAATTATACGATCGGAATTTGCCGGAGTTGAAACTCCCGATCAGTATGCCTACAGGATAGCACACACTATAACATATAGAGATGTTGGTATTAATTTTGGCACTAGATCTGTAACAGGCACTATTCAATTATTGAAAGCTCCGCTGACATTTGTGTTAGATGGTACCTACATTGATTTTCAACTGCTAGCAACTGATACTGATCTACGAGCAGGGGACGAGTTAGAGTTCTTCATTGAAGATAAAAGCGGACAACTGCCACCTGGCCTGACATTGAGTAGAAGTGGTCGTATTACAGGATTCATTGACCCAATACTTGCACTAGATATCACCGCTCGAGATGGAACATTTGACGTTAATACATTTGATGACTACCCATACGACTTTGCTCCGTTACCCAACATTGGTATTGCAGGATACGAACAAGTACTTACTCCTAAAAAACTAAATCGGTTCTATGAATTTGTTGTTAGTGTAACTGACGGGGAATCTATTACTAAACGTACATTTAAAATATATGTAGTTGGCGATGATTTTTTACGTACAGATAATACAATAATGAAAATTGGTGGAGGTGCTTATATCTCCTACACCTCGGACAGCACATATCTACGTAGTCCAATTTGGCTGAGTGCAGCCAATCTAGGAACTAAACGTGCCAATAATTATGTTACTGTTATACTAGATACATTTGATCCTAACCCTGCTATAGGGCCAGTTGACTATCGTTTAGAAAAATTTAATACCGACGGCACTGCAAGCGAGTTGCCAGCAGGGCTAGCACTTGATCCTAGCAACAGTGAGATTTTTGGTTTTGTTCCTTACCAACCAGCAGTTACAATAAATTACAAGTTTACAATTAGTGCAACAAAATACGATAAAGAAAATCTTGAACAAATTGAAGTTGAAATTGTTAATGCAGAACTAGCACCTCTTGGCCAAAATTATTTAAAAATTAATAAATTACCAGTTAGTGATCAATTGTTGATCACCAATGACAACATAAGAATTGGTGCTTACACTTACAAAATTAATTCCTACGAAGTGTTGTTGAACCAGGCATACGATACTATCAAATTAGATAAGCCTCTAAACAATACAGTTATTAAAAATTTTGTTATTGCTAATTCCTATTATAGAGTATTAAGTCAACTATACACAACCCGTACAAGTTCAAAAACTTTTACTATGCAGGTACTTGGAGAGATTGACAGTGTTATTAGATTCTTGACTCCCGCTAACTTGGGATCAGTTAGAGCAAACTTATCAAGTCAATTAGAAATAAAAGCAGAAACTACAGTGGTCGGTGCTGTACTTACCTATAGACAAGTAGGAGGAACATTACCACCAGGTGTTGAACTACGTGCCAATGGGGAACTGATTGGGCAAGTCACTCAGTTTGGAAATATAGTCTACAGAAGTTTTTGGAAGAGTGGAAAACAATATAAAATTAATGATGTTGTAACATATCAAAATCAATTATATAAAGCCAACTTTGCACACACAAGCAGTAATCCTTTTAGCATATCTCATTGGGACAAGTATACTTTTAGAAATAATATCAAAGGACTTACCACATATGATAGTAGAACTACCAGCTTTGATGGTCGTATGGGTACGCAAGATCGTTCATATTCATTCACGGTACTAGCACAAGATCAATTTAAGTACAGTGCAATTTCTGGAACCTTTACAGTGTTTGTAGAAGATCCTGATGTAAAATTGTTTAGTAATGTTTATGTTAAACCATTTCCTACATTGGCAAAACGAGCAAAGTTTTATACGTTTATTAACGACTTAGATATTTTTACCGAAAGTAAGATATATCGGCCAAGCGACCCAAATTACGGTGTGCAAAAAGAATTAAAAATGTTGATATATGCAGGTATTGAAACACTAGAAATTAAAAATTATGTTCCTGCATTGACTATGAATACTAAACGTAAGCGTTTCCGTATTGGCAGTCCAAAGAAAGCCGTTGCAAGGAATCAGGGTTCAAAAGATACAATATATGAAATAATTTATCTTGAGATATTTGACGAGTATGAGATTGGAAAACTTAGTCCAGCACATGCAATAAAACTATCATACAGCTCTAGCTCTAAAGTTGAAACCAATCAAACTGATATAAATCCGGTCAATGGACTATTAGATCTGTCTAATAATAAAATACGCAATAAGCTGAACGATGACGCTGTAGATCGATTCCCAAAGGCTGGAGATAGTCTAAGAGCAGACACTACCGCAATCAAAGCCAGCGGTAAAGATATTGAATACATCTATCCATCAAGTGTCAGTAATATTAGACGAAATATAAAAACACTAATTGTAGGGGACAGTCCTAGACAAATTGATACAGAAAATAACTTTCTGCCGCCTTGGATGGTGACCCCGCAGGATTCAAAAACACCCGCAACAGGATATATAAAAGCAGTACCATTATGCTATTGCAAACCTGGTGAAGCAGACTATATTCTACAAAATATAACATATAGCGGATTTGATTTTACTAGTTTAGACTTTGAAATTGATAGATTTATCATCGATGCAGTTTCGGGTAATAACGAAAATCAGTATTTGAAAATTCCTAATTACAAGTTTAACGTATGATAAATACATGATCAAGGATACTATAACATGGCTACAATGAGAAATTTAGATATTGACCAGGATTTTCCAGTTGCTGGGCAAGATAACGAAAGTCAAGGCTTTAGAGATAACTTTAGTGCAATCAAAGATTCGCTAACTTACCTAAATCAAGAACTTTTCCAAACTGGTGGACTAACAGAAACCACTGTAAAGTTAGGCGAAAAAAACCAATTTGATATTAACGCCAGTTTAGAAACTGTTAAATTATTAGGAACGTCAGAAGCCACTGTTAAAAGCGGACAGGCAATTGTGTTAACAAGTGGACAGGAATTAAATTATTCAGCTGGTTCTTATCATTCTATTTTGCTAACAGCCAGTACTAGCTTGGACGTTCTTGGTTTTCCTATGCCGGACGGAACTGAAGATGGACGGTTTGCTAAACTACGATTGGATGCTTCATTAAGTACATATAATGTAACCACAGCAGGAGTATTTGTTGTGGGGAATGTTTATACTATTTTTTCATTGGGTAATACCAATTTTACAGCCGTTGGCGCCACTGCCAATACTGTGGGAATTACATTTAAAGCTACTGGCGTTGGCAGTGGCACTGGAACCGCTAAAGAAGCTAGAACACTAAGTTTTACAAATTCAGTAGCAGGTGGTACTATAAAGTACGAAGGTAATTGGCCAACACCATTATATGTGACTAGTGAGACAAACCCGGTAGTTGTTGAGTTCTGGTCGTATGATGGCGGTGAGACTGTTTATGCACAGTATCTAGGACAATTTGGACAAGCTGTTAGAGATACCGCAGTAGTAAATTTAACAGTAACTGGTACTAGCACATTGGGTGATACTGTTACTGATAGAATTATTTTTAACGGTATACCAAAACTACCATTGGTAGATGGTGTTACACTTTCCGGATTAACTCCAGAAGTAGGCATGATGATTTTTAATACTACCACTAAGCGTGTTCAATCGTATGTTCCAGACACAGGACTAGCACAGGGCAACAATGCATCCAACACTGCTGGCTGGGTTAATATAAGCTAATGCTACATCCACTATCGCCCGACTTGGCAAAACTAAAGGATAACGAGCTTGAGAATAAACTTCAAGAGCTTAGTAAGCGTTATTTTCAAACTAGCAATGCCAGCATTCAGCATCAGCTGATAATGTTGATTGAAGGCTACAAAGAAGAATTGGCAAACCGCAGAGCCAAGATGTGGCAAGAACAGTACCAAAAACGCGATACAGATCTTGACAGTTTAATAAAAGTCAGTTAAAATAGCTGAATGCATATTGACTTTTTAGGAATACCCGTCTACTCTAAATCTGATATACTTGATATCATCTATCAAGGAAAATTGGATATCTTAAAAACTACCCTAGTTGATATTGACTCTACTGAGTTTGATAAATTTAATTTGGCAGCAAAAGACGCGGGCATAACAGAATTAAAACAATACCACCCACTAGATATTAGCGTAAAAGAGTTTGATCAATCCCTTCAAGAAAATTGGCTCATGCCCGATAGCTATAGAGATATGGATATTGCCAAGTGGGTATTAGAGCAATGCGCCACACAAGATCAATTACAACGTGTGGGTGCAGAACTATTGGAATTCCAAAAACGAGATATGATGCCTTTGTTAAAATGGATGAAGTATTTTGTTGATACCTGTAGAACTAACAAAGTAGTTTGGGGAGTTGGTCGAGGTAGCTCTGTAGCCAGTTATGTGTTATACTTGATAGGAGTACATCGCATAGACAGTATGAAATATAATTTAGACTGGCAGGAATTCTTGAGATAAGTAATACTATAATAGGAGGCTAGTGAAATGGCACAAAAACCAGAACCAAAAAAAGTGTACCGTACTTCAAACGGTAGAATAGTAGATATGGATCTACTACGTCAAAAGAACGAATTAACGCCCGCAGTTGGCAATGTTAAAGTCAACGCCCGTGGCGACGAACTGGGTCCAGGAGGACAGATTGTTCGAAGTCGTGAAGAAATTCTAAAAGACTTTTATGCTTCAGCCGAAGCCGCAGCCAAAGATTCAAAGGAATAATTGTGAACGTTAATGCAGTAACAGGCAAAATCACGCCTTTAGGTGATAAAGTATTTGTCAACAATATGAATTTTGGAGAACAAGTAACTGCTGGCGGAATTGTATTAATGAGCGATGATTCTAAAGATCACGGCATTCATGCTAGATGGGCACAAGTTTGGGCGGTGGGCAAAGATCATGCAGAAGAGTTTGCAGTGGGTGATTGGATTTTGATCGAACACGGTCGTTGGACTCGTGGCATTCCATATGAATACGAAGATGGCACCGAAACTACTATCCGCATGGTAGAGAATAAATCTATTATCATGTGGGACACTGAACAGCCCAAAGACGCTATCATTGGACATTTAGACGGCGGCGGACCTGCGCCAAGCATTAACCCAGAAGACTTTGTAAGAATATGACCAATCCATTCCGCGATCAAGAAAAGTTTATGCGGGCCTGCGACCAATCAGTTGGCCAGTTTAACGAAGCGCAATTTGCTTTGTATACCAATCTTATTACTGAAGAGCATCAAGAACTACTAGAAGCAACACTGTCTGATGATCGAGTAGAACAACTGGACGCTCTAATTGACATCCTAGTTGTTACTGTTGGAGCAATACACAGTATGGGTGCCGATGCTGAAGGTGCTTGGAAAGAAGTAATGAAAACAAACTTTGCCAAGATTGATCATGAAACGGGCAAGGTTCGTAAACGTGAAGATGGCAAAGTATTGAAACCGACGGGTTGGTGCCCGCCCAATTTAAAACCTTTTATTTGAGGGACAAGATGTATAGAGTTAGATATTATACATATGAAAATTTACACTCCAAAGATTTTGAAACACTACATGATGCAGTAATGTTTTCTGTTTACAAAGTAAAAACTGGTAATGTCTACGCAATAGATCTAATCAAATAGATAACACCAAAGGGTCTTGACAGACCCTTTTTTAACCTCTATACTAACAGTATATGCTAAGAGGAAAACTATGAAATGCAATACATGTAATCAAGAGTACAGCGTTACCTGTGATTGGAATCAAGGAAGATGCCCGCATCATCCTCCCGCAATCAACCTATACAGTATGAGATACTATAATCTATTGCAGTTTATTAGAAACATTTTTAAAGGAAAATTACCATGACAGACAACGAACAAAATATAGAAATAATGAAAGACCTAAGAAATAGGCTAGACAGAGTACTTGATAATACGCCAACTGAAACTACAACGGTCAAACATCCAGATGCAAGAAAACACTTTTATGTTAGCGTTGTCAAGAGTGCAGTACGCATTGGTGCCGCATCAGCTCTTATTATGGGATCGTTTACATTAGCAGGTGCATTGTTTATTCTAGCAGAAATTTTAGGTATTGTTGAGGAAGTAGTATGAAAGAGTTGTGGGTAGAAAAATATCGTCCTAAAACTGTAGATGGTTATGTATTCAAAGACGATGCACTTAGAGAACAAATCGCCAAGTGGATTAAAGACGGATCAATTCCGCATATCTTGTTAAGCGGTAATGCAGGTACTGGTAAAACAACACTGGCAAAAGTGTTACTAAACGAGATCGGTGTCCAGGATACTGACATCCTGTTTGCTAACGGAAGCAAGGAAGGTCGTAAGATTGAATGGGTTGACAAGCTAATTGGCTTTTGCCAGACCATGCCATTTGGTGATTTTAAGGTTGTGTTAATTGACGAAGCAGATTACATGAACAAAGATTCTGTACAGCCGGCACTGCGTAACCTAATGGAAGACTATTCAAATAGCGTTCGCTTTATTTTTACTTGTAACTATCCACATAGAATTATTACGCCAGTGAAAAGTCGTTGTCAAGAAGTTAAGATTGAACGCACTGACCTAACTGAGTTTACTGCTCGTGTTGCTACAATCCTTGTGACAGAAGATATTGAATTTGACTTAGATACCCTAGATACTTTTGTACAAGGCACGTACCCTGACCTACGTAAATGTATTAATAACGTGCAAATGCACAGTACCAACGGTACTCTAAAGGTTCCAGAAGTGGTTGACGGTGCTGGAGATTATCGTGTAGAAATGGTAGACTTGTTTAAGAAGGGCAAGATTAGCGAAGCACGTAAATTGTTATGTAGTCAAGCCAGACCAGAAGAGATGGAAGAAATCTATCGTTGGATGTACGACAACGTTGAGATGTTTGGATCAGATGAAGAGAAACAAGACAGTGCTGTTCTTATTATCAAACAGGGTCTTGTAGATAATGCATCAGTTGCAGATCAAGAGATCAATCTTGCGGCAACATTGATCAGACTAGCGAGATTGCAATGACATATCTAGTAACAGAAAATTGTATCAAATGTAAACACACTGATTGTGTGAGTGTTTGTCCGGTTGACTGTTTTTATGAAGGCCCAAACTTTCTAGTAATCAATCCAGACGAATGCATTGATTGCGGAGTTTGTGTTAGTGAATGTCCTGTGGACGCGATTGTTGCAGATAGTGATGCTACTGTTGACTTAGAATTTTGGCTAGAGATCAATACTCGGCTAAGTAAAAAGTGGCCGGTTATTACAAAACAAAAACCTGCGTTACCCGATGCAGACAATTGGAAAGATGTTCCGGATAAAATAAAACTATTAGAGGAATAAAAATGGTACAACGTATTTTAGTTATGGGATTACCAGGTGCTGGTAAAACCTATCTAGCACAGCATATTGTAGATCATCTACAAGCAGATAAGAAAAAAATTGGTTGGTTAAACGCCGATGATGTGCGTAAAAAATATGATGATTGGGATTTTAGCGAAGCTGGACGTATTCGTCAAAGTAAACGTATGCGTGAACTAGCAGATGCAATGACTGATATGGATTATGTAATCTGTGACTTTGTTGCTCCACTAGTTGAAATGCGTAATAACTTCAAAGCAGACTGGACTATCTGGATGGATACTATTCGTGAAGGCAGATATGCTGATACTAATGCCATGTTTGTTGAACCAGAAATATATGACTTCCGGGTGACTGTGCAAAAAGCAGAAACATGGGGCGAGTTTATTGCAGGACACATACTGGACAATCGTCGTAGGCCTGTGTTTGATTGGAAGAAAGAAACAGTACAGATGTTAGGTCGTTGGCAACCATGGCATGATGGTCATCGTGCGCTGTTTGAACGCCTGCTAGCCCGGACTGGACAAGTGATCATTCAAGTGCGTGATGTACAAGGTTGGCAAGGTAGCAATCCATTTGAAGTAGCTAAAGTTAAAAGTTTTATTAAACGTGACCTAGATCCATTGTACCAAGGACAGTATGAAATACAAGTTGTTCCTAACATTGTTCATATTGGATGGGGACGGGGAGTAGGGTATACTGCTGGCGAAGAAGCATTCAATGACGCAGTCACCGATATTTCAGCTACCAAAATACGTAAAGAACTAGGACTAAAGTAAAAAGGGCCGAGAGGCCCTTTTTTATTCGTCACCGTATAACGATAATACCTCCTTAACAGCTTCGTGACGTTCGATATCTTTCATACCAAACTGACATACGCTCAATAGATCTAACTGTTTGTCTTGTAATCGCTCGCAGAAATCGATCAGGCCATTATCGTTTAAACGATCAGCTTGACGCAAATCTCCAGTTACGACCATTTTAGAACCTTCACCCAATCTCGTTAGCAACATCTTCATTTGATTTGGCGTAGCATTTTGCATTTCATCTGCAATGATGTACGAGTTCTTGAAGGTGCGACCTCTCATATAAGCTAACGGGCTAATCTCAATAACTCCCTCGCGGATCATGTTCTCGATATCCTTAGCGTAATAGTACTCTGCTAACACATCCATAATGGGGCGTGTCCATGGAGCCATTTTTTGCTCAAGGGTTCCGGGAAGGAAACCGTGATCTTCATCAACAGAAACAGCAGGGCGTGTAACCACGATTTTATCTACCAACCCTTCTTTGAAGAGTTTGATACCGACTTGGCATGCAATCAATGTTTTTCCTGTGCCAGCGGGGCCCAGTGCGAAAACTATGTTTTTCGATGGGTCTAATAGTTGTAGTAGATATTCTTCTTGATTTCGATTACGTGGAACTACGTTAACGCTACGTTTTTTCTGTGGAAGATTTTGTGGAAGTGTGTGTTGAAAGGGTTGAAACTCAATAGCGCCTGCATATAAGTTACGTGGATCACGTTGCTCGTGCTGTTGGGCACGGCCACCAGTGAAACCGTTGCTATCTGAAAAACGCTTTTTGGCTCTTTTTGTCGTCATTAACTGCTCTCCTTTTGGGGCTGTAGGACGTCATTGTCACACTCTGTGTAGGACAACTGAGAGGTCCTACACTCATATTTAAGACATAGATAAAAAACAGAACTGATACTATATCAAAATGGTCAAGATAAATACATTGACAAAGGATCATCCCAACATGGCAGACATTTTAGACATTATCGAGAACATTAGTACCATCTACGAAAGTAATAGTAGCTTGGCTATTCTCAAAGACTACGAACGTGTATTTGACGAGTTAGATCTCTACGTGTTTGAAAACTGGCAAGACGGGGAACTTATATCAGGTCCGCAGGTTGAACGCCATTGGGTCACTTGCAGTTTCATGTGGCCAAAAGATAAAATGCCCAATCCCGAAGCGGGCAAGCGTTTAATAGAATACGGTTGCTCTGTTAAATATAAAAAAGACACTCTAGTTAAACCTAGAAAGATTAAAAAGCCCGAGGACATTCGCCCTGGAAGCAAAAAAGGCAAACTTGACGAGCACCCAATATGGGTTGTTGAGGTTACTATGCCAAAGAAGTTGATGTTGGATATATTCCGTGGATACCACAATCAACTAATGGACGATCTAGGCATTGATAAAAATGTTACTGCCCCAGAACTGCAAACATCGCCAACCGGTGAAGCAGTACAAGCACAAGAAGCGCCGCCGGCGCCAGGAACAGCGGCACCAGAAGGAGCACCTAATGCAACTCAATGAAGATAGTTTACAAGCGGGCGACCTACGAGATCTAGTACATCACGTATTTGAAGTAGATAGCTATCGTTCAAAAATGGGCAATGATAAAGACGTAGTAGTATTGAGTTTTACAGTAGAAAGTAAAGATCCGGCAGACGACCTAGTTAACTTTATTGAAAAAGGTTATCAGTTTGTGCTAGATGCAGATGTAACACCAGGCGAATTAAGCAATGGCAAGTACAAAGTATTTGTTGAGCTACAACGTGATAGCCATGTTGCTGAACATATTGCTGACTTGTTATACGGTGTTAAGAAACTTACTGGCCTAGAAGATTTTAAGTTTCGTTACTACAAGAGCTTTGATAGCAAAGATGCTGTTAGAGAAATGTTAGAAGAAGTTATTCCCAACGATCCCAAGACATACGAAGAAAGTATCAAAGAACATAAGATGGAAAGCTATGAGCATTTCTTTGCTAAGGGACGTTTAGAAAAAGTAGTAATGGAAGGTGATCTATTGCGAGTCAAAAAGATCTATGCTGACCCGCTACAGTTTAAAGTTATTAGAGCAGGAACACCAGAAAGTATACTAGAATCTATTGAAGAAAAGATCAATGTCAACGAATGGGCAGAAGTTATCTTTTTAACCAAGTATTTTGGGGACTTTAATATTACCAAATTTGGTAACAAACTCATGTTTGAAGATAAAGGACATGCAGTACTAATGGAGAGACTATAATGAGCGGATTTGATTTTGATTTTACACAAGAAAAGTTTACAGCATGTATAGGTAAAAATCCCTATGCCGAACATTGGTTTGAAGCACTATGTGAGATTCTCCCTGACTATGAGATTAACACAGTACCACGTGTTGCGGCTTTTCTAGCACAGACAGCACACGAGTCAGCTGGATTTACAGCAATCAAAGAAAACTTAAACTATCGAGCAGTAACACTACGCAAGATATTTCCCAAGTATTTTCCCAACGACGACCTAGCTAATCAGTATGCAGGCAAGCCTGAAATGATTGCTAATAAGGTATACGGTGGACGTATGGGTAACGGTCCAGAAGAAACCGGTGACGGATTCCGTTACTGTGGTCGCGGGCTTATTCAGTTAACTGGCAAGGACAACTATACACGTTATGCTCAATCAACAGAGCAAACAGTAGAAGAAGCCAGTGAGCATCTTACAACATTCGAAGGTTGTGTGCAAAGTGCCGCTTGGTTCTGGGAAGCAAACAACTTGAACCAGTGGGCGGATAAGGGTGACATCCTTACACTAACAAAACGTATTAACGGTGGTACTATTGGCCTAGAAGATCGTACTAATCATTACAATCACGCTATTCAAGTACTAGGAGCTTGATCATGTTTACATGGTTGATCGAACATACGTTGCTGTTATTGCCAACTTGGTTTTGGTTTGTGGTAGCAGGCTCCGGAGCTGTCTTGTATTTTTTTAGTAGCTTCATTGAGGCAATTCCGTTTGCCCAGGCCAAACTTGCTGGACTATCTGTCAAATATATAGGTCTTGCATTGCTGTTAGGTGGCGTTTATCTAACTGGTGGCGCCGGTGTTACTGCGCTATGGAAAGCTGAAGTTAAAGAAATGCAGGATAAAGTCACTGCGGCAGAATCTAAAAGTAAAGAAACAAACACTGTTATACAAACCGAATACAGAGACAAAGTAAAAACGGTTAAAGAAGTTCAAGTGGTTGTACAAGAACGCATTGTTAAAGAAGCCGCAAAAATGGATGCAGAGTGCAAGGTCGATGCAGAAGCTATTAGTATTTTAAATCAAGCCGCAGGAGGTAAGAAATGAAATATATTATCATTG
>Ga0114962_10001745_pt1 | contig 18562 bp, 15 predicted proteins | sample C_130820_MF_Meta_FD_87017 | JGI IMG/M metagenome (GOLD analysis project Ga0114962, IMG submission 87017) | Freshwater microbial communities from Lake Croche, Canada to study carbon cycling - C_130820_MF_MetaG | ecosystem: Environmental > Aquatic > Freshwater > Lake | place: Lake Croche, Canada...
ATAATTCTATCTTTCTGTGTTTTTAAGAAAATGCTATCGGTAAATTTTAATCTCCACAATAAAAAAACAGCAAAGGCTGGGAAAAAAGCCGTTAACCAAAACACACTAAATAATTTCATCTTTAATTGCCAATCAGTGATACTAGCAAACTCAAAAGGTACGACTTGCATTAAATACAGAAAAAAATAAGTAGGAATAAATAAGGGGTGTACTATATAAGATATTAATTGAGCCAATATTTTTAAGAACTTCGGTGATTGATTTTCCATTAGTCTGTTTAAGTGTTAGCTACAATTCTTTGCGTAATCTAGCTACGGGTATATTTAATTGTTCTCTATATTTAGCAACGGTTCTTCTAGCAATATTATAACCTTTCTCTTGCAACTGCTCTGTTAACTCGTCATCACTAAAAGGCTTATGCTTGTCTTCCGACTCCAATAGTTCTTCTAAGATGGCTTTTACCTCCTTGGTACTAACTTCTTCTCCAGAATCGGTGGTTAAAGACTCACTAAAAAAATATTTTAATAAAAAAGTACCAAATTCTGTTTGCACATATTTACTATTGGCCACCCTACTTACTGTAGAAACGTCTAAAGAAGTTTTTTCAGCTATATCTTTTAATATCATGGGCTTTAACTTAGTGGTATCGCCTGTCATAAAGAATGCTTCTTGATGCATTAAAATGGATTTCATCGTATGCAATAAGGTTTGTTGCCTTTGCTGAATCATTTCAATAAACCATTTAGCCGAATCAATTTTTTGCTTAATAAAAAATACAGCTTCTTTCTGCGATTTATCTTGCTTATTACCACGCTCATATTCTTTAAGCATTAATTTATAATCATCACTAATAACCAGGGGTGGTGCATTGCGACTATTCAAGCTTAATTCTAAGTGGCCATTATTAATAAGTACGGTGAAATCTGGAATAATATATTTATCCGCCTCGCTCATATGCCCCGTCTCAGCCCCTGGCTTAGGATTCAGCGAAATTATTTGATGAAGTACCTCCTTCATTTGGGCCTCCTCTAAATGCAAACTCTTTTGTATTTTATCATAGTGCTTGCGCGTAAACTCTTCAAAATATTTTTCTATAACTATAATAGCTAGCTTTCGTATTTCATCTGAAGCAGGATCTTGTTGAGCTTCCTCTTTTAGTTCGACTTGCTTTCTTTTTAACTGAATCAATAAACATTCTTGTAAGTTTCTAGCGCCAATACCTGGCGGATCAAATTGCTGTACTTTTAATAACAAGGCTTCAATTTCTTTTTCTTCTACCCACATGCTTTGCTTGAATGCTAAATCGTCTGCAATAGATTGTAAGGCTCTTCTCAAATAACCATCATCATCTAAACTCCCTACAATTTGTTCTGCAATTTTATATTCATGGTCGGCCAAATCCAACATGCTCAATTGGTCCATTAATAATTCATGTAAACTTTGTTCTGCTCTAATGGGAATGACTTTATCATTATCTAGTTCTGGATAATAATCGTCCTTGGTTTTATAATCAGCCACATCTCCTTCATCGTCAAAACTATAATCACTTAATTCTTCATTGCTCATTTCAAATTCATCAACCGGAATGGCTTCTTCTTCCTCTAAGCTACCTTGCAATAAATCGTCTGGCATTTCTTCTACCGACTTTTCCATATCTCCTTCCAATAAATCGGCATTCATTTCTAAGGCTGGATTTTCTTCCAACTCTTCTTTTACTCTTTGTTCAATTTGGGCAGTAGGAATTTGCAACAACTTCATCAGTTGTATTTGCTGTGGCGACAATCTTTGTAATTGTCTTTGCTGCAAGGATTGGCCTAATGACATAATCGCTGCTTTAAGAAATTGCTTTTTTTATCACATTTAAAAATGCAGCTCCTTTTTCATGCACTTGTGCTTCAGTCCAAGTTAAACTAATGGCCGTGGAAATACACCTGCTCATAATAGCATCGCTTTTTTCAAAAGATTTTGTACTTAATGCAGCTAATGCTTTTTGCTGAGGCTCATTTAAAGCAGACAAGCTTTGTACATTTTTAAGATGGGCCCATTTTTTGATATAATGCCAGTTGTTGGCATACCAATAAAAATTACCTGCTAAAATATTGGCTTGCTTCATGGCCTCTATTACTTTTTCAGTGGCTTCATGCGATGGTAAAAACCAAGTTAAAAAACTTCCGCTATCACCAGCAGGATCTGGAATTGTTCTAAATGCAATACCAGGCACTTGTTCTATATAAGATCTTAAAATTTGATTATTCTTTTTTTGTATAGTTAAAAACTGATCTAATTTTTTTATTTGTGCAAGACCCACAGCTGCATGCAATTCACTAATTCTAAAATTATAACCCAAGAAAGGATGAAGGTCTGCTCCTCTATCTACGCCTAAATGATCATGACCATGATCCGTATACGCATCTGCTTTTATATACACTTCTTTACTATTCGTCATCACCACACCGCCTTCACCACAAGTAATTGTTTTTACAAAGTCAAAAGAAAAAGTACCTGCATGACCAATACTACCTAATGGTTTTCCTTTATAAGTTCCTCCGATACTTTGACAAGCATCTTCCAATAAAATTAAATTATGTTTATCGCAGATGGCTTTTAAAGCGTCTAAATCGGCCATAGATCCGCACATATGCACGGGCATGATACATTTTGTTTTAGGCGTAATGGCTGCTTCCACCGCTGCTGGGTCTAAAGTAAGTGAGCTATCAATATCTACTAAAACAGGCACAGCCCCCACACTTAAAATGGCTTCAAAACTTGCTACAAAAGTAAATGCAGGCATAATCACTTCGTCACCCACTCCAACGCCTAAGGCAACCATGGCGGTGGTTAAGGCCGCGGTACCACTTGAGGTTAATTGTGCATATTGAGTGCCAAAACGGCTACATATAGCCTGTTCTAGCTCTTTTGATTTCCACATCCCATTTCTAGCGCCATCAAAACCATAACGCATTAGAATACCGGTCTCTAAGACCTCATTCACTTCTTTTTTTTCTTCTGCTCCAAACATTTCAAAACCTGGCATACCCTTTCGTTTTATTGATAAACAAAGGTAGTTTAAAAAACGAAAATTGGGTGTTTTTCAGTAATTTGCGCCCGTAAAAAAACTACACCGAATTTATGGAATACAGCAAACTAATCGCCGTGTCTGGCCTATCAGGATTATTTGAATTATTGACCAGCAAAAGCGATGGCGCGATAGCTAAATCACTAGAAAATGATACTACTCAATTCATTAGCTCAAGAGCGCACCAGTTCTCTCATTTAGAGAGTATTGAGGTATTTACCACCCGCGAAAACGTATTTTTAGCGGAAGTATTTATAGCCATGGGTAAATCTAAAGAGGCCTTACCCAATGAGAAAGAAGCAAAATCGGTAGAAGCCTACTTTAAAAAGACTTACCCGAATATGGACTTTACAAGAGTGTATGCAAGTGATATGAAGAAAATGATTAAATGGTTTGCACAACTGCAAAAGCATAAGGTAGAACCTACTTTGCCTGAAGCGGACGACGAAGCTGAAGCTGAATCAAAGGCATAGGCCTTTTCTGATTTATGAGTCACAGTCCTTTCTAACTATCTCACTAACTTATATAAAAAGCTTACCTAACCTAGGGTAAGTTTTTTTTTATCCTTAAATTGCAATACCATCAATTGTTATAAAACAATTGCAAAAAAATTACACATGAAAAAAATAGTAGTCATTCTTGCACTTTGCTTATTTTTTATTACACAAGGCTTTGCACAAAGCAAGGCAGAAAAAAAATGGATTAAACATCAATTTAAGCAATTGTCATTAGACGAGAAGATTGCTCAATTAATGATTATTAGAGCGCATAGTAATTGGGATACTAAAAAATTAGATACCCTCACAGAAATTATTAAAAAATACAATGTAGGTGGTTTATGTTTTTTTCAAGGAGGTCCTGTGAGAGAAGCTATGCAAACCAACTATTATCAATCTATTGCTAAAACACCGCTGCTTATTACCATGGATGCAGAATGGGGCGTGGGTATGCGACTAGACAGTGTTGAAATGTTTCCAAGACAACTTTCTTTAGGCGCTATTACCTCTGATAATTTAGTATATCAAATGGGCGTCGCTGTGGCCGCACAATGTAAAAGACTAGGCATTCAAGTGAACTATGCACCCGATGTCGATATTAATAATAATTCAAGCAACCCTGTTATTAATGAAAGAAGTTTTGGTCAAAATAAACAAAGAGTCATCCAACATGGTATTGCTTACATGAAAGGCATGCAAGACAATGGGATTATGGCTACTGCTAAACATTTTCCAGGACATGGAGATGTATCAGTGGATTCTCATGTAGATATTCCTATGATTAATAAAAGCATGGAGCAACTAACAGCAATGGAATTAGCGCCATTCAAAGCCTTGATTGACGCAGGTATTGGTTCAGTGATGGTAGGCCATTTATCGGTACCTGCCATTGACAACCGACCTAAATATGCCACTTCTTTATCTTCTAAAGCCATCAATGATTTACTTAAAAAAGATTTAGGTTTTAAAGGTATTACTGTAACAGATGCATTAGATATGAAAGCCATTAGTAATTATTTTCCTAGAGGCGAAGCCAATGTACAAGCCATACTTGCAGGCAATGATATGCTTTGCTTGCCTGGTGATATTGGAGAGTCTATTGAAAGAATAAAATTAGCCATTAAAGAAAAGCGTATTACTAAAAAAGAAATTGATGCAAGGGTTAAAAAAATATTAGCCGCAAAATATAAATATGGTTTAAGTAATTTTCAACCCATTGACACCACGAATATCATTGCCGATTTAAACAAGTCGGTAGCCGCTTTAAAATCACAGATGGCAGCACAGTCGCTTAGTTATGTAAAGCCTAGCGCCCATGCGGGTATTGGCCTGCAAAAAAAGACAGCCTATATTGCCTTAAATCTTGTAAAATCTAATTTACTTACTCAAGCACTTACAGAAAAATACGGCTTTCAAATATTTTATGTTAATGCTAAGGATAGCACTGCACTTGAAACAGTAAAAAAATCAATACCTAATTTCGATCAAGTAATTGTAGGTCTACATAATTATAATCGCAAACCGGCTAATCATTTTGAAATTCCTTTGCCCTTTATCCAATTTTTAAATGAAACGCATCCTAATAATTGGTTTCATTTAATATTTGGCAATCCCTATGCAGTAGGTGATTTTAATAAAATTCAAAATATTTTATTTGCCTACGAAGACAACGCCTTTACACAAGAAGCAGCACTTCATTGGATGGAAGGAAAAATACAAGCTACTGGTGAGCTTCCTGTAACGGTAAGCGATGACTTACCCTTCGGTACGGGTAGTCATAAGATGGAATCAAGTTCAAGTATTTCCGCGCCTGCTTCTATACCTAATTTATCATTTATTGACAATATGATAGAAGAGGCTATTCAAAAAAAAGCCTTCCCAGGTTGTCAAGTATTAGTAGCAAAAGATAATAAAATTATTTTCAACAAAGGATATGGTTATACTGCAGGGGAAGGATCAGCACCTGTAAGCTTAGATACTTATTACGATTTAGCTTCTGTGACTAAAGTAAGTGCTACTACCGTATCTATTATGAAATTGGTAGAAGAAGGAAAAGTAGATATCAATAAAACCATTGGTGATTATTTACCTTGGGTACTAGGTAATGAAAAAGCAAATATTACGCTGAAAGATTTATTATTACATCAAGCAGGCTTATACCCTTATATAAAATTTTATGAAGCCATGCTTTCACCCACTGGGGGCTATTTAGATGGCCTTGTTACTGAAGTGCCCGATAAAGCACATCATAAAATGATTACGCCTTCAAAATATTTACTAGATAGCTGGTCAGATACCATTAAAAATAAAATTTTAAGAAGTACCGTAACTACTCCTGGAAAATATATCTATAGTGACAACGATTTTATATTCTTGGGAATGATTGTAGAGCAGGTAACAGGAATGAATTTGAATGAATATGCTACACAACAATTTTATGCGCCCCTAGGTATGGCTTCTACCGGATTTTTACCTTTACAAAAAACAACGCTTCAAAATATTGCAGCTTCTGAATTGGATAATTATTACAGACACGAATTAATTCAAGGTGCAGTACATGATGAAGGCGCCTCCGTCATGGGCGGCATTGCAGGCCATGCAGGACTATTCAGCAATGCAAGCGATTTAGCAAAACTATATTTAATGCTTTTAAATAAAGGCTCATGGGAAGGCCTGTCTTATTTTAATGCTAGCACCGTAGATTTATTTACAGCTTATAATACTAGTAATAGTCGCCGAGGCTTAGGATTTGATAAACCAGAAAAAAATAATGCGACCGCTAAAGATCCCTATCCTTGTTTAAGTGCCTCCCCTAGTACTTTTGGTCATACAGGATTTACCGGCACTTGTGTTTGGGCCGATCCAGAAAAACAACTATTATTTATTTTTCTATCTAATAGGGTATACCCTACCAGAGATAATAAAGCTTTTAGCGAGTCTAATCTAAGAGCTAAAATTCAAGATGCTATTTATGCCTCACTTAATTAAAAACATAACTAAAAAATGTTTTGTAGGCTTCTGGTGTTTGACAACCTATCTACATGCTGCTTCTCAAAGCCAGATGGGCCCGCTTGGAAATTGGAGAGAGCATTACAATAATAAAAGTATACTGCACCTTTTAAAAGGCGATCTACTCTATGGCGCTACCCCTAATCAAGTATTTAGTATTGATGCAAAAAATAATATAAATTTTTTAGGAAAGTCTAATGGATTACATGAAATAGAAGTATCCGCCATTGCTTGGGACCCAACAGAAGCACAATTAATGATTGCTTATAATAATAGCAATATGGATATAGTGAAAGGAGATGAGATTTTTTCTATTGCCGATATTTACTTATCTAAAGTATATGCGAATAAAAAAATAAATTCTATTCAAATATTGGGTCCCTGGGCCTTAGTTTCCACCCATTTTGGCATTGTGGTAGTAGACTTAAATAAACATGAAATAAAGGATACTTGGTTTGCTAATAATAACAGGCAGGCCAGTATTACCTATCAAACCATTAACACAGCAGATAGCTTGTATGCATTAACAGAAGAAGGGTTGTTTAGTACTGCATTAAAAAATAATAATATAAATAGTAACCAGTGGAAAAAAATAAATGGATATAATGGTATAAAAAAATTGAGTACTTATAATAATATCGTTTACGCCATAGGTAGTAAAAATATTTATCAGCTGCCAAAAACAGATCCTATTTACCAAACAAGCATTGACTCTATCAATAATGCATTTGCTAATAAAGAGGGTTTGTATATTATTCAATCGGATGGCACCAACGGAAGTTTAGTAAATTTAAATACGAATAATACTACAACCAAGATCCTTGATAAAAGTTTCTTAGCCATGCCTGTAGATTTAGCAATAGACCAAAACACCATTTGGATAGCAGACAGCCTGAATGGTTTAATTATAAAAAATACTGAGACTAAAAATATAAACCTAGGAGGCCCTGCTGAAAAAATTAAAGGGTATAGTTTTGTAAATAGTAATTATTTACTAGCTCCTTTTGGGATAAAAAATGGAGGCTTTAGTACCTATAGCGATGCGGGTTGGAAAAATTATACCAAGTTAAACGGCGTTAATTTACCAATACTGACTGCTGCTAGCATTGACCCTGCCAGCAATAGTTGGTGGTTTACATCAGCGAATACTCTTTTGCATTATAATATAAATACAAATACTACAGAAACCATTACCCCAAGTACACTCAATGGAAATTTTACTCAAATACAATTTTCAACCGATGGTGTTTTTTGGGCATTGCAAGATGGACAAGGTCTTGCTCAAAAGCAAGATAACAAATGGACAATCATCCCCCTTCCTTTAAACTATTTAAAAAGTGGTTTAAAAAATATGGTGGTGAACAATCAAGGGCAGGCCTGGATACCGGGGCCAGCCAATCAAGGTTTATACGTATATCAATCCAATAAATATTTTAGTACTGCCAGTTGGAAACAATTGAATACTTCAAAGTCTTCAGGAAATTTACCTAGTAACAATGTTTTAAGTGTTGCCTTAGACAATACAGGATCTATTTGGGTAGGCACTGATAATGGTATTGGCATATTTAATTGCGGAGATATTAGTAAAGATGTTTGTGACGCTTACTTGCCTACCATAAAAAACACCAATGGGTTTCTAGGCTTATTATTACAAAGAGAATCCGTGAACTGTATTGCGGTTGATGGAGCGAATAGAAAATGGGTGGGCACGCAAAATGGAGCCTGGCTTTTAAGCGCAGATGGAAGTACCATTATTGAACATTTCACCAAAAATAATAGCCCTCTTCCTAACGATACCATTTTACAAATAGTAATAGAACCTAACTATGGTAATGTATTTTTTAATACAGCGAATGAAATGGTAAGTTATAGAGGCTTTGCTACAGCAGGGTCTGCCTCTCAAAGCGAAATTAAAATATTCCCTAATCCAGTACCTCCTAATTATAATGGACCCATTGCCTTTAGAGGACTTGTTGAAAATGCACTTGTAAAAATTACAGACATTAGTGGAAGCTTGGTATTTGAAACACGCGCTTTAGGTGGCCAGGCTATTTGGAATGGAAAATCATTGACAGGTAATAAAGTAGCCACTGGCATTTACCTTGTATTTGCGCGAGATGAAATGGGCAATGAAAGAGCAGTAGGAAAAATAGTCATTACCAAAGGCGAGTAAAATTAATCCGCGACTAAATCAAAACTCTTGAAAGATTTAAACCTCCAGGATCCTTGATCACCTGTTACTACCCGATACATAATTTGTCTAACCTTATTAGTAGGTGTTTTAATAGTTGTATCTGATTCAAAAATGGGAAACTTTCTAAAAAGTACGCCTTCTACTAATTTATACTCATCTTTCCCTCTATAGCCTTTACTTAATTGCATATCATTGGTAATATCTGGAAAATAAATAGGTTCTATTCTTTCATTGTCTCTTGATGCAACACTAAAAAGACTCAATTTGTCTTTGGCATCTATTACGAAAATAATAATATCTGGAAATCCATCATTATTTAAATCATCAATTTCAGTTGAAACTACCCTACCCCTTAGTTCTAGATTAGCTTCTCTTACTTCTGATTTAAAACCAATGGGTCTTATATTTAAGGTATTGCGATCTAAGTTTCTATTCATACAAGTAATACGGTATCCCGCTTTACCCATTTTAACGGTGCTATCATACTTATTCCCTTTTTGACCTAGGCTGGTTATAGAGATAAACAGGAATGCGAAAAATAAACTTTTATACATATTTTATTTATTACCATCCAAAGTTAATAGAATAGTTTTAATTTTCCATTCAAACCATTTCCTATGTCTTTTGAAATTGAAATTGCCCCCCTTAGCCATTTTGAACTTGTTCGATTAATAGATACAAATACCCAAACGGTTATTGAGATTTCCACCAAGGGGGCCTTGTTAAATAGCTGGCAGGTAATGGACAATACAAAATCAATTGAAATTGTAGAAGGCAATGATTTTTCAAAAGGTTGGGGAGATTTTGAGAATAATGGATTTAGAGGGGGGAAAATGAGCCCCTTTTCTTGTCGGATCGAAAACGGGCAGTATACATTTGAAGACAAAACTTATACCATAGAAAAGTTCTACCATGAAAAACATGCCCTTCATGGTATTTTGTATGATGCTGTTTTCGAGATTCAATCAACAGAGACTACTGCTGAGGGAGTCATTGTAAATTTAATATACCAATATAAGGCTACAGATAAGGGTTTTCCTTTTGTATATAGCTTACTTATAAAGTGGCAATTGCATAAAAACAATCTAGTAACGGTGGAAACCATCATCACCAATTTAACTGATTCAACCATTCCTATGATGGACGGATGGCATCCTTATTTTAAATTAGATTCAAGTATCAATGACAGTTTTATCACATTAAAAGCGAATGGCAAAATAGAGTACGACGAAAGTTTACTACCAACAAAAAAAATACTTGGTGAAAATGAATTTGAAACAAAAAATAAAATAGAAAATATCCATTTAGATAATTGCTACTTAGTAGACGCTATAGAAAACACCTGCATACTTGAAAACGAAAAATATCAATTAATTGTTCAGCCTCTGATGAACTATCCTTATCTACAATTATATACCCCTTCAGATAGAAAAAGTATTGCCATTGAAAATTTAAGTGGGATTCCCAATTGTTTTAATAATAAAATAGGGCTTCAATTAATGAAGCCCCATGAAAATTTGTTACTTAAAACAAGTTATCAATTTATTATAAAGCAACGACCGCTGTAATACTTACTTCTATATTTACATTGCGTGGCAATGTTTTTACAGCCACTGTTTCACGTGCTGGGAAATTCGCTGTAAAATAACTTCCATACACTTCATTTACTTGTGCAAATAGTTGCATATCGCTTAAGAAGATGGTGGTTTTCACTACGTTGGCAAAACTTAGTTTCGCTTCATCTAAAATAGCCTTGATATTCTCCATAACCTGTCTTGTCTCAGCTTGGATATCGGTTAAGACTAATTCTCCTGTTGTAGGATTAAATGCTACCTGGCCACTAGCAAATAAAAATCCGTTAGCAATAACTGCTTGACTATAGGGGCCAATGGGTGTAGGCACTTTACTTGTTTGAATGATTTCTTTTGACATAATATTGAATTAAGATTGCAATTTCTTGTTTTTCTAGCAATTCACCACCTATTTTTGTAAAACATTTTAAAGAAATTGGCAACCTTATTACATATTGATACAGCTGGCGAAAAGGCCATGGTAGCCATTAGCCAAAATGGGGTCTTATTGGCTATTCAAGAAAACGAGGTATTCCAAACACATGCTTCCTTTTTGCAGGTGGCAATTCAAACATTAGTAGCCGAAACAGACACTCCTTTAAATAGCATTGACGCCATTGCAGTAACTATGGGCCCAGGATCTTATACAGGTTTAAGAGTGGGTCTATCTAGTGCTAAAGGCATTGCTTATGCTTTACATAAACCAATGATTGGACTTTCTACCCTTGCCCTTTTAGCCAATGCAGCCTCTAAGCAAGCATGGTTTATCGAAAAGAAAGAGCAGGTGCAAATTTTTGCCATGATAGATGCTAAAAGAATGGAAGTCTTTGGCGCGCTTTATGACAGCAAGTTGAATTGTCTACTCGCCGAACAAGCCATAGTCATTGACAGTAATTATTTAGCTAGCTTGATCGAAAAGCTCCCAACACTTTGTATTGGATCGGCGGCCACCAAGGCCAAGGTATTATTGGAAGATCCTGCTATTGTTTTTCTGGAGCAGTCTTATAATATGTTGGATTGCATTCAGTTAGCAGAAACCGCATTTACCAAAGGTGAATTTATAGATACCGCCTATAGCAGCCCCTCCTATTTAAAAGAATTTTTCTTTAAAAAATAACTGCTTTATATAAAAAAATAGCTGCTTTATATAAAAAAATTAAGCCAAAAATAGGATGAGCGGTTTTATACCTAGTTTGTATAAGAGAATCTAAGTAGTTGGCATATTTCATACACAAAACCTATGGCTTTAACATTTTACATATTAAAATATTAATTATATTTTTAAAAATTAATTGTAATTTTGTACTAGTATTTAACCCCCAAATTAAAAGAACATGAATCAGTCATTACCGCAACTCCAATTAGCGAATGGTACAAGTCCATTAAAAGTAGATTTATTACACAGTAAAAAAGCCGCTATGATTTTGCGCGCTTTAAATCATAAGCTTCGTCAACAAATTGTAAAACTAATTGACGAACATAAAAAAGTAACTGTTACAGAAATTTATGTAAAGTTAAGATTAGAACAATCTGTAGCATCTCAACATTTAGCAATTCTTAGAAGAGCTAGTATTGTAACTACTATTCGTGAAGGAAAATTTATTTATTATGCCGTTGATTATACTCGCTTAGAGCAAATCAATAAATTCGTAGAACAACTTGTCGGATAGTATGCAAGTAGAGTTAGCCCAATTTCTTAGAATCATTGAAGATGAATCTGTCATCATTATTGATGCAAGGCCCAGCGCAGCATTCATGCTTGGCTATGTTCCTAATGCAATACATATTACACCACTCACTGCAAAATATGCCATTGCCATGGACATCATAAGAAAAGATAGTCCCCTAGTTTTTATTTTAGAAGAATCTATTGCCGCTGAAACATTGGCTTATTTTACGAAGGCAGAATTCACAGGTATCAAAGGTTATTTAGAAGGTGGCTTTGCCACTTGGGCAACTGAAAAAAGAGTTGACTTAATTATTGATGTAGAAGTAGATGAATTAGCCATGGATATTCCATTTGATGAATACTTAATGGTATTAGATTGTAGAACAGAAGCCGATTTTGATAAAAGCCATATAAAAAATTCCGTCTCTCTGCCCTTAGCCGATATGGGAGACCCCGGCTCTATGTCTGAACTAGACGAACATTTTAATATTTATATACTTACTGAAAATGGAGACAATAGCACACTGGCAGCAAGTCTTTTAAAAAAACAAGGTATCCATAATATTAGAATAGTCGAAGGAGGATGGGAGGCAGTACAAGGTTTGAAAGAAAAATTTAGTTTCGAAGTAACTAAAGTAAAGCCTGTTGGTGATGAGGATATTTTACTGAACTAAAAGTTTTTCATGCTTTGAGGCATCGTATTCATATCTCCATCTACGATGACTCCATAAATAATTAGCAGGTTTCGCTTTAATTTTTTCTTCTAATATTTTCACATACAAAGCAGTCAACTTACCATCTTTAAAGTAGTTAGGAGAAGTAGTCATGATTTCATATTCTGAATGATAATACCCTCTTTTCACACGGTAAAAGTGTACAAATACCTGAGCCGTATTATTTAAAAGAGCCCCCTTTTCTGGACCTTTTACAAAAGGAGTGAGTCTTCCAAAAAAGGGAACCCAATAAGCCGATAAAGGATTGCCCGGATTTTGATCAGCAGCCAAAGCCATTGCATAGGCTCCCTGGTTGGCATATTTATGAAACTGTGATTTAAAATTAGTTGCAGCAATCATTATGCTACCAAAACGCATTCTTAATTTTAAAATTATTTTATTAAAGTGAGGATTACTCAAAGGCATATATACTGCAATAAAAGGGTAATTGCTATATTTACCCACTCCCCAATTCGCAAATTCCCAATTAAAAAAATGCCCTGCCATAATTTGAACTGACTGCCCCGTTGCATGCAGCTTATTTAAAACTTCTACATTAGAGGTAAATCTTTTATCAAAATTTTTATCAGAAATAGAAATAAGCTTAAAAGTTTCAATGAAAGAATCGGTGAACTGCTGATAAAATTCATTGGCAATTTTTTTTCTTTCTTTAGCCGTTTTTTGAGGAAAGGCAATAGCCAAATTTTGACTCACCACTTTTACTCGATATTTGAAAACATGTTGCAATAACAATGCAATAATATCACTGATAAAATAAAGCAGCCTCCAAGGCAGCAGAGAGATTAAATAAACAAAAATATAAATAAGTAAATACATTAGTCTAGGTCTATCCAGGCATTATGTTCTTTTAAAAGAAGTATAAGTTCATCCACCGCCACATCACTATCTATATTGCGCTTCATCACTTCTTTTCCTTTGTACAAAGTTATCTTACCCACTCCACTTCCCACATAACCAAAATCGGCATCGGCCATTTCTCCAGGCCCATTGACAATACAGCCCATGATAGCAATTTTTAAACCTTTTAAATGACTGGTCACTGCTCTAATTTTGGCAGTGGTTTCTTGCAATTCAAATAAGGTTCTACCACAGCTTGGACAAGAGATATATTCTGTTTTAGAAATTCTAGTGCGTGTGGCTTGTAAAATACCAAAAGCCGTTGAATTCAAAAATTGTTCTACTGAATGATTACTATAATAATTTCTTCCAGAAACTTGTGCATGTGCATTATTACCCTCTAAACCAATGCAAATGCCATCACCAAAACCATCTAAGAAAAGTGCTCCGGTCTCAGTGGCAAAATGAATTAAATGCTCATCAATAGTTTGCCAAGCACTATCTGTGACTAAAATAACAGGTGATTGAATTTTTAATTCCATCATGCGCATTATCATTCTTCTAACAGCAGGCATGGCATGTGATAATGTACTACTTAAACAAAATACCACAGTAGGGTCCTTCGCAATAGATAGTAGTTGCTCGTCTCTAATGCCGTTTTTACTTCCATAACAATCTACTTCTACAAAGTTTATACTGTCGCTTTTTTTAGTTGCCTGGAAATAGGTTTTAAAATTAAATAAGGGTAAATACTTTTGAGTATCGCTTGCCATTTCCCAAAGAGCAGGGCTTGTTATAACGCGTAATGTACCAGGTAAATCAAAAGACAATAATTCAGTTGGGCTATAAATAAAATCGGCAGCCGCATCGGTAATGGTCCATTTGTCTATGGCTTCATCATATATGTATCCTATCGCTATTAAGTCCGATGGTAATAATGCTGTTTTATTTTTATAATTAGCCACTACCACGGGTACCGACTTAGATCCGATAGTGCTTACTTGAATCGTTTCTCTTCTTTTATATTCAAAAGGGCTGTAAGGTAATTGGGTAATAGGCGGAATCATATCAGCGCCTTTGACTCTATTACCAGGATATCTTTTTACTAAATCTTTACAAACAGGAATTTCTAATTCTGGATCCTCGGTTAAACTTACTCTAATGGTATCTCCAATGCCATCTTCTAATAAAGTACCAATGCCTACTGCACTTTTGATACGACCATCTTCGCCATCACCTGCTTCTGTAACACCTAAATGTAAAGGATAGCATTCATTGAATTCAGCTTGCATTTGTTGAATGAGTAATCGATAGGCTTGCACCATCACTTGCGGATTACTTGACTTCATACTTAAAATAATCTGATGATAGTCCAAGCTTCTTGCAATACGTAAAAATTCCATGGCACTTTCTACCATACCAATAGCGGTATCGCCATACCTACTCATAATACGGTCGCTTAAAGAACCATGATTGGTTCCAATACGCATAGCCGTACCATGTTCCTTACAAATAAGTACTAAGGGGGTGAATCTTTCTCGAATACGCTCAATCTCTTCTATGTATTCTTGATCCGTATATTCTATTTGTTCAAATTTTTTCTTATCTACATAATTACCCGGATTCACTCTCACTTTTTCAATAATAGTAGCCGCAATTTCTGCCGCATTGGGTGTAAAATGAATATCGGCAACAATAGGAGTGGTATACCCTTTTTCTTTTAGCGAGGCTTTAATGACCGCTAAATTTTCTGCTTCTGTTTTACTAGGAGCTGTAATTCTAACTAATTCCGCGCCTGCTTGAATACAACGAATAACTTGTTCCACTGTTTTTTCAGTGGCCATGGTGTCGGTGGTAGTCATGGTTTGCACCCTGATAGGATGCCCTCCACCAATAATGAGATTACCCACTTTGACTTCGCGTGTAATTAAACGATTATAAGACGTAATAGAATTGCAATACTGTTCCATAATTAACTACCGTAAAGATAATTATTTAATTGAAGTAATACCTAAAATATTAACGAAGTCCTTGTAGGAAGCCCTGCTGTAATAGTATTTTCTTTAAAAGGGCAACCGATTGGTTATTGGCTGCTGCAGTTTTGCCAGTAGTATGTAAAACAAAGAAGTAAATATGTGTATTTTCTTCTTCATAGCCTATCACCCAAGTATTATTGGTAGTGGCGTCAGCAGCAGTGAGATAAGATAATTTATAATTGCTATTATCTTCTTTCAATATCATCTTTTTAAAAATTTCTTGAGAACGTTTTTGAAAAGGTAATTCTTTAAAAAAAGCTCTTTTAATTAAACCCAATTGTTCATCTGCAGTAATTTTAAGTGACCCGTCTTTCCAAAATGCATCCATATTTGCACTTACTACACCCTTTCCATAATGAAGAGAGTCAATTGTTTTTATAATAGTTTGTCTTCCAATTTGAGTAATAATATTTTGATAATATGCAGTAGAATCCATCGACGCCCAAGAGGCTTGGTTGTGATTAATAATGCCTTTATCTAATGCGATTAAACTAGGTAGAATGAAAAAACTACTTAAAGGAGAAGAAGCAGAGTCTTTATAATGAGATAAATTAGCAATGGTAAATTTACCCGAGCCATTCTCTAATAAAGCAAAGCTACCCACCACCCCTGTGCTATCCATTATTTTCACAATAGAGGAATCAATGGTTACATTGTTCGGAGAACAAGCAAATAAGCTAGCTAATAAGAAAACTGCAAATACACATTTTTTCATGGGAGACCTATTAATCTTAAATTATAAATAGGGACTTAATAAGTAGATGTTTACTATTAAGCCCCTATTGTCAAAATATTGCTAAAAAATTATTCTATACCTAATAATTCTACTTCAAATATTAAAGTAGAGCCTGGCCCAATCATAGGACCCGCTTGACGATCGCCATAAGCTAATTCAGAAGGGATAAATAATCTCCACTTACTTCCTACAGTCATTAATGGCAGAGACTCTTGCCATCCTTTAATCACGCCATTTAATGGGAAGGTAATAGGCTCACCTCTTTGAACAGAACTATCAAATATAGATCCGTCAATTAAAGTGCCATGGTAATGACATCTTACTTTGTCTTTGATAGTAGGCTTTGTAGTGTCCTTGCCTGCTACTAAAATTTCATACTGAATACCGTTAGGTAAACTAACGACACCTGGTTTTTTAGCATTCTTTACTAAAAATTCTTGTCCTGCTAACTTGTTAGCGGCTGATTTTTCTGCACTCATTGTTTCTTGGTATGTTTTAATACAATAATCTAATATACTATCGATGATGATAGATTTTCCTTCAAAGCCAGCCAATAATCCTTTATTGAAAACGGCTAGATTTATTTTTTGTAAGCCTTGTCCATTTAAGCTCTGGGCAATTCTATAACCTAATGCATAAGAAGCACTGTCTTTACCATTTTTAATAGTTAAAGGAGGTGTAACCGTCATTGCTAATTTTGTATTACCTAGTTTTAATGGTTTAGCTGGAGCGGTTGTGGCAGGAGTAGCCGGTACTGTTTTAGTAGGAGTTGATGGCTTTGGATTTGTTTGTGCTTGTACTAATTGCAATGTAGTAACTGCCATTAATACTAAAATTTGTTTTTTCATTGTACTCATTATTCTATTTTTAAAAGATAGATGCGGGTGCAAAAATACACTATGTATTTAATAATTCGGCAATTCTTTGCGTTACTTTTTCATAGCCCATTTCAGCCAGCACTGTATTCATTTTGTCGGCAATAATAGCAGTACCTAAATTACCGATACTTCCTTCATGGGTATGGGCTAGAGCGGTCGAATAGGTGAATTTACCTGCTTCAATAGAGGCACCCACTTGCTTATAGGCATCTCTAAAAGGCATGCCCGATAATACCAATTTGTTTACTTCTTCTACGCTAAATAAATATTGGTATTGAGGGTCTTCTAATATGTCTTTTTTAACTTCCATATTTTGGATCATCAAGGAAGCCATTTCTAAGCAATCTTTGAGCTCAGAGAAAGCAGGGAATAAATGCTCTTTTAATAATTGTAGATCGCGGTGATAACCTGAAGGTAAATTGGTGGTCATCATCATCATTTCATTCGGCAAGGCTTTAATACGATTACAATAAGATCTGATCAATTCAAATACATCGGGATTTTTTTTATGCGGCATGATGCTTGAACCCGTTGTCAACTCTTCTGGAAACTGAATGAAACCAAAATTTTGATTCATGAACAAAGAAGCGTCCATACTTAATTTAGATAAAGTATCTGCAATATTAGCCATGGCCATGGCCGTTACTCTTTCCGCTTTACCTCGTCCCATTTGCGCATACACTACATTATAGTTCAATGACTCAAAACCTAATAATTCAGTAGTACGGGTTCTATTAATAGGAAAAGAAGAACCATAACCCGCAGCCGATCCCAATGGATTTTTATTCACTACTTTATAAGCAGCTTGAAGTACAGTCATATCATCCACTAAACTTTCAGCATAAGCCCCTAACCATAAACCAAAGGAAGAAGGCATGGCCAATTGTAAATGCGTATAGCCTGGTAGTAAATCATTTTTATGTGCTTCACTTTTTGCTTGCAGTACTTTGAAAAACGCATGCACCGATTCCGTTAAACTTATTATTTCTGCGCGCAAAAATAATTTGATATCTACAAGGACTTGATCATTTCTACTTCTTGCACTATGAATTTTTTTACCTGCGTCTCCTAAAGATTCCGTTAATAATATTTCTACTTGAGAATGTATGTCTTCTACGCCCGGGGCCAATGAAAAAGTTCCTGCTTGTATTTTTTCATAAATGCCTACCAAGGCTTTTTTAATAGCTATTTGCTCTAATGAAGTTAATAAGCCTACTTCAGCTAACATAGTGGTATGCGCAATAGAACCTAGTACATCATAGGGTGCTAAATACATGTCCATGGTCTGATCATTTCCAATGGTAAATTTTTCCACCAGTTCAGAT
>Ga0114962_10001746_pt1 | contig 18538 bp, 19 predicted proteins | sample C_130820_MF_Meta_FD_87017 | JGI IMG/M metagenome (GOLD analysis project Ga0114962, IMG submission 87017) | Freshwater microbial communities from Lake Croche, Canada to study carbon cycling - C_130820_MF_MetaG | ecosystem: Environmental > Aquatic > Freshwater > Lake | place: Lake Croche, Canada...
AGTCGCCATGCGAGTCGTGCAATTAAAGAGGCCGATTTAGCGCGTCGTATTTTCTTTGCTGCAAAAGAGCACGATACCTTACCCAAACACATTAATGCAGGCTTAATGGCCTTGCATGAAACCGCGCCCTTCCCCTATTCGCTAAACGAAATTGAAGAACTGGCAACGCAAATTAAAGATCCCAGTTATCGAATTCAAACCAGCGAAGAGGGATTGCATATTTTTAACCGTGATCGTTTTCACAGCGCCACCGATCCTTTTGAACTCTACCCAAAACTTGGCGTTGAAAACGATGGGGGTCATGCGTTTTATTTAGGCGTTGAACTTGCACGCGCAGAAATTGCATGGCAACTAGGCAAGCGTTTCACACAAGATCAAGCCTTAAATTGGGGATGCGCCGTTGATAACGATGAATCCACCGTCGATTTACATTCTTTTAAACCTGCCGGAACCACTTTACAAAAAAAATCATGATTCAAGAACTCATCGTCACTACGCAAAATACGACAGGTCACGTTCATCTCGCACCAATGGGGATTCATATTCATGGCGATGAAATCCATATTTTACCTTTTCGCCCATCAACAACCTTATCCAATTTACTTGAAACGAAAACAGCCGTTTTAAATTATTGCGATGATGTGCGCGTGTTTGCTGGTTGTTTAACAGGCAGACGTGATTGGAAAGTCAATGGTCTAGTTTTAGAGTGTGCATTAGTGCACAGTGACGTTGACTTAGTGAGAATTGAAGAAGATGATCTGCGTCCAACGTTAATTTGCAAGGTTTTGCGCACGGTCAATCATTCACCCTTTATGGGGTTTAACCGAGCTCAATACGCTGTACTAGAAGCCGCTATTTTAGTGAGTCGTTTAACTATGTTACCGTTAGAAAAGATTGACAGTGAAATTGCTTATTTAAAAATTGGCTTAGACAAAACCGCTGGAGAGCGTGAGCATGAAGCGTGGAATTGGTTAATGAGCGACATTGACGCATTTAAAAACGGAGAAAAACCATGAATGGCATGCTTGCAAGCGTGAGAAATTGGGAAGAGGCTCAAATAGCCTTAAATGCACACGTAGATATAATTGATTTAAAACAGCCGAATTTTGGAGCCCTTGGCGCTTTAGAAATTGAAACAATCTGTGATATCGTAACGAAAATTGATTTTCGCTGCCCCGTGAGTGCGACCATTGGTGATTTACCGATGCAAGCCGATACTATTTTTGATGCTGTGCAAGCAACCGCTAAAACGGGCGTAGACTTTGTGAAAATTGGGTTTTTCCCGAATGGAGATTGGCTATCCGTCATTGAAAAACTTCGACCATTAACCACTAAATATCAACTTATTGCCGTTTTATTCGCTGACGAAAATCCAGATATTCATTTTATTTCCGCACTTAAACAAAACGGTTTTTCAGGGGTCATGTTAGATACTATGGAAAAGCAACGTGGCAGTTTAAAGCACGTGATGTCTTTAAATACTATCCAAACATTTGTTGCGCTAGCGAAAAAAAACGGTTTAATTTGTGGATTAGCCGGATCACTTCGTGCAGAGGACATTGCCATTTTGCTAACGCTTGAAGCCAATTATTTAGGCTTTCGTGGAGCACTTTGTGCTGATCATAATAGAATACAAACCATCGATACCAACGCCCTTCAAACGATTCGTCAATTACTTCGCGTATCATAAATACGAGTAAAGGAATAACTAAAACCTATTTCACTATATAAAAATCGCTATGAATATGACGATGATCAATGGTTAATTGAGCATCACCATTCGTCATTGATGCCTGAGCAACTTGCATTAACCTCTCATCCGCATCATCACCCTCATTCAAAACATCATCACCACAGTTAATTATTTTAAAAAAAGCCGACGCACGCTAATTTTTGTCGGCTTTTTTGTGTTTTTAAAATACGCTTTTAATCACATCACAAATTTCATGAATTTCTTCATTCGTCAAATAAGGACAAATTGGCAATGAGAAACAACGTGCTGCAACCGATTCTGTCACAGGCAATACAACACCCGCACATTCTTCTTTAAACGCATTTTGCTGATGCAGTGGCACGGGATAATATACCGCGCAACCAATTTGCTTATCTTGCAACGCTTTCATTACGTCATCGCGTCTATCGCAAAGTAGCGTGTATTGATGATAAACGTGTTGACCTAATTGATCTTCTAAAGGCGTTTCCAGAGGTAATCCTGCAAGCAACTCCGAATATAAATGCGCAACGCGGCGACGCTCTTGATTATATTTATCGATATGTTTTAACTTCGCACGCAACACAACAGCTTGAATTTCATCCAAACGACTGTTGTATCCAATCACATCATGGTAATAACGCACATCCGATCCATGATTACGCAATTGACGAATTTTCGCAGCCGTTTCATCACAATTCGTCGCTGTTAAACCCCCATCACCAAATGCACCCAAATTTTTACTTGGGAAAAAACTATATCCTGATGCATGGCCAATTGCACCTGTTTGTTTTCCGTTGATTGTTGCACCAAATGATTGGCAACAATCTTCAATCAATTTTAGATTATGTGCTTCGCATATCGCTGAGATGCCTGTCATATCAGCAGGCTGTCCAAACAAATGCACTGGCATAACCGCTTTCGTTTTTGATGTAATCGCTGCTTCAATCGCTTTTGGGCAAATATTAAACGTACGCGGATCAATATCAACAAAAACCGGAATAGCGCCAACATATTTAATGGCTTCTGCTGTAGCAATAAACGTAAAGGGTGTGGTTATCACTTCATCACCCGCGCCAATGCCTTGCGCAATTAACGCTAAATGCAGTGCATCGGTACCTGAAGCGACGCCAATGGCATGTTTTACACCTAAATAATCAGCAGCTTCGCGCTCAAAGGCTTGCATATTAGGCCCAAGAATAAAGCTGCAATTTTCGATAGTTTGAGCAATTCCTGCTTCTATTTCGTCTTTAATTTCAGCATATTGCGCTTTAAGGTTGACCATTGGGATCATAATTTTTTCCTAAATTGAGATTATTGGTGACTCGGTTCGAGCAATTGGGTTATTTGAATTGCAGTAGCTAATGCACGACGAGCCGCATCACCCGTTACCAAAGGTTGCTCTCCAGTTTGAATGCACGACACAAACTGCTCAATTTCAGCCATTAATGCATCGCTCGTTTCAAATACCGCTTCTTCGCTAATGATTTCAGGCACATTAGGGAACATTTCTTTTTCACCAGTGCGATATTTTTGCAGAATACGATTTTGAAAATCGACTGACGCATACGAACTGGGTCTAAATAAGCGCATTTTACGCTCAAGTTTCATACTAATTCGACTTGCCGTCACATTAGCAACACAACCATTTTTGAACGTGATACGTGCATTGGCAATATCGGTTCCTTTAGTTAAAACGGGGGTGCCACTTGCATCAATTCGCTCTACTTCGCAATTCACTAGCGCTAAAATAATATCAATATCATGAATCATTAAATCAAGCACCACGCTCACATCATTCGCGCGCGGATTAAAAGGCGCTAAGCGATGTGATTCAATAAACAACGGCTTTTCATCTTTATCTAAGGCTAAAACAGCGGGATTAAAACGCTCTAAGTGACCTACCTGCAAAATAAGATTCTTGTCTTTTGCAATGGCAATCAATTCATCCGCTTGCTCAACGGTTGTGGTAATCGGTTTTTCAATTAAAACGTGCGCACCCGCATTTAAAAAATCTTTTGCTACTTGATAATGCAGTGTGGTTGGTACAACGATGCTTACCGCATCTACATGTCCAAGCAAACTCGTATAATCCGTGAAGGCTTTCGCACCGTGTTCTTGTGCAATGGCATGAGCGGTTTCTTCGTTTATATCCACCACCGCAACCAAATCGCAATCTGGCAATGTCGCGTATTTTTCAGCATGAAATTTACCTAAATAACCTGTGCCAATCACAGCGCATTTTAATTTTATCATTGAATACCCTTCACTCTTTTGAGCAATATATTGTTAATAATTGTGAAAATTCAGCGCGAGAGATTTCCTCCGCGCCTAAACTGGCGAGATGCTCACTGTAAACTTGACAATCAATCAACGCAAAACCTTTTGATTTTAATTGATTAACGCAATGCACAAACGCAACTTTTGATGCGTCACTTTGCGTGTGAAACATCGACTCACCAAAAAACATTTTACCTAATGCAATACCATATAAACCGCCTACCAGCTCACCTTCACGCCACGCTTCAAATGAATGCGAAACACCTTCTTTGTGTAACTTGGAATAGGCTCTTTTTATCTCTTCACTAATCCACGTTCCTTCTGCATTCACACGCAATTTGGCACAATTTTCCATGACAGAATCAAACGCATGATTGGTTGTTACCTCAAATTTCTTTTGTCTCAGCGTCTTTGCCAATCGTGTTGAAATATGCAATTTTTCAGGAAAAAGCACCAAACGTGGATTTGGAGACCACCAAAGAATTGGCTCTCCATCACTAAACCACGGAAACACGCCGTGCCTGTATGCATTAATCAATCGCGCACTCGATAAACACCCACCAGCAGCAAGCAAACCGTTAGGTTCATCTAGCGCTTGGCTTAACGGTGGAAACGGTTGATTAGGATAGTGCGGCTCTAGAAACGGTAATTCGATCAAGCGCCTACTGCTCTAAAAATTTATCTGCATCAAGCGCTGCCATGCAACCCGCACCCGCCGATGTAATCGCTTGTTTGTAAACGGAGTCCATGACATCGCCCGCGGCAAAAACACCAGGAACACTGGTTGCTGTCGCATTGCCTTCAATCCCACTATTCACTTTAATATAGCCATGAGCCATATCAAGTTGACCAGCGAAAATTTCCGTATTAGGATTATGACCGATAGCAATAAATACACCATGCACATCAATATCTTTTGTTGTGTCGTCTTGTGCATTTTTAATGCGAATACCCGTTACACCCATCTCATCACCAAGCACTTCATCAAGTTCACTAAACCACTCAATCTCTACATTTCCATTTTTGGCTTTTTCAAGTAATTTATCAGACAAAATTCGTTCTGAGCGAAACTTATCACGACGATGAATAACCGTTACTTTTGACGCAATATTCGATAAATATAGCGCTTCTTCAACAGCTGCATTACCACCGCCAATGACCGCAACAGGCTTGCCGCGATAGAAAAAACCATCACACGTTGCACATGCTGACACACCTCGTCCTTTGAAGGCCTCTTCCGACTCTAACCCTAAATAACGCGCCGATGCACCTGTCGAAATAATTAAGGCGTCGCACGTATATGCCCCGCTATCACCTGTTAAAGTGAAAGGGCGTTTACTTAAATCGGCTGTGTGAATATGATCAAAAATAATCTCAGTTGCAAAACGCTCAGCGTGATTTAGCATACGCGTCATTAAATCCGGACCCTGCACGCCATCAACATCACCAGGCCAATTATCTACTTCCGTTGTGGTCGTTAATTGACCACCTTGTTGCATTCCCGTAATCATGACCGGTTTTAAGTTCGCACGGGCTGCATAAATAGCCGCTGTATAACCCGCAGGACCTGAACCTAAAATTAACAACTTACAATGTTTTGCTTCGCTCACAAAAAAAGTCTCCAAAATAATGAAAGTAATAAGTTTTGAATTATGTCAATGAAATAGCGTCTCGTAAATGTTTTCTTACGTTATAATTCAATTACTGCATAAATTCACTTACTTATAAGAAGGAACAATGACTACAAATTATAATGATGTACGCAACAATTTACTGGCTATGCTTGAAGAACTAGACGAGCGTTTAACAACAATCACGCAACACGTTCGCCACGCTGACAACGACATTGAAAAAGATTCTGAAGAGCAAGTCACACAAAATGAAGGCAATGAAGTCGAGGATTACCTTGGGAATTCAGCACGACGCGAAATCAAGGCCATTAAAGAAGCGCTTGCTCGTATAGATCGCGGTGATTACCACATCTGCCAAACATGTGGTGAAGAAATTAATCCTGAACGCTTAAAGGTGATACCTTATTCCAATGTTTGTATTAAATGCGCCCAACAAGTTGAAAAATAAAAAACCATCTAATCATCAATAAATTTTAAGCAAAAAAAAGCCCTGCTTTACAGGGCTTTCTCTTTATTGGCTCCCCCGGACGGGCTCGAACCGCCGACCCAATGATTAACAGTCATTTGCTCTACCAACTGAGCTACAGGGGAATAAACTTCTTTAAATGGTGCGCTCGGAGAGATTCGAACTCCCGACCGATCGGTTCGTAGCCGATTACTCTATCCAGCTGAGCTACGAGCGCGTAGTTCAGCCATCATTATGGGAGATTATTACATTTCTGTCAAACACTTTTTTCAAGAAATAGGTCTTTTAAAAATGAAAAATTAAAAAAAATAAATTCAACTAGTTAAAAAAATCAATCAATAACTTTAGGAACCAAATACAACCCGTCTTCAGTTTTAGGGGCATTTATTTGAAAATAATCACGTTGATTAACCTCTGTAACCTCATCAATACGCAGTCGCTGCACTTGATCCATTGGATGTGCCATTGGCTGAACATGTGTCGTATCTAACTCAGCCATTTGTGTCATTAAGGTTAAAATACCATTTAAATCTGAGGCGTAAGCATCTACATTTTTCTCTTCAATACCCAACCGGGCTAAGTGCGCTATTTTTTTTACTTCTTCTGCTGACAACATTGCCATATCTCCACTAAATATAGTTTGAATTTTATATTATCATGCCCGCAATATTTTATCGCTTGCTCAATGACATGCTTGATTGATAAAGTAACATAATTTTTATCTCCACATAAAGGATACAACTAGAAATGTTCAAGAGAATTCGCGGTCTTTTTTCCAATGATTTGTCTATAGATTTAGGAACCGCCAATACATTAATTTATATCCCCGGACAGGGTATTGTACTCAATGAACCTTCCGTTGTAGCGATAAAAGAAGATAAAATTCGTGGTGCAAAAACCATCGCAGCTGTGGGCCTCGAAGCTAAATTAATGTTAGGGCGCACACCAGGAAATATTACGGCTATCCGTCCCCTCAAAGATGGCGTCATTGCAGATTTTGCCGTCACTGAGCGCATGCTTCGCTACTTCATTGAGAAGGTGCATAAAAGTAAATTTTTGCGTCCAAGTCCACGTATCTTAATTTGTGTGCCTTGTGGTTCTACCCAAGTTGAGCGACGCGCTATTCGAGAATCAGCCGCTATGGCAGGTGCACGCGAAGTCTATTTAATTGAAGAGCCTATGTCTGCTGCAATGGGCGCAGGTCTCCCTGTGGCAGATCCTTGTGGCTCTATGGTGCTTGACATAGGCGGCGGCACGTCAGAAGTTGCGATTATTTCTATTAATGGGATTGTGTATTCTAATTCTGTTCGAATTGGCGGTGATCGCTTTGATGAAGCCATTGTGAACTATGTAAAGCGTAATTATGGTACATTAATTGGTGAAACAACCGCTGAACGTATTAAACAAGAAATTGGCACCGCATACCCTGGCAGTTCGATGCGTGAAATTGAAATTACAGGTCGCAATTTAGCCGAAGGCGTCCCACGTAGTTTCACACTAAATAGCAATGAAATTTTAGAAGCGCTTCAAGAACCACTATCAGGCATTGTCGGCGCTGTTAAGTTAGCACTTGAGCAAACACCACCCGAATTAGGCTCAGACGTCGCTAGTCGTGGTATTTATTTAACAGGGGGTGGTGCGCTACTAAAAGACATAGATCGCTTAATTTCTGAAGAAACGGGATTACCTGTTCATATTGCAGACGACCCCTTGACATGTGTTGCACGCGGGGGAGGTATGATTTTGGAAATGCTAGACAAAAAAGGCGTATCCACATTTTCTCTCGAATAAATAATCCACGTCGCTTCTTTAATGTTTGCGTTAACTAAGGCCGCTTCTGTTAACGCGAATGGATTTTAATTTTATTTATGGATTGTCGCCATTAAACTCTTATTTGCAACCAGCTCATCAATTAACTTGCGTTTGTTGATTGCAATTATTGCATCTATTACCTTGTTAATTACCGATTACCGTAGCGAACGCTTATTGCCGCTACGTGCAACATTATCTGTATTAACGGATTCACTCAAATACGCCGTAGATTTACCCGTCAGCCTTTTTGAAAAGGTATCAAGCGAATTATCAAGTTACGATACGCTAAAAAAAGAAAATACATCGCTACGCCAAGAGCAACTGATCAATAGAACGCAATTACTTAAGTTTGATGCACTTGAAAAAGAAAATATTCGTTTGCGTGCCTTACTAGAAAATTCATTTAAATTAGGCGAACAAGTTCTTATTGCAGAATTGTTATCAATTAACTTGGTCGCTGATGAGCATATTATGGTTGTCAATAAAGGGACACGCTTTGGTGTTCATCCACAGCAACCCGTTCTTGATATTAACGGTGTTGTAGGTCAAGTATTTCGTGCCCTACCCTTTAGTTCTGAAATTATGCTTATTACCGATCCAAATCATGCGATTCCTGTTCAAGTCAATCGTAACGGATTACTCACCATTGCCGTCGGTAGCGGCATGTCAAATCAACTCAACCTGCCTTATTTACCCAATAATGCGGATATTCGCCCCGGTGACTTATTAATTACGTCGGGACTTGGTGGTGTTTTTCCTGCTGGCTATCCTGTTGGAATTGTCGATGATTTCCCCGAAACCAACAATAAATCCATTCCGCACATTACCGCAACGCCAAAATCACTTTTAGATAGAAAGCGTGAAGTATTGATTGTGTGGGGAAGTAATGCGCTGATGCCACTGACCACTCCACTAAGTAAAACACCCGCCGATAATGAACAATAGCTATAGCGCAATGCGTATTTTCATCACATTATTCTTTGCCATGTGTTTGCGCATCGTTCCCCTATCTGACACACTCGCCCCACTCAATCCAGATTGGGTATTACTTGTGCTTATCTACTGGAGCCTTGCTATTCCTGAGAGCGTAGGCATTGCCCATGCGTGGTTTTTGGGGATTTTAGTGGACGTGTTATTGGGTCGGCATTTTGGGCAAAATGCCTTCATTTATTCACTCGTCATTTACGCCTGCTTAGTTTGGCACAAACAATTGCGCCAGTTCCCTGTAGTTCAACAAAGCGCTTTTATTTTCCTATGTTTATTATTTTCACAATTGCTGTTTTTCTGGTTTAAAAATGTTCATGCCTCTGTACAAATTACCGGTATATTTTGGCTACCCATTTTTAGCGGTACCGTACTATGGCCATTTATCTACCAACTTATGCGTTCAATTCGTCGGTTTTAACCGTCATACTTCACATTTATGCCACGTGCTTATAGCCTTCAAGATAATTCCGTTGAAAATCGCGTCTTTTTTAATCGAATTGTTGCTGCTTTTTTTATTGTTGTTCTACTCACCGCTGGACTGGTGGTGCGACTGGTTTATCTGCAAATTGTCGGGCACGAACACTACGCAACGCTGGCAAAAGAAAATAGTGTAAAAATTCAACCTCTCGTACCTGCTCGCGGCTTAATTTACGATCGCAACGGCAAAGTTCTTGCGGAAAACACGCAGTCTTTTAGCCTTGAACTCATCCCCGAGCAAATTAGCGACATAGATGCCACACTTTTACAACTGCAAAAACTGCTCAATATTCCTAACGAAAAAATCGAGCAATTTCAAAAACAACGCAAACATCAAAAACGATTTATCAGCACGCCCTTACTCCTCAGTATGACGGATGAAGAAATTGCGAAATTTGCCGTGGTACGCCCCTATTTTACCGGCGTTGATATTGCTTCACGACTTGTTCGAAATTATCCCTACAGCGACCTATCGGCACATGTCGTGGGCTATGTTAGTCGTATCAATGAAGCCGAAATGAAAACATTGCCGATATCTGAATATCGAGGATCCAGTCATGTTGGAAAACTGGGCATTGAAAGCTTTTATGAAACCCAATTACATGGCAAAACGGGGTATGTCGAAATTGAAACAAACGTGCAATCACGGGCAATCAACACATTCAATACCGTGCCACCTGTTTCAGGTGCAAACCTACATTTAACACTTGATATTGATTTACAAAAAACAGCGTATGATGCACTTGAAGGCTATAACGGCGCTGTCGTAGCACTTGACGTCACCACAGGTGGCGTTTTAGTGTTTTCAAGTCGCCCGGGCTTTAATCCTAATCCGTTTGTTGTAGGGATAGATTACGCCGCCTATCAAAATTTGCAATCCTCTGAAAATCAACCTCTCTACAATCGTGCACTACGTGGTTTATATCCCCCCGGATCAACGATAAAACCGTTTGTCGCACTTGCGGGCCTAGAATACAATGCAGTAGGATTTGATCAAAAACACTATTGCCCAGGGTTTTATCAATTACCCAATGTGCCACATAAATACCGCGACTGGAAACATGGCGGGCACGCATGGGTAGGCATGAGTGAGGCGATCACAGAGTCCTGTGACGTATATTTTTACAGTTTAGCGTCTGTTTTAGGTATTGATAATATGCACCATTTTTTACAGCAATTTGGGTTTGGTGAAAAATCAGGCATTGATTTAGTTGGCGAAAAAACAGGCTTACTCCCTTCACGCGAATGGAAAAAACAACAAAAAAATCAGAACTGGTATCCCGGTGAAACGCTCATTACAGGGATTGGTCAAGGGTATTTGCAAGTCACGCCCATTCAACTTGCTCGGGCAACCGCTATCCTCGCCAACGGAGGAAAAACCATCACACCGTTTCTGGTTGATAAAATTGTCAGCCCATCCCAAACCCAAGACAATGCAAAACCGATTGAAAAAACCATTCCACTCAAAAGCACGAATATTGCACATATCACCGATGCTATGATCAATGTTGTTCACGATTCACACGGTACTGCAAAAAATATCGGCAAGCATATTAGTTATCAAATTGCTGGTAAAACAGGCACAGCACAAGTGTTCAATATCAAACAAGAAGCGCGTTATAACGAAAACGCCATTGATTTTAAATTACGTGATCATGCGCTATTTATCGCCTTTGCCCCCGCTGATAATCCTAAAATTGCCATTGCTGTTGTTGTTGAGAATGGGGGGCATGGTGGCTCGGTAGCGGCACCAATTGCTGATAAGGTTATTCAACAATATTTGGAGAGTATCAATGTACATTGAAACCCGTCATGAAGAATTTGAGAAACACTCGTTTATCGGTCATATTCTGCGTAAATTGCATATTGATATTCCCTTATTTGTCACACTGATGTTAATTTCAATTCTTAGCTTTGTCATTCTCTACAGCGCAGGTGGCCAAAGTGTAGATGTGTTAATCCGTCAAGCTATGCGCGTAGCTTTAGCGTTTACGCTAATGATTTTTTTGGCTCACATAGATCCATATCAATTCAAACGCTGGTCGGTCATTTTATTTAGTCTAGGTATTTTGCTACTGCTGGCAGTTCTCATTTTAGGGGAAATTGGTAAAGGAGCGCAGCGCTGGCTTGAGCTAGGTGCGTTCCGCTTTCAGCCTTCAGAAATGATTAAAATTACCACTCCCATGATGATTGCGTGGTACTTAGCTGAATATGCACTACCACCTAAACCTAAACAATTACTCATCGCAAGTTTACTCATTATTTTGCCGACCCTACTTATTGCAAAACAACCAGATTTAGGCACGGCGCTACTGGTAGCAAGCTCAGGCGCGGCGGTACTGTTTTTTTCAGGTCTTTCATGGTGGTTTATTATTGGCATAGGATCACTACTAACAGCACTAACACCTATACTCTGGCATTTCATGCACGACTATCAACGCGCTCGTGTACTGACATTTTTAAATCCAGAAGCTGATCCACTCGGACGCGGTTATCACATTATTCAATCTAAAATTGCGATTGGCTCAGGCGGTTTGTACGGTAAAGGTTGGCTTGGCAGTACGCAATCCGAACTCGATTTCCTTCCCGAAAGCTCAACCGATTTTATCTTTGCTGTCTTTGCGGAAGAATTTGGCTTATTTGGTTGCGTCAGTTTATTGATTTTGTATTTACTGATCATTGGACGCTGCCTCTATATTGCAGCGCAAGCCCGTGATACATACTGCCGTTTGCTAGCTGGTAGTTTAGCATTCACATTTTTTGTGTATGTTTTTGTCAATATTGGCATGGTCATTGGCGTATTACCTGTAGTGGGTGTACCTTTACCGTTAGTGAGTTATGGGGGGACATCCATTGTGACACTGTGCGCAGGATTTGGAATTTTAATGTCCATTCATACCCACAAAAAATTATTACACAATTGAAACCGTAATTTAAATCAATTCACGGTACAATGCGCAAAGAAAATAAATTTTCTCAATAACCCAGTCCATTCAACGTGTTTAAAAGGTGAGTTTTATGAATTTCAACGATTTCCTTAGTGACTTAAAAAGCAAAGCCAGTGAATTAAAAACACAGGCGTTAAAATTTAAAAATAAAGATTTTTTAGATGCCGCTATGGCGGGTTCTGCGCTGATTGCGATGGCTGATGGGCATATTAGCTCAGAAGAAAAACAAAAAATGATTAAATTCATTGAAAATCACGATGCTTTATCTATTTTTACCACCAGTGACGTGATCAAAGCCTTTCAAGATTTTGTAGGTCAAATTGAATTTGATAAAGATATTGGCGAAGCAAAAGCCTATTTAGCGATTGGCAAAATGAAAAACAATGAAGAAGCAGGTCGTTTACTCGTTCGCATGATTATTGCCATTGCCTCGTCAGACGGTAATTTTGATTCTCACGAACAATCTGTTGCTAGCAAAATTGCTAAAGAACTGACCTTAAATCCGTCAGAATTTGGTTTAAACTAACATGGTGAGCGCCAGCGAAAAGTTTACGGTTATTGAAAGCGAACGTATTGCTGGCGCCACTTTTGATGTGGTGCGTTATGACTCACTTCAAGGCTCAGATGATCTCAACGTAGCGGAAAAAATATTTTTTGCTAATCAAGCTAAGATTTATTTAAAAATGGTGCGAGTCACACTGCAAAATAGCGAATTATTACTAGAGCCTAGTGCCTTATATTTTATGAAAGGGCATTTGCAACTGGAATCCACCACTGGAGGCGGTATTGCAAAAGGCTTGATGAGGAAGTTTTTAAGTGGTGAAACGCTTTTTCAATCACGCATCAAAGGCAGTGGCGAAATTTTTTTAGAACCCAGTTTTGGTCATTATCTACTTTTTAATATTGATAATGATGGGCTCATTTTTGATAAACGTGCTTTTTATTGCGCATCCAGTGGCATTGAAGTCAGTGCAAAACTGCAACAAAATATCTCTAGCGCTTTATTTGGCGGCGAAGGTTTTTTTCAAACCCAAGCAAAAGGCACAGGTATAGTGGTTTTAGTTTCGCCTGTTCCTGTCACTGAATTACTTGTTTATGAATTGGCAGCTGGTGAAACTTTGTCCGTTGACGGTAATTTTGCTTTTGTACGTACAGCTAACGTGAGTTTTCATGCACAAATGTCTAGCAAATCGCTATTTAACACCGTAATGAGTGGTGAATTACTGCTACAAACCTTCACCGGTCCGGGTACCGTTTGGCTTGCACCCACGCAAGGTGTTTATGACAAAATGAAATTGCCTTATGGCGTTTCACAATTAAGTCATAATTCCGGCTCAACTGGTACAAACACGCGATAAATACACTGATCCTTTTTCTTAGCGTCTGCTTTTTTTGACCTTTCTACTTGTCTTTATTCAATGCGCCTAAAAATCATTTTTCGTCTTGTTCACATTCATTGGGTGCTACTTCGTCACGGTTTAGATGAATTAGCATTGCAAACGCCTTTCTTTCGGCCTATTCGCTATTTTGCTATTTTCTCGCCGTATGCCCGTTTAAAACGTAATGCCGATACGCGCGGCGTTCGTATTCGCCGCACACTCGAAGATTTAGGACCCATTTACGTCAAATTTGGTCAAGCGCTCTCAACGCGTAAAGATTTATTGCCTGACGATATTGCGGATGAACTAGTCAAATTGCAAGATAAAGTACCACCTTTTGCCAGCGCGGATGCGGTGAAAATTATTGAAAAAGCATTGGGCACCTCTGTTCAAAATGCTTTCGCTACATTTGATATAGCACCGCTTGCCTCGGCGTCAGTGGCGCAAGTTCACACAGCAACATTGCATACGGGTGAAAAAGTCATTGTCAAAGTCGTTCGCCCTGATATTGCTCCGCGTATCGCTTCAGATATTGCCCTACTTTATGAATTAGCGAGTATTGCTGAGCGTTTTTGGGTCGATGCAAAGCGTCTACGCGCAAAAGAAGTAGTGGCAGAGTTTGAGCGTACAACCTTAGATGAGCTCGATTTAATGCGCGAAGCAGCAAATGCGGCTAAATTGCGGCGTAATTTTGAAAATTCAGATAGCCTTTATATTCCTGAAATCCATTGGGAATTTACACGTAAGAATGTGCTTGTCATGGAACGCGTTTACGGCATTCCTGTGGGAGAAATTGCGCAACTGCGAGCCAGCGGAGCAAATTTCAAAGTACTGGCTGAACGTGGCGTTGAAATCTTTTTCACACAAGTTTTTCGAGACAATTTTTTTCATGCCGACATGCACCCCGGTAATATTTTTGTAGAATTACCTGATAAATATATTGCGGTCGATTTCGGTATTGTTGGCACCTTATCAAGCTCAGATCAACGCTATTTAGCGGAGAACTTCTTAGCCTTTTTCAATCGCGATTATCGTCGAGTCGCGGAAATGCACGTTGAATCTGGTTGGGTCCCCGCTGGCACACGCATTGAAGAATTTGAAGCCGCTATTCGCAGTGTGTGTGAGCCGATTTTTGAAAAACCGCTCAAAGATATTTCGTTTGGACAACTGCTGCTGCGTTTATTTCAAACGGCGCGACGCTTTGATATGCACGTTCAGCCCCAGTTAGTGTTGCTGCAAAAAACATTGCTTAATATTGAAGGATTAGGCCGCCAGCTATACCCCGATCTCGATTTGTGGCAAACCGCTAAACCGTTTTTAGAAGGCTGGTTTCAGGAACGTTTAAGTCCAAAAGCGAAAATAAGTAAATTAATTAAACAAATTCCCGAATTTGCAGATCAATTTCCCGAAATCCCCTCATTGCTTTATAAAGCGCTTGATAATGCCGCTCATGCACAGCAACGCGCTGAACTTCAGCAACGCGAATATGCCTTATTACGCCGTGAAATAGCCAGCCAAAAGCACAGTCAACTCTGGGCTATTTTAACGGCCGCCATAATGATTTGCGCAGCCATTTGGTTTAAATAACCCCCATACTGACATCAAACCATACCATTTAATCTTTGGAGAGTTTTCATTATGATTACAATGTACGCAGCCTCTATTCCACCGATGATTCGCAGCTTATCGAATTTACGTGCCATTCTTGAAAAAGCCACTGCTTATACGCAAAGCAAAAATATTGATCCGGCCGTTCTTGTCAATGCGCGTCTTTATCCCGATATGTATCCGCTGGTGAAACAAGTACAAATTGCAACGGATGTGGCAAAAGGGGCAGTTTCACGTTTAGCGAATATCGAACCACCCAAATTTGAAGATAATGAATCGACTTTTGCTGAATTAATCTCTCGCATTGATAAAACCCTTGAATTACTGCATGCAAGCACACCAGAACTCATTAACGGCTCAGAAGATAATACCATTGTCTTTCTTATCCGCGATAAAACGGTGACTTTCCAAGGATTGCCTTATTTACTCGACTTTGTTTTGCCAAATATCTATTTTCATGTGAGTACGGTTTACGCCATTTTGCGACATAATGGCGTGGAAATTGGCAAACGTGATTTCCTTGGAAACGTGTATTAAATTCACTTGTCTCTATAACGCTTGATTTTGCATAATTTTAATGACATTAAATGATCAACAACAAACCGCTATCGATGCGATGCTCGACTTCGTCAAAACAGGCCGCGAAGATATATTTTGTTTAATTGGCCCTGCAGGAACAGGTAAAAGCTTGACCATTCAACATTTAATCGAACAGCTACCCAAAAACCTAAAAGTCTGTTTTACCGCGCCAACCAATAAAGCGGTGCGTGTTTTAAAAACGATGTCTGAGCGTCAAGGATTAGCTGTCAAATGCGTCACGATTCATTCGCTACTCGGTTTAAAAATTGAAACGCGAGGGGGCAAAGAAATCCTCACCAGTAGCGGCAAAAGTAGCATTGATAATTTTGATTTAGTGGTCATTGATGAAATATCGATGATTGATGAAGAGTTACTCAATTATCTTCATAGCGCTATCGATATGGACGGGGTTCAACTCATCATGATGGGTGATGATGCACAATTACCCCCTATTGGCGAAAAAAAATCGCTGACGTTTACGTTTAAAAACAGTCATTATTTAACGAAAGTCATGCGCCAACGCAGTGAAAATCCGATTTTGGGTTTGTGTAGTGATATTCGAGAAGCCATTGCAAATGGTGCGATGACGCTCCCCACCATGCAATCGCAAACTAATGAAGCGGGAAATATTGGCATTCACGTCATGCCAGGACGACACTTTACACATTGGATGCCATCTGCGTTTAGCAATGAGAAATTTGATGGTGATTTTGATAAATACCGCGTCGTTGCATGGCGAAATAAAACCGTAGATTTTTATAATCGAAAAATTCAAAAACTGCGTTACGCGGACTTAGATCAACCGTTTGCGATTGGGGAACCGATTGTTTTCTCAAATCCACTTCACGCGATCAGCACCGAGATAGATTTTAAGTTAAATAAAAAGCTTGAGAAAGATTGGGATAAAATTCTCATCGGAACAGAATCTGAGGGCAAAATCGAAAAAATCCAAAAACTTGATCCTTATACGTTCTCGCCTACGCGCAAACACATCAACAACGGTTTTCACTTTAACACTATTATTCTCACACGTTACAAGGTCACATGTAGCATTGTAGGCCAAAAAGAGCGTATCAGCTTCATTGTCACCGACAATAAACAAGCACTGGATAGATTACTTGAATTTATGGCGAAAAATGTATTAGCCAAACATTTTGATTGGATTGATTATTGGAAAATTAAGCGAATTTTCACTGATATTCGTCCCGCTTACGCGATGACTGTGCATAAGTCACAAGGATCAACCTTTGAAAATGTCTTTGTCGACGCGCAGGACATTCTTTCCAATCCTAATCGAGAAGAAGCGCTACGTTGTCTCTACGTTGCGATTAGTAGAGCGAGCAATAACGTGATTGTGAACATTTAGAGCATTAAAGTAGGGTACCGTTATCAAATGTAGTCAAGTTTATCCACAATTTGGCATTGATAATTGTATATAGCTAGCTATACTTATAAAATTTATTGAGGGTATAGTGTAGCATATGAGGTGTCAAAAATGCGGTGGATCAGATCGATACAGGCGATATCGAAAGTGCAGAACGTCTTGCGCATACTGCAAAAAATGTAAATGGTAATATTGGCGCAAGTGAGCTTGAAAATTTAGCTGGCGAAATTGAACACTTACTTCGAGAAAATACGTCTCTTGAAATGATTGGTCCTAAAATCGATCACTTTAAAAATAAACAACAGTCTCTTATCGCTGATCTACGAGCAGCTATATCTACCATAAAAAAGTCTGAGCTTATCAAGGATGGTGAACAATCAACGGAAGTGATTATTAAACAACTCAAAGACTTCCTTCTCGATGATGATAGTACTGCTTTAACGTATTTTGAGGAAAATAGCACACGAATTAGCCGTTCATTTAGCATTAAAATATTTAGCAACATCGAAATAGCTATCATGCAGTTTGATTTTGAAAAAGCCTTGCAATTATTGACCAACAGCTAAATCAGCTCAGTAAAAAACGTTCCATAACGTTAAGATTGAAAAATAATTTTCATTATATCAATCAGTTATGATTCAAGTGTCGCGTTACGCGACACTTGAAATTGAACGCATCAAACTCAAATTCCGTTTAACATCAGAAGATAGATAAAATTCTATCTCCTATAAAACCATCTCGCTAATGCACCCAGCATAGCAAACAAGCATTTCTCAAATTCACAATAGTAAAAACTACATGTTATATTTTAAAAAAAGATGCCATTGCTAAAGCTCGATCAGTAGCAACTTTTTGCACATGGGGACGCGTTTCGATTAGCTGCATATAGGTTGTCACAGCAGAAAGATGGGCAGCAACAATATCAGTACCGTAAATTTTTTGACTGGTCATACTAACCATAAAAAAATGCAACCAAGCAACACAATCTGCTGCTGTATAAGTGTCACCTGCAATATAAGGTGTAAATTTAGCTAGTCTTGCCAATCCTTTCAAGCCAATATCTAAACGTTCTTTGACTTCGATCTTAATTTCTTCAGAGACAACGCCACCAAAAAACGCTTCTTTATACAAGCGACGTGCATGAAGCTCAACATTAAGTTCCAAATGCTGGATTAATTCTCGACACTTTGCTCGCTCAAAATTATCAGCCGGATAAAGTGAATTTTCAGGATAAACGTCTTCCAAATATTCAAGAATAACTTGAGATTCTGATAAT
>Ga0114962_10001748_pt1 | contig 18535 bp, 17 predicted proteins | sample C_130820_MF_Meta_FD_87017 | JGI IMG/M metagenome (GOLD analysis project Ga0114962, IMG submission 87017) | Freshwater microbial communities from Lake Croche, Canada to study carbon cycling - C_130820_MF_MetaG | ecosystem: Environmental > Aquatic > Freshwater > Lake | place: Lake Croche, Canada...
GGCCGCACCGGACGCGCCGGCGCGGAAGGTATAGCGGTCAGTTTTGCGTCTGCCTCAGACTTGCGCTTGGTCTCTGACATTGAAAAACTGACCAAACAAAAAATCGATTTCACAGTGCTGGATATAGACCAAGAGCGCGCGCCTGCCAGACGCCCTCGCGAAGCCGAAGAAGACCGCCCGCGCCGTACCCGCTTCACGCCTGTGGCGGCTCCTGTGGATCCCTTTTTTGATAAGCCTTATGAAGCCAGCACGCCGTCTGCAGCAGCAGAGGCAAGCACAGCGGCCACGGCAAGGGATATATCTGCGCCTTCTCGCAGTGGCATTTCACCCAACATCAAGCCCAAGCGCACAGTTGCTGCTTTGTTCAAAACCACCTCTTGATGAAGTTGCGCCGGCCATCAAACGCCGGACTTTGCAAAAGCTTGGCAGTCGATGTGATGCCGTTGATGCGCTCCAATACCGTGCGCATTAAGTTCCAATCCGCTCAAGCATTTGCCCCAGACACAACCTGTATCGAGTTCGAAGACATCACTTCTGTGCATGGGCTTCAAGCCAGACCAATGACCAAAAGCAATACAAGCATCTTGTGTTCGCCGGTGCGGCACATCAAACCAAGGCATAAACCCAGTGGGCGCTTGCGTGGCATCCGAGTGGTGCTTGAATTCCATTTCACCCTCAGCGGTGCAAAAGCGCAGCCGGGTCAATGCATTCACAATCACCCGCAACCGTTCTGCGCCCCCAAGCGAGGGGTTCCAAGCTGCAGGCGTGTTGCCGTACATCTGCGAAATAAAGTTTTGCCACTCAGAGCCGCGCAAAACCGTTTCCACCTCTGCGGCCAGTTCAAGCGTTTGCGCAACATCCCATTGCGGCAAGACGCCAGCGTGAACCATGAGCACATTTTCTTCATGCATGGCCAAGTGCTGATGGCGCAACCACTCAATCAAATCATGCCGATCTGGGGCTTGCAAAATATCGGTCACGGTGTCCCCCTTCTTGAGGGGCTGAATACCCAGATGGATAGCCATCAAATGCAAGTCATGGTTGCCAAGCAGGCAACGCGCACTGCTACCCAAGCTTTTCAAGCGCCGCAAGACCCCGAGGTTGTCTGGCCCTCTGTTGATCAAGTCTCCCAAAAGGAATACTGTGTCTCTGCTGGGCGAAAAACCTACATGGGTGAGCCATTCCCCCAAAGCGCTGTCGCAGCCTTGTACGTCGCCAATCAAGTAAAGTGCCATGGCATGATTGTCCTAGATTCAAAACACCCTCAACACAACAGATTGGTTGCTGTCTGACGCCATGGATATATTGCTGATATTTCTCCTAACTCTTCTGAACGCCGTGTTTGCGATGTCAGAGATGGCACTGGCGTCCAGCCGCAAGACTTTGCTGAGCAAGCTTGAGGCCTCGGGTGCTTATGGCGCCAAAGCTGCATTGGCTTTGCAAAATCGACCGACAGATTTTTTATCCACCATTCAAATTGGTATCACCACGTTAGGGGTGATCAACGGCATTATTGGTGAAGCGGCATTCAGCCACAGTTTGTCTATTTGGTTATCGACATGGCCTGTCTTGGCACCTGTGGCTGGTATTTTGGCCACCTCTTTGGTGGTGACCCTCATCACCTTCAATACGATATTGTTGGGTGAATTGGTGCCCAAGCGTATTGGCCAGTTATTTCCTGAAACCGTGGCCAGATGGACTGCACCACTGATGCTAGCGATTGCCATGATGGCCAGCCCACTGGTGCATTTTTTGTCAAAAACCACGGCCGTTATCTTGCATTTATTGCGTATAGATGCGCATCAACAGCGGATCGTGACCGAGGAAGAGATTCGTGCCAGTTTGGTCGAAGGTGTGGACGCCGGTTTGATTGAACACCATGAGCACCAGATGGTGAAAAATGTTTTTCACTTAGATGAGCGGGCTTTGCCCTCCATCATGTTGCCGCGAACCGATATCGTCTGGCTTGACAGCCAGCTGTCCACTCAGCAGGCGGTCGAGTCGTTGTCCGTATTGCAAGCGCACTCTTGGTATCCCGTCTGTCGTGAAGGTTTGGATGACGTTTTGGGCGTGGTCAGCATGGCGAGTTTGTTGCAAAACCGTTTGTCGCAAGAGCCCATCACGCAATGGTTGGAGCCCGCTGTCTTTGTCCCCGAAACACTCAGCGGACTCGATATGTTGTCGCAGTTTCGCCATCCCCATCATGGCAAGGAAACCGCCAACCCCAGTGGAGGCGGGCGCATGGTTTTGGTGGTGGATGAATATGGTGTGGTGCAAGGCTTGATGACACCCCGAGACTTGCTAGAAGCCATCACGGGTGAACTGGTGCAAACCAATGCAGATGAGGCTGCGTGGGCGGTTCAACGCGAAGACGGCAGTTGGTTACTCGACGGCATGATGCCGGTGCAAGAGCTCAAATCTCGCTTAAACATCAAATCCTTGCCGCAAGAAGATGAAGCGATCTACAACACTTTGGCCGGATTGATATTGGCTGTCTCAGGAAGATTGCCTCAGGTAAGCGAAGCCAGTTACGCCGCGGGTTGGCGTTTTGAAGTGGTCGATTTAGACGGCAGACGCATTGATAAGGTCTTGGCGAGTTACCAGCCACTGGGCTTGGATGTGGGGCCCAATACTTAAAGTCTGCGAAGGTTCAATGGCTTGTGGGCTTGCTCTCGACAGGTGCTATTTGGTCAAGCTTTGCGTTGATATTGTTCACCGTATTGCGTATAGCCTCAACCCTGCCGTGAAATTCTTCCATCTTTTGCTGTCGCGCAATAATTTCGTCCGCCTGTTTTTTAAGCATTTCCTGGGTGAGTATTTCAGGCGATTTTTTGACGGCAGGTTTAACTGGAGACGCAATGCGAGCAGTGACAGAAACTGGCGTTACAGGGTTCGCACTCGTAACATTTATATTGGCTAGTGGGGTGTTATCTCCTGTTACCTGTTCTATGTGATTGACCAAGGCCTCATCAGGCAGGACTTGCACATTAGGGTCTATGTCTGGCGGGTAATCGATTTCCATATGGTCGTCAGGAAAATCGTCATCCGCACTGACAAACAAAGGAATCGGCGCTTCGGGTTCTGCAACCGCCTCAACGCGATCTTCAATGGCATCGTCAGGCAAGCTGGCATGGTTATCAACCAAGTTCTCTTGTGGAAGAGTTGCTAGATGGTCTTGCAAACTTTCATTGGCGATGCCCACCACATGGTCTTGCAAGCCATCTTGAGCAACACCCACCCGATGATCTTGCAAGCCATCTTGAGCTATGGCCACGTGATGGTCGCTCATCGACTCGTCTGCGATTGTGGGGTTGGACTGACTAAAGAGCTGTTCAACGTTTATGTTGACCGAAGTGTCATGAAATGAATCAATTTCTGAGCCAATGGTTTGTTCAGAAAGCATTGAAGATGTTTCGAAATGAGGATCAGAAGGGGCGATGCCCTCATCCAGACCTGCCACTACATCACTTTTTCTGGACTTGGCACTGCTAGAACCTTCAGGAATTTCTACAGAAAATGCTTTGCTGCTGCGAACAATAGGCGGTGCTTTGGAGGCCATAGTGGAATAGTATTACTTGGTTTTAAGTAGATCTCCTGCCAAGTTTACTGCTTCTGCTGCATTCACAGAAATACCATCTGCCCCAAGAGGCATGGCTTGATTGGCTGAATCTAACAAGGCAGGGCCGCCCAAAACCACAAAAGTATGGGGGTTACGCGATGCCTTTTTCAAACGAGCAATCAATTCGGGGATGTTGGGCAATTGTTCTACCAGTCCCACGGACAAGCCAATCACATCAAACCATTCATGCGCGACAGCGTTGAGCAACGCGTTTTCAGTGGTGGAAATTTCCACCACAACTTGCCAGCCATCACCACGAAAAAATTCAGACACCATGGCTAATCCCAAAATATGTTGTGACCCAGGCGCAGAAGCCAGCATGATGCGCCGAACGTCCCCTGCGATTTGAGGGCCATCGTGGGTTTCATAACCGAGATGACGCATCGCGTGATGCATACGCAGCAAACCTTGTGCGACCACCGTGAAATCTAATTTGTCTTCAGTCCATAAGTCTCCCAAATGACGGGCAGCAGGCGTGATGACATCCAGAAAAATAGTTTGAGCGCTAAGGCCTTTGCCACGCAAGACATCGATGTGTGCGAAAACTGCTTGCGAGTCGACAGCCAGACATGCCGTATTGAAGTCATGCATGTCTTGAGAGGTCGCGGGTATCAAGGGTGCGTCGGGTGCGGCAACACCAAGCAGCGCAGGACCTTGGTGGGCATCGAGCAGGCGAGGGATGATCTGCGACTCGATCACCGATAAGAGCGAATTTTTGCAGTGAGCAGCAGACACCTTGGCATCGTTGGCCGCAGTGGATATTAATTTGGGCGCTGGCTCCTTGCCTGCAACAGCCATGACAAGATCGGTAAAGCCTTTTACCGATGCGTTAAATCTGGGTAATAAATGGCTTGCAACATTGAGGTTCATGGCTACTCTTTTAGAAAAAAGGTTGGGCTAACAAATATGCTTTAAATCTACTTAGCCCTATTCTGTCAACAAAAGGGTGCTCGTACCACCCTTGCGAGGGTAAATACCCAAATAAAGAAGGTCGTTTTAAACCAAGCAAGGGTATTCCTTAGAGTTGTGTCCATTTTGAGCCATTTAAGGCTTGAATTTTTTTAAATCTAAAGCAGATAAAAAATCTTTTGGGTTGGCAGTATCGTGCTTGATGCCACTTTGAATTTGTTTAAGCAATAAGTTTTGAGTTTCTGTTTGCATGCTGGCAGCGCGTAAGCTGATGTAGCGCGACTTGGCTTTGAGTGGGTCGGAGCCGCTTTCAGACACAGCCTGTGCCCACAAACCGTCGCGAATTACACCGTCTTGTATTTCTCGCAAAACCAAAGCATGAATCAATTCGCTGGGTGAGCTGGCCATGGCGTTCTTTCAAGTGTTAGTGATGAAATGAGGTAAGACGTTCAACTTCATTTTTAGAGCCCAAAAAGACGCTGACACGCTGATGCAATTGCTGGGGCTGAATATCCAAAATACGTTGCAGACCGTTGGTGGCAGAACCACCAGCCTGTTCTACCAACCAAGACATGGGGTTAGCCTCGTACATCAAACGCAGTTTGCCTGGCTTGTCGGGCTCACGCTTGTCCCATGGGTACATAAAGACGCCGCCTCGGGTGAGGATGCGATGCACATCAGCGACCATGCTGGCAACCCAGCGCATATTGAAGTCTTTGCCACGCGGCCCTGTTTGCCCCGCCAAACATTCATCGATATAGCGTTTCACTGGCTCATCCCAATGGCGCATATTGCTCATATTGATGGCAAACTCTTTGGTGTCAGCAGGTATTTGCACATGCTCTTGTGTGAGAACAAAAGAGCCCTGCTCACGGTCGAGGGTGAACATGGCCACCCCGTCCCCGACCGTCAGAACCAAGGTGGTTTGCGGGCCGTAAACGCAATAGCCAGCGGCAACTTGGGTATGACCCGCTTGCAGAAAGTCGGCTTCACAAACGGACTTGCTTCCTTCGGGCTTTTTCAACACGCTGAAGATGGTCCCAATGCTCACATTCACATCGATATTGCTGGAGCCATCTAAGGGGTCGAACAGCAGCAAATATTCCCCTTGTGGATAACGGTTGGGCACCACATAAATACTGTCCATTTCCTCTGAGGCCATGGCCGCCAAATGTCCACCCCATTCATTGGCTTCAATCAACACTTCATTGGCAATGATGTCGAGTTTTTTTTGCACTTCGCCTTGTACATTTTCTGAATGTGCGCTGCCCAAAACACCCCCTAAAGCACCTTTGTTGACCGCATGACTGATGCTTTTGCAAGCGCGTGCCACCACTTCAAGCAACAAGCGCAACTCTGGCGGGATATTGCCCTTGGCACGTTGTTGCTCTACAAGGTAACGCGATAAAGAGGCAGCCACGGCTTACTCCTGTAATGAAGCTGAAATGACTTCGCGCACATCTGCACTCAAGTCGGATTTGGCAGCCACTCGGCGCAGTGCTTCTCTGGCTGCACCTTGGTAAGGCTCACTTAATTTGCGCCAACGATCCATGGACCGCGCTAATCTGGCTGCAACTTGGGGGTTGAATGCATCGAGTTCCAAAACACGCTCACTCCAAAAAACATAACCTGCAGCATCAGCGCGGTGAAACGCTGAAGCATTGGCGCAATAGGCAGATAAAAGGCTTCGAGCACGGTTGGGGTTTCTGATATGGAAGTCCGGATGCAACAGCAGTTGCCTCACTTTCGACAAGACTTCGCCGTCGAGGTCTGGGGTGGCTGCTTGAAGTGAAAACCATTTATCGACCACCAAATCGTCATTCTTAAACAGCTCGTAAAAATGCGATAAAGCGACGGTTGCTTGGGGCAGGTGGTTATTGACCAATGCAGATAAAGCATTGATTCTGTCGGTCATATTGTCGGCTTGCATGAAGTCGTGGTGGGCTTGGGCAGCCCATTTGTTCTCATTCAAATGCTTCTCCTGCAAACACAGGTAGGCCAGAGACAAACCTCTCAATGCCCTGGCGCCACAGGCTTTGGCATCTGTTTGATAGGTTCCATGAGGTGCATGTGTTTCATAGGCCCAGGCCCAATCCTGTGACAATTCAAAAGCTAACTGCTTGCGCAGGCTTTGTCGTACGGCGTGAATGCGTTGAGGGTCAACCACATCGCATTGTTCGGCAATATAGGTTTCGCTGGGCAGTGTCAAAACCAACTCTTTGAAAGCAGCATCAAGTTTTTCGTCTCGAAGCAGGGCGCGCAGGCCGGCTATCAGTGCATCAGACAAAGAAGGTGCAAGGTCTGTAGGTGACGCCAAAGCTTGCATGATGCAGTTGAGATAGAGGCGTTGTGCCACTTCCCAGCGGTTGAACGCATCGGTATCGTGCGCCAACAACACCAACAAATCATTGTCTGAATACGGGTAGAGCAAACGCACGGGCGCACTGAATCCGCGCAGCAACGAAGGCACAGGCGCTTGGGTAATACCTTCAAAAACAATGGTTTGATCGGTCTCGGTGAGAACGACGCGCTGGTGTGCAATGAGAACAGTGCCATCTGCACCCAATAAACCCATCTCTACCGGAATGACAAAGGCTTGCTTATCGTCTTGTCCAGGCGTGGGTGGGCAACTTTGTTTGAAGTGCAGGGTGAAGCGCTGCGCGCCTTCTTCATAAGCTCCTTGGACGTCGAGTTTGGGTGTGCCGGCTTGGCTGTACCAGAGTTTGAAGTTTGCTAACTGCGAAGCCAACATTGAATCTGGGTTCGCGTCTGCAATGGCTTGCGCAAAATCATCACAGGTCACTGCCTGACCATCGTGGCGCTGGAAATACAGGCTTAAACCTTTCTCGAACCCTTCGCGGCCCACCAAGGTTTGCATCATGCGGACAACTTCAGCACCCTTTTCATACACAGTGACGGTGTAGAAATTGTTGATTTCAATATAGCTGTCGGGACGAACAGGGTGCGCCATGGGGCCGGCATCTTCGGCAAACTGTAGGGTGCGAAGCAAGCGCACATCCTCAATACGTTTCACAGCGCGAGCAGACGCACTGCCCGCCAAATCTTGGCTGAACTCTTGGTCGCGAAAAACGGTTAAGCCCTCTTTGAGGGACAACTGAAACCAATCACGACAAGTGACACGGTTGCCGCTCCAATTATGGAAATATTCATGGCCAATCACACTTTCAATATTGGCGTAGTCTTGGTCAGTGGCCGTTGCCTGACTGGCCAGCACATACTTGGTATTGAAAATATTCAAGCCTTTGTTTTCCATGGCGCCCATATTGAAATCGGAAGTGGCCACAATCATGAAGCGTTCGAGGTCTAGGCTCAAACCAAAGCGGTGCTCGTCCCAGGCAACGCTAGCCATCAGAGAGTTCATCGCGTGGTCGGTCTTGTCTAAGTCTCCCGAGCGTACAAATATCTGTAACAAATGCTCATGCCCGCTGCGCGACACAATCTTTTGTTCACGGCAGACCAATTGACCAGCTACCAGCGCAAATAAATAGCTGGGCTTTTTGTGCGGATCAACCCAATGGGCAAAATGTCTTCCATCTTCTAACTTGCCTTGTTCTACCAAGTTGCCGTTGGACAAAAGCACTGGGAAAACAGCAGGGTCAGCCCGCAGGGTGACACTAAAGTTGGCCATCACATCGGGGCGGTCAAGGTAGTAGGTGATGCGTCTGAAACCTTGCGCTTCACACTGAGTGAACAATGAATGCTGACTGAGATACAAGCCCGAGAGTTGGGTGTTTTTAGTGGGATTACAGGTGGTGAAAACCTCGAGGGTGAAAGGCTCATGGCCCTCTGGAATATTTTCCAGAACCAGTTGATCGCCTTCTATCTTGAAACTGGTGCCTTGACCATTGAGCAACACACGTGAGAGATTAAGATCTTCTCCATCGAGGCGCAGTGCCTGAGAAGTTGCCTGCGGATTTCTTCGCAATGTCATCGTATTGAGAACGCGAGTTTTCGTGGCATCTAGATCGAATACCAAATGAACCGTGTCTATCCAAAATCCAGGTGCTTGGTAGTCTTCACGCCTTGTCACCATGGCTTGTCCGTCACGCATCGTATGTCTCCTGATTCAATTTCGAGTGCCACATCTTGCGTGGCGATAAAAGGGCTTTAAACACCGTGCTTGAGAGATGCTTCAATGAAGGCATCCAAATCGCCATCAAGCACTTTTTGGGTGTTGCTGATTTCAACATTGGTTCGCAAATCTTTGATGCGGCTTTGGTCCAGTACGTAGCTGCGAATTTGGTGACCCCAGCCCACATCGGTTTTGGTGTCTTCTAATTTTTGTTGTGCTTCCATGCGTTTACGCATTTCAAAATCGTACAGACGCGAGCGCAAACGCTTCCAAGCCACATCACGGTTGCTGTGCTGACTTCGCCCGTCTTGACACTGCACAACAATGCCTGTGGGTATATGGGTTAGGCGCACTGCTGAATCAGTTTTATTGATGTGCTGGCCGCCTGCGCCACTGGCGCGAAATGTATCGGTACGCACGTCTGCGGGGTTGATGTCAATTTCTATCGAGTCATCTACCTCGGGATATACAAACACGCTGGCAAAACTGGTGTGTCGCCCGCCCGCAGAGTCAAAAGGAGATTTGCGTACCAAGCGGTGCACGCCTGTTTCTGTGCGTAACAAGCCAAAAGCATATTCGCCTTCAATTTTTAAAGTAGCACCTTTGATGCCCGCGACATCTCCAGCAGACTCGTCTTCCAATGTGGCTTTGAAGCCTTTGCGTTCTGCGTATTTGAGGTACTGCCGCAAAAGCATGCTGGCCCAGTCACAGGCTTCGGTGCCACCTGCGCCTGCTTGAATGTCAAGAAAAGCATTGAGGGGATCGGCGGGGTTGTTGAACATCCGACGAAACTCAAGCTTTTCAACTTCTGACAAGATACGCTGCGTATCTTCTTCGATGGTGATCAGTCCTGATTCATCATTGTCCGATTTGCTCATATCAAACAACTCGGTGTTGTCGTCAATCTCTTGGCCTATGCGGCCTATGGTCAACACAATGTCGTCGAGGGATTTTTTTTCTTTGCCCAGTTCCTGGGCTTTTTTAGGATCATTCCAAACGCTGGGGTCTTCAAGGGAAGCGTTGACTGTTCTTAATCGCTCTGATTTCGCATCGAAGTCAAAGATACCCCCGAAGATCAAGGGTTCGCGTTTGCAAGTCGCTGAGTAGGTTGCCAATAAGGTTGATGCGTTCTGCTTCCATGACGATATCCCGTTTTCAAAAACCTGATTATCCTCTGTCCCTAAGTTGCCCTGAGGGGTATGGCATAAACCTCTTGACTGACATGAATCACACTGTTGAAGTCACTGATGGTTTTTAAAACATCGCCTACCAAAATGATGGCTGGACTTTCCATGCCCGCTTCGTTTATCAGTGTGTGTAACCTCGATAAGCTGCCAATCACACTTCGCTGGTCATGGCCGCTCGCGTTGTGCACGACTGCAATAGGTGTGTCGTTTGGCATGGATTTCATCAAAGCGTTTTGTAATGTTTCTGCACTGGTCACACCCATATAAATAACCAAGGTCAAGCGGCAAGCGTGGGCTGTGCGCCCCAGCATTTCCCAGTCGATAGGGGCTACATCAGAGTTCGGCGCGAGCGAATGCCCCGTGATCATCACAGCCCCATGTGAATAAGCGCGGTGCGTTAGAGACAGACCAAGGGTGTTGGCCGCAGCCAGCCCGGAGGTCACACCGTTGACTATGTTGACCCCTACACCTTGAGAAAGCATATAGGCAACTTCTTCCCCTGCACGTCCCAGCAGCAAGGGGTCTCCGCCCTTGAGACGAACCACGCTTTCCCCCGCCAATGCCTCTTGGGCCATCAATTTCTCGATGAAAGCCTGCGGTGTTGATTGACAGCCGCCGCGCTTGCCTACATGCACAACGCGTGCTTGCGGATTCGCATGTTGCAAGACATCGGGGTGGACCAGGTCGTCAACCAAAATAACGGTGGCTTGCTGCAAGGCTTTGACCGCTTTGAGGGTCAAAAGTTCGGGGTCTCCGGGTCCAGCGCCAACCAAAGTAACAAAGACCGTTGGAGTTGTATTTGTCATGAGGGTTCACCGGATAAAGAATGTTCAACACAAGCCAAGGACAGACGCGAGATCAGATCGGTTTGCGCTTGTATCGATGGGGGCACAGGAATTTGCCCAGCCAGTATTTGACTGATGAAATCAGCTGTTTGATTGGCGTTCATGGCGATGGGTAGATCGGTGGTGAGATGGGTTGATTCTGGAGCGATTTCTAAATGCGGGGCTTTGCGTCCGTGAACAAAACAGCTCATCACAGGTATTTTGCGGGGATCAGCGACGGGCTCACCTTCGGTACCTCTTAACACCAATGCATGGGCTTGCAAGCACTCAAGGGTTTGTTGCATGGAAGTCGCATATTCTGGATGGGTGTAGCTGGCCACTTGAAGGCGAGGGCCTGTGATCGGGTTCATCAGTTTGACCAAACTGTGCGCTGAATTACGCAAGCCGGTTTGCCGCCTCACTTGTAACAATTTCCACACCGCGGGCGACAACAGTTGTGTGGGCGCATAAACCACTTCTCCTTTAGCCATTGCGCTCACCTGTGTCGCGGCTTGAATGCCCATGGCGGAAAAGACGTCCTCCGTTGCCAAGCGACTGTCTTCACTGTTGCACCCGTGAACAAGCACAGCATGACCTTGTCTTGCCAACAAAATCGCCAGCAGTGGCGTCAATAAGGGAAGTCGTCTTGCACCGTTGTAGCTGGGCAAAACAACAACGGGTTGGTCGTGAGGGTTGCTAAACATCTGTAAATGTTTTTGGGTGGCATCCAGAAAACCCATTATTTCGTCAGGCGATTCACCTTTGATGCGCATGGCTACACAGAATGCACCCAATGCCACAGGATCGACCGAGTCACTCAAAACCTCGGTCATCAACGCACAAGCTTGCTCGCGGGGCAAATCTTTTGCCCCATGCTTTCCTCGTCCAATTTCTCGAATGAAATGCGCTATGCCCATTAACTTATTGTCCGACAAGCTAAATGACTTGCAGTTATGTGGCAAATGAAGCAGGGCTAAACTCAGTCGCATGTTGATCTTAGGAATTGAGTCTTCTTGCGATGAAACTGGGGTGGCCTTGGTCCAGACCCAGCACGGACCGGCTTGGCCCCAATTACTTGCCCAAGATTTATACACACAAGCCGCTATGCATGAAGCTTTTGGAGGGGTTGTGCCAGAGTTGGCCAGCCGGGACCACATACGCCGCGTTTTGCCACTCATCGAAAAGGTCATGGCCTCTTCGCATAAAGACTTGTCGTCAATCGATGTGATTGCTTTCACCAAAGGCCCAGGACTGGCGGGTGCTTTGTTGGTGGGTGCCGCAACAGCCTGTGCATTGGCTGCAAGCTTGAGTAAACCCGTGATGGGCATACACCATTTAGAAGGCCATTTGTTATCCCCGTTTTTAAGTGACGACCCCCCACAGTTTCCCTTTGTGGCTTTGTTGGTGTCGGGTGGCCACACACAACTTATGCTCGTCATAGAAATGGGAAATTACCAGTTACTGGGCGAAACCATAGACGATGCTGCCGGCGAGGCCTTCGATAAATCAGCCAAATTGCTGGGCTTGGGTTATCCGGGTGGGCCCGCTTTGGCTGCCTTGGCCACGCAAGGAAGACCCGATGCTTACGCTTTTCCTCGTCCCTTGCTGCATCAGCCCAATTTAGACTTTTCTTTTGCCGGCCTTAAAACTGCCGTGTTGACCCAATGTAAAAAATCTGGCTACGATTTGCTTCACCACAGAGCGGATATCGCGGCCAGCACACAAGCAGCTATCGTGGATGTATTGGTAAAAAAATCTTTGCGCGCATTGGAGCAAACCGGCATCAAACGTTTGGTGTTGGCCGGCGGGGTGGGGGCCAATCGTGTTTTGCGAAAGCAGTTGGCTGACGCACTCAGCACCAAGGGTGCTGTGGTTCATTACCCCCAAGCCGAGTGGTGTACCGATAACGGCGCGATGATCGCCATGGCGGCCGGTATGCGTTTGCAAACAGGTATCGAACAAGCCCAGGCTTCCTATGCTTTTGATGTTTTGCCCCGTTGGCCGCTGGCTCAAATTTGTTCTCCCACTTAAATCTATTGGATGATGGATGCGACAAGCTGTTCAACAACTTCAGGCCTCCAAAATACGTGAATTGGCCAATGCGGGTCTAGGTCGAAGTGATGTCTTGGCTTTTTGGTTTGGTGAAAGCGATGAGGTCACGCCGGACTTTATCCGCCAAGCGGCTATCGATTCTTTGCAGGCAGGAGAAACTTTTTATTCCCATAATCTGGGACTATCGGTCTTGCGAGAAGCTATCGGCCAAGAGATGCTTCAAAAGCACGGCGGCACTATCAGCAGCAACCGGATTGCAGTGACTTCGGGTGGGGTCAATGCACTGATGCTGGCTATGCAAGCCTTGGTCAATGCGGGCGACGAGGTGGTGGTGGTCACGCCTGTGTGGCCGAATTTGACTGCGCAGCCGCAAATCTTGGGTGCCCATTTGCGAACAGTGAGTTTGCAGCCTGTCAAAGGCAAATGGATGCTGCCCATGGACAAACTGCTTGACAGTATTACGCCCGATACCCGTTTGTTGGTGCTCAATTCACCCAACAACCCGACCGGCTGGACCTTGAATCGACAAGAGCAGCAAGCTGTTCTGGACAAGTGCCGCAGAACAGGTACTTGGATTTTGGCCGATGAGGTGTATGAAAATTTATTTTTCCTAGACAGCGAAAACCATTGCGCTCCGAGTTTCTTGGACATCGCGCATGCCGAAGATAAATTGATGGTGGCGCACAGCTTTTCCAAAAGTTTTTTGATGACAGGTTGGCGACTTGGGTGGTTGGTCATGCCCCCAGAAATCACCGATCACATCGGTAAATTGATAGAGTTCAACACCTCCTGTGCATCCGTTTTTGTTCAGCGCGCAGGTTTAGTGGCTTTGCAAAGGGCACAAGAGGTGACTCCTCATGTGGTGGCGCACCTCAAAACCTGCCGTGACACATTGGCTCATGCGCTTAATGGTGTACCGCAAGTCGAATTTGCATTGCCAGATGGTGGCATGTACTTGTTTTTGCGCCTGCTTGGCAATCAAGATGATCTTCAAATTGCCAAGCGTTTGGTGGCTGAAGCTGGATTGGGGCTGGCGCCTGGAAGCGCTTTTGCGCATGAGTCACAAGGATGGCTGCGTTGGTGTTTTGCTTCCAAAGAGCTCGACAGACTGCGCCTAGGAGCCGAGCGGCTTGAGAGTTGGTTATCCAAGCTATAATTTCAAGGCTTATACCTTTAGGGGTACAAGTTCACGCCATCTGGCATTTCCGGCTGTTGGCGCATGTCAAATTTTTTGGAAAACATCATGACAACTCTTAATAAAGCTGAGGTCGTAAAGGCCAATGCACGTTCAGCCAACGATACTGGCAGTCCCGAAGTGCAAGTTGCTATTTTGACTGCACGCATCAATGAACTGACCCCTCACTTCAAAACCCACGCCAAAGATCACCATGGTCGTCGCGGTTTGTTGCGCATGGTCAGTCGTCGACGCAAATTGCTCGACTACCTCAAATCCAAAGACGCAGATCGCTACACAGCGCTGATTGCGAAATTGGGTTTGCGCAAGTAATCTTTGTTTTCGACCCAGTCCCAGCCATCTGGCGCGGGCTGGGTTCAATCAAAGATCTCACAAAGACAGATAGGCAGATCGAAGCTGTGTCATTCCAAAAAAATAAGTTTTTCTGGAATGGCATCGTAGTCTGATAAGCGTCTTTGGGCTTCGGAGAAGTAGCCTTTACTTCCCGCTCATATTCAGGAAATACTCATGTCTTTATTCACCAAAGTTAGCAAATCTTTTCAATGGGGCCAGCACACGGTCACCATAGAAACCGGCGAAATCGCTCGCCAATCCAGCGGCGCCGTCATTGTCAATATCGATGACACCGTCGTGCTCGCTACTGTTGTGGCTTCCAAAAGTGCCAAAGCCGGTCAAGATTTCTTCCCCTTGACAGTTGACTACATTGAGAAAACTTACGCGGCAGGCAAAATTCCAGGAAGCTTTTTCAAGCGCGAAGCCAAGCCCAGCGAACACGAGACCCTCACCAGTCGCCTGATTGACCGACCCATCCGTCCATTGTTCCCCGAGGGCTTCTACAACGAAGTCCATGTGGTCATACATACCTTGTCTTTGAACCCAGAGGTTGATGCTGACATTGCCGCCATGATTGGTACCTCTGCCGCCTTGGCTATTTCAGGTATTCCGTTTAACGGCCCCATTGGTGCTGCCCGTGTGGGCTACATCAATGGTGAGTACGTGTTGAACCCAGGACAGACCCAACGCAAAGACAGTGTCATGGATTTGGTTGTTGCCGGCACCGAAGCTGCCGTGCTGATGGTCGAGTCTGAGGCGCTCCAGTTGTCTGAAGAAATTATGTTGGGTGCGGTGGTTTTTGGTCACGAGCAAAGCCGCGTCGCCATCAACGCTATTCACGAATTGGTGCGTGACGCTGGCAAGCCTGTATGGGAGTGGACAGCTGCTGCCAAAGACGAGCCATTGATTGCCAAAGTAGGCGCCTTGGCCGAAGAAAAATTGGCTGCTGCCTATCAAATCCGCAATAAACAAAGCCGTACCCAAGCCTGCCGTGAAGCCTATGCGGCGGTGATGGCTTCCTTGAAAACCGATGGCGTTGAATTTGACGGCGTCAAGGTGGAGAACATGTTGTTCGACATCGAAGCACGCATTGTGCGCAGCCAAATTTTGGCAGGTGAGCCCCGCATCGATGGCCGCGACACCCGTACAGTACGCCCCATTGAAATTCGCAACAGTGTGTTGCCGCGCACCCATGGTTCTGCCTTGTTTACACGTGGTGAAACCCAGGCGCTGGTCATCACCACTTTGGGTACCGAACGAGATGCACAGCGCATAGATGCATTGGCTGGCGAGTTTGAAGACCGCTTCATGTTCCACTACAACATGCCTCCCTTTGCCACTGGCGAGGTAGGTCGCATGGGCAGCACCAAGCGCCGCGAAATCGGCCATGGCCGTTTGGCCAAGCGTGCTTTGGCTGCTTGTTTGCCAAGCAAAGAAGAATTTCCCTATACCGTGCGTGTGGTGTCTGAAATCACCGAGTCCAATGGCTCTTCTTCCATGGCGTCGGTCTGCGGTGGTTGCTTGTCCATGATGGATGCAGGCGTGCCGATGAAAGCGCATGTGGCGGGTATCGCCATGGGCCTCATCAAAGACGGCAACCGCTTTGCCGTGTTGACTGACATCTTGGGTGACGAGGATCATTTGGGTGACATGGATTTCAAAGTAGCTGGTACTACCAACGGCATCACTGCTTTGCAAATGGACATCAAAATCCAAGGTATTACCCAAGAGATCATGCAAGTTGCTTTGGCGCAAGCCAAAGAAGCCCGCATGCATATTTTGGGCAAAATGCAAGAAGCCATGGGTGAGGCCAAAACCGAGGTCAGCAACTTCGCGCCCAAGCTCTACACCATGAAGATCAACCCCGAAAAAATCCGCGACGTGATCGGCAAAGGTGGCTCCGTTATTCGTGCTTTGACCGAAGAGACAGGTTGCCAAATCAACATCGAAGAAGACGGCACCATCACCATTGCGGCTACTGACGGCGCCAAAGCGGATGAAGCCAAGCGTCGCATTCAAGAAATCACTGCTGAAGTAGAGATTGGCAAGATTTACGAAGGTCCCATCACCAAGATATTGGACTTCGGCGCATTGGTCAATTTGCTCCCCGGCAAGGACGGCTTGTTGCACATCAGCCAAATCAGCCACGAGCGCATCGCCAAGGTCACCGATGTACTTGCCGAAGGTCAAGTCGTGCGCGTCAAAGTGCTGGAAACCGATGAAAAAGGTCGCGTCAAGTTGTCAATGAAAGCCTTGCTCGACCGCCCTGAGGCACCAGCCCAGTCACACCACGAAGACGAGCAAGCGCCTCACCAAGAGTAAGAGACTTTCATGCGCTCTCATTTGATTGTTGGTAACTGGAAGATGAACGGCAGCCTGGCTGCTAATCAAGACTTGTTGCTGGCTATCAAAAAAGATCTGGGACAGCCTTCATGCAAAGTGGCGGTGTGTGTACCGGCTTTGTATGTGTCTCAGGTACAAAACTTATGCACCGCTTCACCAGTTCTTTGGGGTGCGCAAGATGTGTCTTCCTTTGAGAGTGGCGCTTTCACTGGTGAAATGTCTGCCAATATGTTGCGCGACTTTGGCGTTCGCTATGTGTTGTGCGGTCATTCCGAGCGTCGTCAATACCATGGCGAAACCGATGAAACCGTCGCATTGAAAGCGCAACGCGCTTTAGCATCTGGCATAACACCGATTGTTTGTTTAGGTGAAACACTTGCTCAGCGTGATGCTGGTGAAACAGCTGAAGTGGTGAAGCGTCAATTGGCCGCCGTGATTCACGCCAATGGTCACTGCATCAGTGAAATTGTGGTTGCCTACGAGCCTGTATGGGCCATTGGCACAGGCAAAACAGCCAGTCCCGAGCAAGCCCAAGAAGTTCACGCCATGTTGAGGCGTCAACTGGCCGCAGCTTCAAAGCAAGCCGAGGGCATTGCCATTTTGTACGGCGGGAGCATGAATGCATCTAACGCAGTGAGCTTGTTATCGCAACCAGACATCAATGGTGGTTTGGTGGGCGGGGCCTCACTCAAAGCGGCTGATTTTTTATCGATTGTGGCTGCAGCATCGCAGTAACTGATTTGGAGTTTTGATGAGCACACTACTTAATTTACTAATGATTGTTCAAATTCTTTCTGCCTTGGGCATGATTGGTTTGATTTTGATCCAGCACGGTAAAGGTGCAGACATGGGGGCTGCTTTTGGCAGCGGTACATCAGGGAGTTTGTTTGGTGCCAGCGGTGGCGCCAACTTTCTCTCTCGCACCACCGCTGTTTTGGCGGCTGTTTTTTTTGTGTGCACCTTGGCGCAAGCTTATTTTGGTAATTTACGCGCAGCACCTGTTTCTGAAGGCAGTGTTTTGGAGCGTTCCCAGCCAGCCAATCCCCCCACTGCGGCCGACCTTGTGCCCGGCGCTAATCCAGTTGTTGCGCCCGCCAGTCCTGCTTCTGTACCTGCACCTGCTGCTTCCAGTTCTCCTGCATCCCAAATTCCCGGTAAGTAGATTTTCTCCTCCGAGTTTCCTTTCTCCATAGAGGAAAAAGGTTTATTTCGAGTTAAGATCGTAGGCTTTTCGGGGCTTGCTGGGAAATCAACAGCAAGGTGAAAAACATTCATGCCGTCGTGGTGAAATTGGTAGACACGCTATCTTGAGGGGGTAGTGGCGAAAGCTGTGCGAGTTCGAGTCTCGCCGACGGCACCATGTTCAGTAAGTTGTCATGCTGGCATTTGACAATATCCATCAGGCTTACACCCAAAGCTGTTACCAGAGATTGAAATGAATCTAGAGCAGTATTTACCTGTTATGTTGTTTATCCTCGTTGGCCTCTTGGTCGGCGTGGCACCCCAACTTATTGGATTTTTGCTGGGGCCTCAGCGTCCGAACCCAGCCAAAAACTCCCCCTATGAATGTGGCTTTGAAGCTTTTGATGACGCCAGAAGTAAATTCGACGTCCGTTATTACTTGGTAGCTATTCTTTTTATTCTCTTCGACTTGGAAATTGCTTTTCTATTTCCTTGGGCCGCGTCTTTGAAAGAAATTGGAACCACAGGGTTTATGGCCATGATGATTTTTCTTGGTATTCTTGTCGTCGGTTTTGCCTACGAATGGAAAAAAGGAGCCCTTGATTGGGAGTAACTTATGTCACTTGAAGGGGTTTTTAAAGAAGGCTTTATCACCACCTCTTACGACTCAGTGGTGAATTGGGCGAAGACCGGTTCTCTTTGGCCCATGACCTTTGGCTTGGCCTGTTGCGCTGTTGAAATGATGCATGCAGGTGCTGCCAGGTACGACATCGACAGGTTTGGTATGTTGTTCAGGCC
>Ga0114962_10001751_pt1 | contig 18520 bp, 21 predicted proteins | sample C_130820_MF_Meta_FD_87017 | JGI IMG/M metagenome (GOLD analysis project Ga0114962, IMG submission 87017) | Freshwater microbial communities from Lake Croche, Canada to study carbon cycling - C_130820_MF_MetaG | ecosystem: Environmental > Aquatic > Freshwater > Lake | place: Lake Croche, Canada...
GTCCTGGGGATCTTTTGGAAGTGACGGGAATGTGTGAAACATCAATTGAAAATAAACGCTATCTATTTTGTATGGCAGATGTTACAAATGGATAGTCAGTTTAATAAGCTGAGGCAGAGCTATAGTGACAACTATATCCAGTTTAAGGTCACTGGTGATTCCAAGTATCAAAAATCGTATGAATCCGCTAAGGAAGGATTGGATTCTATCATATCCCAAATCTCCAAGTCAGTAAAAACTGACAAGAAGGGGATGTCTGATTTTTACAAGTCGGGCGTTGAACAGAATCTTCTAAAGCTGGACCAGGCTAATAAGGTATTAGAACGTGGGATTCTGACAGAGAAGGATGACATAACGGCGGCTCATCTTCGTGAGAATAATCTTCCACCGCCGCCTACTTCATCTGTTACAACAACGCAGTGGGTTGCTCTTGGAGTTCTTGTTGTTGCTAGCCTTGCCCTGTCGGCGATCTAATCCAAGAGAACATGCCACTAGACGGAACCTTCCATACCTGAAAGGCTACGATTATACATAAGAGTATGAGGACGGCAATATAAATATAATACCAATATGTTGCACTCTCAAGATCCTTTAAGGTTCCCGCATGTATGAGTTTCAGAGTATTAACTCTATCTTTAGTTCTCTCAATCTCTGCATAATCCTTCTGATACTTGATTAAATCTGAAGTTAAAGAATCTAACGTTTTTGGGTCAAACCCCTCAGCCCCTTTATTGAGAACACCTAATATCACACGAACTTCATCCGCCATTTGAGTATTCAGTGACTGGACTTCACTAATTAATTCCTGCTGTTTCTCTGGGTCCTTCTCATTTATAGCTGATGACAAGGCACTAGAATATTTCTCTTTTAGCGTCGTATACTGTTTTTGAAAGGCATCTAATTCGGCTTTTCGTGAATCTTGAAATGCTCGCACCTCCATTACTTTTGTCGCATAATAAATAAATGTCAACACTCCGTTCAGCTGGTGGTAAAGGTTCATTATATACAGACGCATCGTGGCGCACAGCCGCTATTCGCAAAAATGCTATTATTCGGGGACAAATCCAGAAGTGTAATGGGGCTACACCATGTGACGTTCTTTCTGGCGAGAATGTTGCCAAGAAGCCCTTAATTGGTGAGCACCACCTTCAGGAGGGGTTTACTAGTGGCGTTGTAGAACTAATACTTGGGAAAAATAAGAACGGTTTTATATAACATGGCTGAGTTTCAGACCGAATATGAAGATTCTACAAATGCAATCAATAGTATTGTGTCAACACAGCTATCGTCTGTATTAAATTGGATTAATGTTCCAGGAGCTATGACTAAGGTTTCGTCATCGGCTGGGGGATTTGCATGGGGGTTTAACGCTTCAAATAACGTATACATCTGTCGTCTGCCGTGCTCTGGGTCTTGGACACAGGTAGATATAACTAAGGAGAACGCGGGCACAATCCAAGACATTACGACTGACCTCACAAATGTATATATTCTTGGTAGCAATGTTCTCCTAACAGCCCCAGCTACAAACGAGGGAGTATGGAACACTATTCCAGTCCCATTTTCTGCTACCAAGATATTTTCAACGCACACCAACATCTGGGCACAGGACGGTCTCAATAATAAACAGAAGTGTCCTAAGCCATGTATGTCTTCTAATTGGATAGCTTCAACGGAGAAGGCTGTTACGATAACTTCATCATCAGATTCAGCATTATATGGAAAGTCGGCTGATGGTTCTGCAGTTAAGACAGATGAGAACATCCAGAGTGGTTGGACACCAATCGATGGTCTTGCGAAGGTGTCCACGCTAATAGGTGACGCGGATAAAGAGGCTCTATACGGTGTCGATACATCTTCTAATACATTCAAGTTTGATGGAACGCAACACCCTGTAACAACTCAAGGATATGCGCCGCTAAATCTTACAATTGAACCCACATCCAAGCAGATGTGGATGACTGCTACAACATCGGGTGATAAGGGTAATATTTTTACCCGCCTAGAGAATCCAGATTATGGCACCATAACTAATGCCATAGCTCCCATCGATAAATCGAGAGACCAAGTTGTGTCACAGATAACGAGGGATTACAACAACCAGACTGAAGTTATGACTGTTAATAAACAGATTACAGATGTTGTAAATTATTTTAAGAAGATGTTCAAGTTAGATAAGGATACTGGTAAGAAGGGATTGGACCAGTCATCTAATGTTCAGGAAAAGATTCGCGATACCCAATCACAACTGGACCAGATTACTAGTATTCAACCACTCTTACAACAGTTAATTATTGTTATGTTTGTAGCATTATTAGCCTATGTTATGCTATCAAGTATATTTGGAGCAATTACTAATCTACTAGTTCTTGGAGTTATTGGAGCTGGAATGTTTTATATCATGAATTTAAGTAATGGGTAATCAACCTTCTGCTCCTATGACTCCTGCTCAGGCTAAATTAGCTCCACCTCCACTACCAGAGCCGTGTGACTTGGAATGCCAGAAGAAAAAGAACCTAGCCACTCTCAAGAAAGCTCTCGATGATGCTACCGAACCAGAAGCTCAGGAGAAGGCTCGTATAGCATACTATACATTGCTTAATGGTCAGGGGTGGTTGGCTACTGAAAAGAATAGAATAGCAAAGGAGGATATTGAACCCGTTTTAGCGAGTTACTCCTCAAGGTATAATGCTCTAAAGGGTGAGCAACAATCCCATAAGAGTGTTAAGAGAATTACCGATTCACTTGCAGCCAAAAACAAAGCCGATGAGGGGACTAACTCATTTCTTAATAAAGAATTTCAGCAGGATAAGGACCGCGCAGATGTTTTGGATCGTATGAACCAGTTAAATCAGGGTTCCTCGAGTTCATCTTACATCCCGATAATCATGGATTTATTTCTAACTATACTCGGGGTTTTTGTATTATATAAGCTTGTCGTTAGACTGTCTTCGTCTAGCGTGGTTCCTATGACAACAAATAGAGGAGTGTTATAACAAATGAGAGTAGAGTATCTCTTTCTGGCTGCATTGGTATTTTTGATGTATTCCATAACATTATGGTCTTCATCACAAGAGGGATTTGAAAATGAAGGCTCAGTTGTTTTTGAAGACGCAGAGAAGATGTATGATGATGTATACGCCAGTATCTATGACATTTTATGGCATACAAACGAGGAGCTATCATTCGAGCAGGTATCTATGCAAGATATAACTTTAGCTGACTGGCAGACAACCTCTGTTCGTGTTCTTGATATGGCGTGTGGAACCGGACCACATGCTAAATGGTTCAAAGATTTGGGTGTGGATTATATTGGCGTTGATGTTTCAGATGCCATGCTGAAGAAAGCTCGTGAAAATACCCCTAATGCCAAGTTCCAGAAAGGAGATATAACTCAGGTTCAGCTATTCCCGCCAAAGGCAGTATCGCACTGTGTTCTTCTAACATTTTCAATCTATATGTTCGAGAATCCTAAGATAGTATCAGATAATGCCTATCAATGGATACAACCTGGTGGTTACTTCGTAGTTCACATGGTAGACCCAGATAAGTATGACCCTCTATTAAACTTGGCATCACCGTTTGCGTCATTCTCTCTTCAAAAGTATTCATATGAGCGTCAGACCAAGTCAAGCGTCTTTTTTGATAAGTTTAAGTATACTGGCGACCTTCAAAAGAAGAAGGGAGAAGATAATGCTACGTTCCATGAGACATTTACCTATTACGATAAAGATGATAACCGCGGAAACAAGTATCGCGAGAATAAGCACCATTGGATGATGCCTTCAAAGGAACGCATGATAGATATCATTAAGACTTCTGGATTCCGTCATATTGAAAGTGTAAATCTAGTAAGCTCTGGGCGGGAATATCAGTATCTCGTTTATTTTACGAAGTAAAAGAACCGATTGCCAAGCCCGCTCCAGTTTTCAAGAATGGGAGGACGTTCAAATAAGAAAAAGACTCACCGCCGCAGAAGATAATGGATATATATGACCAGAGAACGGTCGTAGACTTTCAAAAATTTACATTTTCAGGACATCTAAGAACCCATGTCTATAAGGTCTTAGATGAAAACATCAAATTAGGTCACGCAGATTATTCCTGCTATTGGACACTAGAGCTATTATGTTCGGGATTAACGCACTCGATGTGGCAGGCATTATTCGAATCAGCTGCCAAGCACATTAATCGGGGTGCTCCAAATGCTTTTTTATATCTGGTTCGCATGTATGAGAAGTTCTCACCATATGAGAGTCAGTATAATATCATGAATATGACGGATATACGTAATAATGCCGATGTTCGTGAATTAGTTTGTGAAGCTGGAGCATCTTTAGCCCTCTGTCGAAAGAATAAACTTCCACCACTTCAGAAGATTAAGCCAGAGCATGATTTCCAACAGATAACAATTCAGGAGAATTTGAAATCCCCATCAGCTAACTATGCCAGACATCTAGCAAAGAAGGATGATCCTCTGGATATTTATATTCCATTTAACGAACTTGTATACTGCTTAAGACCTGAAACACGCGATATAACAAAGGCTCTTTATTGGATATCTTGGATTCTAAAATACTCCTCTCGGTATAAGAAACAAAACAAGGTTGATTTCAAGTGTAATTTCCGTAATAATGTTTATATCGATGATAAATTCTGTAATCATGTAGTTTGGATGTTATGGGAAGCCGTTCAAGATACCGCAAATAGGTCACCTCAGGCGGGAACATTGCGACAGTATATCGACTGTCTATATAAACTACACTGTCTTAGATGGTCGCCCGCCCTGCTTAAGCCTCGACTGTGTTTTTTGATAGTCGCGGTCCAATTCATATGTGAAAGCACAACGCTCGATATACACTATTCAGTTCCACATGATATGGCAGTTGTTCAGGGTGTAGTCTCAAATATTCCCCAGTGGATTTCTGCTATCATCCAAACTCAAAAGACTTTTTCTTCATAGTAGTTATAAATGGTAAGCATGACAAAGGTTAAGCACGTGGCTGTTCTTGGTCTTCTTTTCTTTGTAGTTTCATCCCCGTTCACATACTCGCTTGTAGATAAGCTTGTCGGGGGAGTCGCGAGAGCCCTCGTTCCTGGTATGGCGTCATTCTTCAAGGTCGCGGAGGGCGGCTGCCCTACGACATACGGTCTGGCTGTCCACTCTGTAGTCTTCGCCGTCGTCGCCTACTTCGTCCACTCCGCGTAAAACGGATAGATAACCTAAATTAATAAACTACACTAAATGAGACTTCTAATTCTTGATACCGAAACAACAGGTCTTCCGCTATCTAGGATTTCAGCTGAAACACTATCAAACAACTGGCCCCACATTGTATCTGTTGCATGGGTCATCTTAGACAATAACCTAATCGTGAAACAGCGTCATTATATGATCAAGCCAATGGGATGGACGATTCCAGAATCTGCTACTAAAATTCATGGAATTACGACCGACAATGCTATGAAGAATGGCGTTTCTCTGGACATGGTTATGACTGAGTTCATGTCAGAGCAGTGCGATAAGATGGTGGCACACAACATGAACTTTGACTATAATGTGCTAGTGAATGCACTTAAGTGGGACCTTGGTAGACCATTTACTGGCTTTAACCAGCCTACGGCTTGCTCTATGATACTCTCTCGAGCCAAGTGTAATCTTCGTGGAAGGTTTGGGCTGAAGTCACCCAAACTTAGTGAGCTATATAACTTCATCTTCCACCGTTATCCTGCAGAAGATAAGCTTCATGGGGCATTGTTTGATACACTCGTACTAACTCAGTGTATTCAGGACTGTACTTGGTTACAGGCAGCGTTAGGTTTACCTGTAAGCAATGTACCAACAACAAATGAGTGAACACGTAGTTATCTGGGGCAACGATGGATGGTGTTATGCACCACAATTAAAGATAAGGTTTCGATATACCGAAAATGGGTCTATTACTGAGAAATGGGATGGCGTTATTGCGATGCCCGAACATATTGCGTAATACTTAGTGTTATCCGAAACTTTTATGTAGACAATGGAAGTCAAGGACATTTTTTACTTATCGTTAACTACGATATTGGTTATGGTCATCCTACAGGTTGTAACTTATGTAGTTGTCCGCATTATGTATCCACCAGAGCCTAGAATTGTCTACAGAGACCGCCCAGTATATGCTCCAGCACCACCGCCTCCTGCTCAAGTTCTACCCCCTATCCAGCAAAACGGACCTGTTTTAACAGAAGTAACCCAACAAGTAAAACTACCAGAGTATGAGCCTCGCAAACCAACTTCAGACTCGCTACGCGTGGACCCCGAGCTTCCAGCTGGTATCCAAGAAACCCGCCCCGAAGGGACTTGAAACATTCAAGGTCCCTCAAACAACAGGTCAACCAGGATGGATAGTCCTGACATATGAAAAGAAGATTCCAGTATGTATCTGGATCACAGAACGTGAATGTAAAAAGCTACCATGTATTGTTGATGAACGCATCTGTGGTGATACATTTCTTAAGGTTGAAAAAATTGGACCACTAGATTTCGTAGTGGCAGATATTTGGATGTATAATTCAAATTGTGTCTTTGCTTGCTCCACTTTCAGGCAAAGATACGAATGGTTACAGAAACTCTTCGGACGATTTACTACCCATATCGAAGGACTTACTGTCAGACTTATCCATAAAGCCGATATTGGTGATATACCAATACGGGGATTTGAAGAGCATAATGATGAGAATGCTGGTCGTCCTGGGTTCTTTGCAGTAAAGGATAATTCCGAGCTTCTAGATATTGTAAGGCTAGGAACGCCGGATTGTTATGAAGTTGTTGGGAAGGGATACCTAAACGTTCCCAATCTAAAGACTTCTATATTCTTGCGTTCAAAGGGAGAACGGTTCAAGTGTAGATGTGTTCGTCATGACGACGAATTCTGGAACGTTACAGAAAACATTCCTGAACTAGAAGTAAATGCCTCGTAAGGGAAGCAAAGCAACAAAGAAGGTTCGTAAGGGCGGTTATTATGGATTTAATGGTGCGGTATCTACAGGTGCCGCCGACTGGGCACGTGGTTCTGAAATGGGTGATTTTTCCATCTCTAACCGTGGTGGTAATTCCATGTATGGTCGTGGTCGCAAGAAGACGAAGGGTAAGGGTAGAAAGACTCTTCGTCGCAAGATGAAGGGTGGCGGCTCTTTCGGCAATGTATCGGCTAGTTTCCAAGGCGATGGCGAGCGTGGAATCGCAAATACTCACGGTGTAACAACCCGTGTATTCGGTGGAGAGGCGGCTGGTGGAGAATTTAACAATTTTGGAGGAAAGCCTGGAAACTTCAGTAATTTTATAACGACTAAGCAATAATGAAGGCTGATACACTCGTAGGTGGTGGACTTTTTGTTTTAACAAGTGTCTATCTAGTTCAACGTAATTTACTCAACATGGTCGTATGGTTGGCTCTCGGATACATTGTTGCTTCTCAGGCTGGTATGTCCCATACGGTAGCTGTTATTGCAGGTATTGTAGCTATCTACCTCGTATGTCAGGTAACAAAGGAGACGTTCGAGAACGAGGAGAAGTCGAAGATAAAGGAATCTGACCCCGAAGCCGCCCCTGCAAAGACTGACGATCCCCACGTAGATGCAGGAACAACAATCCTTCACGCTTACCGTAATCTAACGCCCGAGCAGATTGGTGGTATGCGTCGTGATACAAAAGAACTCATGGGTCTCCAGAAGGAACTCATGGGATCATTATCAGAGATGAAGCCCGCTATTGAGCAGGGTGCAGAACTGCTAAAGACATTTAGCACGTTCTTTGGTAAGGATGGACAGAGTATCATGTAAAATGGATTGAATCTCTACATACTAATTGTAAAGTAATATGGGTCCAGCAATTACTATCGCACTTATCTATGTATTAATTTACTTGGCATTGTTTACTTTATTCCGACCTAGGCTTTAAAAAGTTTATTCTTCAATCTCTGCATTCCATCTGCATAAACATACACGTGATATGTTGGATCATTTGTTGAAATAAATGGACCACCTGCAGATTGAACAAACTTTTTCCATTCGGAAACTTCATGACATAACTGGTAATACTTAACCCAATCTAACCACATTGTTACTGTTTTATGAATAGTCATAACAGTAAAAATGTTAATATCCTGCCCATACCAAATCGTAGAAAACAGCATAACTATTGGGTAAACCAACATATCAATCCATAAGGTCAGTTTTTCAAGGAGTGTTTCCTTCTTAAAAATCTGTTCAAGATAAATGTGTTCTTCTGCTAAGGCAAAGTAATTTCGGTCATTCAGTATTAGATACTGATTAATCATCCTTTATTAAAATTCCATCGGGAGGAAATTCTACTTCTTCTAACGTCTTAGAATCAATATACTTCCACGTGACATTCTTAATCCCCGTAATATCTTCAAGAATTTTTCTATCAATTTTTCCAAACTTTATTTGTTTATTAACTAAATCTGTAACAGTTTCAGTATTTGCTCCAACCCATACCCATGGGATTTTTGAAGCAGGGACTTCGCGAGATGTTACAATCTTTTTTATGAAAAATCGTTTACAGAAAAAGAGTGTCCGATACACCCATGAAAAAATGAACCACATTATTTTTACTGGACATAGTCCGTTGAAATTGGTAACGCATCCTGATTCTTCTCCTGCGTTACATAGATATCGCGGTTCTTCGTGTTATCGGCTGTTATGGGATTTGCGAATCCATCGCGAGCGACTGTGGCGAGCATACGATCAAGACCGAGTCCGAGAGAGATTGATGAAGCTAGAGCGACCATGATGAATGGCGTCGCAACAATCGCCCATGAAACAATACCAAGATCAACACCACAGAGAGCATCTAAGATAACAGTGCCAGCGACACCCATAATTACCTTGATACCAGCCGTGGCGAATCTTCCAAGTGATAAATCTAACCCAGTGTGGATGACCACGTAGATTAAATAGAGGAGGGCTGGTGGGCAAAGATTGTCAATGAAACGCATCTTCACAGTATTTACCTTTTAAAGAGTTAAAAAATGAGTGACATTAAAAATATTATGAAAATGTCGTTCTGTACTGAAGAAGTAGCAAAAACGGCATTCGAGAAGACTGGTAATGTGGTTGACGCGGTTTGTATGATTTTAGATTTCAAGCCGATTATGGCTCCCAAGCAAAAGGTTATGGACGAAGAGCAACAGATGTTTAAGAAGATGAGAGAAAACATGGAGAAGATGGATAATAATATCAAAGAAGGGTTTAAGAAGAAAGATCAACCCGAGTCTTCTTATCCAGATTTGCAGGATACCCGTAACCCCCAGCTACGATCTTCCCAACATTCCGACCATACTCAGCAAAGTCATCAAGAAGTTCAGGTAGCAACGGTGTAAATACCGGGAACTGCTTATCAGTTACCGTCTGAATACTTGCACGATTAGCTGTGGAGTGTCCGAACATTACCTTGCTTTGGTCGTCAATCTTATCGATAGTTCCAAGACCTAGGAAGGGTGTTGTAGCCCATGGGCGAGGGAATAACTGCTTTGGTCCAGGCTGACGAGCGGTTCCTGGTGCTCCAAATAGAAGTTCCGACTGAGTGTCAATACCACATCCACCCTCAGGAGAATTACCAAAGTTACCCTTAGCAATCATTCCTGGGTTTGAAGCTACATTCTGAACAGCCCAGTTGTTACCGCATCCAGACTGTGTTCTATGCTCTACTGGAGAATCTCTGCGTTGCCCAGAATCACGGGCTGAATCACCTTGCCGAGTATTTTCAAAGAAGGTTAGATATGACATCTTTAATCATCGTCTAGAAGTTTTCTTACTTCCGTTCTCTTCAGGGCTTAGTGGCATTTACTCGATAGTAAATATAATTATCAAATGGCTTATTGGGGATATCATCTAATCGGAAACTTTGGCAAGTGTAATCCTACTAAGATTCGAACGAAGCAGAATATTATTAATTTTGCTAACACTCTAGTCCGTGAGATTGATATGGTCCCATACGGACCCCCACAGGTTGTATATTTTGGTTCAGGCAATAAGGCTGGTTATACGCTAGTTCAGCTTATCGAAACCTCCAATATCTGTGCTCACTTCGTCGAGGAAACAAACGATGTATATCTGGATGTATTCAGCTGTAAGCAGTTTGACCGCCACACAGTTCGTGAGGTATTCCTATCACACTTCGATAATAAGACTGAGAGAATGCTTTTTCTAAAGAGACAGGCTCCCACTAAAAACGAAAAGACTATCTATCTGCCAGAATTACAGTAATATGGTAATTATTCAACCAGTTGATTGGATCGAAAATGATGTAAAATACAAGTACACAGTTGATGTATTTGGTAGAACTGACAAGGGTGAAGTCGCACAAGTTAGACTTGTGGGATTTCGACCATACTTTTATCTTAAGTGTTATGACGAGAACATCGGCATGATTCTTTCTGCCATTGAGCAGACTTCTGGCAAGAAGATGTTTGGAGTAAAGATTTCGCTGGAATCTAAGCTGGATGCCATGCAGGGATTCAGTGGTCTCAAGCCTATCAATGTTTGGAAGCTAAGTTTCCCCGCAATTTGGATGTTCAAGGTAGCCGTTCGAACATTAAAGAACTGTCGTATTGGGGACCGTAGGGTTCTTACCGAAGATATTTACGAAGGTAATCTTCCACCGTTTATTCGACTGTTCCACGAGTTGAATATTTCTCCTGCTTCGCCATTCGAGTTTGAAGCCGATGACTTTGAATCAGATGAGGATGTGAATGCAGACGTGTTCTATGAGGTAAACTATACAGATATTACTCCAAAGACAAATGTCTCCATTCCTATGTATGTGTGTGCTTACGATATCGAGACCTACTCTGATTCTGGAAACTTTCCTGTATCCACGAATTCAACTGATGAAGTAATCCAGATTGGCGTAAGCTTTCGGTATTCAAATGACCTTTTGACGAATGTCAAGCGATTTGTCTTCGTATCAGGAACGTGTTCTCCATCTCAAGACCCTACCGTGACATTTGTCTCATGTGAGAATGAGAAAGACCTCTTGAATAAGTTTCAGAGATGTATCAACCGAGAAAATCCTGACATCATTGCAGGATATAATACATTTGGCTTCGATGATGGTTATCTTGCTGACCGGGCTGAACGTCATCGTCTATTCTTTCGACTTGGTCGCGTAGATGGGAGTCCATGGAAGAATGATTACGCCAAGACGGAGAAGAAAACATTCGAACTAGCATCCGGAAAGTTTGCAGTCCGGTATCTTGACCTGACTGGGCGACTTGGTATTGATCTACTTCTTTCGGTCCGCCGTGAACAGAATCTGGACTCTTACAAGCTCGATAACGTAGCTAATACCTTCCTGCGTGATAAGGTTACCAATATTACCGGTACTTCCACACGTATGTATGAGATTCACACTAAGAATACTCGCGGACTATTCGTTGGTAATCTAGTACGATTTGAGTTTGTCGAGAATACCAATAATCCTTATGCGGATGGTGCGAAGTTCCGAGTAATTGAGATTCATCCAAAGAAGTTCATCATTGAGCTGGATGAGAGCAACTACACGAATACATTTGACATTCCTCCTGAGCAGATTAAGCATCTTGAGTGGTCTCTAGGAAAGGATGACATTAAGATTACCGATATGTTTGCGTCGCATCATGGAACGGCTGAGCAGAGGGCGGTGGTAGCAAAGTATTGTATTCAGGATTGTGATCTCGTGCTTACATTGATGGCTAAGCTAGATACGCTTGTCAATGCTCGTGGTATGGCTGATGTATGTTATGTTCCAGTTCAGTATATCTTTCTACGTGGTCAGGGAATTAAGATCTTCTCAGCCGTCGTTTACAACGCAACAAAGCGTAACCAGATTATCATGACACAGGAGGGATTGGAGGGCGATACTTCTTACGAGGGTGCTATCGTTCTACCGCCTAAAATTGGCATGTATCTAGATCAGCCAATTCCTGTTCTTGACTTTAATTCACTTTATCCGAGCAACATGATAGCCTTCAACCTATCTCCTGATACATTAGTATACGTAAAGACCTACGATGCTAGAGGCAAAAAGATTCGGCAAGAAGGACCTGATGGGTTCCCAGGATTTACCATTGATGAAATCGGTTACGATACGTATGACGACAACAAAGCCCCGTCTGGTCGTGTGGTCTGTGGTTTCGCCCAACCCAACGATAATCCAAATTCCATCGGGGTTCTGCCTCTCACTTTGGACATTCTTCTCAGGAAGCGGAAGGAAACGCGGAAGATCATGGAGTCTATAGAAGATGAGTCGCAGAAGGCTGTTCTAAACGGTCTTCAACTTGCTTACAAGACCGTTGCTAATTCAGTATATGGTCAGTGTGGCTCTAGAACTTCACCTATTCGCAGGATGGAGGTCGCTGCATGTACCACTGCAGTTGGACGGGCAAAAATTTACGAAGCTAAGAACATTGTCGAGACTGAGTTTGGAGCAACCGTAATTTATGGAGATAGTGTAACTTCATATACGCCAGTTCTTATCAGACAGAATGATACGGTTAAGATTGTAAACATTGAGGAACTTGGAAATACGTGGATGAATTGTGATAATTCGGATAAACAGTATTCTGAACTAACTAACATATATTCTTGGACTGATAACGGGTGGACTAAGATTCACAGAATAATTCGTCATAAACTAGCTTCGCATAAAAAAATCGTTCGAGTATTGACCCATACCGGTATGGTTGATGTGACAGATGATCACTCTCTATTGCGATCTGATAAAACTGAAGTATCATCTAAGACACTGAATATCGGAGACGAACTATTACATGAGAATTATCCACCAATTCCATCTATGAGTAATGGTTGTGTTTACAAGGCAAAGATTGCTGGGTTCTTCTTTGGAGATGGAAGTTGTGGTTCATATGCGTGTCCGAGCGGGCAAAAGTCTAGCTGGGCATTGAATAACGCAAATATCGATCTCTTGAAATCTTATATGGAATTATGTAATTCCAGTTATCCGGAGTTTTCGTGGGTTATTAACGATACTTTGATAAGTTCTGGTGTTTATAAATTATCACCTAAAGGAATCTATGGGAGTCTAGTTAAGTTTGTTAACTCTTATCGAAGTGATTTGTATGTTGGAGACCGTAAGCATATTCCAGATTGGGTTATCAACGGTTCTAATGATATCAGACAGGCTTTCTGGGATGGAATGTATGATGCTGATGGTGACAAGGATTTATCTGGATATGTGCGGATTGATCAGAAGAACCAAACTACTTGTGCAGAAATAGCACTCTTAGGAAATCTACTTGGTTACAATGTTTCGGTAAATGATCGCAAGGATAAACTTAAAATCGCAAGAATTACATTTACCAAACGTACTCAGCGTAAAAATCCAAATGCCATTAAAAAGATGTATGAGGTTCCATATTCGGGATATGTATATGATCTAACAACTGATAATCATCATTTTCAAGCCGGGATTGGAAAGATGATCGTTCATAATACTGATTCTATATTTGTCCAGTTTCCTACGAAAGATCTTGGCGAGGCAATTGATTATGGAAAACGTGCAGCGGCTAAGATTAACTCGTTATGTAGAAAGGCTCACAAGATTGAATATGAGAAGACATTCTTCCCATTCATTCTATTCTGTCGTAAGCGGTATGTAGGCATGATGTATGAAGATGATGTGACCAAGTGTAAGCGTAAGACTATGGGTGTGGCACTCAAACGACGCGATAACGCACCTCTTGTGAAGGATATCTTCGGCGGAGCTCTAGATATTCTAATGGAAAGGCGTAGTATTGTCCCTGCTCAGGATTTTGTGAAAGATATGCTTGTTAAACTTATGAAGAATGAGTTTCCTCTCGATAAGTTTATTATCACAAAGCAGTTGCGAGATGATTACAAGAATCCCGGACAGATTGCTCATCGGGTTCTAGCAGACCGAATGGAGGAACGTGATGCAGGTAATGCTCCACAGGTTGGTGACCGTCTAGCCTACATTTATGTAGCGAATCGAAAGGATGAGAGAAAGCAGGGCGATAAGATTGAACATATTGACTATGTGCGAGAGAAGGGTTTGAAACCCGACACTGAATTTTACATATCCAATCAAATCCAGAATCCAGTGGCTCAACTATTCGCTCTTGCGATTGAGAACCTTGAGGGGTATAAGCCTAAGGTAGATTATGAGAAAATGATGGCAGTATTCATGGAGACAATGGATGAAGAAGAAGCTACATTGAAGGTGCTCGACAAGAAAGAGAAGGAACTAGATTCTATTCTGTTTCTAAGAGCGTCATATCTACAAAAGCATAAGCGTGGTCCAATGGATGCCTTTCTAGGTCGTTAGTTTATTGTCGTTTCCAAAAAAAAATGAATAAGGGTTGTAGTTATACGCAGATTCTAGCATTGCATGAGATAAACCATGTATGCCGACCGGTGGGCATTTTAAACGGGCACTTTGTATAAGAATATATGGAAAACAGAGTAATTAGATTCTATGAATTACACGCAAACAAATGGTTCCATGTAATGAATTTGTCGCTTGAAATTATAAAAACAGATGATAAAAACCAAAGATATATGTTGATGAAATATGGTCATCATTTATTTTCCAATATGCCCATTGGTCTAAAATACAAACCGTAGGCAAGTGATTTTCAACCTACAATCATAAGAGTGTAAATGTCAACATCAGACATCGTATCACTTCTAGAAGAGATTATCGAAGGTAGAAACAACTTTTTATCTTCACACAATGTTAGAGCGTTTCCCTATCATGAGCGTTCGAATCTTATGGCACGGTATATGTCAAATGAGTTAGTATTTATGGACATTGTTGGTCGTATTTATTCGAGACAAGCCATTACAGATGCAGCGACTACTCTACTGACCTTTACGTTCCCACAGTCTTTTACGGAACCCGTATCAGTAGCTCCAACTACCGCACAAATTAATGCTTCACTAGAAGACCAACTTTCAATGACTGGAAACTGCGCAATTTGTCAGGATTCAATTTCAGGGGCTGGATCTCGGATTCGGCAGTGTGGACATTCTTTCCACCGCGCGTGTATCGTGAGCTGGTTTTCACTATCGGTTCGCTGTCCGGTTTGTAGACACGATATTCGCGAAGCGGGTCCTCCAACAGAAACATCTCTTGCCTCATCATGAAGGCTTTTTCTACTGACAGCCCCGTAGGAGGAACTACCAGCTTTGGAAGAGGATCCGAAACACCATACTGAACACGATGTATTAATTTGCGAATATCATGTTGACATTCTTTCAATGTATCTGTGATATCTGTATCAAATAACACTTGAATATCCGAAGCACGAGGTGGAAAGCACCGTATAATTTCAATTGCATCTACATTTCGTTTGAAGATTGTTGGGAGTTCATTGCCAGTACATATAATAGGAACCTTTCTTGTTGGATCACGAATCCATTCAACTATCTTACCTTGTGCATGTGGGTCACTGCCGTCTACTTCGTCAAGAATTACGCAAGTAACATGGTTTTTATCACCTCGCATAAACGAGTGGATATTTACAGTAGACCTACATGCGTCTTTGATTCGCATGACATCCTCATATGACCGAATCGAACGAGAAGCATTAATTTCCAACGGATAAAATCCCATAGTTTTTGCAGAAGCAAGAGCAAGAGTGGTCTTGCCAATACCGGGAGGACCAGTTAACATAACAGCTCTCTTAAATCCAGTAGTTCCTAAATAAGTTCGGAGTAATTGCTTCGCTTCATGATGTCCAATAACATCATCAAGAGAATCAGGTCTAAATGTTTCAGCATACATTATCTTCTATAAAACGGATTGTTTTAAACCTTATTTTAAGCGAGTAAGATGTCAGAGCCGCTCAAAATCTATGTCAAGGGAGAGAAAGAGATCCATACCGTCACCGGAGTTGTAGCTGGTTATGGATACACAACAGAGTACACGGTAATATCCAACGGAAAGGAAATTGTAATGACGATGTATGTTCCATTTGGACTCGCAACGCCGATTTAAACAGAATTACTTCAATATAAGTATGCCCCAATAGCTCAGTGGTAGAGCACCAGCTTTGTAAGCTGTAGGTCGTGAGTTCGATCCTCATTTGGGGCACTCCGGTCTTATCGTACAATGGTTCGTACACTAGACTCTGAATCTAGTAATCTGAGTTCGATTCTCAGTAAGACCTTCCGCACCTGTAGCTCAGTGGTAGAGCATCCGTCTTATGAGCGGGTAGTCGTGAGTTCAACCCTCACTAGGTGCACATGCCTGACCAAGTGGTTCCGCATGTGCGAGCTAGATTACATTTTGCAACGGCTGACTGTATTGATGCAGCGTCGGGGTCGAATGGATAACACGAAGACTTTACTTGAGGGTCACACGTAGACGTTGCACTGTTATAAGTCCAACCATCTGGGCACTTTGCCATCTTTTTTGTATCAAGCGACAGGACAACCTGTGGATTGATAACAAACTTATAAATAGCTAAAAATACACCAGTAAACAGAGCTGTCCATGCGATTGTGGTTAATAACTCCATTCTTTCCTTTTTACAAGGAAAAGGTATGGAGATCGCCAGACATGTGTTTGAAACTTATTTTAACGACACCGCGAATCCGCTAGTCCGCCATCACCTTGATTCATATCGTGACCTCTTGATGACCAAGATACCTAACTTTATTAGAGGTATGAACCCGAGAACTCTCAATCTGGGAGATACTCGGTTCATTAAGGTCTATATCGGTGGTAAGAATGCAGATGAAATCAAGTATGTTCATCCCAGAGATGAGATTGGTAACCCAATTCTACCCCACCAATGCCGTCTTGATAACAAGACTTATTCTATTGATATTCGCATGAATGTTGTTATAGAATACATCTTTGGCACAGAAGTTGTGACCAAACGATTCGAAGATATTTCGATGGGTCAGATGCCACTAATGTTGAAGAGTTCTTTATGCTATTTATCCACTATGACGTCAGAAGAGCTTTATGATGCAGGAGAATGTAAGTTCGAACTAGGTGGATATTTCATAGTTAACGGGGCGGAAAAGGCATTACTTTCACAGGAACGTTTGGCTGAAAATATGTTTTATGCTTCAAAGCGTAAGCAGGTAACCTCTGGTTCTCCGGGGTCAAAGACGCTTGTTGAGAAGGAGTCTGAAAGTAAGCTAGAAGATGCCACAAAGTCCGAAGCATTTGAATATGTCGCAGGAATACGTTCGGTGTCTGAGGACGGAACCAGTGGACCATATTCTCATTTTTTGATTATTCCTCCAGATAACAAGAAGCCAGATGACCCCAAGAAACTGGCAACTGTAGCGGACTTTTCAGAATTCTCAACAAAAAGACTAGTAGTTATCACTCTACCCGGTTTCACCCAACCAGTTCCACTTATAAGTGTATTTTATGCGTTGGGGCTAACAACTGACCAAGATATCTACGATACAATTCTAGCGGGTATTCCTATTGCGGAACGTAGTCAGTATGATGAATTATTCGCTGCGATGCTGTTATCTCATGAATTATTTGTTAAGCAGGAGATGGCTAAGGAGGAAGACCAAAATCAAGATCCAAATATGTTATTCTTACGTAGACAGACTCGCACGAGATCGGAGGGTGGCATCTATATCAACCTGTATGACCAAATGTTCCCACACTGTGGACCATACGATGGTGAATCACCTCCCGAACTATACCGTCGCAAGGCTTATCTTTTAGGATACATGGCACGTATAGCTATGGAAGTTGCACTAGGCATTAATCCAAAGACTGACCGTGATCATTTTAGATTTAAGCGTCTTTCTGCTTCTGGAGAATTAGTCTTCCAAGAGTTTCGTCGTATCTATAAGGAAGTTTCTAGTCGTATGCTTACAGAGCTTGACACGCGTGTTCACTTCGAACAGCAACAGTATGCAGGTAAGAAACTAGCTGAATTAGTCCAAGAAGAAAACATTGGATACTATTGGCGGGCTGGTTCACTCATGTATGAGCTTGGTAAGTCTTTTAAGAGTAAGTGGGGCGGCAAGGATGGCGTGTCTCAAGAATTAACTAGATTTTCATATTTAGGAACCATAGCCCAACTTCGACGCATTAATACCGACGCAGACAAGGGTGCTCCAATTGTTGAGATGAGACGTATTCATTCCTCAACATGGGGTCTAATGTGTCCAACAGATAATCCCGATGGACGTAATATTGGTCTAATCAAATCGATGACACTTCTATCATCAATCTCTACTGCTACTCCATCAATCGCAGTATTGGAAATTGTTAGAAAGTTTCCCAATTTCATTCGCCTATCGTTGATAAATCCATCAACATGGATGACGCATTGGACAAAAATCAGTATCAACTCGGATTTGGTTGGTGTAATAACTGAAGATACCGAGTCGCTACATTCGATACTGATGGAGGCTCGTAGATCTGGTGGGTTTGATAAGTTTGTATCTCTTTCATTTAACCGGCTCGAGAATGAGTATTATGTTTTTACTGACGCAGGAAGACCACTGA
>Ga0114962_10001754_pt1 | contig 18507 bp, 15 predicted proteins | sample C_130820_MF_Meta_FD_87017 | JGI IMG/M metagenome (GOLD analysis project Ga0114962, IMG submission 87017) | Freshwater microbial communities from Lake Croche, Canada to study carbon cycling - C_130820_MF_MetaG | ecosystem: Environmental > Aquatic > Freshwater > Lake | place: Lake Croche, Canada...
GAGGCTCGTCCACATCTTTTGACCGTTAATGACGTATTCGTCACCGTCGCGCTCGGCCTTGGTGGTGATTGCCGCCAAGTCGGTGCCAGCGTTGGGCTCTGAGTAGCCAATGCAGAAGTGAATGTCTCCGGCCAGGATCTTTGGCAGGAAGAAGTCTTTTTGCTCATCAGTGCCATAGGCCATGATCGTTGGGCCAACGGTGTTGATGGTGAGCATGGGCACTGGAGCGCCGGAGCGCATGGACTCATCAAAGAAGATGAACTGCTCGAGGGCCGAGCGTCCTTGGCCGCCGTACTCCTTGGGCCAGCCAATACCGAGCCAGCCGTCGGTGGCCATTTGCTTGACGACGCGACGCACCGAGGGGCCAATGCCATGGCTCTCGGCGAGTTCTTCCTCGACCTCAGGGGTCAACAGCTCCGTGTAATAGTCACGCAGTTGCGTCCTTAAGGCCTCTTGTTCCTTGGTGTATGCGATTTCCATGGCGGTACTCTCCTCGTGGTCCCAGCCCGATAACTAGAACAGGTTACAGAACTCCGGGGGCCCCGTGACCAGCGATGGTTACCGACCGGTAGCCCCGTGGATAGGATGCTCTGAGCCCTCCACCGGATAGTCCGGGGAGAGGAACCGAGGAGCGCCCCAGATGCCCGAAGCAGTCATCGTCGCCACCGCCCGTACCCCCATTGGCCGAGCCGTAAAGGGCTCGTTGGCCGAGTGTCGTCCCGACGACCTCGCCGCCTTTGCCATCAGTGAGGTTTTGAAGAAGGTCCCGAATCTTGACCCCAAGCTCATTGAGGACGTCATCATGGGTTCAGGACAGCCCGCTGGTGAAGCTGGCTACAACCTCGGCCGCGTTGCCGCCGTCCTTGCCGGCCTCGACGATGTACCGGGAGTAACGGTAAACCGTTACTGCTCTTCTTCACTGCAGACCATCCGCATGGCCGCACACGCCATCAAGGCCGGGGAGGGCGACATCTTCATCGCTGCCGGTGTTGAGACCGTCAGCCGCTTTGGCTTTGGCGCCTCAGACGTTGGTCCGCACAACCCCCTCTTTGCAGCTGCCGAAGACCGCACTACTGCGCGCACTCCTGCCTTCACTGAGAACTGGAGCCCACTGGCTGGCCACTTCGCCGACGTCTACATCTCCATGGGTCAGACCGCCGAGAATGTCGCTGAGTTCGAGAATGTCGACCGGGCCGAGATGGACGAGTTCGCCGCCCTCTCCCAGCAGCGCGCGGTCGCCAGCCAGAACAATGGCTTCTTTGACCGTGAGATCTCCCCTGTCACCCTCGCTGATGGCACCGTGGTGAGCAAGGACGATGGTCCCCGTGATGGCACCACCGCCGAAAAGCTCTCTGCCCTAAACCCCGTATTTCGCGAAGGCGGGAAGATCACCGCAGGAAACGCTTGTCCTTTGAACGACGGTGCTGCTGCAGTGGTTGTCATGAGTGACACCAAGGCCAAGGAACTCGGCATCACCCCCATCGCGCGCATTGTGTCGAGTGGGGTAACCGGTCTCAACCCAGAGATCATGGGTCTTGGTCCCATCGAGGCTTGTCGCCAGGCTTTGCGCCGCGCCAATATGACCATCAACGACATCGACCTCGTCGAGATCAATGAGGCCTTTGCGGCTCAGGTCATCCCCTCGGCTAAGCACCTGGGAATCTCCTGGGACAAGCTCAACGTCAAGGGTGGTTCCATTGCCCTCGGTCACCCCTTCGGGATGACCGGTGCAAGGATCATGACCACGCTGCTCAACGCGCTTGAGGACGACGGCAAGACCTTCGGTATGGAGTCCATGTGCGTCGGTGGTGGCCAGGGAATGGCCATGATTGTGGAGCGACTCAACTAGTCCTCAGTACACAGATCCTGAACGCAGAAATCCCCGCCCTGCTTTGCCAAGGGCGGGGATTTCTGCGTAAGGAGTGCGGCAAAGGACTGATGCGCTTGTAAACAGGCGCCTTCGACAGTACTTAGCTAAACCTCCGAGAACGGCGGCTCGTCACGCCCTCCTTGGAAGCAGTGAAGTGCTTGATAGGAAGTAGCACATTGAGTGCTACATTCACTGTATGGATCGCATTGGAGTACGAGAACTTCGCCAGCATGCAAGTCGCTACCTCGAGATCGTTAAGCGTGGCGAGACGGTAGAGGTCACAGAGCGAGGGAAACTCGTTGCCCTTTTGGTTCCGCCGACACCGTCAGTCGTCGCACGTGACCTACTCATTGCGCGAGGCCAGTTGTTACCTGCTGCCCGCCGTTTCCAAGTCCCCGACACGACTGCTGCAGTAGCGGGTTCAAGCGAAGCTGCCCTCGACGAACTTCGAGCCGAGCGACTTTGATCTACCTCGATTCCTCGGCGCTGCTCAAACTCATCGTCGAAGAACCCGAGAGCGCAACGCTCGCTGCTTGGCTTGCTGAGTATCTCGGAGTTCCGGTCGTCAGCAGCGAACTGGCGAGGGTCGAGGTGCTCCGAGCCTGCCGGCGCATTGCTCCACTTGCTCTGTCGAGGGCGCGGGAGCTTCTCTCCGGTGTCGACTTCGTCCCCTTGAGCGGTCCTGTGATCGAGGCTGCCGCCGAACTCGAGGGAGAGAGCTTGCGAAGTCTCGACGCGCTGCACTTAGCGAGTGCCTTGACCATCAAGGCCACCCTTGAAGCCTTCGTTGCTTACGACTCGCAGCTTCAATCGGCAGCGGCGGCTGCCGGTCTCCCAACGTCTGCCCCTGGTAAGACTGAGTAAGCCAATCCCATAAGTAACTCCGGCGGACTAGGGCCACGCTGGCACAACTGTGGACCAAATTCAGGGCTTCAGGTCAGTTTGAGGCGCTAAGGCCACTAGTGCCCTTACCCGTCCAGGTTCCCCCAATAGCCTCAAGGCGCTTGAGCTCGGTGGCGTCAATGCTGGTCCCCGACTCCGGCAAGAGCACCGGAATGCTTCCATCAATGTGGAAGGTTTCCGAACGTCGAGGGTTCAAGAGGATGTTTTCTGCCTCGATGTAGAGCAAAGGCTCACGATCATTCGGACAGACCACTACGGAGATCACCAGATCATCAAGGCGCACGCTATTTCCTTTCGGTTTGGACTTTTGGAGAACTCATGGTTAAGCACTAAGCAGTGAGCTCGGCTACGAGCTTGAGTACCTGCGCGACATGGGCGCTACAAGCTGCCTCATCGGCGGCCTCCACGTTAAGGCGCAGCAAGGGCTCGGTATTCGACGGCCTCAGGTTGTACCACCAGTCGGGATAGCTAACGGTAAGCCCATCGAGCTGGTCGAGTTGAGCCTCGCTTCCCTCCAGGGCTTTGGCCACGGCCGCAACGGCCCCAGCGGGGTCAGCCACTTCCGTGTTGATTTCCCCAGAGGCGATGTAGCGGCGATAGGGCGCAACGATCTCGGAGAGGCTTTGGCCGCGCTTACTCATCAATTCCAGCACGATAAGGGCGGTAATGATACCCGAATCGGCGCGAAAGTTGTCCTTGAAGTAGTAGTGACCTGAATGTTCTCCACCAAACACGGCACCCGTTTCCGCCATGACCTGCTTAATAAAGGAGTGGCCGACCTGCGTGCGCACTCCCGTACCACCGTGTTCGGCGATGACTTCGGCAACGGTCTTGGAACAGATCAAGTTATAGAGAACGGTGGCGCCAGGGTTCTTATCCAGCATCGAGGCCGCCACCATGGCGGTGGTCAGTGATCCCGAAACCCCTTCGGCCTGCTCGTCTACCAAGAAGACTCGGTCAGCATCACCGTCAAAGGCCAAACCAATATCGGCACCGGTTTCTAAGACTCGGCGCTTGAGATCAACGAGGTTTTCCTCTTGGATGGGGTCAGCGGGGTGATTAGGGAAATTGCCATCGAGTTCGGGATAGAGGATCTCTACGTCAAAGCCCAAGCCCTCCATGACCAGGGGGACAACGAGGCCACCCATGCCATTGGCGGTGTCAGCCACCACCTTTAAGGGACGAAGCGCCGACACATCCACAAAGCTGCGCACATGGTCAGCCCAGGCTGAAAGGAGATCCTGCGAACTCGTGGCGGCCAGAGGACCACTTGCGGGTTCAACTAAAAAGCGCTCGGTGAGCGCTTGGATCTCCGTGAGCCCCGTATCGCGACCGATGGGCTTTGCGCCAGCAAGACAGAGTTTGATGCCGTTGTACTGCGCGGGATTATGCGAGGCGGTGAACATGGCCCCAGGTGCGTCGAGTGCGCCAGCGGCATAGTAGAGAAAGTCCGTGGAGGCCATCCCGAGGTCCACAACCGCGGTTCCTGCGCTACGAGCGCCCTGCGCAAAGGCCTCAACCAAGGAAGGGCCAGATGGGCGCATGTCTCGGGCGATCAGGATTCTCTCTACGCCAGCAAAGGTGGCTACGGCTGAACCGATGGCCCGGCAGAGCTCTTCATCAATCTGGCTGGGATAAATACCTCTGATGTCGTAGGCCTTGAAGACCAAGTCTGTGCGTGCCACCCCTTCATCCTAGTTCCAAAGGCCTAGAAAGATCGGCGAAGGTCCGATTGCCCTCAGGGAAATCTCAAGCTTCGCCTCGGAGCGCTGGCCTTGGCTCCGCTACGATTAGCCCATGCCAGTGCCATCGCGTTTAGCCCCCCTTTCCTTCCTCGTCCTTGGGGCAATAGCGCTGACGGCTTGCTCAAGTCCTGAGGCAAAACCCGTGGACCACGGCGCTGCGGCAAAGCGGCTCGCCATTGCGGTCACCAAGAGTGGCATCCAAGGATCGGTACACGTCCTCGACGTCACCACCACCGTGGCGAGCACCAAGGGTGCCAAGCCTCAGGTAACCACCATGACCGCTGATCTCTCCACCAACGACGCGGCCGAGGCCATCAAGGGTTCAGATGGCTCCGTCACCGAGCTCATCCGCACAGGGAATCTGGCCTATATCCGCAGCACCGCGGGAGTCCTCACTAACGCTCTAGCCCTGACGCCAGCCGTGGCCAAAGCGAATGCGGGCAAGTGGATCGTGATTTCGAGCACCGACGGGCCCTTTCAGACCATCACGCAAGCTCTGTCCATCTCCTCCGAGGTTTCCCCTTACCTCCCAACTAAAGCCTCAGCCACTTTTGGCAAAGCTCGCAAGCTCAAGGGGACTAGCGTCAGCGTCCTTCCAATTTCCGGGCAATATGACTCGACCGGCATGAGCAACCCGATAACGGCAGCGGTTGCCACCTTTATCAACGTGAAATCTGGCCTGATTCAGGGGGGAACCATAGTGACTGGCTCCAAGGGAAGCGCTGAGCGCAAGTACGCCATCTTCACCAACTGGGGCAAGGCCATCCACATCACCGCGCCAAGTTCCGCAATCACCTACGCCACCCTCTATAAAGCATGAGCATCGGGCAAACCATTTGGTTCACCGGCCTCTCTGGTGCGGGCAAGACCACAACCGCAGTAGCGCTCGTCGGTGCCTTGACTTCGCAGCACCCAACATTGATGATCGATGGTGACGTCTTGCGCGCAGGCCTTAGTAGCGACCTCGGATTCTCCACGGATGACCGGGCTGAACAGGTCCGCCGCGCTGGAGAGGTCGCCATCATTGCAGCTCAGCAGGGCATCATCGCGGTGGTGAGCCTCGTCTCGCCAAATGCTGCTGCAAGAGATCTTGTGCGCAGACGACACGCTGAAGCGGGAATCTCCTTTGCAGAAATCTATGTCGCCACACCTCTCGAGGTCTGCATAGAGCGTGATCCCAAAAGCCTCTACGCCAGAGCGGCCCAGGGCTCCGTAGTGCAGATGACTGGCGTTTCAGACCCTTACGAAGTTCCCGCTGATCCCGATATAACAATTGAGACCCACAACTTCACCACGGCTCAAATTGTCGAGCAGCTTCGCGTTCAACTAAAACTGAACTAGCCAACTCCCGTAAAGGCGCCAACATAAACGGTGCCTTCGTGACCTGAAGAGGTCTTGAAGGCAAAGTTGTAGCGACCTGGGGTGCTGTAGGTGAAGCTCTCCCCTGTGGCAAGAAGCCCCGAGTCCTTTATTCCGCCGGTGAGAAAATGAATCTTTACTGGATGAGGCGAAAGATTTGTCCACGTAATGGTGTCGCCCTCTTTGGCAAGGAGGACGGACGGCAATACCCCGTCCCGTGTCACCACAATCTGCGTACCCGAGGACTGTCCGAGACCAGGCAGTGCTCCACCATTCTCCGTTGGAACGAGGTAACTCTTTCCGCCTACTACCAAGCTCGGCGTAGTAATGGGCGTGGCCGGCTTCGTACTTGATGTCGTAGTCGAACGATGGGGCCGGAGATGGTCTTCGGACTTTGAACAAGCTGCGGTCAGGGCCGCTAGGGGAACAAGCACGGCAAGGAGAAAGCTCGTGGAAGTTTTCACAGCGTTGCCGGGAGGAGTCGGTAGAGGTTGGAGAAGAGCACAAGCGCCACGGCAAGAACAATAGGCGTCGTCAACAGGTAAACCGTGATCAGCTGGCGATGTAGCCGCCTGTAGGCGGCAAAGGTCAAACCGAGTACTAGCGCCAGCATGATTCCCCAGACTAGGGAGGGCGTGAGGGCTGCGGGGTCACCGGCAAGACCCAGTTCGGCGTCACTCGGAGCAGTCTTCGCTCGCGTTGAAGCAGCCGGATCGCTAACGAGCTTGGACCGTGCATAGAGGATTCCTGCAGGCTTCACCGATGAGTCTGCAGTCACCAGAGTCAGCCATCGGCCCGGTAGCGGCGAGGCTGGACTGAGCTGTCCTGGCTTTGCATGCTTCACCGCCACTACCAGGTAGCGAAAATGACCCAGGCCAGTCGCAAGCAAAATCTGAGACCCTGGCTTCAGTGTCTCGATGTGCGAAAAGGGAGCTCCTGAAGTCGCCCTTCGGCCCAGGATGACCGCATTGCCGATCGTCCCAGGCCTTGCGGCCTGAGTGAGTACCCCTGGACCCTTCATGAGCTCCGTCGCCGTTGTGCCCTGAATAACCACTTGATGCAGCCCGAGCGATGGAATCCGAATCACTGCAGTCGGCGTTCCATCAATGGGGACCTTCCCCGACAGAGGTACCGCACCGGCAGGCGAAGTGAAGGTATTGAGCATTTCACGCTGAGCTCGCTGTTCTTGGAATCCGGTGAAGGCGTACACGTAGAGCACGAAGAGGATCGCGCAGCTGCCTAGGGTAATGAGTGGAAGCCCGATACGCGCTAGCCAAGAAGGTCGATCTTCGTCCACCATGCGTTCGCGCAGTGAGGCGACCATGCCTGTAAATTTTCCGGCTTGAGTTTCAAGATGATCGGGGGCATCCCTCACTACATAAGCACCATGCTCAGCGCCTTCACTTACTGCCTCTTCGGTCACTGAACTAGTCATCAAGGTCGCCATGGTCTAGATCGCCCAATGTTCCCCGAGCGGCGATGGCAGAAAGGCGGCTGCGCAAAGGTCGCCAGGCCAAGAAGAGCGAGCCCAGCAGTAGAGCGCTAATCCCGAGGGCCAGTGTTGAGGTGACTCCGCCAGCGCCATGAACCGCACTCAGCAGGAAGGGCTTGTACAGAGGGCTCGATGATGGAACGGGACGGGGCTTTTGGGCACCACTGCCCAGACCTGATTTATGGGTTAAGGAGCCAAGGAGCAGGGTGTTTTGGAATGAGGGGGCAGGAGCTGGCGTGATTGGCGTAGTGGAAGGCGTAGTTGCTTTTTGGGGAAGCACTATTTGATAGCGAGGGTTTCCTATGGCGTTAGCTAGCTCATCTCGGGCCAGGGTCACCATATCCGCGGTAAGTGGCGCAAAACCCTCAGGAAGTGCTCCCCTGGACCCACTCGTCACATCAAGCAGCTTGCCTAACATGGAACGAATGCCCTCTTGGTCAGCCTTGGAAATCTTGGTGCTCTGATTCACAGCGGCATAAATCACCGAAGGCATGGGGTAGGCAGCGAGATCTGTTGAGTTTGTGTAGCTCGGCTCTAGGCTTCCATTTGGCAGCCAAGTCCCATCGTTCAGCCCAGCATTGATGGACTCGGGGCTTGGGGTCACCAAGACTCCCGCAGCGTTCTGCAGACCGGCCGCGCTCATTCCGTAATAGCGCGCTTCGGCCCAGTTCATCGGCGCAATGCCCAGTGAAGTTGAGTCACCTGAACTGATCTGAAAAGGCAGAACAAACTTGCTCATCTTGATGACCTGTTGGCTGGGGCTGTTGACCTCACTGAATTGGTCCCCGGAAATCTGCAGTGGGGGGAATTGATCAGTTTTCGGGCAACTGCTGTAATGCGTTCCCGTGCCGGCAGAGAAGCCCGCCATCAGAACTTGGGCACCCGATTGCCGCTCCGTAGCGTTTCCATTGAAGTTTGCCGTCGCTGGCGGCAGGCTGCAGATCCAAGAGAGGGTCTGACTCGTCGCACCTGCCGTGTCGGAGCGTGGATACGCACCATAGGCCTTCGTAGTAAAGAAGCCCGCATCATTATTCACTTGACTGAAAAAAGAGCAGTCCCCTGTGGGGTGGAAGCAGGGGCCACGCAGAGGCGTTGAGCAAGGACCATTGCAGGCAACCAGGTCGGCCGTACTGGGAGCCTGATAGGCGCCACTCAAAATACCAGCTGCAACATTGGCCGTTACGGAAAGTTGCCCCTTGGGGTAAACGGTAAAGCCATCAGAAATCTGAGCACGGTAGGCCAATACATTTGCCGAAAGGGCAATGGGGATAAGGATGAAGTTACCCTTTTTGAGTTGGGCTTGTTGTGAAGCAGCGTTGGGGTCATCGGTGAAAGCCACTGGCACGATCCCCTCGGCTAATGCGGTGACGGCCTCTCGGCCATTGATTGCCGTGTTGAGCGGCAAGGATGGATGGGCGCCACTGCACAGGTAGGAAGCCTCACGCGGAAGCAGTCGCTCAATGCCAAACTCGCTTTCCGTAGAGATGATTCTGCCTGAGGGGCAACCGTTTGAGGGGGCTGCGAAACTCAGAGGGATTCTCACGGCATTCCTTGGCGTTGGCGTAAGGCTGTTATTAGCGCTAAGGCTCCGCGAAGATATTTCAATCGCACAGTGCTCAGTCTGCGTGCAATAAAAAGTTTCTGTCGTTGGTGGAGATGGCGGGATACCACCTGAAAGTGGCGTCCCTGAGGCTTCATCAACCAGGGGCACATTGAAACTGAATCCCGAACTCCCATCAGCAAATGGCTTTACGACCGTGAAGGGATAGGAGAGCAGGGCTGATCCGTTCATGGCGCAGTTCGGCGAAGGGTTTAAATTTCCCGTGTCCTGACAGTAATAAGTTCCCACACTGTCAGAGTTGGAGAATCCATACAGGCGAACAAAAACCCACTGGTCCGTCCCCAGATTTGATGTAGGACCAACCTCGACTTGTCCGCAAGCTCCTGCATTTGGACAGGGCATCGCCACACAAGTCCAACCACTGGGACATGGAGGAGCAGGGGTAAGCGTGGCGGCAGCTGCGAGCGATGCACTGCCAATCAGGACAAGCCCAGAAAGCAACAACAGGATCGCCACGATGCTCGAACTTGCGCGGCGAACAGGAGTGTTTAGCAGACTCATAAGAGCGCATCCTTATCTTCAGGGACTTCCTTACTGAGGCGTAGGGCAAGTCGGCGGCGGCGCAATAGTGAGGCCAAGAAAGGACCCGCGAGAATCGCTAGAAAAACCAGAAGCGAGGCGAGGACCATGGTGGTGGGACCCGATAGGCCAAGGAGGCCAGAAACTGCTGCGTTCAGCGCGACACCCGGAGCCTGTCCGCCAGCGGTATAGAGGCCCTTTGCGCCCTTAACCCTCGAGGCATCTGCCTTGGCTTTAGCGATCGCTGCTTTTGCCCGTGCTGCCGCTTCAGCAGGGCTAGTGCCCGTTTGTGCCTCCCCACCGTTCCCTCCAGAGCCGACGAGAATGGGGCCACCTCCGGGAATGTGGAGTTCACCGGTGAGGTAAGGGTTTGGGCAGTGCTCTGCGTCAAGGGCTGGGGGCGGGTCAGCACCATTGAGCCGCTTGATGGCGTCGAAATCTACCTGAATAAGGTTGGCTGGAATGGGTGAATAACCAAGCTGGCCTGCCGATTGCTGACCACGACAGGCCAAGAATGCGATGAACTGGCCGAGAATCTTTCCCTTTTCTGCCGAAATCTGCCCTGCTGGAGCGACGAGGTAGCTGTATGCAGAAATTGGATAAGCCGCTGGGTCCAAGGTGGTGTAGACGCCGGTCAAGTCCTGCTCACCGTAACGAGGGTCACCGGGGGTGAGGTAGATCAGGTCCTTGGTGAGCGCTATCGCATCAGCTTCCGAAGATGGCTTGACAAAAGCTCCGGAGAGATTTTGAACCGCAGCGCAAGGCGAGTTGTGCAAGATGGCGTAAGCGGTTTCGACGAAGGTGATCGATTGAGGAGTGGCTGCAACATAGTTTGATGCATTGTCAGAACCCGACTGCCCCACCCAGCCTGCGAAATTATATTTCCCCACTGAAGAGGAGTTCGCCGGCGTAGGCCAGATTGCTGTAGGGCCGGGCGAAACTGAAAGTGCCGACGTGAAAGCATTCCAAGAAGTTGGATCGAGAATATCAAAATACTCGCTAAACAGATAGTTCTCACCCGATGCATCTGTTCTAAAGACGACCGTTATCGGCGTATTGGGCAGGAGAACGCCAGGATTCGCCGAAGTGATAGCTGGGTCATTCCAGCGCTTGATCGTGCCCGTGAAGATCCCAAGCATTGCCGCCGTGGTGAGATTGAGGTCGCGTATCGACTGCTGAGTAGCTGAGGTGAGGTTGTACATCATGCAAGTAGCTCCAGCAACGGTCGGCATGTACTGGTAGTCGTAACCATTCGGAGGAGTGGAGTCCGCTTGGTTGGTAGAGTAACCAATTTCGCTTGCCCCGATGTCCACCTGGCGCTCCGCAAAGTTATTAAGTCCAATTACCGAGGACGTGGTTTGGTAGTTGATATTGACACCGAAGAATTGGTCCATCTGGGCTACCCACTGGTTGATCGCCACTGCGGCGTAACTCGACCCGGTTCCCGTCAGTGTTGGGCCAGATGCCCCAGCGGGAATTGCCGGTGCGCAGAGCAGGCTCGACGAGATTGCGAGTGACGCAACGACAATGCTTCGGAATCGAAAGTGCACTATCCAAACCGCCCGTTTACGTAATCGTCCGTTCGAGGATCTACGGGTGAACCAAAGATCTGTTCAGTACTCCCAGCCTCGACGATGCATCCTGGTTCGTTCTCAGCCGCAAGGAAGAATGCGCAGTGGTCAGAAACACGAATGGCTTGCTGCATGTTGTGGGTAACAATGACGACCGTTACTTCTTGAGAAATTTCTGCAATCGTCTGTTCGATGCGGCGTGTCGATGTGGGGTCCAGAGCTGAGCAAGGTTCATCCATCAAGAGCACCGATGGGCGCACCGCAAGGCCTCTGGCAATGCACAACCTCTGCTGCTGTCCGCCCGACAGGCCACCACCGGGCTCAGCTAAGCGATTCTTCACTTCATTCCAAAGACCAGCCTTAGTGAGGGATTCTTCAACTACGGCGTCAGCATCGGCACCTTTGACCTTGTTAAATCTCAGGCCCGCGAGCACATTCTCCCTGATGGTCATTGCTGGGAAGGGATTTGGTCGCTGAAAGACCATGCCGACGTGACGCCGTGCCGATGCTGCTCGCTCTCGTGGGTCGTAGATGTTGATGCCATTCAACTCAACCGCGCCAGCCAACTGGGCACCGGGGATGGTCTCATGCATACGGTTCAAGATGCGCAAAAAGGTGGACTTGCCGCAGCCTGAGGGACCAATCAGGGCCGTGACCTTGTGGCGCTCCATGGTGAGGTCAACGTGTTCAAGCACCATACGCTTGCCGAACCAAGCGTGGACATCACGTGCCACGAGCTCTCCAGCTGAAGACTCCATTGTGTCTAGGCCACCAATGGCAGCAAAGCGCTCTTCCCACATCTGCGTTGAATTGTCAGTCACCGTCATGATCTCCCTAACTCCCCTTCTTGGCCAGTTGGCCGCTGCTGATTCTGAAAATCTGTTCCATCTCCGTTGGCCTCAAGATCATCTGGCATTGCCGTAGCGCCAAGGCCAGCAGCAACGATGCGCGAGCGCATACGGGCGAAGCTCGGTCCCTTGAGGCGTCCTCCGGCAAAAATTCTGGCGAGGACAAAGAGTGTGAAAACTAAGAGGAAAAGGACCAAGGCCGCCGTGTAACCAAGGTCGATCTCAGACTGCAGTGGCAACTTAATCTGCTGATAGGCAAGCAATGGAAGCGCAGCCTGAGGGCCAGAGAATGGATTTGAGTTCATCAACTTGTTACCAAAAACGGTCATGAGTAAGGGTGCGGTTTCGCCAATGGAAACGGCGATCCCTAGGAGAATCGAAGTCACCAGCCCTGAGCGAGCAGTGGGAAGCACCACAGACCAGACTGTCCTCCATTCAGGTGCCGCAAGGGCAATGGAAGCCTCTCGGAGGTCCTGGTGGACAATTTTAAGGACCTCTTCGGTTCCTCGCGTAACTGTCGGGAGGAGTAAAACTGCCAAGGCTAAGGCCCCGGCAAAGCCCGAGTAGCCCTGGTGAAAAGCCTGAATCCAAACGGCGTAGATGAAGATACCCGCCACAATTGCTGGCGTTCCACTCATCGCAGTCACCACTACTCGCACGGTCTTCGTAAATGGGCCGCCGATTTCATTGATGAAAATAGCGGTAAGCACGGCTGCAGGCACACCAATGAGGGCTGCAAGTCCCACCTGCTCAAGAGTCCCAACAATCGCGTGAGCTACACCAGCCTGGCCAGGATCGGAAAGACTGGAGACACCTTTTTGGGTGGCCACAAATACATGCGCACTCAGGAGATTCCACCCGCGAATCAACACGAAACTGGTGACCATCACCAAGGGAAGGAACATCAACAGCGCCCCGAGCGTCATCAGCGCTGCCACAAAGCGGTCGATAGCGACCTGGCGGGTGAAGAGCTGGCGATTTACCAACCAATAGAGACCAAGGAACAGTAGGGTCCAAATGACGACGAATCCCAATGCTCCCGAAAAGAGGGTGAGCTGATGAAAAACAATCCAGGTAATGGAATAGGTCGACAGAGCCGTCAGGGCGAGAACGACGACATCTGATGGCTTAAATTCTCTCGGTCGAAGAGGCTTAATCTTGATGGGTTCCACGAGCTCTCCTGCGACGGCAGCGTCTGTTGCGATAGCCATCGATCAGCCCGCCATCCGCGCACGGTTCACAATGCGAGCTGCTACGAGATTGATCACCAAGGTAAGGGCGAAAAGGACAAGCCCGGCGGCAAGGAGTCCAGAAAGGCCCAGTGGTCCACCCGAGCCAAATCGGTAGGCGATTAAGGCGGCAATCGAATTCCCACCAGCCTGAGTGAGCTGCACGGTCGGCTGAAAGACCAGCGAAATGATAATCGTTACCGCAATTGCTTCGCCAAGTGCTCGTCCGAGGCCAAGCATGATTGCACCCAGCATTCCGCCCTTTGAAAAGGGGAAAACCACATCACGAATGACGCGTGCACGACTCGCACCGAGTGACATTGCACCTTCGCGTTCGGCGATGGGTGTTAGGGAAAAGACTTCGCGCGAAAGTGACGTGACAATTGGCATCACCATGATGCCGACCAAAGTTCCTGCAATGAGGAAGGAGGAGGTAAAGACTGGAGTTTCACCCGTCTTAAAAATCGGGATGAACCCGAGATAGTCGCTCAGCCACCGAGCCAGGCCCTTCATGGCCGGCTGCAAGACAAAGAAGCCCCACATGCCAAAGATGATGCTTGGCACTGCCGCCATCAGGTCAACAGAGGCAACGAGAAAGTTCTTTAGGGGAAAGAAGCCAAATAACTTTCGGGGCGCAAACTCATTGATGAACAGTGCACTCGCAATGGCAACGGGTACAGCTACCAACATGGCAATAGCCGCGATGATGATGGTTCCCAAGAGGGCTGAAAGCACGCCGAACTTGGGATGCGCACCGGTGGTCACCCATCCCGTATTGGTGAAAAATGCCCAACCCATGGTCTGGAAAGCCAGTCTTGATTGCAGGGCCAAGAAGAGCCCTATGAGAAACAGGATGACCAAGGTGGTGAGTCCGGCGGTACGAGAAACGCCCCGGAAGAGGCGGTCTGGGCGACTCCGCTGGGTGGAGACGGAAATCGGGCTTACAGCCGATTCCTTCAATCCCCCGTCCAGCACTGTCTCCACGTTAAATCCCTTTCTACTGCTCCATCAAGAAAAGCCCCGCGGCTCCTCTTCGATCATCTTGTTGGTCTTGCAACCCTCGGATGGGATCAAACAACTTGGTCCCATCCGAGGATCGGCCGGGACCCAGCTCTAAGGCCAGGTCCCGGCGCGATCCAACGGATCAGCGTCTTGCGCTCATCAGTAATTCCTAGGCAACTGAGTTCACGTCAGTGGTGGTGAGAATGCAGAAACCTGAGGTCGTGCTACGCCCGTTGGTGTAATCGGCATACTTCGAACCCGAAGTAGTCGTTGCAGCCGGGTGGGTAAGCGTTCCCATGTCAACCGGGGTCGTGTTGACGACGCCGCTGCTTGCACCAGCGGAGATCGGGTAGAAGCCCTCTGAAAGGATGGCTGCATTGATCTCACTGCGGTAGCTTGCGCCCGTGTTGGGGTCGATGTCCGTTACCGTACCGGGACGGCATAGGAAACCATTCTCACCAACAAAGTTCATGGTTGCCGCCGAAGCTGCGCCCAAGTTGGCATTCGAACCGTTTGCGTAAACGTTGTAGAGCAAACGAGTCGCGCCGAAGATGCCCTGGAGCACGTTAGGTGCGGTAGGAGCATTGCCCTCAATGTTGCCGAGGACATAGCTGTAACCGGTGTCTGGCTGGTTGCCACCACAGGTGCTGATCTTCGACGTTGAGGCCTGCAGCGAGCACTGGTAGTTCCACTTGCCGGTCGAGTAGAAGAAGATCGAGTCACCGCGAACGGTGTCGTCGGTTGGCGTGACCAAGGTGAAGGTCTGGCTGTAGGCGGTGCCGGAGCCAGTTACTACGCCCTTGTCACAACCCCAGATCCACTGCGAGCAAACGACAGGAACCGAAATGGTGGACTTCTTTGTACCCGTTCCGGTCACCGTAGCGCTGTTGATGTGGAAGTGACTGAGCACTGCCGCATTTGGGCTCTGAAGGTTGGTGGGAAGGCTAGAGACCTTGATCGATGCAGTCTCGTTCTCGAAGATCACTGCAGGACCCTGACACGTTGATGCGTCAGTGGTGTCGTAGCAGTTGACAGGGTTCGTCGGGTCTGAGGTCTTGTAGCCGGCCGAGGAGACAACGTAGCCACCCCATGAGTCCCAAGTACCTGAACCGACCTGAGCCGAGAACACCACGATCGGTGCAGCAACGGTGCCACCAACAGAGTTCCAGTTCTTTGCAGTTCCGGTGTTGAAGATGGCCTGCAGCTGAGCCTTGGTCAGGTTGGTCACGGACGAAGAGTTCGTGGCCTTGCCCTTACCTGTACCGGTCAGTGCGTAGTGGCTCCAAGAAAGACCGTCCTTGGCGTAGGCCACGAAGTTTAGGCCTTGGTAGTCAGTGGTCTTGAGGGCTCGTGACGAGCGCGCAAAGCTGACGTTGTTGGCAACCGAGATGGCCTGGCCACCCGAAGTCACTCCAGCAACGCCCTTGGCTCCCTGGTTGGAGAGGATCTTGATACCCACCGATGAGCCAACGGGTGGCTCCTGAAGCGCAACATCGCCAAAGGGGTTAACCGGCGTGCGGGCTACCGACGCTGGGTAGATAGCCGGGCTGGTCTGGCTTGGGTTGGCATCAGTCACGCAAGTGAAATTTTGAGGAGTCACAGCGCTACTGGCCGTTGAAGGCTGGTAGAGGTCACAGCTAGGGGCAGCGTTGAACAGCGTCCCAAGCTTCACCATCATGTCGTAGGTGGTGGCTGAACCAGCACCGACAATGGTGGCGTTACCAGGAGCAGCAAGCGACGTAGCCGCTCCTGCGGGAGCCGCAAGGGTAAGTGCAGATCCGAGCGTCATGGCGACGGCAGCGCTAGCTACCATTCCGCGACGCAAAGAATTCGCAAACCCTGACGACCGATTGGTCAGGTTATTGAACATGGGTACTCCCCATCCTTTTCTCCCCGCAGCACTCCGCGCGCTGGGGCTCAGTTGTGCGATGTGCACTGATGATGTTGCGCAGCCCAAAAACCTCAGCGGCTCCCGCGATCCGAAAAGGCTCAAAGGCTGTTGCTTCATCGCTTCTCAACCTACGGAAGCGAGGTAAACGGCCCTTGTCCCAGAGGCGAAATCCGGGCGAACTTCAGGTGAACTCTTGGCTACGCTTTTCGGCGTTTAGCCAGGCCAAAAAGGCCCCAAATCAGGAGGCCGGCGATAGCAATCTCACTCAACCCGGCGCCCAGCGCTTGGCTAGGAGAGGAGCCGTAGACCAAGGAAACCCTGTGAGAGCGGGGAATGAGGACCATGAGGTTGGGGGAAACCCGATAGGGACCATCTGCCCCGCTGGCCTGCCAGGCGGGGAAATAGCTCTCTTTGACCAAGACCGGGATGCCAAGGCGGTCCACCGAGAAGCTGATGGAGGCGTCGGTCCTTTGGATCTTCGAGACCCTCACAGCCGGCAAGGTGGGCTGGGGTGAGGAAGGTCCTTTGGGCCAATGTGCTGGCCCCGAGGCTGCCAGTGGATAAGCCCAGCGATGAGGATGTAGATACCAAGCTTGGCTCAGCTGAAGCCAGCTAGCCGAGCTCGTCGCAGCCTTGCTGAGCACCCTTGGTAAGTGGCGAAGTCCCGTCACCAATGCCGAGTGACGGACGCGATAGATATTCCAGCGGTGCGCACCAGGAACTTTGGAACTTCCCACTAACTGCAAGTCAGGAATCTTGCGTGCCTGAGAAATCGTCGATGCCGAGTTCGCAAGGTAGTAGCGAACTCCCAAGAGTTGAAGATGGCGAACGCCCATCGCTACGTCGAGGCTGGGGTAGTTGAGACCAACTTGAGGATTTGACGGCGAAGGCGAGAGTTCCGCTTGGTTAATGAAGTGATAGGGCGTAGTTGCCGAAGACTCGAAAAATAATCCCTCCATGGAAGCCACGCAGCCCTGCGTCCAATAGGGCAGGAGCATGAGGGCCATGGGAGTGCCGAAGCGATCCATACTTGAGGAGTACTCCCACATGGCTCTCCCGCAGCCATGTTGGCGAGTGACCAGCTCTAGCTGACTCACCAAGGCATGGTATTCCGCGTAACCCGATTTACTTTCCATTCCCGAGTAGTTCCATGCCGCCCAAGAACTCACCTGGTTAGCTCCTGGAGTGACCGGCAAGAAGCGTGCTGGCAACACAAAGGGTGCAGCCACCACCACAGCCGAGAGCAGGCCGGCTGCAAGTGCTGCGCCAAAGGCGCCAGGGCCAAAGTCTCGAATCCCTACGTGACTCCAGTGTCTCGCGAAGTAGCGCGCAAGGGCTGAGAGCGCCATGCCGAGTAACCAAGCCGCCAAGAGGTAGAGGCCGATAAACCAAAAGGGTAAGAGACGGGCGTTGTAAATAGAACCTTGTGGTTCGAAGCGCACCGCCAACCCTGCAAGAGCCGTCGAAAAGGCCAAGACCGCCACAAAGCGGCTACGGCGAATAAGCCCCAGGGCTACGGCGAAGCCAGCAAGCCAGATCACCCAGTAGTCAGCCTTGGGATAGAGCAAAGTTTGATAGGTGGTGACGTTGTTGTAACCCATGGGATTCGCATACTGCTGAAGGCTTACAAAGGGCAGCAGCCACCAGGCGCTGAGCAGCGCCGATAAGCCAGCGGCTCTCGCAACAAAGGACAGCACCCTCCGCGGTCTTGCTAGAGGCAGCGCGACCCCAACACCACGCCTGCTCCCCAAGACCTCATCATGGAAGTAATGGCGAAGAGGCGTCACCGCGATAGCCAAGAGGCCAAACATCACCGTCAGGATCCACATCCACGGCAGCAGGTGGGCAGCCATAGCCACCGACATCGCGACGGCCACGCCAACAATGCCGCGCCCTCGCTCTATGCGCCTGGCAAATAAGCCGGCGGCAATCAAGACCAACGAAAGGCCCAAACTAAAGGAGTACTCCCCCGCAAGGGTTGAAAACAGATTCCCACCATCAATGGTGAATGTTGAATCAAAAAGGAAGGGCAAGCTTGCCGCCCCTAGCGCTGCGGGGAGCGGGGCGCGAAGGCGAAAACCTCTACCCAGCACGATCGCGGCCACTGGCAAGAGCAGTGAGCCAAGGATCGTGATGGCCTTAAAGGCAATCCCATAGGGAATGACCACGCTCGCCAATGCAGCAAAGAGATCGGGTAACACGAAGTAGTAGCTGTAGAGCGGGAAGCCGTCATACCAAGAAGAGAACCAACCGGTGAGGTGGCCGTGGGCGAGGAGATGATGGCGGAGGTAGGCAGGAAGGATGAAGTGTGCACCCGTATCTCCTCCCGTGGTGGTGCTATTGGTGAGGAGCAAGTTGGGGTGGAGCTGACTGAGCACCACAATCCACACCACGAGCACCACGCCAATTTCTCCATACGTGGCGGGCGAGAGTCGCTTGAGGTAGCTCATGGCTTGC
>Ga0114962_10001755_pt1 | contig 18507 bp, 17 predicted proteins | sample C_130820_MF_Meta_FD_87017 | JGI IMG/M metagenome (GOLD analysis project Ga0114962, IMG submission 87017) | Freshwater microbial communities from Lake Croche, Canada to study carbon cycling - C_130820_MF_MetaG | ecosystem: Environmental > Aquatic > Freshwater > Lake | place: Lake Croche, Canada...
AGGAAACCCACCCAGGACTCTGCCCCGGGAGCAAAAAGTGAAGCTGGCTCTGTAGTGTGATCCACGCCGGGATAGCGCCGTTCATACTCCTCCCAGGTCAGCCCTTCGGCTTCACCGGGACTCAACTCATTAAGGCTTGCCAGCGCAGGAATCTCCTCGAAGCCTTTGCCGACATGGGGGGCGATAATCGCTGCGGTCTCCACGGCGCGAAGCAGCTGCGAACTATAAAAAGCCGTGACCTCAGCCAATTCCTGCGTGCGCGCCAGTCGCCGCGCCAAGGATTCGCCTTGGCGCCGCCCCAACTGGGTAAGACCCTCACAAGTGGCGGACTGAATCTTGCCGTTGACATTGCTGTGGGCCTGACCGTGGCGGATGATCGTCAAGCGCGTTGCGTTCTCCATGGCTTCAGGAATCGTGCGCACGCCATCAGGTGGGCCAACAGAAGTCATGCGAGTTCTCCCACAAAGGCCTCGAGTTGGCGAATACTGCGACACTCGACCACGGCATCGCAGTAGGGCTCGTATTGCTTGATCACCGAGTCACCTGATCCCCAATACTGACGGGGCTCAGGATTGAGCCAGAAGACTTTGCGAGCCTTGGAAGCAATGAAGGCTAGGGAATCGAGGTGAGTGTCGTGGTAGTTATTGCGGGCATCGCCGAGGATGAGCACCGTTGAACGCGTGGTGATCTCATCGCCCCATTCAGCTACGAACTCACGCAGACTGCGGCCGTAGTCAGAGTGGCCGTCGAGGTGCACCACATCAGCCTCGGTGTTGATGCGATGAATGGCCTCGGAGGGATCGCTAGCCCTTTCGAACATTTCGGTGACCTCGTCAACGTTGTCAATGAAGACAAAGCTACGCACCTTAGAAAACTGTGAGGAGAGGGCGTAAACCAGCAAGAGGGTAAAGCGGGCGAAGGAGGCCACCGAACCCGAGATATCGGCAATGACAATCATCTCTGGTTTGGCTGGACGCGGATGCTTGAAAACGGGATCAATGGGCACGCCCCCCGAGGAAAGCGAAGAGCGCACCGTGCGGCGAAGATCCAAGGGGCCCTTGTGGCCACGACGACGCTTGCGCTGCAGACGGGCAGCAAGTTTGCGCGAGAGTGGATAGAGCGCGCGCTGCAGGGTGGCGAGTTCCTCGCGGCCGGCATGCATGACGTCAATGTCTTCAGGTAGGGGCTTGCGCACCGACTTGGCTAAGGCTTCTGCGCCACGATCCTTGACGAGGCGCTCACGGATTTCACGCTCAATGGCCTTGCGGATGCGCTCTCCGCGAAAGGCCAATTCGTCGCTAAAGAGTTTGGCCGCCAAGGGACTGGGGCTCTGAGCGACCTGGTGTTCTTCGCGCAGGCGCGCAATGACGCCCTCGAGGTCAAGGTTTCGCAGCGTGCGGTAGAGGTAGTAGGTCCCACCCACGGCACGGCCGGGTTCCATGCCGGCATAACGAGACACGCCTTCTCGAGCAATCGTGGCATCGCTATCGCGCTCGTCCTTGGCCACGGCGCGATAGAGCATTTCGGCGAGTTCCTCGGCACTCATCGTCGAGCCCCCGCCACCGCCATTACCGCGGCCCGAGCCCTTGCCCGAGCCCTTGCCTTCAGCATCTATCTGGGATTGATTGGCTTCGTCACTGCTAGCGGTTTTGCCATCCTCGCCTTGCGCCTCTTCAGCTTCGTCATCGCCAGCATTGGGGGCAGCAAAGTAGACCTCGAAGGCAGCGTCAAAGGCTCCTTGGTGCTCGCCGTCTTTCACGAGGGTGGCCGAGAGTGCAGCTTTAAACCAGGCCCGCCTATCCATGGGGATTTCGGTGATGGCACGAGCCGCATCGAGATGTTCGGTGAGGGAAATGGGAATCCCTGCACTACGCAGTTCGGCGATGAAGCCCGAGAGCTGTTCGATCACGAAGTGGACCTAGAGATCTGCGGTGAGCAGCTCTTTGGCCGCCCTATCAATGTCGGTTTGGTACTTCAAGAGGATGTGCAGGGTCTCTTTCACCGTGGCTTCATCGATGCTGTTCACGCCAAGGACGAGCAGCGTGCGCGCCCAGTCAATGGTCTCCGACACTGAAGGAGCCTTGCGTAGGTCTAGCTTGCGCAGGCTGCGCACAATTTGCGCCACCTGGCCGGCCAAGGCGTCGCCAATGCCAGGCACGCGCGCGCTCACGATGGCGCGCTCACGCTCGAGGTCGGGATAGCCGACGTGGAGGTAGAGGCAGCGACGCTTGAGTGCTTCGGAGAGTTCTCGCGTGTTATTCGAGGTTAAGAAGACCATGGGAATCTGCTTGGCCTTCAAAGTACCGAGTTCGGGAATGGAGATCTGGTACTCACTGAGTACTTCGAGCAACAAGGCTTCGGTTTCCAGCTCCACCCTGTCAACTTCGTCGATGAGGAGTACCACCGGCTCTGTGGAGCGAATGGCTTCAAGCAAAGGGCGGGTGAGCAAGAAGTCCTCAGCGAAGATGTCTTCTTCGAGGGCAGACCAGCCAGGACTGCCAGCCTCGGCAAGATTGCCACCGGCTTGAATACGTAGCAACTGCTTGCGGTAGTTCCACTCGTAGATGGCCTTGGACTCGTCCAAGCCTTCGTAGCACTGGAGGCGAATCAGTCTGGCGCCGGTGACCTCAGCCACGGACTTAGCCAGCTGGGTCTTACCCGTACCAGCCGGACCTTCGACGAGGACGGGCTTGGCCAAACGGTCAGCCAAGAAGACTGAAGAGGCAATGGTGGCGTCCGCGAGGTAACCCGCCGATGCCAGATTGCCCAGCACCTCATCTACAGATTCAAAGCGAGCGGGGCGCTCGGGCAAACCGAGGCCGTTCATCTCCTGCTTGGTCACGGTCGTACCTGTCCCTTTCCATCAATAAACCAACTCGTCGCGGTGAGGGCTTCAAGGCCCATGGGCCCACGCCAATGCAATTTCTGGGTGGAGATACCCACTTCGGCGCCTAAGCCCAACTCTCCCCCATCCACGAAACGCGTGGAGGTATTCACCAAGACTGCGGCAGCGTCCACGCTACGGCGAAAATGCTCAGCAAGCTGCTCATCATCAGTGATGATGGCTTCGGAGTGGCCAGATGAGTAGCGCTGGATGTGCGCAATAGCCTCATCTGCTGAAGCCACCACCTTGACCGCCAAGATCAGGTCCAAGAATTCCGTGGCGTAGTCCTCTTCACTGGCCACCGTCGCGCGAGGGATCAGTTCCCTCGTGCGCGCGCATCCTCGAAATTCCACCTGTGGCATGGCCTCAGCGAGGCCTGGCAGGAAACGCTCGGCCACGGCTTCATGGACGAGCAGGCTTTCCATGGCATTGCAGACCCCAGGGCGCTGCGCCTTGGCATTGATCGCGATGTCACTAGCCCAGGCCAGATTCGCTGCTTTGTCGACATAGCTATGACAGTTGCCATCGCCATCGATCACATAGGGAACGCTGGCGTGCTCGCGCATGGACGCCAGCAATGCCGGGCCCCCGCGAGGAATGAGGCAGTCAATAATGCCATTGAGCTGCATGAACTTCACCGCTAGCTCGTGGCTGGGGTCCTCGACGAGACAGACCACATCTTCAGGCAAGCCCACCGCGCTCGCGCCAGCACGAAGTGCTTGGGTAATGGCCAAGTTCGAGCGTAGGGCGGTGGCCGATCCTCGCAGGAAGGCAGCGCTGCCGGCACGAATACACAGCCCAGCCACATCAGAGGTCACATTGGGTCGATTTTCGTAGATCACCCCAATGACGCCAAGGGGAACACGAATGCGCGAAACCTCAAGGCCGTTGGGCCTCAGCTCACGAGAGACCTCAATACCGAGGGGATCGGCGAGGGCGGCCACGCTGCGCAGGCCTTCGACCATGGAGGCCAAGCGGGCCTCGTCGAGGCGCAGGCGGTCTCGAGCCGACTCGCTCAGCGCTAAGGCTTCAGGGGCCTGGAGGTCTTTTGCGTTAGCGGCCAGCACCTCATCAGCGCGCGTTTCGAGGGCCTTGGCCATGGCCACAATGGCTTCACAGCGGAGCTCATTGGAGGCTGCACGAAGCACGCGAGCCGCCTTGGCAACCCTGCTTGCTGATTCTTGGAGATTGAAGCTAGCCACGGCTCAGAGGCTACCGGTTCGGCCTTGCTAGCCCTGTGGCCAGCGCTGAGGACATCCTTGGCTTAGTGAGAAAAGCCAGCGAGCACCACGAGATCATCGCGATGCACCAGGGTGCCAAGGACGGAAAGCTCAGCGGCCAATGCTGCCGCGATCTCCTCACTGCTCGCTGTGCTCAGGCCCTTGGCCAAGATTTCCCCTGAGGGCCCACGGATTTCCACGGCCTCGCCACTGACGAAGCTGCCACTGAGCGCGCTTACGCCAACGCCCAGTAAGGATGAGCCTGCGCGCTCAAGAGCACGCGCTGCGCCTTCATCAATGCTGACTACGCCTTTGGCGGGAAGGGCGAAAGCGATCCAGAGCTTGCGAGCCGGCAGGGTGCTTTCGCGCGCCAAAAAGCGCGTGCCCACAGCCTCACCGCGCAGTGCGCCAGCAATGACCTCGGGAAGCTTGGCCTCAGCAATGGTCACCGAGACGCCAGACCACGTAGCCATGCGCGCAGCCGCAAGCTTCGAAGCCATGCCCCCGCTACCCAGCTCACTGCCAGGGCCCGAGGCCAGGGCTTCGAGCGCTCCATCAATCTCGGCCACTTCTTCGATCAAGGTGGCGTTCTTATCTTGACGAGGGTCAGCGGTGAAGAGCCCAGCGAGATCAGTGAGGAGCACCAAGCTGCTGGCTCCGAGCAGGTGAGCCACCAAGGCTGCCAGGCGGTCATTGTCGCCAAAGCGAATTTCCTCATCAGCTGTGGCGTCGTTTTCATTAACGATGGGCACTGCACCGAGGGCAAGCAGGTGATCGAGAGTGGAGCGTGCGAAGAGATATTGCTCGCGGTGGATGAAGTCATAGGGAGCCAGGAGCACTTGACCGACATGAATCTCATGGCGATCAAAGGCTTCTTGCCAAGAGGTGACTAAGCGGTGCTGGCCAATGGCGGAGACGGCCTGCAGAACCGATGCATCACGGGGACGCTCAGCTCCTTGGCCAATAGCGGCCCAACCAGCAGCAATCGCGCCTGATGAAACGAGGACGACGTCAGTCCCAGCAGCACGCAGATCAACAATTTGTTGCGCAATAGCGGAGAGCAACTCGGCATGTACCGATCCATCACTGCGGGTGACCGAGGAGGAGCCCAACTTCACCACGACGAGGGGGCGACTCATGGGTTACTCCTGCGCTGGGCGGAGGGCCGTCTATCGTCACCAGCCCCGCTTTCGTAGTTAAAGCCAGAGGATGATGAGTACCAGGTAAAGCCAAACTTGCCGATCTGCACTTCATCGCCATCCTTGGCTCCCGCACGCCTCAACATGCGATCAATGCCCAGACGGTCAAGACGACGCACCGCTTCAGCGAGGGCATCGTCTCCGGTGAGGTCAGACAGGGCCACCGCTCGTTCGGCGGGACGACCAGAAACTATCCAACTGCCATCAAGTGCTCTATCCACACTGACTTCGTCAGGTAGCGGTTGATGAATGACTTCCACGTCACTATCGGCACGCTCGACGGCCACGATCTCTCGGGCCTCGACCACCTTGATCGCGAGACGCGATACCAAGGCATCGAGACCTTCACGGGTCACCGAAGAAATCACGAGGTCTAGGCCTTCGGGGACCTGCTCAAGGTTCAGGTCAGCGCGACTACCCACCAAAATGCGGGGTCTGTCGATGAGGTCAGGTTGGTAGTGCTCGAGTTCGCTCAGCAGCGTGGCTTCTTGATCCTGCCAGGGCAACTGCTCGGGATGCGCGAGGTCCACAAGTACCACCAAGACGCGAGCACGCTCAATGTGGCGCAGGAACTGATAACCCAAGCCCTTGCCTTCCGAAGCGCCCTCGATGAGTCCGGGAATGTCGGCCACGACAAATTCCACGGCGTCATCACGACGACGTGCTGCGGCCCCACCGGCACGCACCACACCGAGGTTGGGCACGAGGGTGGTGAAGGGATAGTCAGCGATCTTGGGCTTGGCCGCAGAGATAGAAGCGATCAAGGTGGACTTACCCACATTGGGTAGACCCACCAAGGCCACGTCAGCGAGCAGTTTGAGCTCAAGGTCGAACCAGGTTTCTTCACCGGTCTCCCCTTGCTCGGCGAAGGCGGGTGCGCGCCGTGAGTTGGACAAGAACTTGGCATTGCCGTTGCCGCCTTGGCCGCCGCGAGCAGCCATCCAGCGGTGACCATGCGAGGTCAGGTCGCAGATGATCTCGCCTTCAAGGGAGCGCACCACGGTGCCTTCGGGGACTTTGACTATGAGATCGGAACCACTGGCACCGTGCTTGCGCTTCGAAGAGCCATGGGAACCGTTATCCCCACGACGAAAGGGGTGGTCACGAAAGGACAGTAGGGAGGCCTGGGAACGGTCGGCTACGAGCCACACGGCTCCACCGCGACCGCCATCGCCGCCGTCAGGGCCACCCTTATCGACGTGGGCTTCGCGTCTAAAGGAGACGGCTCCCGCCCCTCCGTCGCCACCTTTGGCGTGGAGTTGGGCTTCATCGACGAAGGTAGCCACGGACTCAGTCTAGGAGCCCTAAGGAGGAGCTCGGGTTTAGCCAGCTTCGTAGTAGAGGCCGCGGGCGATCTGTAGAGGCAAGTCCAGCCTGCCTTGAGCACTGAGGACCTGCAGGCTGGCCTTATCGCGTGACTCTACGGTCGCCACGGAACCAGGAATGAGTTCAGCGCGCGCAATGGTCATGATGATGTCATCGTCGTGTTCGAGTTCTTCACCCACGCGCACCACCGTCACGGCTTCGCCTAAGGGGGCCTTGTCTAAGGATCGATGATTGGCAATGGAAATACGATTCGCTGAGCCGGGGATGGGGTTGCCGTGGGGGCAACTTCCCGGATCGCCGAGGAGGGCTACGAGCTTCTCCTCAACGTCATCAGAAATCACGTGCTCCCAGCGACCGGCTTCGTGGTGCACCTTGTGCCACTCAAGGCCAATGACCTCTACGAGCAGCCGCTCCGCAAGGCGATGACGCCTCACCACAGAGGTGGCCAGGCTGCCACCCGTCTCGGTTAAGCAAATGGCACGGCCTTCACGAGCAATGAAGCCGTCGGCTTCGAGGCGGCCCAACATTTCCGACACCGCAGGGGCCGAGCGACCCAAGCGCTCAGCAATGCGCGCTTGGATAACGGGCGTACCTTCTTCTTCGAGACCCAAGATGGTCTCGAGGTACTCCTCAAGGGGAGGGTGATAGCCGTCTTCCACGTTCTTCAGCCTACCCTTGTCCCTGCTCAATCTCTCGGCTGAGCCTTTCGCTCATCTAGCCAAGGAGATTGGCACAGGCCTCATCGAAGAGTTGGCCATGGAGGTCGATATCGGCCTCCGTGGTAACCGGGCAACAAAGCGCCATGTTGTGAAAGGGCGTAATCAGCACGCCACGGTTCGCCAAGTAGAGGTGCAGGTAGGCGTCAAGATCATCGTCGGCAGCCAGGGCAGACTGCGTGCCTGATCGTGGAGCGGGATTCGTGAAGCGATACTCAGCCCTCGCGCCGAGTTGGCTGATGCTCCAAGGAAGGGCGTAGCGCTCGATACTGGCGCTCACCTGGGCATGAAAGCGCGTGGCGAGCAGGTTCATAGAAACAAAGGCCTCATCGCTAAGGACTTCCGCGAGGCAGGCCCTCGCTGCCGCCAAGGAGAGCGCATTGCCGGCCAAGGTCCCTCCAACGCCACCAACATCGATGATGTCGCCACCATGGCGCAAGGCCTCACGCACACGATCAGCCAGAGCGCTCGTCAAGCCATAGGCGCCAATGGGAATGCCGCCGGCAATGGCCTTACCCAAGGTCACGATGTCGGGACGAAGTTGGTCGCGCTTGGTCATGCCACCCGGACCCGCTGAAATCGTGTGCGTCTCGTCAATGGCGAGCAGCGTGCCGTAGCGATCGCAGAGTTCGCGAAGGCCCGCCAAGAAGCCCGGCTCGGGGAGCACAATGCCGATATTGGTCATGGCGGGTTCGGTGAGCAAGACCGCAACATCCCCATGAGCGAGGGCAGCTTCGACGGAAGCCAAGTCATTGAATTCCGCCACGCGAGTCGTTGTGGCGGGATCAACGGCCGGGGCCACATTGCCCGGACGGCTTAGCGCCGATCCATCGGGGCCACTGACGACAAAACTCTCATCCACGCTGCCGTGATAGGAGTAGGAAAATACAGCCACCTTGCTGCGGCCCGTAGCCAAGCGAGCCAAACGCAGCACCCAACGGTTCGCATCGGTAGCCGAAAGTGCAAAAGACCACTCCTGCATCCCAAATCGCCTCGAGAGCTCCTCGGCAACCCACTGCGCATCTTCGGTGGGCAACATCGCCGTCATGCCACCCAGATCTCCCACCCGGCGGGCTATGGCCTCAAGGACAGCGGGAGCAGAGTGGCCAGCCATGGCCCCGGTGTCACCAAGGGCGAGATCCACGTAGCTAAGGCCGTCGACATCGCTCAGCCCTGCGCCCTTGGCGCCGACCAGTCCTAGGGGAAAGCCTCCAGCCCACTTATTCATCCAGGTCATGGGCACGGCCCCAAACAGATGCTTGCCAGCGGCATGCATTGCGGCCGACTTGGGGTGGAGATCGCGGTAGCGCTTGGTCTCTTGGGTCAGCAGGCTGCCAAGACGCGCTCTATCTATGGATTGGTACTTATGCTTCGGCATCTTGTTGAGCGTAGCGAGCGCCCATGGGTAACAATGAAGTCATGAACCTTGGCGACATTGACAGACCGGCGTGGTGGTACTTCGCAGGCCTCGACGGAGCACTGCTAGCGCTTGGGCTTTTGGCCTGCATTCCTTCATGGGCCGCTCAGGTGCGCGATTCCCTATGGCTGCCGAGCCAAGGCCTGCTGATCGGGCTCTTTATCGCTGCGCTACTCGTGCATCTAGGCGAAGCCCTCTTTGCCTACTCCCGAGCTAAGGCCGCAGAACTCCCGGCTTTTGCCTGGGCTCTGCAGACCTTTGTGGTGGGTTTTCCCTCTCTGCGCAAGCTTTTGGCCCAGCAAGCCTAGGAAGAAAAGCCCATTATTTTAGGCTTCTCTTCCCATGACCCTAGAAAAAACCGGGGTATCCCCCGGTTCTGGCCCCACAGGGGGCAAGATTCCTCCGGGGATGCTCAGGACTGAGCATCGGAAGGAGAACATCCCGTGAATAAAGGTGAATTGATTGAAGCTCTAGCCGAGAAGGCTGGCGTAACCAAGAGTGACGCCGGTGGCATGCTCGAGGCCCTTGAGGGCATCGTGGTTGCTCAGCTGCGCAAGGACGAGAAGGTGACCATCACCGGCTTTGTTTCTTTCGAGCGCGTTCACAAGGCTGCACGTACCGCCCGCAACCCTCAGACCGGCGCCGCAATTCAGGTCGCCGCAAAGAAGGACGCAAAGGTCAAGGCCGGCGCTGCACTGCGTAAGGCTGTTGCCTAGTCATATTGACCACGAGGTCAAAGAAAACCCCGGTCCTCCTTGGGAGGACCGGGGTTTTCTGCGTTCTGGGGGCTCATTAGCCAGCCTGTTTGAGCCTTAAGCCCAGTAAATCTTTGCCCTAGTTGACCGGAAGCACGTCAACGAGCTTGCGGCCGTTGCGTGAACCGAACTTAACTACACCATTGTCGAGGGCGAAGAGCGTGTCGTCGCCGCCCTTTCCTACGTTGAGGCCAGGGTGAACCCTGGTCCCACGCTGGCGCACGATGATCGATCCCGTGGTTACCGCGGTGCCGTCAAATACCTTGACGCCGAGGCGCTGAGCATTGGAATCGCGGCCGTTCCTGGTGGAACCGCCTCCCTTAGTCTTTGACATGCTGTCTCCTAGCCCTTGGAAATGGACTTGATCTCAACCGTGGCGTAGTGCTGGCGGTGGCCATAGCGACGACGCTGGTTGGTCTTGTTCTTATAGGTAAGCCCACGGATTTTGGGGCCCTTTTCGAGGCCGACCACCTGAGCAGTCACCTTGACCTTTGCGAGTTCTGCAGGGGTGGCAAGCACCTGTTCCCCATCGACGAGGAGTAGGACGTCTAGGGACAACTCGGTGCCCTCGTCAACGCCTAAAAGGTCAACGCGGACCCGCTGGCCCTCGCTGACACGCTCTTGCTTTCCGCCTGAATTAATGACTGCATACATGGGAGTCTTATCCTACACCTTCTGCCGGGGTCTCCCCTACGGCCCTTTGACGAACTAACTAATGGCTGCGTCGATGACGACCCCGCGGCCTTCACAGACCTCGCAGGACACCGAAAGGGACTCAATGAGGCCCTCAGAAATACGCTTTCTGGTCATTTCCACGAGGCCCAGCTCGGAGATATCAAAGACCTGCGTGCGGGTCTTGTCTCTGGCGAGGGCCTGGCGCAAGGCCGTGGCCACATTGGAGCGATTTTCGGCCGAATCCATGTCGATGAAGTCGATCACGATGATGCCGCCAATATCGCGCAAGCGCAACTGGTGGGCCACCTCTTCAGCCGCCTCCAAGTTGTTGCGATAGACGGTTTCTTCAAGATTGGTCTTACCCACGTTCTTGCCCGTATTGACGTCAATCACCGTCAGGGCTTCGGTGCGCTCAATGATGAGCGAACCACCCGAAGGCAACCAAACCTTGGTGTCGAGGGCCTTGTGCAGCTGCTCGTGGACGAAGTAGCGCTCAAAGAGGGGGATCTCTTCTTTACTGAGGTCGTAGTACTCAACCCGATCAACCAGTTCAGGGCTGACGTCATTGACGTAGTCACGAACCTGGTCATAGAGGGTCTTGTCGTCAATGACGAGGCCTCGAAATTCGCGGCTCAGCTCTTCACGCAGCATGCGCAGGGCCTGATTGGGCTCGCGGTAGAGCAGGTGGGGCTGGCTGGAACGGGCAGCATCGGCTTCGATCTGCTCCCATTGCTCAATGAGGGCAGTGATATCGCGGCCGAGCTCCTCTTCGCTGGCTCCTTGAGCAGCGGTACGCACAATGAGGCCGTGCTTTTCGGGCTTAACGCTGTCAATGATCTTGCGCAGGCGCTTGCGCTCATTGTCGCCAAGGCGCTTGGAGATACCAAAGGTGCTCGAATTCGGTACCAGCACGGCAAAGCGACCAGGCAGGGAAACTTCTTGGGTCAGGCGTGCGCCCTTAGCCCCGATGGGGTTCTTGGTGACCTGGCAGATGATGGTCTGACCATTGCGCAGCATCTCTTCGATACGCGCTTCGGGCTTGGCTGCTTCAGCCTTGGGGGCATCGGCGTCAGCGTCGAGTTCTTCGGCTTCATAGCGAACGTCACCGCGATAGAGCACGGCATTCTTGGGGATGCCAATATCCACGAAGGCAGCTTCCATGCCTGGGAGGACGTTTTGCACTCTGCCGACGTAGATATTGCCGTCAATCTGATTGGTCTCATCGGCGGCGCGCGCGACGTAGTGCTCTACGAGCGAGCGGCCCTCGAGCATGGCGATGTGGGTGGTGCCGCCCTGGACGTGCACGGCCATGAGGTAGCGACCGGTGGAGCGCTCTCCTGGCTTTGCGGCTGCGCCTCCCCCGCGACTACGCCGGCGTTTGCGAGGGGCTGAGCGAGCTCCATCCGAGGAGCCCTCATCTGCGTCCGAGCCCTTGTCGCGCGCTGTATTGCCCCCACGAGCCTGCTTGGGCTGATTATTGCGTTCTGGCTTTGGCGCTACTTCAGACGCGGGTGCTGGCCGTGAATCGCCAATTCTGGGGGCAGGACGGCTGTCGCCGACGCTGGGCTTAGGACTGGTCGACGAATCGCCAGAACTGCTTGCTGGCGTGCTCTCGTTGTGATCTTCCATGCTTCGATCTCCTTAGTTGCTTCACGACTGGCCACCAGGGCCTTGCGTGACGTCATTGGCGGGGAGCTGACCCTCACGGGTTAGTGGCTCACACCGGCCTTCGACTTGTTCCATCCATTGCGCTTGCCGTCTCGGTCGGACCAACAACAGGTCCGCATCGAGCGCGGTAATCAGTTCTTGGGGGCGGATGCCCCGCTCTTTGGTCTCGAGTTCGGCACGGATCCACGCTGTGGTTCCTTGACTGCTCGGGCGACCGGGAATCTCTGTTGCGGCCTCGAGGTTCAAGATGGCTGGACGAATATCGTCGGTAACCATCTTCCCCTTTCGGTTCCTGGAGACGATTAACGCAGGGGCATTGACCACGGCGGCCAAACGCTCTGCTATCGCGGTGGTCGACATTCCGACTACCTCCATCTCCCAGGTACACGATGTTACCTGCTCTTGCAGAGAACCTCGGGAGCCCTGCCAGGCTCCCGCAGAGTGGAAATCCATGCCCGCTGGGGCCATCTCGGTGAGATCAGCCACCAGGCCCTTCAGATCCTCATAGGGCTGCTCAAGGCGGATATCGACATACTCAGCCAGCGACTCAGCCCCCGTGGGCAGTGCCAACGAAAAACTCAACAGAGGATGAGGTGAGAAACCTTCACTCCAGGCCACCGGAAGGCGCACTCGGCGAAGCAGGCGTTCGAGCACCCTGGCGATGTCGCGCTGCGAGGTAAAGCGGATGGGACCAATTTTGTCGTGGCGCAGCCTGAGGTAGTGGCGATCTTCGGGGAGCTCGTTCACGACGAGGTCGCGGAGAGTGAAACCGGAACGGCGCTGAGCTCCAAGCCCTGACCCGTTCCCTGGCTTCCTCCTGCTGGTGGCACTGCTGAAGCCACCACGTGCTCAAGACCAAAGTTGGTGCAAGCGCCACAGTCATAACAAGGCGTCCAACGACAGTCTTCGAGACCTTGTTCGGCAATGGAGTCTTGCCATTCGCCCCAGAGGAAGTCGGGGTGAAGGCCTGCGCTCAAATGATCCCAAGGCAAGGGATCGAGCTGACCACGGTCACTGTGACAAATGTCGTCCACACTGAGGCCGGCATCATCAAGCGCCAGCAGCCAGCGATCGAGTTCGAAGCGCTCTGACCACTCCTGGAAGGTCCCACCATCGCGCCAGACGGCTTCTAAAACGGGAGCAAGGCGGCGGTCACCCTTCGAGGCAATACCTTCAGCCACCGAGGCTGCGGGGTCATGCCAGCGAATAGTGAGTCCACGACTACCTCTGGCATCATCGCGCAGCAGTCTGACCTTGCGCTGAAGTTCTTCGGCAGTATTCATGCCATACCACTGGAAGGGAGTTTGTGGCTTGGGCACAAAGCCACCCACGGAAGCCGTGATGGTCACATTGTGGTTGTACTTTCTGCCGATCTCGACACAGCGTCGACCCAACTCAGCAATACCCAAGACGTCTTCGTCGGTCTCGGTGGGCAACCCAATCAAGAAGTAGAGCTTGATGCGTCGCCAACCTTGGCTAAATGCAGCATCCACGGCTCCAAAGAGGTCTTCGTCGGAGATGAGCTTGTTGATGACCTTGCGCATGCGCCAGGTACCGCCTTCGGGCGCAAAGGTAAGTCCCGTGCGCTTGACCTGTTGGATCTTGGCGGCGGTGCCCACGGTGAAGGCGTCTACGCGCAAGGAGGGAAGGGAAACCGAAACCCGGCCGCCATGGTCTTCATCGTCGACAATGGCGCTCACCGTGGGTTCAATGTCTGAAAAATCTGCGGTGGACAGCGAGGTGAGCGTGAGCTCGTCGTAACCCGTGCGCTCTATGCCCTTCTTCACCATATCGATGACCTGCTCGGCGGGTCGCTCCCTCACCGGTCGGGTAATCATTCCGGCTTGGCAGAAACGGCAACCTCTGGTGCAGCCCCGAAAGACTTCGACATTCAGGCGGTCGTGCACGACCTCCATGAGCGGGACGAGCTGCTGCTTGGGGTAGGGCCAGGCGCCGAGGTCAGCAATGGTCCGCTTTTCGATAATGGCGGGAGTCTTGGCTGAATCTATGGGCAGGACGCGACCATCCTCGCGGCGTTCATAGAGGCTGGGCACATAGACGCCTTCAATATGACTTAGGCGCTCGAGGGTCTCGCTGCGGCTAAGCCCTTCACGGCCTGCGGCCAAGAGCAGATCATGGATCTCGCCAATGACTTCCTCACCATCACCTAAGACCACGACGTCTAAAAAGAGCGCCAGGGGCTCAGGGTTATAGGTGCAGTGCCCTCCGGCGATCATCAAGGGCATGCCGTCGACGCGGTCAGCGGCATAGATGGGCAGGCCGGCGAGATCAATCAGGTTGATGACGTTGGTGTAGACGAGTTCGGCCGCGAGGTTGAAGGCAATCACATCAAAGGCTGCAGCCGGGGCGAAGTTTTCGAGTGAGAAGAGCGGGATCTTGGCCTCGCGCATGGCCGCTTCCATGTCCACCCAAGGGGCATAGGCCCGTTCGGCGTGGCCGGCTTCGCGCTCATTGATGATTTCGTAAAGGATCTGCAGGCCTTGATTAGGCAGGCCAACCTCATAGGTGTCGGGGTAGATCATGAGCCAGCGAACAGCTTCGTCATCCCAACTTGGCTTCTGGGCGCCAAGTTCGCCACCGACGTAGCGGGCGGGCTTTTCCACCGAGGAGAGAATCATCTCGATCTGGTTATAGAGGTTGTCCACGCTGTGATTGTAGGGCCAAGCGCCTAGGGCAGTGTTCGCTCAACTACCCGCGGGTGGATTTGAGGGCGCCATGCTGAGGTGGGCGGGGTGCTGCTTTGAAGGCAAAACAATGGGTCCAGGCTCATTAGCAACCAAATAGTTGAAGGCCTGGGCCACCACGGGAGCCGCAGCACTGGCGCCATATCCTCCCTGGCCAATAACGCAGAGCACCACATAGCGAGGGTTATTGGCCGGGCCAAAACCCACAAACCAAGAGTTGGGCTCTTGGCCGGGCGAATTCGACGCCGTGCCGGTTTTGCCAGCGATGGGAAAGGCGTTCTGGTCAAAGTGTGCAAAATCTTGAAAGGCCTGATGAGCCGTCCCTTCAGAACTCTGCGTGACGCCGATGAGGCCCTCGAGGATGGGGGCGCGCACCGAGTTAGGGATATTCATATGCGAGACGACCTTGGGGCCAAAGCGGGTGATCACCTTGCCGTTGGGCTTGAGGATCGCGCCCACGACTTCGGGTGCGTAGCGCGTCCCCCCGTTGGCAAAGGTGGCGTAGGCATTTGCCATCTCCAAGGGAGTGACCACGGTCGCACCCTGGCCGAAGGCCATTTCAATATTGTCCCCTGCATACCAAGTCGTGGTGGCCGCATGGTGAGCGAGGCGCACCGGCAGGCTATCGATATAGCCGCTGGACTCGTTGGGGAGGTCAATGCCGGTGGGCGCGGTGAGTCCGAGCTCAGCGCCAACGCTTTGAATTGGCAGATCGCCAAAACGCTTGCCCGAAGCCCAAAAGAGGTAGCCCAAATTGTAGAAGTAGTAGTCAGAAGAAACGGTGAGCGCCTTGGAAAGGTTCACCATGCCCGCACCGCCTGCTTCATCGTCCTTAAAGACGCAGCCATGGCCATATTTCTTGCAGTTCGGCACTACAAATTTACCGAAGTCAGGAACATACTGATCTGCAGCCATCAATCCGTCTTTGAGCGAGGCAATCGCCGTAACGAGTTTGAAGGTGGAGCCTGGAACGAATTGTCCACTCACCGCGTAATTCGTTTCGCCGCCAACCTTGGCGATTTGTGCATAGTCAGCAGTCGAGATTCCGCCCACCCAGGCGTTGAGGTCGTAGCTGGGATAGGAAGCCATGGCGAGCACGGCACCACTGCGCACGTCGAGGGCCACCACTGCGCCATTGATTGCCGGCGGATAGGCATTGCTGCGCTTATCTAGGGTTTCACGGTCACGCAGAATCGCATCTTGAAGCACACGCTCAACATGTTGCTGGAGACCGGTGTCGATATTCAGCGCCACCGTGTCGCCCGTAGTTGGCTTGATGTTCTTGAGCGTGCCGACGATCTGACCATGGACATTCACTTCTAAGAGGGCTGAGCCATCCTTGCCTCGCAGGTAGGGCTCGTAGTACTTCTCAATACCGTCCTTTCCAATGGGCGAGGTTGGGCCGTAAACATGGTTCGTGTCGCCTTGTAAGTCCCGAGCGGAGACCTGGCCGACATAGCCAAGAACATGGTTGGCTGTCGTACCGCCTTGGGGGTAGCCACGACGGGTGATCTGAATGACGTCTACGCCCGGGAACTCATCAACGTGTTCGGCGAGATAGGTGCGCACTTCAGGGCTGGGATCAGTAACGACGGGCACTGGCTGATAGGGAAGGTATTGCTTGTTGTTAATCGTTGCCTGAAGCTCACTGGGGGGAAGTCCAAGCAATGCAGCAAGACGGCCGACAACACCGTGATGCTGAGCAGCTGATTCCTGTGAAATCACTACCTGCGTATTACCCTGCACGGTAACGAGCACCGTGCCGTTGCGGTCCACCACCGTGCCCCGGGGTGCAGGGACCACCGCATTGCGCAGCTGGTTGGTATGGGCCACGGCCGAAAACGAGCTGTGATTGACCACTTGGAGCGACCAGAGGCGCAGCACCATGAAGGTGAGCATGCTCAAGCCAAGGATGGCTAAAAATCCCAGACGCAGCGCCGGTCGCTGGGGAATATCTGACGGCTCAGCAGGAACGATGTCGCGCAAAGAGATGGAGAAGCGGGCGCGACGGGCGCGACTGCGGCGCGACCTCACCATGGCGCGCTCGCGCGCGTCTCAATGGCCAGCGACCAGGCCATGAGGGGCTGGATAGCAAGCATTGCTAGCGCGTTGAAGAAGGGAACGACCAGCAGGAGGGGGAGCCAAGAAATTCCCGAGAGGGGCGTGGTGCCGATGATGGCCGAGATTAACGCGAAGCTAAGCAAGGCCAAAAAGCTGAAACTTGCCGCAAAGATGGAGCCAAGAATTGGCACCGAAGCGTCCACAGCCACGCGTTCGCGATCGATGAGGAGGCCCACGAGACCCCCCATGAGGGTGGCGACTAAAGCCGTCAGCCCAAAAGGAGTGGGTAGGTAGAGATCGATGGCGAAGCCCGAGGCAAAACCCACGAGGGCTCCCGATTGGGCGCCACCGAGTAAGCCAGCAGCAATGGGAAGGCAGTAGGTGAATTCAGGATGCACGCCAAAGATTCGCCACTTGGCTACCAGGGCAATCTGCAGCAAGGTCACCAGGCTGATCACCGCGATGACCCTCAGCACTCTCAAGGTGTTGGCTCCCAGAGCACGACGTCAACGTAGGTGAGATGGCTGAGATCAGCACTAGGTCGCAGCAAGATGGTCTGGTTCAGGCTGCCCGTTGGACTCGAAGCCTGCTCAACGGTCCCGACGGGAATACCTCTGGGGAAAATCCCACCCTCGAGACCACTGGTGAAGAGTCTTTGATCTTTCAGCACGCTGGACGTAGACGGTATGCCATCCACCGTTAATTTTTTCGTCGCCCCATGGCCAACTACGAGAGAGATCAGTTTCCCCTTAGGCGTCGCAACCCCAACTCGGCTTGAGCCATCGGTAACCAAGCGCACAATCGAAGAGGAGCGGCTGGCTTCAATGACTTGGCCCACGAGTCCCCCCGAAGCCACCACCGGCATCCCTACGGTGACTCCTTGGCTTCGGCCCTTATCAATGGTGATGGTTGAGGCAAAGTTCGAAACGTCGATCATGGTGGTTTGGGCCACGACGGTGGGTAGGGCGCTGAGAAAGGGAAGATGGCTCAGGGCCATGAGTTCACGCAATTGCTGATCTCTAAAACCACGGCTCGCCTGGTCTTGCTTGACGCGACCAAGGGCTGCTTGGAGACGGGCATTTTCGTCATTCACCGCGCCGTAGCGAAATGCCCCCACAAAGAATCGGCCTAGGGGCGCCAAGACAGCATTGATGCCAGAGGCAAAGGGCTTGGTCACATCGCGAGTGACATTAGAGAAGCCCGAAGTCACGCTGCTGCCACCCCTAGCGCTGAGGGTCACCAAGGTGATGGAGAGGGCAAGAAGCACCGAGAGGGTGAGCGCCAGTCGACGTGGCCTTGGGCCAGGGGCCATGGGGATTAGCGGCCGTGAGAGCTAATCAGTACGCGCTTGAGGGCATCAAATTCCTCGAGGCACTGACCGCTTCCCATGGCAACGCAGTTGAGCGGATCACGAGCAACCACGATGGGCATTCCGGTTTCAGCCTGGAGGCGAGCGTCGAGGCCCAGCAAGAGCGCTCCCCCACCGGTGAGCACAATGCCCTGTTCCATGATGTCCGAGCAGAGCTCGGGTGGGGTGCGGTCCAAGGTGGTCTTGACAGCGTCGATAACGGCTTGAACCGGCTCTTCAATGGCCTCGCGCACCTCTGCTGAGGAAATAATGATGGTCTTGGGCAGACCGGTTGCGAGGTCACGGCCACGAATTTCGGCGCGAACTTCTTCTTCCAAGGGATAGGCAGAGCCCAGAGAAATCTTGAGCTCTTCAGCAGTGCGCTCACCGAGGGCGAGGGAGAACTCCTTCTTCACATAAGAGATAATCGCTTCGTCGAGTTCGTCGCCACCAATACGTACTGACTGGCCGGCCACGATGCCACCAAGGGAGATCACGGCAACTTCAGTGGTGCCACCACCGATGTCAACCAC
>Ga0114962_10001757_pt1 | contig 18504 bp, 18 predicted proteins | sample C_130820_MF_Meta_FD_87017 | JGI IMG/M metagenome (GOLD analysis project Ga0114962, IMG submission 87017) | Freshwater microbial communities from Lake Croche, Canada to study carbon cycling - C_130820_MF_MetaG | ecosystem: Environmental > Aquatic > Freshwater > Lake | place: Lake Croche, Canada...
AGGTAGGGGCTGGCGCAGTATCCGGTGCCTGTTCCCGTTCCGTACCAAGTCGCTTCGCCTTCTTTATTGTGCCCCAGCGCCCTCACCGGCATGGTGGTCGTGGTCGGGGGGACATACGGCAGGGTCGTCGGGGGCGCGGTGACTGGAGGAAGCGTGGGCGCAGGTGCCGTGACGGGTGGCAGCGTGGTCGCGGGTGCCGTGGTGGGCACCTCAATCCGGAAGGAGACGCGCTTCAGCGCGACATGACGAGCCTGCGAGCTGTCGTGCCCGCTTGGCTTCTCCTTATTCAGCAGCATGGGCGGCAAGACCAACAGGGCTGCGCACGCAAGCACGCAAAACCCTGCCTTCTTTCCACCCGTGGAATGTTCCCTCAGGGCTCCACCCTTCTCCGAGGTTGCATCCATCCCGAACTATTGCCCGGGGGGATTAAGCCAACCTAGGGAAAGGCTGTAAGGCTCGCAATGTCGACCTCGATTCCCTATTTTTAGGGAGGAAAAGAGTTCTAAAGCAGAGGGGGAAGGCCGAAAATTCTTTCAGCCGTGGCTGAGGTCATTGCGGCCAGATCTTCGGGAGCAGTGCCCCGAATCTCGGCCACCGCTTCGCCGACGACCACAACAAACTCGGGAAGGTTTGGCTTGCCTCGATGGGGCACGGGAGCGAGAAAGGGTGCATCAGTCTCCACGGTGAAGCGCCCATCGGGGCAGAGTGCGACAGCCTCACGAAGCTCAGTTGCATTCTTGAAGGTCACCACCCCACTGAAGGACAGATCCATGCCGAGTGCCAAAGCTCGCGAGGCTTCTTCAGGGCCAGCGGTAAAGCAGTGGATCAGGCTCCGCCGAGGGACGCCCTCACTCTCCAGGATGGCAAAGAGGTCATCAAAGGCCTCGCGGACGTGGATCACGAGGGCCAAATCATGGGCATGGGCCAGCCCCACCTGAGCCGCAAAGGCCTGCCGTTGGACGGCCCGATCAGCATGGTCATAGTGATAATCAAGGCCACATTCCCCCACAGCGCTGATGAGCTCTCGATCTTCGGCCATGAGCTGCGCAAGGGGACTCAGATCGGCCTCAGCCTCATGAGGATGAAGACCCACAACCGCTGCCACCCGGGGCAATCCGGGGCCTAATTCCCCCGAATTGGCCGCCTGGGCGAGGGCAAGTGCTTGCTGGGAGGTCTCGAGATCAGTCCCGACGCAAACCACGGTCTCCACCCCCGCTTGTCGAGCGCCGAGGAGGCTGTCTCGCGCAAAGCTGGCGCTGGGTTCATCACTGCGGTCGTAACGCTCCTGCAGATGGCAGTGAGCGTCAGTCCAACCACTCACGCGCTGTCGGCCTTACGCCGGGGAAAGAGTGGGTCGCCCTTTTCGACCAAAGCACCAGGATTCCCTGAGCCCCAAGTCAGGAGATCGTCGAGTTGAGCCTCTGGGTCGGCTACGAGGCCAATGCGCCGCTGAATTTCGCCGCAGGCGTCAGGCATGGCAGGACTCGCGAGCACGGTAACAATCCGCAGGGCCTCAAGGGCACCACCCAGGGTCTTGGCCACTTCGCCAGAACCTGCCTCACCCTTCCATGGTTCATGGGTTTCGAGGTGGGCATTAGCTGCAGCAATGATCTTCCAGGTCTGCTCCAGTGCCTCATGGGGAGCAAAGCGATCCCAGGCCTCCACTGCGGCTGCGGCATGGCGCGCAACTTCTTCGGCCAAAGGCCCGCCCGAAGGAGGAGCCGGTGCCACCCCTTCGCATTTAGAAGTGATCACCGTGGCGATGCGTTGCGCCAGGTTGCCCAAATTATTCGCGAGATCTGCGTTGTAGCGAGAAACAATGCCTTCGTAGGAGAATTCCCCGTCGGTACCCAGGGGCGTATCGCGCAGCAGGTGATAGCGAATGGCATCGACGCCAAAATCCTCTACCAGCACATGAGGAGCAATGTCGGTGAGGCGAACAGGCGCGTCGGAATTATCCGCCATGGACTTAGAGAGCTTTTGTCCCCCAACTAAAAGCCAGCCGTGCACGATGATGTTTGCAGGAGGCTCGATGCCAGCCGCCATGCACATGGCTGGCCACCAGACGCAGTGAAAACGGATGATTTCCTTGCCAATGAGGTGATGTACCGAAGGCCACCAAGTGTCGAGTGTGCTTGCCTCCGTGCCATAACCCAGAGCCGTCAGGTAGTTGATGAGCGCGTCATACCAAACATAGAAGACGTGCTTTTCATCCCAAGGAACGGGCACACCCCAACTCAGTGAAGTCCTCGTAATCGAAATGTCGCGCAGGCCTCCGCGGATAAAGGAGAGGGCCTCATTGCGCTTGGTGTCTGGGCGAATCCCCTTTGGATTCGCTTCATACCAAGCAATCAGACGATCTTCGAAGGCTGAGAGTTTGAAGAAGTAATTGTCCTCTTCCATCTCGGTCACTTCACGGCCGTGCACGGGGCAGAGGCCATGGTCGAGTTGATCGGCCGTGTAGTAGTCCTCGCAACTCACGCAGTAGGGGCCTCGATAGGTGTCTCGGTAGATATAGCCGTTGTCATAAATGGCTTGGAGGAAGTGTTGAACCGTGGCGTAGTGCCGGGGCTCGGTGGTCCGAATGAACTGGTCATTGGAAACTTCGAGTTCCTGCCAAGCATCTTGAAAACGCTGTGAGGTTTGATCAGTCCATAGCTGAGGGCTCAGGCCATGAGCTTCGGCTGCCTCAGCGACCTTTTGGCCGTGCTCATCGGTTCCCGTCAGAAAGAGGGTCTCGTCGCCCTTCAGGCGATGCCAGCGGGCCACGGCGTCTGCATTGACCGTGCAGTAGGCGTGACCGACGTGCGGCGCATCATTGACGTAGTAGATCGGCGTCGTCACGTAAAAGCGGCTCACGACAAGGAAGCGTACCGCCCCTTTAGGGCTTGGGATGCTCTAAGGCCATGGCATAGGCAAGTCGACGTGGCGCACCGGTGGCGGCGGCCACGGAGTCGGCAGCATCGCGAACGCTCAGTCCGCTTGCCAAAGCCTCGGCAATGGCCACGCGAAGAACCTTTTCGCTCACGCCATCCTCGGGGGCTGCGCCTTCGATCACGATCACGATCTCGCCTCTTGCTTCAACCTTGGCAAAGTGTTCAGCCAAGGAAGACGCCGAGGCGCGCAGGACCTCTTCGTGGATCTTGGTGAGTTCTCTCACCACCGCCACCCGACGCTCCTCGTCGAGCAGGGAAGCAAGTTCTTCAAGGGTCGTGAGCAGACGCCGAGGTGACTCGTAGACAACGCTGGCGCGGTCATCAGCGGCAAGTTGAGCAAGCCTTGCTCGGCGCTCGGGGCCTTTGCGTGGCAGAAAGCCTTCAAATACAAAACGCTCAGCAGGAAAGCCGCTAATAGAAATCGCCGCCACGACGGCGCTCGGACCTGGCGTGGTGCTGACGACGAGTCCAGCATCCAAGACCGCTTCAACAATCCTTGCCCCAGGATCGGCCACCAAGGGCGTCCCGGCATCACTCACTAAGGCCACAGTTTCTCCGGCGCTGACCCAGGCCACCACTTCATCGCAGCGCGAAGCCTCATTGTGCTCATGCACGGCCAAAAGCCGGCCAGCGCCCGGCAGGCCTAGTGAGGAAAGCAGCGCTCGGGTGCGCCTCGTGTCCTCACAGAGGATGTGATCGGCACTGGTCAGCATCTCCACAGCCCTGCTGCTCAAGTCACCAAGGTTGCCGATGGGGGTGGCCACGAGCACCAGAGCGCCCCCGCTTGCCTCGGATTTACTCAAAGGCCTAGGGCGATTGGTGCCAAGGGGCCTTGTGGCAGTAGCCTTGAACACATGTCGAAGCGAACTGTTAAGCGCAAGCTACGGGCCAAGAAGAAGGCCAACCACGGCAAAAAGCCGAACTGCGGCCGAGGCTGATCAGCCCGCTTAAGCACGCCAGGCCAGCCCTCGGCGCTTGAGTAGTCCTAAGCAGAGTTCGGGAAGATCGCTAATAATCCCGTCGACTCCAAGATCGACAAGGCGCTCCATCGCAGCCAGATCATTAATGGTCCATACATGGACGGCAACGCCAGCCTCATGAGCTGCCTCAACGAAGCGCTCGTCGACGAGGGTGATGTCTTCAAAAGACTCGGGAACTTGAAGTGCCTTGTAGGGCAAATCCCTGGGCTGCTCTCCGGCCTGAACCGCAAAGTAGAACTCAGCCGTGCTCTGCGTCCCAGCTCCCGTGTGCACCTCAGGAGCAAAACTCCTAAAGCGTTCTATCGCTAGGTCAGAAAATGAAGCGACGATGACATCGTCCACGCGTCCGAACTCAGCGAGCATGGCTGCCAACTGAGCCTCGTAGGGCTCAACCTCAGGCAGCGTCCTTTTGATGTCAAAGTTCAAGAAGGTCTTGGGGGCGAGTTCGAGGACCTCTCTCAAGCTGGCAATGCCAAATGCATGATCGCTGGGTGCCCGGCCACGAAGGGGGTAGTCCTCGGCCGCTTGATCCGGTGTTACATCGGCACCCGGAATCCAGGCGTAGGCATTATCGAGTTCCTGAAGTTGCCCAAAGTTAAGATCGCAGATCTCACCTTGGCCATTGGTGGTTCGATTTACGGTCTCGTCATGGCAGACCACGAGTTCGCCATCGGCGGTCATATGTACATCGAGTTCAATGGCGGGGACCCCAAGTTCTATGGCACGGGCAATGGCATAGAGCGTCGATGAGGGGGCTTCCCAAGCTCCACCCTGGTGGGCGTAGCAAAGACTGCGACGCTCAAGCCAAGGATTGCCATTCATTGCGGACCAGCCTGCACGAAGGCAACCACCCTGGGTTCAACAACGAAGACCAGGCCAGGGATAATTCCCGAGAGGCCCATGGACAATGCTGCGAGCAGTGCTGAACGTGGCGTGAACTTTGCCCTGATTTCCACCATGAGCTGCAGGACGGTAATCAGGTAAACAATGAAGAGCGCGCCATGAAGCGGAGCGACAATCTCCTCGGGGCCCGGGTGCCCAAATCCATGGCGCAGGACAATGGTGACGCAGAGGGCTAAGAGCATGAAGCCCACGGCAAAAGCCATAATGCGATAACGCTTTAGTGCTGGACTCATGCATTCCTCCGGTCTTCCTCGGCGAGTTGGGCCAGTTGTTCGTTGTATTGAGCCAGATTGGGATCTTCATCGAGCGCCTGCTTGCGCGCTACAGCGATCTTTGCGCGTTCGGCTTGCTCAAAGGCTTGACGCTCGGCGGCCTGCTCCGGACTTGCCGGCTCCGTCGAGAGCAGCATCCACCAGGCCCAAATTCCTAAGCCCGCCAGCAAAGGCCACTCAGTGGCATAGAGGTAACTCAGCGCATTCCCGTCCATCGCGCGCGTCGCCTGCCACCATCCAGCCACAATGCAGGCCGGCGTCCAGATCAAGACGGAGAGGTGCAATTTCCATGCCCTCGAGGAAGTAAAACTGCGCGCCACATCTCTGATCGTAGTTACTCCGGTAGGTCTGCTTGCGGTGCCGCCCTACCATGGCGATATGGACATGCCCACCAATGCGCTGACTTGGAGCCAAATCACGGCTTCCGCCTTCACCGTGGGCACCGTGCTGGCCGAAATCGGCTTTATCCTCGCCTACCTTTTTGCGGTCAGGCGCCTCCGTGCACGCGGTGGCCAGTGGGCAAGAAACCGCGTGATTTGCGCTCTCCTCGCCAGCCTCGGTCTCGTGGTGGCTATTAATTCCGTCATTGGCGTCTACGACATGAGCCTCTTTTGGGTCCACATGATCCAGCACCTCCTGCTCGTGATGGTCGTCGCTCCCCTGCTCGCCTTTGCGGCACCAGTTGCACTCTTTCGTGCCTCGCTCAAGAGCGAGGGTCAAGCACGCTTTGATGCACTAGCAAAACATCCTGCAGCCCGACTCCTCGGTCATCCCGTCTTTGCTTTTCTCAGCTATGCCATCGTGATTCCGGTTTTCCATCTCACGAGTCTCTTCAACAGTTGCCTTAGCTCCATGAGCGTGCACCGCGCTGAGCAGGCAATATTCCTCGTGACGGGCTACCTCTTCTGGCGCCAAGTAGCTGGTATCGAGCCCACAAAAGCCCTGTCGCCGCCGATCCGATTCGCCTTCACCCTGCTCGCCATACCCGTCGATACCTTCACCGGACTGGCCTTGGTCATGACCAAGCAGGAACCCTTCAGCGCTTACGCGTCCATGCCACGGCATTGGGGGCCATCGCTCATTGACGACATTCACCTCGGTGGGGCCATCATGTGGGTGGGTGGAGATCTCTTGATGCTCTTTGTGCTTATTCCCGTAGCCATTGCCTGGCTGCGCTACGAAGATCGCAAGACGAAAGAAATTGACGCCCAGCTTGATGCTGAGCGCGAGGCGCTCAAGGGGAACTAGCTGATCAGTCCTGCTTCGCGGGCTAACTGAGCGAGGTCAACCTGGGGGCGAGGCCCCATGTGTGAGATCACCTCGGAGGCGCAAAGACCACCAAGTTGGGCAGCGAGCTCAGGTGAACGGCCATGGGTCAAGGCATAGAGAAAGCCGGCAGCAAAGAGGTCACCAGCACCGGTCGTGTCAACGACCTGCTCGGGCGAGACTGCATCAACCCGGCTGATCTCTCCAGGGGAGATCACCACTGAGCCCTTGGCACCGAGCGTGACGGCTACCAGTAAGCCGGTCTCATCAAAGGCTTCAATGGCATCGTCGAGTGAAGTCGTATTGAACAGCCCCAGTGCTTCCTCTTCGTTGCAGAGCACGAGATCAAGCTCATCAACCAAGAGATCGAGAAACTCTCTGCGATGACGCTCGACACAGAGCGGGTCAGCAAGGCTGAGGGCTACGGAGGCTCCGGCTTCGTGAGCGATTCTGATCGCTTCGCGAACTGCCTCTGGTCCTTGCGGTGCATCAAAGAGATAGCCCTCGATGTAGAGCACGGAGGCCGAAGCCACCATTGGCCCATCGATATCCGCCGGCGCCAGGGTCGTGGCCGCGCCGAGGTGCGTGTTCAGCGTGCGTTCGTGGTCCGGGGTCACCAAGACTAAGCAGCGACCCGTTCCCTGGGCTTCGAGCTTTCCCGCAGCTGCTGGCACGGGAGTTGGCTGATAGCGAACGCCTAAGGCTCGCATGTCATGGGTGAAAATCTCGCCAAAGGCGTCATCGGCAACTTTGCCAATGAAGCCTGACTTGCCACCAAGGGCAGCAACACCGGCAGCCGTGTTGGCCGCCGCCCCACCAGATACCTCTACGGCCTGGCCCATCTCTGCGTAGATCTCGTCTGCTCGCTGAAGGTCGATGAGATCCATGGTCCCCTTGATCAGGCCGAGGCGGCTCAAGGTCTCATCGTCGGTCTGAGCAAGTACGTCAACGAGCGAAGATCCAAGGCAGACAACGTCAAGTTCAGGGGGCAAAATATTTACGGGCACGGAAATGGTCACGGCATGAGGGTAGTAGGCCTGCAGGACTAGCCTCTCGACCATGGCTCAAAGCACGATCTCCAACCCCTACCGCCTTCCGCGAAATGTCATTCCCAGCGCCTATCAACTGCGCCTCGTGCCAGACCTTGAGGCCGCCAGTTTCACCGGCACGGAGACGGTTTCGCTCGAAATACATGAGGCCACCGACCGCATAACCTGCAACGCCCTCGAGCTCACCATCAGCTCGGCCAGTCTGCGACTCGAAAGCGGGGAGACCATTGAGGCGCAAATTTCTCTCGATGCAGCAAGCGAAAGGGCGAGCTTCATCTTCCCCGAGCCACTGCAGCCAGGTCTCGCGGAACTCGACTTGAGCTTTGCGGGAATCCTCAACGATCAGCTCTGTGGCTTCTACCGATCCACCTATACCGACAGTGACGGAAAAGAACGCATCATCGCTACAAGCCAGATGGAAGCAACGGATGCGCGGAAGGCTTTCCCCTGCTGGGACGAACCCGACATGAAGGCCAGCTTCACCGTGAGCTTGGTCGTACCGGCTGGCAATCAGGGCTATTCCAATGCTGCTGAAGTCTCTCGTCGGGAACTGGACAATGGCAGCCGGGAATTGCATTTCGCCCCCACGATGGCCATGAGCAGCTACCTCGTCGCCTTCATCGTTGGGCCCCTCGATGCCACTGAAGCAATCGACGTCGACGGCACGCCGGTGCGCATCATTTACCCTGAAGGCAAGGGCCACCTCACCGATTTCGCGGTGGAAGTGACCGTGCACGCCCTGCGTTACTTCACGGACTACTTCGCCATCCCCTACCCCGGTGACAAACTCGATCTCGCTGCCATCCCAGACTTTGCTTTCGGAGCCATGGAGAACCTTGGCTGTGTGACCTTCCGCGAGAGTCTGCTCCTGATTGATCCTGCTCGCGCCTCCCATGCAGACCTCGAGCGCGTTGTCGATGTCATCTGTCATGAGATCGCCCACATGTGGTTTGGTGACCTCGTCACCATGCAGTGGTGGGAAGGCATTTGGCTCAACGAAGCCTTCGCAACCTTCATGGAAACCGCTGCAACCAACGCCTTCCGACCTGACTGGCAGCGCTGGGTCAGTTTCGCCCTGGCCCGCGAAGCGGCGATGGGTGTTGACGCGCTGCACTCAACACGTCCCATTGAGTATGAGGTGATCTCACCCGCCGATGCGCGAGGCATGTTTGATGTCTTGACCTACGAGAAGGGTGGCAGCGTCCTCAGGATGCTCGAGCAATATCTCGGAGCTGAGACCTTCCGCAATGGCGTACGCCGCTACCTTGCCGAGCACGCCTACGGCAATACGGTGACCGCTGATCTCTGGAATGCCCTAGAGGCCGAATCAGGTCAACCGGTTCGCCAGATCATGGATAGCTGGATCCTCCAAGGTGGACACCCGCTGCTCAGCTTTGATAACGGTTCACTCAGCCAGCAGGCCTTCGCCTTTGGCCCCGTTGAAGCAGGCGCAAACTCAGCTATCGGCAAGGACTGGGAAGTCCCCCTGCAGTGGCGGGCACTCCATAGCGACGAGATCCATCGCGAGGTCTTGTCCCCTGGATCAGCACTGAGGATCAAGCATGACGGCCCCACGGTGATCAACGCTGGTGGCTGGGGTGTCTACCGCACTGCCTACGGCGCCGCCGAACTCGCTCAACTCTCCGCCAATCTTGATGCCCTGAGCAATCTTGAGCGTGCCACCTTGGTGGCCGATACTTGGGCGGGAACTCTGGCCGGTTCTGTTGGCCTGCTTGGCTTCTTGAGTCTTGCTGCTTCGCTGCATCTCGAAGAAGAACCGGCGGCTTGGGCCGTGGTGACTCGTGCACTCTCTACTATTTCTCGCTCCATCGGCGATGAGCATCGCCCCTTGCTTGCTTCAGCCACGAGGAGCATCCTCAATGCCAAGGTGGCCCAATTGGGCTGGTCCGCGAGCAGCGGCGAAGACCCCCGCAGGGGAAGCCTTCGCGCTTCGCTCATCAGTGCCGCCGCGATCACCGGTGCTCGTGACGATCTCGCGCAAGAGGCCATGACCCGGCTCAGTGCCCATGAATCGGGAGACTTGAGCGCCCTCGACAGTGACCTCCTCGATGCAGCCTTGGCCATTACGGCCAACCGAGGTGATGCTTCGACCTGGGAGCGTCTGGCAGCCATCTACCAATCTCCCTCGACGCCTCAAGAGGAGCAGCGTTACCTCTCGAGCCTGACGCAGTTTGGTGATGTCGAGCTTTGCCTGCGTACCTACGCCTTCGCTCAAAACGAGGTGCGCAGTCAAGACGCTCCCTACACCCTGATGGCGCTCCTTTCGAATCGCAGAGGAGGACCGGCGGTCTTTTCAGCGCTCACCCGAGACTGGAAAACCGTGCTTGAGCGCTTCCCTCAGGACACTCACGCGCGCATGGTCTCAGGGATAGCTGGCCTTCCCGCCGATGCCAAGCTCTTCGCTGCGGTCAAGAAATTCACCACCGACAACCCCGTACATTCGGGACAACGCAGTGTGGTGCAGGCCGTAGAGCGCTTGGGCGTGAGCAATGCCTTTGCGGCCCGTATTGCCCCTGGGGTCGCCGATGCCCTCGCCGCATTTTCTGCCTAGTAGGTTAGGCACGTGGAACTCGCTACTATTGCAACCGTTTTTGCGGTCATAGCGCTCGCGGAATTGCCCGATAAAACCATGATCGCGACACTGATCATGGGCAGTCGGGCTAGAGCCAGTGCTGTGGCCATTGGCTCTAGCGCGGCATTCGTCGTGCACATGGCCATCGCCGTCATTGCGGGCCATTTCCTCACCCTCCTTCCTCATCGCAGTCTCGAAGCGGTGGTGACCGTCCTCTTCCTTGGTGGTGCGGCCTACCTGCTCTTCGTTCCTGAAAAGGAAGAAATCGAGAAAGGTGAACAGGAGGCCAAGGCTGAAGTCCCGAGTACCGCGCTTCGCGAAGCAACCACCGCCTTCATGGTCATCTTCATCGGTGAATGGGGAGATCTTTCACAACTCCTCGCCGCAAACTTCGTCGCCCAAACCCACCAGCCCTATGCTGTCTTCCTTGGAGCATCCTTGGCACTCATCACGGTTGCCACCGCTGCAGCCTTTGGTGGTCGAGCGCTTCTCAAGATCATCCCCGTTGCGGCGATTCGTAGAGGTGGGGGCTTCGTGCTACTCGGCTTTGGAATCTGGAACCTCGTTAAAGTCATCCACGGATGAACCTTCGACCGGCAACCGTTTCCGATCGCCAAGCCGAACTCATTGATATTGCCCGCAGCGTCAAGGGTTTCATGCCCGATGACGAAGGCCTCGCCCTCCTTGCCGCAGCTGAGCAAGCATCCCTGGCTGTTGACGGAGAGGCCTGCATCGTCGAGATCGGGGCCTGGTGCGGCAAGTCAGCCACCTACCTCGGTGCTGGCGCAGAAGCGGGAGGCGCTGTGGTCTTCAGTCTCGACCACCACCACGGTTCAGAAGAAAACCAAGCGGGTTGGGATCACTTCGACCCCGAACTCATCGATCCCACTGACGGAAGGCTCAATACGCTGCCGCTCTGGCAGCGCAGCATCGCCTTGGCCGGTCTTGAACAACGCGTGGTGGGAGTCGTCGGTGACTCCAGCATCGTGGGTGCTCATTGGAGCACGCCCATAGATCTGCTCTTCATCGACGGTGGCCATGGCGAGGAGCCAGCTTGGGCTGACTGGAATACCTGGTCTCCCCATGTTCCCTTAGGACGGTGGATTGCAATCCATGATGTGTTTGAGAATCCTGAAGACGGCGGACGTCCACCCTATGAACTCTTCAGCCATGCCTTGGCTTCAGGTGCTTTCGAAGAAGTTGGCGCACAAGGCAGCCTGCGCGTGATCCGCAGACTCAAAGCCAATTAGGAAGCGGAATCTTCACCCGCTGAACAAGCGTCTCGGAATGCCTCAGGGCAGTGTGGTTCAGCAAGATCCAAGGCAGCAGGCAGACCCTCACCGCGAAAGAGCCCCGATGCCGGTGACGCGTCACTGAGTGCATCTGCAGCCAAAATTACTGCTGCTGCGGTGTAGGCGGTGCGTTCGTCGGCTGGAAAGGTCACGCGGTCGGGATAAGCAATGCCGGTTACGTATGAACCATCAGCTTGGCGGTGGCTCCTCGTCCAGCTGAGGAGCTCTTCAGCGGCATCACGGCGACCGAGAGCATCGAGAGCCATAACGCACTCAGCGGTCTCGGCTGCGGTAATCCAATCCTCGTGAGATACGCAGCGCACCCCAAGGCCTGGCATGACAAAGCGCTCCCAATGGTCATCGAGGCGCTGGAGCGCCGGCGCACCTTCAAGGGCACCACTGAGCATGGGGTAGTACCAGTCCATGGCGAACTGTTCCTTGGGTTCAAAAGATTGGGGATGATGAGCCACGGCATGGCCGAGGCGGCCCGAGGCAAGCTCCCAGTCGGGCTTGAGTTCGCCCACGTGCTCAGCAATGGCCACAGCGCAGCGCAGCGCGTGGTAGATCGAAGATGAGCCTGTGAGGAGGGCGTAGGCCTCAGGACGGCCCGCTGCATCCAGGGACCAGCGGATGGAGCCGTCGGGAAGTTGGCGACGAACCACAAAGTCGATGGCCCGAGCCACCGTCGGCCACATCTTGACGAGGTGAGCCTCGTCGCCCGTAATCAGATAGTGGTGCCAGATTCCCGTTGCGAGGTAGGCGCAGACGTTCGTATCAAGGCGCTGGTCCTTGATGGAGTGCTCGAGGTAGTAGTTGAACCAGCTGCCGTCGCCCAATTGCACATCGACGAGCCACTGATAGGCCGCTTCGGCCTCTTCGAGCATGCCAACCACGGTCAAGGCCATAGCGGTCTCCACGTGATTCCAGGGATCACAGTGACCGCCGGGCTGCCAAGGAATCATGCCATTGGCTAACTGCAGTTTCGCGATTGAGCTAGCCGTTGCGAGGACTTCTTTGGCCGTCAAGATCCCCGGAACTTCGGGGATGGTGAAGGCCTGAAGCCCGATTTCACTCATGCCGACACCGGCACCGATACGGGGAGCTTGCTTAAGTAGACAATCATGGATTTACCCATGATGGGGCTGAGGATTTTGTCAGCCCAGCGCGTCGTGCGCGGGGCCTTCTCAATGTCCCAAACCAAGAGGCGATGGTAGGCAGCTACGGCCTTGTGGTCATTATTGGTGGTACCAACCGCGCACTTGAGCCACCAGTAGGGACTGTGAAGACCATGGGCGTGGGCGTAGCCATCAATGCGGAGCCCAGCAGCTTCGAGACGATTGGAGATAACGCCACGACGATAGATGCGCACATGGCCACCTGGGGTGTCGTGGTACTCGTCGGACAGTGCCCAGTTCACGAGTTCTGGAGCGAAGCGAGGAACGGTAACCGCCATGGTTCCGCCCGTTCGCAATACGCGTGCGAGTTCGCGCATGGCTCCCTCGTCATCGGGAATGTGCTCAAGCACTTCTGAGCAGATGACACGGTCAAAAGCACCATCGGGGAAAGGTAATGAAAGCGCGTTACCTTGCACCGCACCGACAGGGGTGGTCTGAAAGTCGATTTCACCAGCTTCAGACATCGCGGCAAAGGTGGCCAAGACGCCACGAACCTCTTCTTCACCGGCATCGGCGGCAATGACTGATGCACCTCGACGAGCTCCTTCGTAGGCGTGGCGACCAAAGCCACAGCCCAGGTCGAGGAGGCGGTCGCCGGCTTTTAGGCCGAGGCGGTCATAGTCAACGGTCAGCATGCGGTTGCTCCATCATCGTCGGGGAGGGGTTTTCCCGTGAGAATTGCGTCATAACAAGCGGCGGTGCCCTTGGCCGTTACCTGCCAGGTAAAGCGCTCCTTGACCCGCTCGCGACCAGCTGCCCCAATGCGAGCACGACGCTCGGGGTCATCAAGCAGACTGCCAATAGCAAGGGCAAGTGCACTCGGGTCATCGGGTGGTACCAATACGCCGGTTTCACCGTCACGGCCAACCACCTCAGGCAGTGCGCCACCGGTAGTAGCCACGAGAGGAACGCCGCAGGCCATCGCTTCAATGGCGGGGAGGCTGAAGCCTTCGTAAAGGGAAGGCACGACAGCAATCTGGGCTTCGCCGTAACGACGCGCCAATTCCTCGTCCGTGATCCCTGAAACACAGGTCACTGCATCGCGCAGGCCTAGGCGATCCAGGCTGCGATCCACAGCCCCGCCGGGACGAGGATTACCAATCACCGTCAATTCGATGTGGCGTTCCGTGCGCAACTTCGCCACGGCCTCAAGCAGTGGGACGAGACCCTTCATGGGGACATCACTCGAAGTAGTCACCATGAGGCGACCTTCAATCGGGGTCACGTCGTCATAGGGCTTAAACACATCCTGATCTACGCCTACTGGCACAACGGTCATGCGCTCGGTAGCAACACCCATTTGGGCAGTGATATCGCGCTTCGATGAGCGGGACACGGTCAATACATGGGGCATCTGCTTAGCCACACGTACCTGCATGCGCAAGAAACCGAACCAGCGCTTGGTATTGAAGCGCTGATAGGCATTGGTGGCCTTGTCTAGGGCAAGCTTCCTGTCGACGGTTATGGGGTGATGCAGCGTCATCAGCATTGGCCATCCGTCTTCCACCAATTGACCAATCCCTGTGCCGAGGCACTGATTGTCGTGAATGATGTCAAAGTCATCACGACGCGCATTCAAGATCTTGCGCACGCGCTTCGAGAATGCCAGAGGCTCGCCGAAGCCAGCCGAAATCATCGTTCCGAACTCCAACCAGCTCTCGGCATCCTTGAACTCGCGGAGCGCAGGCAGGCGGAAGGGATCGGGCTCGCGGTAGAGGTCAAGGCCTGCTACTGGGGTAAAGCCGACACCCTCATCAAGCTCGGGCCAAGGAGGCCCAGCAAAGACTTCAACGCTGTGTCCGAGAGCCACGAGTTCGCGGGTCAAATGGCGGGTGTAGACACCCTGGCCGCCACAGCGGGGGTTGCCGCGGTAAATCAGAAAGGCAATCCGCTTGCCCCCTGGGGCGGGAGGACGGGCAGCAATAGCCCCGGGTATCACGACGTCACGAGACCGCTTCCAAGAGGCGCGGGTCTCACGAACGACTTCACGGGGGCTTCTAGGCATGAGGGTGGCTCTGGATGGGGAGGGACATGGGTTAACCATCCTACCAAGCCACCCCTAGGGCCCCAAAGTGGAGCGCAGGGGCCCTTAATGACTACGCTTCGGGCATGGACCTCACCTATCCCCCTGAAGCAGAAGCCTTTCGCAGCGTCATTCGTGGCTGGCTAGAAGAAAACCTCCCTAAGGGTTGGTTCGAGCCTGGATTCACCATGACGCCAGAAGATCGCAAGGCCTTTAACGAGGAATGGACGACAAAGCTCTTTGCCGGTGGTTGGATCTGCGCGAGTTGGCCCGTGGAGTACGGCGGCAAAGGACTGAGCCTCATTGAGTCAGTTGTCCTCAACGAGGAGTTCGCACGCGCTCAAGCGCCGCTTCGCGCAGACTTCTTCGGCGACACCTTGGTGGGCCCAACCATTCTGCAGTGGGGCACCGAAGAGCAGAAGAAGGAATTCATTCCCGGAATTCTTAAGGGTGAGATTTCTTGGTGCCAAGGTTTCTCTGAGCCCAATGCCGGATCCGACCTTGCCGCGCTCGCCACGAAGGCTGAGCTCGATGGTGACGAATGGGTCATCACTGGCCAGAAGGTCTGGACGACGCAAGCGCAATATGCGGACTACATCTTCTTGCTCGCCCGAACCGACCCCGATGCGCCGCCGCATAAGGGCATTTCCTACTTGCTCGTTCCCATGAAGCAAGACGGTATTGAAGTGCGACCAATCACCCAGGTGGATGGCTCAGCCGAATTCAATGAAGTCTTCTTCACTGAAGCCCGTTGCCCGAAGGACAGTGTCGTCGGCGGTCTCAACAATGGTTGGTACGTCGCCATGACCACACTGGGTTTTGAGCGGGGAACTTCGGCCACCACTGGCTTCAGGCGTTTCCTGCGTGAGTGGAATGCGATCTTGGACATCGCAAAGACCAATGGCCTCAACGAGGACCCACTCACCCGCCAGCGCCTTGCCGAAGCCTGGGGTTGGATCAAGATCATGGAGGTGAACGGCTATCGCGCCCTCACTGACTCACTACATGACACGCACCATGCAGCAAAACTTGGCGCCTGCAACAAGATGTTCTGGCCGGAAGTGCACAAGCAAATGATGCTCTTAGGCATGGACATCCTCGGTATGAATAGTCAGATCCTCACCGGTGGAGATGGCGCGGAATCAATTCTTCCTGGCATACGCCGTGGTCGAGCTGATTACCCCGTATCTGACCTCCAGGCTTCGTTTTTCTTCTCGCGATCAGAGTCGATCTGGGGTGGATCTTCGGAGATCCAGCGCAACATTGTTGGTGAGCGTGCCCTCGGTTTGCCCAAGGAGCCCAAGCCCGTAAAGGCCTAGGCCTCAGCGAGTTCATGCGGCTTCGCCACCACCAAGATTTGACCCCTTCTCCCACGGAGGAAGGGCGAGCTTGCGAGGAAGGTGGCTAGCGCGCCTAGGCCAATAGCCAGCCTTGGACTTATGCCGGCGGCGATGGCACCAATGATTGGTGCCCCAATGGGTGTAGAGCCAAGGAAGGCAATCGCATGCAGCGCCATGACGCGACCCCTGAATTGCGCCGCGGTTTGCAGCTGGAGCAGTGCGTTTGTCGTAGAGACATAGGCAATAGAGAAGGCCCCCATGGGCACGAGCGCAGCAACCGCAAGGCCAGCGCTTGGGGCCATAGCGAGAACCGCCATTACCGACGCGAAGCAGAGGCCCAAGACGCCAAGCAGCCGCTCGCTAGGCCGAGATCGATGAGCAATGTAGAGGCCACCACCGATAGCGCCGATCCCCATCGCGGCCATCATGGCCCCATAGAGACTGGCGTGAGCGTGAAAGGTGATCTTGGCCAGGAGAGGAAGACTCGTGGTGAAGTTAAACGCGAAGGTTCCCACCACCGCCATGGCTAGGAGTGGTTGACGCAGGCTGGGGTTATCGGCCACGTATCGCAGACCTTCACGCACCTGACCCTTAGTCCGCTTGAGTGGTTTCGAAGGTCGAAGTTCACTGCCACGAATCAAACAAAGTGCAATCAGCGCGAGAATGTAGCTTGCAGCATTCACATAGAAGCAACTAGCTATGCCGACTGTTGCGATGAGTACTGCGGCGATTGCAGGCCCAATGGCACGCGCCCCATTGACCAGCACTGAGTTCAAGGAGATGGCGTTCGAGAGCTTGTCGCGACCAACCATCTCGATGACAAAACTTTGGCGTGCCGGGTTATCAAAGAGGTTCACGACGCCGAGCAGTCCAGCAAGGACAAATACGGCTGGGATGCTCGCGAGGGAGCTGCTGACCATGATGCCCATGAGCAATGCGAGGAGTCCGGCGCTTGTATTGGTGGCCAGAAGGAGTTTGCGTTTGTCGAGGCGATCGGCAATCAATCCACCCCAGGAGCCCAAGAAGAGCATGGGGACATACTGCAAGGCGATGGCCGTTCCGAGAGCCACTCCCCCGCCACCAAGCTCTAAGACCAACCAACCTTGGCCAACAGCCTGCATCCATGTGCCTGAGAATGATGTGAGTTGACCCAGAAAGTAAATACGAAAATTCCGGATCGACAGGGCATCAAAGGTTTTGCTTGTCAGCAGGCGGAGGCCTGTCATGAACTCATCGCTTCCAGAACTGCCACCAGCTCTTCTAGGCGCTGATGATCCATGCCTTCCATGTCCGCAAGGCGTTCGGCCAAAAAGGCGCTACGTGCGGCACGAACTTGCTTCAGGGTTGAGCGTCCTAAAGGCGTCAGTGATACGCGGCTGACCCGGCGATCAATCTCGTCCGTACTACGCAACAAGAGTCCGCGGGCTAGGAGAAACTCGATGACCTTGCTAATGGTCGGTGGCTGAACCTGTTCGGCCTCGGCAATTGCCTTGAGGGTTGGACTCTGTAGGCGGGCCACGGTGGCGAGCACCGAAGACTGGGAGGGAGTTAAACCCGCTGCTGCTTCTTGGCGCAGACGCCTATGCAGTTTGGCAACGGCCGCACGCAACCTTGCGGCGAGTTCGGAGTCCGGAGCGAATGCAGGCTTTGCCATAGGCCCAGTATATTAGTTAGCCAAACAAACCATTCAGCTTAAGGCTGAGGCTTCCTAGTGCTTGGGTACATAGCCACCAGAACCCAGGGAGGCGCTTTCCAATGGGTCCATCGAATCATCCATGCCACCGATGACCTCGGTCACCCAATCGAGCCGGCCCTTCAGAATGCGCTCCACTCCACCTTGCAAGGTTGAAGAACTGACAGCACAGGAAGTGCAGGCTCCTTGGAGCTGAACCTCTACTACCCCAAGCTCAAGATCCGTGCGGACGAGCACAAGGTCTCCCCCATCAGCCTGAATGGCTGGACGCATCAGATCGATGACTCGATTGAGGCCAGAAAGCCTCTCGGCACGAACTTCATCGGTGATAGTCGGAGTGGTCACGTGACCATTCTGCCGTGCTGAACTGGATTCGTGACCTGAACTCAGGATGCCCCTGCCTTAAAGGCTGCCCAGTCCCGGCTTGCATGACGTGCCCCAAAGGCCCCCACAATGCCAAGAAGGCCAGAAACAACGGCCCAGAGACCGACAACGACGACCAAGATCACCAATGCATCGCCCGGGTGACGCAGTGCCCAAATGCCAAGGGCTACCTCAATAAGACCCTTCACGAAGCTCGGCCACAGGCTCACCACTCTGCGTGCCACGAAGGCCGCGATCACATTGACCAAGCCTGAGAGCACCAAAATCCACCCAAGCAAAAGGCCAAGGACGAAGAGGGTGATGTGTGGCCAAACCACCGTGGTGATGCCGACACCAATCGTGAGCAAGGCCTGGACAATCTGCAGGACCCGGTGGCGAGGCGCAACGAGGGCACCACCGAACTCGAGCAATCCGATCATAAAGAGCAAAAGGCCGGCGAACCAGGTCACCGTGCTGAGCGTTGCGTGACGCCAAGAGAGGAAAACGAGACCCAAGAGCGTGGTCAATACACCCCCCACGAGAAACCACTTCCAGGTTTTCTCCAGCGCTGCGGCAATCGCGTCACCGACAACGATTTCTTCTTGGCTAAGGACAACAG
>Ga0114962_10001759_pt1 | contig 18499 bp, 11 predicted proteins | sample C_130820_MF_Meta_FD_87017 | JGI IMG/M metagenome (GOLD analysis project Ga0114962, IMG submission 87017) | Freshwater microbial communities from Lake Croche, Canada to study carbon cycling - C_130820_MF_MetaG | ecosystem: Environmental > Aquatic > Freshwater > Lake | place: Lake Croche, Canada...
CGCCATCCTCGCCATAGCCGATCCCGATGATTCCCAACCACAGCAGCAGCACGCGCAGACACATAGCGATAATCGTCCACCTTCCAGCCGCGTTGTCTAGCACAACCCGCTGCGGCCCGCGGCTTGAGCTCCCATTGCATGGTGACAGATAAATTGTAGCGATCCTATATCTGCGATCCACGATTCGCAGATGGTCGGGGCGGCGGGATTGCCCCGGGCATACGGGGCCATGCTAGATTGCGGCTGCGCCGAAATATCTCCGAGGTCGCTAGCGCTCCCACCGCGTTCAAACCCAAGGGCCTCGCGGCTGGGTTCTCATCCCGGCGGCGGTCTCCCAAATGCGGACTAGGCCCTTGCTTCGAACCTCTATCTGCGATCCACGATCCGCAGATGGTCGGGGCGGCGGGATTCGAACCCACGGCCTCTTCGTCCCGAACGAAGCGCGCTACCAGGCTGCGCTACGCCCCGACATCATCGTGTAGCCCCAAGGGAAGGGGGTTGAGCGGGGAAGATGGCAAAATTTCCAGTGGCGTGCAAGCGGAAATTTTGCCGTGGAGATCACTTGGGGGACAGTGTAATCCGATAGACGAAGGCGTGCTGACAAGGTTGGCGCTGCGGCACTGAGAGGGTGAGCTCGCCAGCGGTTTGCTGCCAGCGCAAGGTCTCCGTCGAGCCTAACATGCTAACAGCGGTGACGGATTGGTCGGGCAAGGCATCCGTGCCCAGCGCCTTGAGCCGCACTTGGGTATCGGGCCAGCCGAGGCAGATGGCGTAGACTGAAGAGCCCTTGGCGGTGAAGCGAACCTCGGGCGCGGGGGCTGCTGCGGTGGCGGTATCTGACGCGATAGCAGGCGCGATGCCTGATGCGATGGCGGGAGTGGCTGCTGCCGGGGCTGGAGCGGCAGGAGTGGCGGCGGTGGGTGACGGGCTATCGTGGGTAACCCGCCAAGGGGAGCTGCCGTAGATAGCCTCGCCATTGACGTCCATCCAGGCGCCGACCTCCAGCAAGCGGTCGATGCAGGGTTGAGGAATGAGGCCCTCAGGTGTTGGGCCGACATTGAGGAGGTAATTGCCGCCTTTGCTGACGATTTCGACGAGGCGAAGTACCACATCCTTGGCGGACACCCAATTGTGATCGTTGAGGTTGAAGCCATAGCTGGTGTTCATGCTGCCGGGGTTTTCCCATTCGAAGCCGAGGTTTTTGCCGGCAATCTCGTTGTCGCCGGTGGAAATGTAATCGCAATGCGGCGGGGGAATTGTGGCCGGGAAGCGGCAGCCCTGGATCCGGCTGTTGATCACGCATTGTGGGCGCAGCTTGCGGATCGATTGATAGAGATTCTCGACCTGGGCATCGGTCTTCATGTCGATCTCATCGAACCACAGCAGGTCGGGCCGATATTTCGTTAGCAATTCTTCGACCTGAGGCTGGGCAAAGGAGCTGACGTAGTGATCGAAATCCTCGCGTTTGGAATCGGGGAAATCCCAGACGTTGCTCTGTTTGTAGCGGTTGCCCGGGCCCTGCGCGCGGTACCAATCGCGGTCAATCGAGTAGTAGCAACCAAAGCGCAGGCCGGCGGTGTGGCAGGCATTGACCAGCTCGCGGGTGACATCGCGCTTGAAGGGCGTGGCATCGACGACGTTGTAGGGCGTGAGAGCGGATTTGAACATGCTGAAACCGTCGTGGTGCTTGGTAGTTAGGACGAGGTATTTCATGCCGGCCTTTTTGGCGAGGGCGGCCCAGGCAGTGGCATCGAATTGGGTCGGGTTGAATTGGGTGGCGAGCTGGCTGTACTCCTTGGCGGGGATTTTTTCTGAGTACATGAGCCATTCGGAATAACCTGTGGAGTAGACCTTATCTTTCCACACGCCGCCGGGAATGGCATACAAACCCCAATGCACGAACATGCCGAAACGAGCCTCGCGCCACCACTCGATGCGTTGCTCACGGGTCGGTTGCGCCGGCGTGGCCGCATCCGCGGGTGGCTCGGGTGCCGCCGCCGCGTTGGCGAGCGGCAGGGCGGCGAACATGAGAGCGGCGACGACCTGCTTCCAGGTGGTTGAAAAAATTTGTGAGGTATTCATGGGTGAAATGCGAGGGGGGACAAGATGGGCCACAGTGAGATATCTGTCAAATACGATAAGGTTTGTGGGCAGAGGCAAGAGGGTTAGGATGAAGCGCGGGATTGAGCGGCGCTCCGGGTGCAGGCGCTGGACGGGCGTTTTCTAAATTGCTCTGAACCATGAATGGCCAATGAGCAGCGCGGTGCCCTCATGCATTGGCTGTCCATGAGCATGCCGGCTCAAGCCGGCGCTCCGTTGGCTGCAATACCCTGGCTTTCACCCACGGCCAAGCTGGCCGTGCTCCTCTGAACACAAAAAAGAGGTGGCGAGCTGGGCGCTTGTCGCGGCCCTGGCCCACCACCTCTTGGTTAGATGCGGTTGTCGATTAGGTTTTACTTATTCACCGGGGCTCCACTCTTCGGAGGCAGCGGCGGCGAGGTTGAACGCCTGTTCGAGGCCGACCATTTCGCTGGACGGACGGAGGCTTTCGAAGTTGGCGCTTTCCTTCTTGAGCTGCTCGTCGTTGTAGTTGACGGCCTTGATGGAGAGGCCGATGCGGCGCTCGACCTTGTCGACCTTGATGACACGGGCTTCGACGGGGTCGCCGACCTTGATGATGTCCTTGACCTTTTCCACATGGTCCTCGCTGAGTTGCGAGATGTGGATGAGGCCATCGATGTCGCCATCGAGACTGATGAAGGCGCCGAAGGAGGCGATTTTGGCCACCGTGCCGGTGACGAGGTCGCCGACTTTGAAGCGGCCGTCGATGAGGCTCCACGGGTCTTCTTCGGTTTGTTTGATGCCGAGGGAGACGCGTTGGTTGGCTTTGTCGATGGCCAGCACGATGGCTTCCACTTCGTCGTTCTTTTTGAGAACTTCGGACGGGTGGTTGATCTTGCGGGTCCAGGACATGTCCGAGACGTGGATCATGCCATCGATGCCTTCCTCGAGTTCCACAAACGCACCGTAAGCGGTGAGGTTGCGGACCGGGCCCTTGATGGTGGCGCCGACCGGGTAGCGGAGTTCGATTTCATCCCACGGGTTGGTATCGAGCTGGCGCACGCCGAGGGAGATTTTCTGTTCCTCGATGCTGATGCCAAGTACGACGGCGTGGATTTCCTGGCCGATTTCGAGCACGTCGCTGGGGCGCGTGATGCGCTTGACCCAGGAGAGTTCGGACACGTGGACGAGGCCTTCGACGCCGCGTTCGATTTCGACGAATGCGCCGTAAGGCAGCAACTTGGTGACGCGACCCTTGACGTTGTGGCCGATGGGGTACTTGCGCTCAATGTCTTCCCACGGGTTGTCCGACATTTGCTTGAGACCCAGCGAGACGCGTTCCTTTTCGCGGTCCACGTCGAGGATGACCACGTCGACGGATTGGCCGATGTGCAGCAATTCGGAAGGATGGTTGATGCGGCCCCACGACATGTCGGTGATGTGCAGCAAGCCGTCCATGCCCTGAAGATCGACGAAGGCACCGAAATCGGTGATATTCTTGATCGCGCCGGTGACCTTGTCGCCGATTTTGACGGTTTGGAGGAAGCGCTGGCGCAGTTCCGAGCGTTCGGCCTCGATGACCTCGCGGCGGGACAGCACGATGTTTTTGCGCTCGTCGTTGACCTTGACGATTTTGAATTCGTAGACGTTGCCGACGTATTCGTTGAGATCCTTGGGGGGAATGATGTCCACCTGTGAGCCGGGCAGGAACGCTTCCACGCCGACGTTGACGGTGAGGCCGCCTTTGACGACTGCCTTGACCTTGCCGCGGACCAGGCCGCCATCTTGGAAGACTTTGACGATCTTTTCCCAGTTTTGCTTGTGGGCGGCTTTTTCCTTGGAGAGGACGACCATGCCCTCGTCATTTTCGAGTTTTTCGAGAAGGACTTCGATTTCGTCGCCGATTTCGATTTCCTCATCCTCGAATTCGTTGGAGGGGATGGCGCCTTCGGACTTGTAGCCGACGTCCACGAGAACGACTTGGGGGCGGATTTCGAGAATCGTGCCCTTGACGATCGACCCTTCGCGGAATTCGCGGAATTTGGAGTCGATCAGTTCGTTCAGTTCTAGGTTAGTGGGTTCCGCGAGAACGGTACTCATGTTGTTGTTTGGTTTGGGGTTGTGTTGGTGGTTCGTTTTCTTGCCGATATTGCCCCGGGAAAATGGCTTCTGACAAGGCACCGGGGCTCCAACCGCCTGCCAGAAGAAAGAAAAACGGACGCCGAAACTAGCTGTCGGTGGACCAATGGCAAGGCCAAAGAACGGGTTTTTTCGGGAAAAGCGCGGGTGGCAAGTCGAGAAACGGCCGAAAGCCCACCGCAAAGCCGGTTCGGCTGAGCTCGCCGAACGCGCAAAGGTCGCAAAGGGGCGCTGAGCCAAGCAGGATTTTTCCGGGGGGATTGTGCGCGGCGAACATGCGCAGGCGGGGCACGCTCATGGCATCCGCGCCCGGGTTCCCACCGCCCCCCTTGTTAGCTGTTTTATCGTCGCGCTGATCCGTAGCCAGGCTCCTGTCTGTCGTGCCTAACTGCCGTGATCCGATCAGATCGCATCGCAATGATCGACGAATGCCCGGACCTCCGCTGCCACCTTCGGGTGGTAAACAACCGCTCTCATCGATTGCGGCGGCCAACTTGAGACAGAAATTCGGCGTGGCTGATTGGGGTGACTGATCCTGAGTCCATCTCCACTTCCCGCCTCCCTACTTCCTCATCATCTGGACCTGACGGCAAGCCAGACAGGCCGTGGAGTAAATACGCCACCAATCCCTTCCGATATTCCTCGGAAAGATCCTTGGTCTGTTTCTGAATGTCGGCAAGCTGAATCAAGGGGGCACAGTACTAGGTGAAATCTACCGCTGCAACTGCAACTTTGGCCCATGTATCGCGCTCCTGTTTTCCGCCTGTAACCCAATATTCTTGACTAATTGCTAAATCGATTTAAAAATCAGCCATGAATATGACTCCGCAGACCATTCCACGCCATTTGAAAACGGTTGCCCTGCGCAATATGCGGGGATTTCCGGCTATCGCTATCACCGGCCCGCGGCAATCGGGAAAAACGACATTGGCCCGTGAGCTTGGCGGGGACCGTCCCTATGCCAGCTTGGAAAACCCGGACGTCCGCCGCTATGCCGACGAGGACCCCCGTGGCTTCCTGTCCCAATTCCCGGATGGCGCGGTGCTCGACGAAATCCAGCGCTGCCCGCCGCTCTTTTCCTACTTGCAGGGCATCCTGGACTCAGACCGCCGCATGGGGCGCTTCATTCTGACCGGTTCGCAGCAGTTCGGCATGATCGAGGCCATCACCCAATCGCTGGCGGGCCGCGTGTCATTGCTCAGCCTCTGGCCATTTTCCCTGTCCGAGCTTCAGGACGCGCACCGCGCCCCTGCCGCGCTCGACACCTTGCTCCACGCCGGGCTCTTCCCGCCGATCCACGACCGCCCAGTGAACCCGGACGCCTGGCTCCAGAGCTACGTCGCCACCTATCTGGAGCGCGATGTCCGCATGTCGATCAATGTCCAGGATCTGTCCAGCTTCCAGCGCTTTCTCCAATTGTGTGCAGGCCGCATCGGCCAACTGGTAAACTTCTCCTCGCTCGCCTCGGATACCGGCATCAGCCGTGCCACCGCCGAGGCGTGGCTGTCGGTGCTCCAGGCAGGCTTCCTCGTCTTTCTCGCCCGTCCCCACTTCACCAACGTCTCCAAGCGCCTCATCAAGGCTCCCAAGATCTATTTCACCGACCCCGGCCTTGCCGCCTGGCTCATCGGCATCCACAGCGCCGAGCACCTGCGCAGCCACCCGCTGCGCGGTGCCATCTTCGAAAACTGGCTGATGACCGAACTCGCCAAAGCTGCAGCTCATGCCGGCCGCGTGCCCTCCATCGGCTTCCTCCGCGACAAGGAAGGCCATGAAATCGACGCCATCGTCGAAAACGGCAACGTCCTTCACGCCATTGAGGCGAAATCCGGCCAGACCGTTCCATCCGATGCCTTCAAGGGCCTCGACTTCTGGCGGCCAAAACTCCAGCCCGGCAAAACCTCCCGCTCCTGGCTGGTCTATGGCGGCGACACCGCCCAACACCGCGAAAACGTCACCGTCCTCCCATGGCAGGGCCTGTCCCCGCTCCTCAAAGAACTTTAATCGCCAGCGCCCCCCCGCCTCATGTAACTGGCAGCGCAGTTGGGCTGGTCCCGGCCTTCGGTCATTAGCTCTGCTTGCGAGCACGCGACGTCCACGAATTCCAGAAATCCACGCCGCTGCCGCAAGCGTGAGGCACATGGCAAATTTGCCGCGACGAACCGGAAGATGCCCGTTCTAGCAAATTGACCCGGTGGGTTTATTCCAAGTACTCCGCAGTCAAGGGGATGCTCCACTTGCCGCCGTGTGATGCAGAACGCCGAGCCCTGCCGCCGGGCGAAAACGTAGTGGTTGAGGTGAAGCTGTGGAGCTAAAACCTCACGCAACGGCTTCTTCTTTTGTGCGCGTTCTTCCCCCACTCCACGCTGCCGCAATCCGACAAATCCCCATCCGCTGCCGGCAGCACCCACGAGGCCTGAGCGCGCCCTGCCTGGGGGGCGCGTCAAGCTAAGGAATTTTGGAGATGGTTCGTGACGAATTTTACCACTGAGGCACTGATTACCACTGAAAGCACTGAAATATTTATCAATCTCTTCTCAGTGCCATCAGTGTAAATCAGTGTAAATCAGTGTTTCAGTGGTTTCTTTACCACAATCCACTGGAACTCGGTGGTTTTTCGACTCGATTCGCCTTAGCTTGACGCGCATGCCTGCCTGGGGGCCGCGCTTGCCTCTGAGCCTCGGGTGATTCGGGCCGCTCCCGTGGAACGCGCGGCTTTCACAAATTCGCAGTTCCCAAACTCGGTGGAAAATGATTTGGCATATTTTGACGTTCAGACGATCACAAAGTCATCGAAACGCGGAGGCGCGGAGCTAGCAGAGGATATCGCTGAGTTTCTTGCGCTGCCTCAAGGAGAGGTGGCCCCCGGCCGCCATGGCCCATGGGGTGAGCAAGGACCGCCGCCTGGCGACCTGCCCTTGCGCGTCCCATGGACAAAAGGGGGCAAGACGCCCCCACTCCGTGATGCCCACTCGCCAGCAAGCTGGCTTGGCCAGGCGGTGGCGAGCCACCGCACTCCTGACGGACAGGCGCCAGCAAGCAGCCGCGCGGAGTGCGGGGGCTTGCCCCCGCCCTGGGAGGGGCGGGCTTGCCCGCCGTGGCGCGGAGCCGTGCATGAAGTGCCGCTGTGATGCAAACAATGCACACACGCCAGCAAGCTGGCTTGGCTAGGCGGTGGCGAGCCACCGCACTCAATGGATCAAGAATCCACGAATTTACCATTCATCCCGGTTAAGAGTTTTCTCGCGCAAAGGCGCAAAGACGCAAAGTTTTGCAGAATTAAGAAATTCCGAATTTTTGGCAACACGGTATGTGGGTGATTGCTATATCTCAAATGCTGTCCCGGACCCTGACGCTCCGGCTCCATCAATCATCTCAGCGTCTCCCTCCGTGACCTCAGTTCCTCTGCGTTTCGTTGAATTCCGGCCTCAAGGCGACGGTCAGCCTCCCGAATCCACGCGGCTTCCAGCTCCGATGACTTGCGCGACAGACTCTCAAGCAACCTGTCAACCGACACGGCTCGCTCGCGCTCTGGCAACAAGAGGGCAGAGGGCCATGAAATCAAGGATTTCAGGCGTTGAGCCTGCGCAGCGTCCCCCGTGCTGCATTTGCGAAATTCAAGAAGTCCGCCGAGAGCCGCGCATCCGCCGCGACTTTTTGCCAAAACACCGCCGCCCAAGCCATGGCATCCCGCCACTGCGCTAGTGCGGCGGGTAAGGGCGGTGCGGGTGAGAACGTCGGTTCGGCGATTTCCCCCTGCAAGCCTGGTGCCCACAGCATTGGCAGCATGTCGTAGGCGGGAGCCACCTGAAATGGCAGCGTCTCCTCCAGCCAGAATGAGAGATTGCCGAAGTGCATGTCGGTATTGCCGATGAGTTCGCCGAATGCATGCAAGCGCCGGACCGTGGCGACGGCTTCGGCATCGACCAGCCCTTCCTGTTGGAGTTCCAGCGCAGCCGTCGGCCAGTTGCGCCGTGCACCGCTGTCAACCGCGGCGGCATGGAGCGATTCCAGCGAAACCACGCCCCGCCTGCCGCCCGCGCCCACCCGGTCGAAGCGCGGAACTTCCAAAAACCTCCGGCCTGCCGCATCGATGACGCGCGCTCCAGGCGTAGCCAGTCCGATTTCCGCCAGCACCTCATGCGCGTGGAACTCGCACAGCAATAGATCCGCCCAGCGCTGACCGGCGGCCTGATCCATGGGCGGAGAAAACTTCACCAGCACCGGATGGAAATTTCCAGGACCGTTCCGCACGGTCGTCAGGAATTTCGGTTGTTCGCCGCCGGCGGAGGTGCCGGGCAGAACGCTCGCGGCAAGCCGGGCCATTTCCGGATAGCGGGTTGCACGTTCGTCCGCGTCGATCAAATCCGCCGCCGCGGGAAAAGCCGCACGCGCGAGGGCCCGACGCAAGCAATCGTCACCCACCACATGGGAGCCGGGCAAATCCTCGCTTGCAGCCTGCAAGTAGACCAAGGTGTCATCGTCGCTCCACCGTCTTGGATCTTCGGGGACCTGGAGCGAGCGGGAAATCTGCATGGCGATGGCCCGGCCGAGAAATCCTTGTGGCCGGGCATCACTGAGAAAAAAGGGGAACCCTTCCCAAAGTCCCTCCCGGTTGGCAAATCGCTCCGCCCACGGTGCTGGCGTTCCCGCCCACCGGATGCGCCAGCGCCGTTCATGAAGCGCCTCCAGCTCGGCCCAGAGCCGTGCACGACCCGACTCGTCCACGGCATAGATCGGCCAACGGCTCCCCGCGTTCCCAACCTGCCGCCTGAGGGCGTAACGGGTGCTGCGGGTCGCCCCCATCGTCACCAACTCATCGCCGAAGTCCGCCAGCGCCCGCACGATGGTCGTTCGATTCACCCTCAAAACCGCTGCGAGTTCCGTCGCCGAGACCGGCCCGCGTGCTCGAATGAGTGGGGCAAGGGTTTCACGGGTGATCTGTGGGAGGCGAGCCATTCCGAAGGGAATTATGCATCGTAATCTGAACGAATCAACAAATAATTAATTATTGGCCTTAAGTGTGTTACAAATGATTATCGGTCTTTTCCGCAGATTTAACGCATCATTATTTGAGGTTTGGATGTAGTTTCGCCTGTCTCGGTTGGAATCGGCCTCAAAGGTCCCGCTCCCGACTAACTTGCCCGGCTGCGGCATGGTAGGGAGCGACGACCTTACTGTCGTCGTGCGGAAGCAACGCCCATGAAGCGAGTCTTTGGCACTCATCCATGGGCCGCTCCATCTGATTGAGTGCCAAGAGGTTTTCAAGGATGGCTTCGTCTGTCAGGTCGGCTGGCCAGTGGGTCGCGGAAACGGTGCCGGTGAAATTGGTGTGAACGATGATTCGGTCAAGGTCGCAAACCACTAACAACGGCGGGTTTTCCAGGGCGTTGCGGTAGCGCAAGAGCTGGTCATAAGCAGCGGTGATGCTCCCTACTAACTTAGCTGTTACAGGCTGCGGGCAGGATGCCCGCGCCACGTGGCCCGGGCATCCTGCCCGGAGCCTCTGCTCAAACCACCAAGTGTGCCAAGTCAACAGTATTGGGCGTCTCGGTCGGACCCTAGGCGAAGGCCGGACGCGCCGGTGCCAGCTTGAGTTCAAGCGTTAGACCCAACGACCGGTGCGCGAACGCCAGCGCCTTGGCCGTGAATGCAGGCTGAGGATGCGCCGCAAAGAATAATCGGCGAGGTGTTGGGTATCTTGCCGCAGAAGCTGACCTCACCGCCACCGGGGCGTCAGGGCCGCCTCAAGCATTAGGGATAAAGCAATCACCTGAGGCTAAGGAGCCACCACGGATTCTTTGTTACCTTCGTTTCCTTTGTTCAAATCCGGTTCTCCACAGAAGGCAACAAAGGGAACGAAGGGTGAGGATTGTGGTGGTAGCGGAAGGGCGGCCCATGAATCACCCCCCCTTCAAATCAAGTGTGATGGCTCGATGCCCAACGCCGCGGCGGTTTTTCTAACGTGCGTGGTGCTGAACTTGCGTTCGCCCCGCAGCAGGCGGGAAGCGGTGGAGCGGTCGATGCCGATGAGCTTGCCCCACTCGGTGGCGGTCATGCCGATGTTTTCCAAGTGAGCGGTGAGAAACTCATGCGGTGGCAGTGGCGACGGGGCGGCGTAGGTTGCGGACTCATAAGCTCCGGCAAGCTCGGCGAGGGTTTCGAGGTAGTCCGCTTGATCGGCGCTGAGTGAGTGACCGGCCATTAGGTCGATGATCTCGGTGACAGCGTCGAGGTCGATTGTGTCACGCATGGTGCGTGGCATGTGCAAGCGGCAAAGGGCCTCATAGGTTTTGGGCAATTTGCTGAAACTTGGCAGGATAGGCTTGGTGGCGTTCATCGGCTTAGAGGTCGTTTTTCCAGCGGTCTTTGCTGTAATCGGCGTGGGTGAGGATTTTCAGGATGAAAATGCTGCGGGTGTTGTAGTGGATGGCGCTAATGAGGCGTTGGTGATTGCCGGCGATATTAAAGATAGTGACGGTCTTGGAGCTGCGGACGGTGGCGAGGTCCGCGTGGGGAAAGACTTTGCGCACATCCGCGATGGATTGCCACTTGGCAGCGGAGGCTACGGTGATCCATGCTGAAAGGTTGGCGGAGGCGTTGGGGTGTTGCTTGGCATAGTCGAAAATGCGGCGTTTGGTGATGATGTTCATGCAAACCTGTTGTCAGTATGGCAACGCCGGCGGGTGCCGTCAAGCCGCATTTGGATGTAGTTAGATGACTTTGAGGTGGCCGCTCAAATCGTAACCGGACCGCAAGCGCCACAGGCCCGTTTGCGAGACGTTCAGGCTGAGCTGTTCCTTTTCCCCGGCCTCCACGGTGGAGAGAATCGCCGCCTTCAACGATCCGTGCAGCCGGAGCCATGCCTCGATTGGCGCGAGGTGGGACTGCCGCCCCGCGCGAAATTCGGCCCAAGTTGCCGAGCTGTGTTTTTCGGCTTTGCGGATTGGGTTTTTCGGGTCAGGCTTCCCGCATGCCCGGCACCGTTGCAAGCGACCCCCGATTCAGTGAGTTTATTTTGCTGCAAGCGCAGAATGCCGGACTATTTCTGGGCCAGATCCCGCATCCGCTCAGCGGGGAGCCGCAAATCAACCTGCGGGCCGCCCAATCGGTGATCGACTCGCTGGAAATGCTTGTGGTCAAAACCCATGGCAACCTCACCCCGCAGGAAGCCAGCTTACTCAACGCCGCGCTCACGAATTTGCGCCCTCTCTACACCGCGGCCGTGGACCACAGCGCCGCCAACTCCTAATCCATCCCCGCCATGTCCTTCGAACCCTTCAATATCGGCCCGGTGCCAGTCGGCGGCCCAGTGCCATTTTTCATCCTCGGCCCATGCGCGCTGGAAAATGAGGCCTTTGCCTGGGAAATGGCCCGCGCGCTCAAAGAAATCGCCGAGCGCACCGGTATTCATTTTCTTTTTAAAGCGTCTTTCGACAAGGCCAACCGCACGTCCTTCGGCGCCTTTCGCGGACCGGGCCCGCGCGAGGGCTGCCGGATCCTCGGCGAGATTGCCAAGGAGCTCGGCGTGCCCGTCACCACCGACATCCACACCGCCGAGCAGGCCGAAATCGCCGCCGAACACGTCGATTTGCTACAAATCCCCTCCTTCCTGTGCCGCCAGACGGATTTGCTCGAAGCCGCCGCCAAAACCGGTCGCGCTGTCAACGTCAAGAAAGGCCAGTTCCTCGCGCCTTGGGACACGGTTAATATCGCCGACAAACTCCGCTCCTTTGGTTGCGGACGCTTCATGCTGACCGAGCGCGGCACCACCTTCGGCTACAACAATCTGGTCGCCGACATGCGCTCGCTCTATTGGATGCGCAAGGAAGGCCTGCCGGTGGTGTTTGACGCCACCCACTCGGTCCAGCGCCCCGGCGGCCTGGGCGGCAGCACCGGCGGCGATGGTGAGCTCGCCCCGGTACTGGCCCGCGCCGCAGTGGCCACCGGCGTGGACGGCTTGTTCATGGAGGTGCACTCCGATCCGGCCAACGCGCTCTCGGATGGGCCCAACCAAATCCCCTTGGAATTTATCGAGGATCTGCTGGTGAAACTCATCGCCATCCACAACGCGTCGCACTGAGCCCGATGCGCGTCAAATCAAGGCCAAACGGATTAAAGAACCACCGCGTTGCGATGAATCGGGGCAAAGAAACCACTGAAACACTGATTGCCACTGAGCACACTGAGGTGAAATCCGCAAATATTTCAGTGGTTTCAGTGGCAATCAGTACTTCAGTGGTAAAAATCGTCACGAACCACCCCAGAAAACCGTAATTTGCCGCGCATGCCCGCCCCCTTTCTTGTGTTGCCCGGCCACCTTTCAGCCCTGCTGCTGCTCGCCCCCGCCTTGCTGATGGCGCGCGACGCCCACCCGGCCGCCCAACCCAAGCGTGAAACCCCGGTGACCTCACTGCTGCCCCCGGGCAGCGTCCTGTCTGGCGTCCTGCTCCCCCGCTACGACGAAAACCACCGCCTCATCGGTGCCTTGCAAGCCAAGACCATGACCCTCGTCAGTGCAGAAACTCTTGATGCCGTGGTCGTCTCCATTGAATTATTCAACCCCGACCGCAGTCCCCGGGCCCGGCTGGATCTGACTGAAGCTAAGCTTAACCAAACCACCGGCACCTTGCGTGCCAAAAACGCCGTCACGCTACGTTTTGACAACATCCATGCCATAGGCAGCGGTCTGGTTTACGAAATCAACCAAGCCCAGGGCTTTCTGATGGGCCCCACCACCACCCGCATTCAGGCCCCGGCCAAAACCGCCATGAATCCTTCTCAATCCCCCCGCCGTGTCGCCGCTCTCCTCGGCGCCTCCCTCATCGCTCTGCCAGTGGCGACCCCCGCCGCCCAAGATGCCGGAGCGGCCCGCGACGCCACTTCGGCGGCCCCGCTGGTGGCCGAGGCCAATGCCAAGGTTCGCAAGGATCTGCGGGCGGCGCTGGGAGCTTCGGCCGACGCCACGCGAGCGGCCAGCGCCTTTCTGGACAAGGAGGATCTCCTCGCCAATGCCCCACCCGCCGCGGCGCCCATCGTCACCCAAGCCCGGCCCCTCGAGGTCACCCCGAGCCCCGACGACACCGTCATCAGCTGCGATGGTGGCATGTACTTCGACACCGACGAGGGGGAGTTGGTCTATCTGAAAAACGTGACCGTGGCCGACCCGCGCTTCACTCTGGACGGTGCCGACGAACTGAAGGTGTTTTTTGAGAAAAAGCCCGCCAGCCCGAAAGCGGCGGCCAAACCCGGCGATAAGCCCAAACCCGGCGATAAGCCGGTGCCCGGCGGTGTCGACGTGAACCTAGGCGACGTGGAGCGGGTGGTGGCTACTGGCGCGGTGCACCTGTTGCAGAAACCTGATGCCAAGAACAAGCTCAGCAGCGCGGCGCATCCGTCACGTAAATCCACGGCCAACAACGAGGTAATCGAGGCGGCTGGGGCGATTTTCACCTACAACGTCAAGACCGGTGAGATTGTCCTGAGTGGTGGCAAGCCCTGGGTCAAAAAAGGTGGCATGATCAATCGCGCCAAACAGTCCAACCAAACCCTGCGGGTCGTCGACGGCAAATTCACTTTCTCCGAGGGCGGCACCGAAACCATCCTGCCCCTCGACCAAGTCAAACCACCCAAGAAGACAGAAGACAAGAAGACAGAAGACAGAAGATAAGAACCTCCAACATCAGCCTTTTCACGAACCCTCTTTTTCTTGTCTTGCGTCTTGTGTCTTGCAGTCTTGCGCCTTTACTCCTCCCATGCACGACCCCGGCTCCACTTGCTGCCACGCTGAATCCTCCGTCCTGTTTGCCTCCAACCTGCGCAAAACCTACAACGGCCGGGCCGTCGTCGATGGCGTGTCCATCACCGTCAAGCCGCGGGAAATCGTCGGCCTGTTAGGCCCCAACGGTGCCGGCAAGACCACCTCGTTCTACATGATCGCAGGGCTCATTCCCGCCGATTCGGGCTCAGTTTGCTTCAACGGCCAAGATATCTCGCGCTTGCCGATGCACCGCCGTGCACGCCTCGGCATGGGGTATCTGCCGCAGGAGGAGTCGATTTTCCGCAAGCTATCGGTCTTGGATAATTTGCTAGCCATTCTGGAGACCCGGCCGAATCTCAATCGTGCCGAGCGTCAAGAGCGAGCCCACGACCTGCTGCAGCGCTTCGGCATCGCCAAGCTTGCCAAGCACCTCGCCATCACGCTTTCCGGCGGGGAAAAGCGTCGCTTGGCCATTGCCCGGGCGCTGTGTTCGGAGCCAACCCTGCTGATGCTTGACGAGCCGTTTGCCGGCATTGATCCGATTGCCGTGGAAGACATTCAGCGTATTGTACGCGAACTGCGCGAACGCGATGGCCTGGCCATCCTCATCACCGACCACTCGGTGCGCGAAACCCTCACCATCACCGACCGCGCCTTCCTCATTCACGATGGCCGGGTCATTCTCGAGGGCGCGTCCCTGGAGTTGGTGGATGATCCAATCGCCCGTAAGCACTACCTAGGCGAGGACTTCCGTATGTAGCGGCGCAGCGCAACGCGTCAGGTTAAGGGTGTTTTGGTATGACTCATGACGAGTTTTACTACTGAGTCAGTGATTGCCACTGAATGCACTGAAATATTTATGAATATCTGATCAGTGCCCTCAGTGGTAATCAGTATTTGAGTGGTTTCTTTGCCACGATCTTCACCCCAGGTCGTAACTCCTTAGCTTGGCACGCATGCGCTGCGGCAGGCTGTCCGCCATTCATCCGATAATCCGCGCACCCTTCCAGAGGCGGCGCGGAGCCAATAACGATCATTTCTTGCAGGCTCTGATTCCTAATTGCCTGATCGTATCATGTCCGCCGTCCCACCCATCGCTCTTTTCCACCAGTGGCTGCTCGCCGCCGCTCCTGAGACGCCGCTCGCCTGTTCCATCGTCTTGCACGGCACCCCGCCGCCACTCAGTCCGCGACTTTGCGCCGGCATCGCCACCTATTTGAATGAATACGACGAGGCCGGCGACGGTCGCTGGCTGGCGCTCCAACCCGATTTGGTGCCCCTGATAGCAGATGATCCACGCCGCCGCCACTTACTCGGGTTAGATAAGGAAACCGACCTGCATCAGCCCAGCCAGCCCTTTGGTATTCAACGGGTACTGGCGGCCCTGGCGGCCCGCGGGCATGTCGTGCTGGACTCGCCGCTGGCCTCGGCCGCTACCCGCGGGCTCAAAAACGTCTTCCACGTCGGCATCGGACTGCCTCCCGACAGCCTCGCAGATTGCCACATCATTCTTAACCCAGGGTTGTTTCAAATCACCTGCCTGCCCCAGATCATCGGTGATGTTTTCCTCGAGTGGCTCAACGCGCCAGACCGTAAAATGCAACCGTTACATGGATTGTAAGGATAATATTGATAAAAATCCACGGGCGGACTTGCTTTTTCGGCAGGCGTTTTTATGGTGCGCGCGTGGACGCGCTGGCCCTCACCATTTTTATCTCTGCCTGTCTGGGTGGGATTTTTATTATATGCTTTGCGGCAGAGGTTCGCCGCCGCCGCCGTTCCAGCCCAGAGCGTGATTCACTCTTGCCGCTGGACCTCGCCGCAACCCACCCGCCGACCGTAGCCAACAGCTCCGAATTTCCCAAGCCCCTCTGACCCAATCGCCTCCTTCGCCTAGCCCTTTTCCATGACTACAACGACTATTACTTACGACGACGCGTCCGTCCGGCGCTTCATGATCGCCTCGATTTGTTGGGCCATTATCGGCATGACCCTTGGGGTGATGATTGGCAGCCAGCTCTCGTGGTGGCAAATGAACGGGCATATCCTGGAAGTGCTGACCAAGCCACTGCATGACTGGCTGACCACCAAATTTGGCTGGGACTGGTGGCCGTTTATCCAGACCGACGGGATTTCCTTTTTGACGTTTGGGCGGCTGCGGCCGCTGCACACCAACGCGGTAATTTTCGCCTTTGTTGGCAACATGATGTTTGCCGGGATTTACTACTCGACGCAGCGACTGTGCAAGGTGCGCATGGCCTCGGACCGGCTCACGGCGATTCACTTCTGGGGTTGGCAGCTCATCATTGTGGCCGCTGCCCTGACCCTGCCCGCCGGCTTCACCCGCGGCAAGGAATACGCGGAGCTCATCTGGCCGATCAACCTCGCCTTAGCCTTCATCTGGATCGTGTTTGCCATCAATTTCTTCTGGACCCTGGCCAAACGCAATGAGCCGACCATGTACGTGTCGCTGTGGTTCTACATGGCCACCGTCATCACCGTGGCCATGCTCTATGTGGTCAACCACCTATCCATACCCACGTCCTGGACCCATTCCTATCCGATATTCGGGGGCTTGCAGGACGGTTTGATCCAGTGGTGGTACGGGCACAACGCGGTGGCGTTCTTCCTAACAACGCCAATTTTGGGGATCATGTATTATTTCATGCCCAAAGCGGCGAACCGGCCGGTGTACTCGTACCGGCTTTCGATCATTCACTTCTGGTCGTTGGTGTTCATTTACATTTGGGCGGGGCCGCACCACTTGCTCAACACCGCATTGCCTGTGTGGCTGCAAAACCTCGCCATGCTCTTCTCGCTGATGTTGTGGGCACCGTCTTGGGGCGGCATGCTCAACGGCTTGCTCACCCTGCGCGGGGCTTGGGACAAGTTGCGCAGTGATCCAGTCATTAAATTCTTCGCCGCCGGCGTCACCTTCTACGGCATGGCCACCTTTGAAGGTCCGCTCATGGCCATCCGCTCGATCAACGCCTTGTCGCACTACACCGATTGGACCATCGGTCACGTCCATTCTGGTACCCTAGGCTGGAACGGGTTCATGGCTGCCGGCATGTTCTACTGGCTCGCCCCACGTCTGTGGAAAACCCAGCTGTGGTCCAAGGCACTCGCCGACATGCACTTTTGGATCGGCCTCGTGGGCGTGTTGCTCTACATTGTGGCGATGTGGTTCTCGGGCATTTCCCAGGGCCTGATGCTTAGCCAATTCAAGCCTGACGGCGCCACGCTGGTGTACACGTTCCTGCAGACATTGGAAAACATCCAGCTCTACTATATCTTCCGCGTCATCGGCGGTTTCTTGTACCTCTCCGGCTTTGTGCTGCTGGCCATCAATGTTTGGAAAACCGCGCGCTCCGGAAGTCCCTACAATGAATCGATCGAAGTGGCCGTACTTGAGCCCAAGCGCAAGAATAGCATGACGTGGGGCGAGGCGCTCATCAATGATCCGCTGGCGTATACCTTCCTCGGCATTTGCACCACCCTGCTGTGGTGGTTCCTGCCGCCCCACGCCGATAAAGCGGCCTTGTTGTTGACCATCCTCATTGCCATCAAAGCGGTGTTAGCCTTCAAGTCATCCAATGATGGATGGACCCAATGGCATGAGCGCATTGTTGAGAACTACCTGCCCTTTGCGGTGCTGGTGTTTGTGACGGCGGCCATCGGTGGGGCGGTGCAGATTATTCCCACCCTCATCGTCAACCGCGAAAAGAACGTCGAAGGTCGCCTCCAAGAAGTTTACACCCCGCTCGAACTCGCTGGCCGCGATATCTATATTAACGAAGGCTGCTATCTGTGCCACTCCCAAATGATCCGCACCCTCTCCGCCGATATCCTGCGCTATGGTCGGCCTGGGGTGGTCGATGACTACTCCCATCTCGGTGAGTCGCTCTATGACCATCCCTATCAGTGGGGCTCCAAACGCACCGGCCCCGATCTAGCCCGCGAGGGCGGCCCGCTGGCCAAGGATGAGCAAGGCAAAGACTACAAGTACATGCGTTCCGGTAAACGCGGCAACCAGTGGCACTTCAGTCATTTCCTCAATCCCCGCCAGATCTCCGAGGGATCTAACATGCCTGCCTTCCCCTGGCTCTTCGAACAGAACGCCGATATCAAGGCCTTGCCCGGTAAAATTGCTGCTCAGGTACGCATCGGCGTCCCATGGCCCGCAATGAACCAACACGAAATCTTCGACAAAGTGGAGACACAGTCGCAGGAAATCGCCGCCTCATTAGTCGCTGCCAAGGTCTATCTGCCCGCCAAACCCCAGCTCGCCGGCAGTGATCTGCGCAACTACCTAGCAAAAACTAAAGTCGTCGCACTCATCGCCTATGTCCAAAAACTCGGCGCCTATCATGTCGTCTCCAAAGACGGTCCCAGCATGCCTGTGCCTCTCAATCCCGACAGCTACCGCAGCAACCAAGCAGTAGCACCAGTCAGTCCAGCAGCAGCTCCGTCGGCGCCGGCAGCTCCATCGGCTCCAGCCGCCCCGGCGGCCCCGGCGGCCCCGGCGGCCCCGGCGGC
>Ga0114962_10001762_pt1 | contig 18485 bp, 11 predicted proteins | sample C_130820_MF_Meta_FD_87017 | JGI IMG/M metagenome (GOLD analysis project Ga0114962, IMG submission 87017) | Freshwater microbial communities from Lake Croche, Canada to study carbon cycling - C_130820_MF_MetaG | ecosystem: Environmental > Aquatic > Freshwater > Lake | place: Lake Croche, Canada...
ATACAATAGCGGATGACAGACAGGAGACTGACGGGTGACCAAAGCGGAAGAAGCGGCTGAGCCTAAAAAAGCAGACAGAACCGCAGATGGGCGCAGATTCACGCAGATAATCAAAGATTTATGCTGATTGGCGGGCTCACCCACCGGGTTAGATCCGAATTGGATTAAAACCTCTTAAAATTAACGTTCATCTGCGTTTATCTGCGGTTCATTTCTCTTTCTAGGCTAAAGGCTCGCAGTGTAGCGGCGCGTCTATGACCGCCGCTGTCCATGAACCGCCAAGGAGCCTGCCGCACGCCGACACTCGCCAGCAAGCTAGCTTGACCTGGCGGCAGCAAGCTGCCGCACTCCAAGCGCCATCTCATTCACATCGGCGGTCACAGACCGCCGCTACAACGCATCTCTCAAACCCGGCGCTCCGGCAGTGGCGGTTTATTTGCTCTTTGCGGGCACCGCCGAACGGAAGTCAGGGAAGCCTTGGATGCGCGGAATCATGCTGCCCTCGGGCTGCATAATGAAGAGAACGCTGCGGCTGCGAGGGTCGTGAAACCAGTTGGTTTCACAAAGCGGCTCGGCGCGCTCCTTACCTGGCTCTACAAAGTGAATATTCACGTGGTATTCCTCCAAGCCGCTGGCAGGCGCATCCAGGATCAGGCGCGCGTTGGGCTCGATCACGAGTTTGCGCGTGCCAACGATGCCGCCCACCTTGTTTTTAGTCAGATTGAACCAGAGCATCTGGCCGTGCTTGAAGTTGGCAACATCCGCGTCGATGACCTGCATTTTCACTGGTGCCACCTGGTTTGATGGATCACTCGACACGATGAGATAAAAATCATGGATAGATTCGGCGAGTCGGACGGTCGGCGCGCCTTCCGGGATGCCAGAAGCGGCACCCGTGGCGGGCGGCGGGGTGGATAGCAAGGCCAGGCCAACCGCTTCGGGGCTGATTTTGTAGATGGGGGAAAACCCCATGCGGGTGAGCTCGACTTCCTGGGCCGTCTTGCCATCGAACAGATGCAGCGTCGCTGGCACATCGCCTGCCGCCGCGATAAAAAGGATGCGACAGGTGCGGGCGGATTTTTCCGCCGCCGTGGCGGCAAGACTCAGGAATAGGAGAAACAAGACAGAACGCATGGCAAGATTAGAAATTTTCAAATTGGCAACCACTCAGCATCATATTTCCGCGTTGGTCAGCCAGCGGAATGAGATGATTTCAAATCTCCGGCCGAAGGTGAGGTTGGCGGCGGATTTGGGCAAGGCGGTGAGGTCTGGCGCGTCCGCCGGATCCACGTAGTTGCGCGTGCGCCGGACGATCGCCTCACAGGTGGCCCGAGCCGTGATTTTACCGGAACTATCCCGGGCATCCCCGTAAGCCCGGATGGTGAAGGTGTCATCGCGGGCCGATAAAATCGGCGCGATGGGGCGCAGCACATCGGCCTGGCGGGTCCAACCCGGGAGACCGTAAGAACTGTAGCCCTCAGCCGCTGCGGGAAAAGTGTATCCATCGCTCGCGGCAAAGGGCAGCTTGGCTAGGTCAACTTTGGTGGATCTGGGCGGTTGCTGAATCGCTGAATAGGGGTTGGTCGAGGGATCACTGGCGAGCGTATTGAGGGCAGCCTGAAGGGTTCCGGCCAGGGCCAAATTACCCGATGAAAGCTGCCGGTTGACAAACTCAGCCAGCGAAAGAAACGGCCCGCGGGCCCGGACCTGATTGACGATTTCCTGGGCAAAGCGGTCGAGAAGCGTAGCGTTGAATTTGCGGTATCCGGCAAACTCCGCACTGCTCGAAAACTGGCCGGCACTGCCAATGGATTTGGCCTCGACATCCCCCGCCACCGAGAAGCGGCTGAAGGCGTAGTCTTGCTCACCAGACAAGCTGTTGCCCGTCAGTGTGACGTAAGGGATCTTCTGATTGCGGGCGTGGCCTAGCAGGGCGCGCCAAGCCTTCACCGAGGTGGAATTGACGTTGAACATGCCTTCCACCTCGATGCGGGAAGCCATGGTTTGCCAAGCCCCCGCTTTGCTGGCGTATTTATCAAACAGACTGTTGGCCCCCGCCGTGGTCTGCGCGGCCGCAGCATCTTCAGGGATGGGCAGGTACGCGCGGTTGGCGAGCGGGTCCTTGCCCGATACAAAATCAGTGAAGGTTTTTTTGGATGTCTCCGAGCCCGCGGGCACACCCAGATTGGCCGATTTCGGCGCGATGGAGGAAACGAACCAGTCGTCAAAAAGGAGGTGATTCGCGCAATAGAAGTCGTCGTACTGGAGCTCCTGGCCGGCTTGTGGGCCGGGAGGGGGATAGTTGTATACCGTATTGGCCGGAATGAGGGGGGTGGCATCGCTATTACCGACGATGTTGAAGCAAAAGGGTGGAATGGGATTATCGGAACGCAGGTTCCAGTTCTGGAGCTCGGCCAGCGACTGGATCGGCCGGGTCGGCAGCTCGTCAATGATGCAGCGGGATAGCCCGTCGGAGCTCTGGAAGCCGCTGACAATGAAACCGCGGTTGGCGGCATCGGCGTTGGGAAGGAGACTGTCGAGCGGAGCAACGGCTCTAAAGCTGAAATCAAAGGGCGAATTGACAGGATGGGCGGTGCCGGGATACTGGAGTTGTTGTTGCCAATTCGCCGAAGTCCGCGCCCCGCCCATGGTGGTGATGTTGACGTACGGGCTGGATTGGACAAAGCCTTTGGCGGGGAAGAAGGTTTGGCTTGCGGTACGCGCGCCGAAAACCGTGGTCATGAACGGTTGCGGTGAGAGTGCCGACTGAGCAAGGGTGGCAGGTGTAAGGGCAGTATTGGTTGGTAGTACAAACACGGCACTCGCGACGTCGGGGTAAACTTGATAACGATACGCCAATATTTTTTTACCACTATCAACCTCATCTAGGAGGATTCCAGCGCCTAGCCATGTAGCGCTAGTGTATGCCCCGCCCCCGTCATTGGTATAGGCGTCGAACCGGGCTTCGGGTTTCACGTTGGTGCTGCCCGGAAGCGCGGCAAACGGGGTCCCGTTGTCTTGTTTGATGGAGACATAGAAGCCGCCTTTCAAGCGCGCGCCCGGCTTGAGATCGATACTATTGCTGGATGGAACCGGAGTCGCATCGGGACTGAAAATGAGAGTTTCTCCAGGCTTGAAGGTATAAGTTGAATTGATATTGAAATACATGCCAGATTGTCCAGTCAGCGAGGCAGCGGAAAAGGTGTTAGCAGGCGGAAATTGGCTATTTTTGCAATCCATGACGCTGTTATATAGCGTGTTTTGGACCCCGCCGACTTGGAATCGGAATGCTTCCGGTGTACAACGGAGGAGGCCGAACTGAATTCCGTTCGCGGAATTGATCGACACGTTGTAGGGATTCCACAGGGTGACGATTGGTGTGATAAGGAGCCGGGGTGTATAGAGGAGACTCACTGGATCTTGAGTGGCGTAGTGGGAAAAAACCCACTGGATACGGGCAATAAGGGGGATGATACGGGTTCTATGGAGGTAGTTGAACAAGTTGGTATTACCCCTATCACCGAAATCGCAGGCAAATGGGGCTATAGTAGTGCCGGCAGAAGTCATTTGCTTGTAGAGGGTGGCCCAGTGCTTGAGGCTTTCCCAACTGGTCACCGCCCCATGCTGATCGGTTGGGTAGTCGCCGGTATTGCTGCGGTAAGCCGCCCACGGATAAAACAGGGATTTGTTGGGGCGGTAATCACCTCCGCTCACGGGAATGCTGAAGGCGATGTCCTGACCGGGTTTCACGCGGAAAAACGGCTGCTTGGACTTGGGTTCCTGATCCCAATTTTCTGTGAGGATGGATAGATCCTTGCGCCAGCCGCCGGTGGCCGTATTGGTGAGCAGCCCCACCGAGGTTGCCGATAGGTCATGAAAAAACTCCTTGGACACGGGCAGCTGACCGGCCGTCGCAATGAGATCGCCCTCGCGCAGCGTGATCGCCTTGTTGGCGGGCGTGGCGTCGGTCAACAAAGCATTCATGCGAAACACCGACGGATCAACAACCGTGTGTGCCTTGGCATTCGCCGCCCAGCCGGCAACCGAATCATTGCTAGGTTTGGAGGGCTTGGGGAGTCGCGCTTTCTGATTTTCCCCGCCAATCCACCAGGCAAGACTGCCCTTTTGGGCGGTGGTGGCGATGGGCGTGGGGGTGAGATGGATTTGCAGCGCGTCACTGCCGCTGCTGCCGAGTGTGCCACTGCCAATGACGGTGACCTTGCCCGTTCCCGCTGCCGTGGCGGGCAGGATGCTCGGATCCTGGCTGTTGGCAGAGGTCAGCCACGCCACAAAACGCTTCTTTTTGGCACTGGCATAATCCCCCGGCGATACCGGCCTACCGGCGTAGGTGCCGGACGTTTCGTGATCATCACCTTGCCAGCTTTTCCACACGCCGAGCACCGGCGGGTTGTTCTTGTCGAGAATGTCGGCACGGGCGGTGACACGGGTGTCCAGACCGGTTTGGCGCTGGAGTTCGCCGATGGCGAGGATCAAGGAAAGACGGGCGTTGGCGCGGGCGACGGACATGGCCAAGCCATGCTCGGACTCCCGCAGCGAGATAGACGAGAGACTCAACAGGCCCGTGACTAACAACGTCAGCAGGACCATGAGCGCCAGCGTGATGACCAAGGCAAACCCCCGGTGAGTGGGGCTGGGATGGCGTGGCATCCCAATGCGCTGCGACCAATGGCAGGTGTTGCCCGGGATCGGGCCTGTCAATTTGCGGGGCATGGTGGGTTTCATTTAGCAGATCCAGCGAGGATGTAACAGGGGGAAACTAATCGCGCGACGACACTTTACAACCCCAAAAACACGTAACAAACGGGTGACTGCGCGACGATAGAGGTAAGGACGGGGGATGGCCCCGCCCACTCAGCGCATTTGCCAAGCATGGGCACCCGGGCAAGGATGGCCGGGCTACATGCCGCCGCCGTGGACCTATCCGGAGCCACCTCTTCCGCCTAGACTCCCGCCGCCACTAGGTGCGCACCTTGCGATGGCCGCGAGGCGAATATCTGTGGCGTAATGCCGGTGGCCTTGGCGTATTCGGCCGTCAGCGTCGCTGCAATTGCGGCGGCTTGGTGCGATTCGCAGAGCGTCACCGTCGAGCCACCGAAGCCGCCGCCGGTCATCCGCGCGCCGATCACCCCGCCGGAGCGGCCCATCTTGCGGGCAATTTCCACCATCATGTCCAACTCGGTGCAGGACACCTCGAAGTCGTCGCGCAGCGAATCATGGCTGGCAGCCATGAGTGGACCGAGCGCCTCAAAATCGTTGCGCTCCAAGGCAGCAGCCGCCGCCATGGTGCGAGCAATCTCACCTACAACGTGGCGCGAACGGCGGTTGACGGGCTCGCCAAGTCGCGTCCAAGCGGCGCTCACATCCGCTTCGCTGACGTCGCGCCACGAGGCCTTGCCGAGGATAGCCAAGCCCTCTTCGGTGTGCTTGCGGCGGGCCGCATACCCTCCATCGGATAGCTCGTGGTGGACCATGGTGTTAGCTATCAGCACGGTGAGCTCCGGGTTTTCAAACGGCACTAATTCGGGTTCTCCAGACTGGCAGTCGATGAGAATGAGCCGATTGGATTTCCCAAAGGCCGAAGCGAACTGGTCCATAATACCGCAGGGTACCAGCGCAAAGTCATGCTCAGCCTTCTGGCACAGCAGCGCCTTTTCGCGGGTGTCCAACACGGTGTCCAGCAGCCCTTCGAGAAACGTCGCCATGGCGCATTCCAGCGCTGCGGAGGACGACAGGCCGGCACCACTGGGAATCGACGATACGATATACGCGTCGAAACCCGGAATGTGATGACCACGGTCTTGGAAGCCGCGGATCACTCCGCGCAGGTAGTTGCTCCACTTGGGCGTGCCGATTTGTTGGGGTTCGGTCACATCGAATTGAGCGATTTCGGGAAAACTATGGCCACAAATGCGGGCCTGTGAGCTGCCATTGGCACAGCCGGCGATGACGATGTAGCGGTCGATGGCAAATGGCATGACAAAGCCGTCGCAGTAATCGATGTGCTCGCCGATGAGATTGACCCGTCCCGGCGCGGCGGCCGTGACCGTGGCAATGGCGTCAAGCCGCTGGCGCAGTCCAAGGGTGGCATCGGACACAAGATCGCTGAGATTGGGATTGATTTGGAGCATGGGGTGGGCCGATGGATGGCCCATTTTCCGCTGGAAGTAAAGCTGGAAACGTATGGGTTGGCACAGCGCGCGGCTGGCGCTACGCTTGGCGGTGGCCGCGCGATGACGCGGCGAACTCTTCCGATGACTCCTCTCATAACCCCAACCACAGCTCCATCCAGCCCACGGCCGCGGCCGGCGAGTCTGGCCGTGTGGATGACGTCGAGCGTGGCGGTGTTTGTTCTGTTGGGTTCGCTGTCGCTGGTATTGGCCTTCGAGCGCCAGCTGGACCGCGAAGAACGGCGAGCGTTCGAGGGCTTGGCACGGGTCAATGCCGGATTTTTGGAGCGCACACGCTTGCCGCAAAGCGCAAAATTGGCCGCCCAACTCGGCGAAATTATCGGCGCAAGGGTGTTTTTCTGGCAACTCAAAACCGGCCAAGTGGTCGGCAAGACAAACGATGCCGTCGATCCCGCCGCATTGCGCATGCGCTGCGACGGCCATGTCAACGTGATGCCCGACGGCGCGTGGATGGTCGGCGTGGCGGCCCGCGACGGCACACGGGTCATTTTCCTGCGCCCGGTCCAGCGTGTGTTGGCGCTGGACCGGGCGGATACCTGGCTGGCGCTGGGGCTGTTCTGGGTGCTTTCGTTGGGGCTGGGCTGGTGGCTGGCGCGGCGGGTGACCCGGCCGTTGCGCAGTCTGGCGGAATCGCTGCCGTTAGTAGGCACTGAGCGCGAGTTACCCGTGCTGCCGGTGATGCGGCGCGATGAGATCGGCCAGCTGGCGCAAACCCTCACCCGCACCCATGAGAGTTTGCGCAAGGAACGCGAACGGCGCCGGAGGGCGGAACGGCACGCCATGTTAGGCAGGATGGCCACCAGCCTCGCCCACGAGGTGCGCAATCCGGTGGCGGCGATCCGGCTCCACGCTCAGTTGTTAGATTCCGCGCCGCCGCAGGAGGCCGCCATTTCGCGCCAGCTCATCGCAAGCGAGGCGCAGCGCATTGAGGCACTGGTAGGCCAATGGCTCAGTTATGCCAAACCCGCGCCGCCGGTCTTGGCCGAGGTGAACCTCGTCGAGGCGCTACGCCAGGCGCTCAACATCATCGAGCCGCAAGCCCGGCATGCCGGGGTGCTGCTGGATAGCACGCTGGCACAGGACATGCCGCCGCTAGTCATTTTAGCCGACCGCCACCGCCTGCAGCAGGTATTAGGCAACCTATTGCTCAATGCCGTGCAGGCGATGCCGCGCGGCGGGCGGGTGAACGTGTGCTTGGAGGATTGCGCGGCGCAGGTGAGAGTCGTCGTGGAGGACGAGGGCGCGGGCTTCAGTGCGGCGGCGCTGGCCCGGTTAGGCGAACCGTTTTACTCCGAGAAGGAAGGTGGCATGGGCTTGGGTCTGGCGGTGGCGAAAGACATTTGCGAGGCTCACGGCGGCGGCCTGGCGGTCGAAACCCGCGATGGCGGTGGGGCCCGGGTGCAGGCCGTATTCGCCAAAGCCCCGCAGGTTTTTCCTAACAATCATTGAAACCCTGAAAGGAAGATGGAAACCACGGATTGCACGGAATGCACGAATAAAGAAAGAGTTATGAATTTTATGGCATTCACCTTTAGGATGAGCCGAAGATTTGATAGATCGCAGTCATCTTTTCCGTGTAATCCTCTTCAATCCGTGAAATCAGTGGTTAAAAAACAGCACTGCAACCCCTTCTATTATCCGTTCTAGTTAAAACATTCGCCCGCCCCGCTCCCATGACCGCCCAACAGATTCTACTCATCGAAGACGAGCACGCACTGGGCACAGCCTTGTCGTTCCTGGTGCGCCGCATCGGGCATTTGCCCACCTTGGTCGCCTCGGGCGCTGCCGGCTTGGCGGCCTTGGCAGACGGGGATTTTGGTGCGGTGGTGCTCGATATCGGCTTGCCGGACATGAGCGGGTTAAGGGTGTTAGAAACTCTGCGCCAACACGGCACCAGCGTGCCGGTGCTAGTGATCACCGCCCACGCCACCTTGGACCACGCCATCCACGCGCAAAAATCCGGGGCCACCGCCTATCTGACAAAACCGCTGGATTTGCGTCAATTCGAACAAACTCTCGGCGCGATGTTAACCCGCGCGCTGCCGCTGGAGGAGCCGGCGGTCAATGCACCGGAAACGCGCGCCGCGACCTTGATTGGGGCGGCCCCGTGCCTGCGGGAAACCTTCATCGGCATCGCCCGCGCCTGCGCCGGCGACGTACCTGCTTTGATCACCGGCCCGAGTGGCTCAGGCAAAACCCTCACCGCGGCAGTGATCCACGCCCACGGCCCGCGGGCGAGCCAAACGCTGGAGTTTCTGGCCTGCTCCCGCATGGACAATGCCGCAGAGTTTGAGGACTGCCGCGGTGGCACCATCGTGTTAGAGGAAGTGACCGACTTGGCATCAGCCCTGCAAACCCGCCTGGCCGCCTGGCTGAGCAGCGCGCGGGACGGTCATCCGCGGCTGCTGGCCACCTCCGCCCATGACCCGCGCCAAGCCGTGGCCGACGGCCGCTTGCGCGAGGACTTGTATTACGCTCTAACCACACTGACGATTCCGTTGCCGCCCCTGCACGAACGCAGCGGCGACATCCCCGCGCTCAGCGGGTTTTTCCTCGGTGTGCGCGGGTCGGGTCCCGCTCCGCAACTCACCGCGCCAGTACTTGCCGCATTGCAGGCCTATGTGTGGCCGGGCAATGTGCGCGAATTGCGCCATGTGCTCGACTATGCCGCCACCCTCAGCGGCGGCGGTCCAGTATTTTTGAGTCATCTACCGGCGCACATCGCCACGGCCGCCGGACCCGCTACCGGTCCCGCCGCACCAGGCGAACTCGAGGCTGCCCTTGGCCGCTGGCTGGATGCCCAACTGGCACTGCCTGATGACGAACGCCCAGGTTACGAAGCGATGTTGGAGCGGGTCGAGGCCGTGATGCTGCGCAATTTATTAGAAAAGCATGACCACAAGCCGACCCACATGGCGGCAGCTCTGGGCATGCACCGCGCAACGCTGCGCCAGAAACTGCGCCGCGCCGGTTTAGCGGAGTAATACTTGGATTAGGAGACGGCGAAATTAGCCACGATTTCGGCCAGAGACACGTAGCTACAGACAGGCGGCGAGGACGCCGCCACCACGGCCTGCGGCGGGATGCCGCAGCCACCACTACAGCGCGGCGGGCGAGCTCAATGCTCGAGCTTGAGTTTTTTCAACTTCGGCTCGATGACAAATTTGCAATAGCCGTTCTTGGATTTGTTCTCGAAGTAATAGTTTTGGTGATAGTTTTCGGCCGGATAGAATTCGGTGGCCTTGGCAATCTCGGTGACGACTGGACGCGGGAGGGTTTTGGCGATAGCGGCCTTGGACGCCTCGGCAGTGGCGTGCTGGGCCGCGGAATGATAGAAAATGACCGAGCGGTACTGCGGCCCCTCGTCGTTGCCCTGACGGTTGAGGGTGGTGGGATCGTGCAAATCCCAGAACCAGGCGAGGACGCGCTCATAGGAGATTTTTTTAGGATCAAACACCACCTGCACCACTTCCGCGTGGCCGGTGGTCTTGTCGCAGACCTGGGCGTAGGTGGGATTTTTCACCGAGCCACCCATGTAGCCGGAGGTAACAGAAAACACGCCATCCAGCTGGCGATAGGCGGCCTCGATGCACCAGAAACACCCACCGCCAAGGGTGGCGGTTTCGGCAGCTGCAGGCACGACGGGCATCTTGGCGGGGGCTTGAGCATCGGGGGGCATGGCTTTGTTTGGTTCGCTGAACGCCAGCGTGGGCAAAAATAACCACAAGGAAAGTGCAAAGTATCGGTTCATATCGGTGCGAGGTGGATCGGTTCGTATTATTTCAATCGGCTGCTATAGTTTACCACTCAATTCCCACGCCCTCCTCGAGGATGAGCACCTGCTCACTGATACCCAAGCGGTCGGCCTCGCCCAGCAGGCGCTCGAGCGGTTCTGCCTGCGGCTCGTTGCCCAACAAAAACGTGGCGTAGTGCATCGGAATGAGCAGCTTGGCACCGAGGTCGGCGAAGGCGCGCACGGCTTCCTCTGGATTCATGTGCACATTGCGGCCGCTGGGCGATTCGTACGCCCCGATGGGCAGGAGTGCCACGTCGATTTGATAGCGGCGGCCGATTTCGGCGAAGCCATCGAAATACGCGCTATCGCCGCAGTGGAAGACACTCTTGCCGCCGGCGCGCACGAGGTAGCCGCCGTAATTGCGGTGGATATCGTGTAAAAACCGCGCGCCCCAGTGATGGCTCGGGGTATGGATCACTTCGAGTTGGTCAAAGCACAAGCTGTCCCACACACTCATTTCATGGATCGCGGGAAAGCCGAGGCGTTTGACCAGTTGGCCGCTGCCCTGCGGTACCACAACCCCTTCGCGCGCCTGCAGCATCTTGAGACTCGGCTTATGCAAGTGGTCAAAATGGGCGTGCGTCACCAGCACCAAATCCACTTCCGGCACCTCGCTGAGACGCAGCCCCGGCCGCCGCTGGCGTTTGACCGGTCCATGCCAGTTGGCCCAATTCGGGTCGACCATGACCGAGTGGCCGGCAAATTGCAGGAAAAACGACGCATGACCGATCCAGGTGATGCGGACGCGGTCATCGCCGGGCGGTTCGAGCACCGGCTCGAGCACCTCGCCAGCGGCTTGGCGAAACATGCCGGGAACGACCCGATGGCGAAAAAACCGCAGGTTGCGCTTGGGCCAGCCCTTGTGCGGCAACAAACCGGTTTGACGCGTAGGCGTCCATTTGCCGGGCTGTTTGCCAGTATCCTTCATGCGTGACGGAGTTTACGGGCGGCGCAAAATTTCGCCAAGAAATTTTGCGGGATTATCGACCATAAGCCACGGTGATTTTTTCAGCCCAATCCATCGCCCGCGTGCCAAAATCGCGGTCATCGGCCGCATACAGAATGCCGCGGGACACATTGATGACGTCGGGAGCTGTGCGTCTGGCGGCGGCCAGCGCGGCCAGATCGCCGCCCTGCGCGCCGAGTCCCGGCACCAACAAGGGAGCATCGGGGATACGCTCCAGCACGCCCGCGGCGTTGGTCAAGCCCACCACGTAGCCCACATCCGCCAAGCGGTCTTGCGCTTTGGCGCGCTCGCCCAAGGCCGTGACGAGTTCAAAGACCGCTCGTCCATCCAACAAGGTTTGGCGCTGGAAATCCGTCGAGCCAGGATTGGAGGTCACCGCCAACAGGTAAATCCCCTTTCCTTCCCAATCCAGGAACGGCTCGATCGAATCGTAGCCGAGGAACGGATTGAGGGTGACCGCATCGACATCCCAGCGGCCAAAATACCCTTGGGCGTAGTATTTCTGCGTCTCTCCGATATCGCTGCGCTTGGCATCCAGAATCACAGGTACGTCATCGGGCATCCAGGCCAGCAAGTCCTCCAGCAAACGAATCCCCTCAATGCCCATCGCCTCAAAATACGCCATGTTCGGTTTGTAGGCTGCTGCCCACGGCATGGTTTCCTCCACCACCTGGCGGAGGAAATCGCCCACAAACTCCACCCCGCCATCCCCCGGCCGCGGATCCAAGCCCACACACAGCCGCGACCCGGTTTTCTTAATTCGTTGCTCGAGTCGTTCCGCGTAGCGCATGTCCAAGCCTGAACCTAGGCATGCCACTTCTCAACCAAAAAAACGTCAGGTTGGATCTTGCGCGGCCGCCCTTGAGAGTTTATCTGACTGGCGGACGGACTAGGGCGCACGCCTGCTCCGTCCTTGCTCTATCCCCAATTCCTAACCCCACCCCACCATCATGTCAGTCCTAGTAGGTAAGCCCGCCCCCACTTTCCACGCCAAGGCCGTCGCCGGCGCCACCATCATCGAGGATTTCTCCCTCGAGCAATTCAAAGGCCAGAGCTACGTCGTGCTGTTTTTCTATCCGAAGGACTTCACCTTCGTGTGTCCCACTGAGTTGCATCGCTTCCAAGAAGAGCTCGGCGAGTTTGAGAAACGCAACGTCGCCGTCGTCGGTTGCTCGACGGATTCGGAGTTCGCACATTGGACGTGGCTGCAAACCCCGCGCCAACAAGGCGGCATCCAGGGCGTCACCTATCCTCTCGTCGCCGACGTCAACAAAACCATCGCCGAAGCCTACGACGTGCTCGCCGGCTCCCGCTGCGTCGATACCCAGGGCACGGTCAGCATCACCGGCGAACTCGTCGCCTACCGCGGCCTGTTCCTCATCGACCGCGCCGGCATCGTCCGCCACCAAGTCGTCAACGACATGCCGCTGGGCCGCTCAATCGGCGAGTGCCTGCGCATGATTGACGCGCTTCAGCACTTCGAGCAATTCGGCGAGGTCTGCCCGATGGATTGGAAACAGGGCGACTCCGCCATGACTCCCGACCACGCCGGAGTGAGCACGTATCTATCGAAGTAAGGCCCCCGATGCCCCGTCGCTCCGGGGCATGGACCGCCTAAGGAGCCGCGCCCTCATGCTCGCCATGAGGAGCGGCGACATTCCTGTCGCCCTGAGGAAGGACCGGCCATGAACGGCGCCTTTGGCACATCCCCATGGGCCTTCCTTCCGCCGCCAACACAGGAATGTGCTGGCTCCCTATCGCTTCCGCCGCCACCACAGGAATGTGCTGGCTCCTAATGGTGGTGCCTGCTCGCCGCGGGAAACTCCCCCAGACGTGATTTTCTCGCCTGAACTCGGTTCCACATACTCCCTGTGCGCCCCCTCCCAACTGTCCGCACGCAGCTATCGGCGTGCGCGTGTCAATTAAATTCTAACAAAAAAGATGCCGCGGCCCAGCGATGGTCTGTGACGACTTTTCCGCTGCGGACGCCTATTTTGCGATCACCCGTTCGGAAACAGGCGAAACATAAGGCAACCCTTAAGCTAGGGACCTATATGGAATAAGGAAAAAACAGGTGGAGGCGAGGGGAGTCGAACCCCTGTCCGGAACGCCATCAACACGGGCATCTACACGTTTAGCATGAGATCTGGGATTTCGGATCGGCTGGGCTCTCACGCCGCGTTGCCGATTCTAGGAACCTGTTTGGTCTCGGCGCGAGGCCCGGTTACCCGGCTCCGGCCCAGCCTGCTAAGGTGTCACCATTCCCCGCAGCAGGCGTCAGGGTTCAGGTGTGGCGGTCAATTAAGCAGCCAGTGCGAGCTCGTTAGAGTTTGCATTTGTTTGTTTTGACCGGCTTTTAAGGAGGCCAACCGATCAACCTCCACGTGCAGCCAGCGCATCAGACATCCCGTCGAAACCAGAACGCCCCCTGTGCTAGAGGTGGGGAGTATGGCCCGGACCCCGGCCGACGCAAGGGCAAATTTTTTTAAAATGATATTGAATAAGATGGCCAGAGGAATTAGTTTGACTGGATGAAGTCTAAGGAAAGAGGAGGTTTTGGGGGTCGTTCCGATGGGTTACCACGCATCGCTTTTCTGGGCAATTACCCACCGCGGCTGTGCGGGATCGCCACCTTCACCCATGACCTGTGCGAAGCGGTGGCATGCGCAGCTCCCGACTCGGATTGTTTTGTCGGAGCGCTCAATGACCGGACGGAGGGCTATGCCTACCCGCCCCGGGTCCACTTTGAATTGCTAGAAAAGGATTTAAACTATTACCGGCGGGCGGCGGATTTTCTCAATTTCAACAATGCGGACGTGCTCAGTGTGCAGCATGAGTTCGGGATTTACGGGGGGCCGGCGGGAAGTCACCTGCTGACTCTACTCAAGGAGGCAAGGATGCCGGTGGTGACCACGCTGCACACAGTTTTGAGCAAGCCGAATGCCGCGCAATACCAGGTGATGGGGGAGCTCATTGAGCGCAGCGACCGGCTGGTGGTGATGGCGCGCAAGGGTGCGGAGATTCTGTGCGAGACCTACGGGGTGGCGGAGACCAAGATCGACGTCATCCCACACGGCATCCCGGATCTGGGGTTCATTGAGTCGGGGTTTTTCAAGGGGCAATTCGGGGTGGATGGCTGCAAAGTGCTGCTGACCTTCGGCTTGATCAGCCCGGGCAAGGGCATCGAGTATGTGATCGAGGCCCTGCCTGAGATTGTGCGACAACACCCGAAGGTGGTGTACCTGGTCTTGGGCGCCACCCATCCGCAACTGTTGGCGCGTGAAGGCGAGCGCTACCGACTGGGCTTGGAGCGCCTTGCCGAGGACCTCCAAGTGCGCGAGCATGTCATTTTCTACAACCGGTTTTTCTCGGCCGAGGACCTCAAGCAATTCATCGGGGCGACCGATATCTATCTGACGCCGTATCTCAACGAGGCACAGATCACCTCGGGCACGCTGGCCTACGTGTTTGGGGCTGGCAAGGTGGTGGTGTCTACACCGTATTGGCACGCGCAGGAATTGTTGGCAGACGAGCATGGCGTGCTGGTGCCCTTCCACAACCCCGGCGCCATCTCCACGGCGGTGTGCAGCCTGCTCGACGATGCGCCACGAATGGAAAAAATCCGCAGCGATGCCTACGCGGTTGGCCGCGGGATGATCTGGCCGGTGGTGGCGCAGCGCTACTTGGAAACGTTTCAACAGGCGCGCGCGGATCGCCGAGCCACCCCGCGTGCCGCCTTTGCCGGGTGGACGCTGGGCGGCCGGTCCTACCAGTTGCCGCCGCTGCGCCTCGAGCACTTGCTGCGCATGAGCGACGGCACCGGTATTTTTCAACACGCCATTTTCAACGTGCCGGACTTTCACCACGGCTATTGCACCGACGACAACGCGCGCGCCTTTATTTTGTGCAACCTTTTAGAGGAACTAGGCGACCCGCTGCCCGCCGAAACCCTCGACGGCCTGACCACCCGCTATCTCGCGTTCCTCGCCGCGGCTTTCAATAAAGACAGCGGACGCTTCCGCAACTTCATGAGCCATAGCCGCCAGTGGCTCGAAGAGGTGGGCAGTCAGGACAGCCACGGGCGGGCGCTGTGGGCGGTGGGCACCGGGGTGGGTCGATCGCACAATACCGGGCACCGCAAGCTCGCCACCCAACTCTTTGAGCACGGACTGGCGGCGGCAGCCTCATTCAGCGCGCCCCGAGCTTGGAGTTTCACTCTGCTGGGCATCCACGAGTATCTGCGGCGCTTTCCCACCGAGCCCAAAGCGCTGGCCATGCGTGAGACCCTCACCGCCAGATTGGTGAACTTGTGGCATGATTGTGCCACAGACGCCTGGCCGTGGTTTGAACCGAGTGTGACATATGACAACGCGCGGCTTTGCCAAGCCCTCATCCTCAGCGGCCAATGGCAGGGGCACAGCGAAGCTCTGGCCATCGGTCTAAAATCCCTGCGCTGGCTCGCTTCCATTCAAAAAACTCAGGCCGGCCATTTCCGGCCCATCGGCAGCGACGGGTTCTATCATCGGGACGGTGCCCGGGCCGACTTCGACCAGCAACCGCTGGAAGCGCAGGCGATGGTTGCCGCCTGTCTCGAAGCGTTCCGCGTCACCCAAAACCCGACCTGGTCACGCAAGGCGCGGCGGGCCTTTGAGTGGTTTTTGGGGCGCAACGACCTCGGACTACCGCTCTACGACTCGAGCAGCGGCGCTTGCTGTGACGGGTTGCACCCGGACCGGGTGAACGAGAACCAGGGGGCGGAGTCGTCGCTGGCGTTCCACCTGGCCCTAGCCGACATGACTTTCGCCGAGCATCTGATCACCCCTCCCCCCCTACCCTCCTGATGAGCCCAATCCACATTCGCCGCCATGAACTAACGCTTTTACCCGAGTGCATGCGGGTGATCATCCGCCCGTTCATTCCTTCCGATACGCATCGTGTCACCACCATTATCGGTCGCGCGCTGGCTCTCACGGAACAGGAAGTCGCCCGCGAGCTGCGAGGGGTCTGCCAGGAATTCGATGATCGGCATTTCGATATCGCGTCACTGCTCCAAGCACATTACGAGAAAGTACAGCATCACGTGTTCACCCAACGGACGCTCTCACATGAGCGACAGCTTCTCATCGGGGCGCTTTTTTCCGGGGAATACGCGTTGGAAAGCGCGGCTATTTTCAATCCCTCCATCGTGCCACATCCCGACCAGAGCGGGGTGCCCGACGGCGCTCTGCGCTTCGTGATGAGCCTGCGTGCCACCGGCGAGGGGCACATTTCCTCGATTGAGTTCCGGGCCGGGCTCATTGGAACGGATGGCAACATCACATTCGAGCCGGTGTCGCGCTTTGTCACCGTGCCGGAGATCATTCTCAATCCCAGCTACAACAAAAAACGCTTCATCACCAAGCTGCGCGAGATGGGATTTAATGACGCCGACGTGGTCATCGTGATGGCTCCGCTGGGCGAAAGCTTCACTCGCAGCGACTTGAACAAAAGCCTCAACCTCGTTCTGCACGGGTCCCATCCGGTGTCGCGCGACCTGCGCCGCACGCTGGAGTGCCTGCAATGGCTGGCCGACTCGAACTACGAGTTGCTCTTTCCGGAGGAGCTGGCGATGAGCGAACGAATCATCTTTCCGGTCTCATCCAACGAAACCAACGGGATCGAGGACGCCCGCTTCGTGCGCTTCACCGAGGATGACGGCGCGGTGATGTATTACGCGACCTATACCGCCTACAACGGGCGGGTGATTTTGCCGCAGCTGATTGAAACCGAGGATTTCCTGCACTTCCGGATTCTAACGTTGAATGGCAGCGCGGTGCAAAACAAAGGCATGGCGTTGTTTCCGCGCCGCATCGGCGGGCGCTACGCCATGCTCTCACGGCAGGACGATGAGAACCTTTTCATCATGTTCTCCGGCAGCCCGCATCATTGGACCGACCCGCAATTGATCCTGCGCCCGGCGCAAATGTGGGAGTCGGTGAAAATCGGCAACTGCGGCTCACCTATCGAAACTGAAGCCGGTTGGCTCGTCATCACCCACGGGGTCGGCCCGATGCGCAAGTATTGCATCGGCGCCGCTCTGCTGGATTTGGACGATCCGACCCACGTCATTGGCCGCTTGCGCGAGCCGCTACTTTCCGCCGAAGGTCACGAACGCGAAGGCTATGTGCCCAACGTGGTCTACAGTTGTGGTGCGCTGCTCCACGGCCGCGAGCTGATCCTGCCGTTCGCGGTGAGCGACCGCGCCTCGGCCATCGCCAGCATGTCCCTCGATGAGTTGTTAGCCGCGTTGTTGGAACCCCAATCCCGGGACTCTTGATCCCGGAATTACGGCGACAGCACCTTGAGCCGGCTAAACATGGATACGTTTGTCCCCGCAGGGATGGTCACGGTCACTGCCTGAATGCCGTTGGAGTCAGCCGTACCCACTGCGACTCTTGAGTCGGTTGGAGAGGTAATCAACGCATCCGTCCAATGACTCAGGTCGCTTCTGTATTGGAAAATCTGGGTGGTATCCTGCGCCGACGTCTGGCGGCGGTTGAACTTGAAGACGAAGTTGCCAGCAACCTTGGTAACGGCCGGCAGGATCGCCGTGGACGCAGCGCCCGGGTTGCCGGTGAGTACGTATTCCAGCAGATTGGGGATGCCATCGTGATCCGGGTCGCCGGAGGCCGTGGTATCCCCCAGCCCGGGGTAGCTGCCGATCCACCCGGCGTATCCACCGCTGGCACTGCCGTCCCGCGTCACGGTTACGGTGTAGGTCTTGGCCGTCGTCCCGTCCTGGGCGCTGACCACCGTGGCGATTGTGTTGATGCCGACGGCCAGCGCAATTGACCCGCTGGCAGATCCAGACGCGAGCGTCGCGCCGTTGACTTTGATCGTGGCGGCGATGTCGGTTAGAGTGGCTGTGAGCGTGATAGATGTAGTGGCATTTGGCACGCTGGCCGTGTAGGAGAGAGTCCCCAACGCAAACGTAGGACTTAGCGTACCGGAACTAAGGGACAGACCCGAGAGCGTCGCTATTGCCGAGGGCGCGGCGGCCTGAGTTAGAATGCACGTCTGCGTTCCCACGGTGATGGTTGCGCTGCGGGTGGCGGTATTCGGGTTTGCCGCGCAAGTGACCGTCACGGTGGCGCTGCCGCTGCCGGACGCCGGACTAACCACCGCCCACGTTTGATTGCTCGATGCGCTCCAAGTGGTGTTGGAGGTCACCGCGAGCGAGGCGGTTGAGTTGGCGGGATAGGCGGCACTGGCGGTGGCGGGGATACTCGTCACAGCGGGCGCAGCGGCCTGAGTTAGAATGCACGTTTGCGTTCCCACGGTGATGGTTGCGCTGCGGGTGGCGGCATTCGGGTTTGCCGCGCAAGTCACCGTCACGGTGGCGCTGCCGCTGCCGGACGCCAGACTAACCACCGCCCACGTTTGATTGCTCGATGCGCTCCAAGTGGTGTTGGAGGTCACCGCGAGCGAGGCGGTTGAGTTGGCGGGATAGGCGGCACTGGCGGTGGCGGGGATA